>Ga0065711_1050357_pt1 | contig 10877 bp, 5 predicted proteins | sample Hoacrofraction12_FD_59098 | JGI IMG/M metagenome (GOLD analysis project Ga0065711, IMG submission 59098) | Hoatzin crop microbial communities from Cojedes, Venezuela - Epithelial fraction 12 v2 (version 2) | ecosystem: Host-associated > Birds > Digestive system > Esophagus > Crop | place... | reverse complement strand
GGGGCCAGGCGCGGCCCCCCGCGGCCGCTGCTGGTTGGTACGGCCCAGGCGGAGGGCGGGAAGCGGCCGCGGCCGGGCCTGAGGCGCTGCCGGTGACCGGTTCCCCCTTCTCTCCCCTGCAGCGCGGCCGCTCCGCTGCCGAACCTCACCCCCCGGCACCGGCAGCTCATCCCCACGCCCTGCGGCCCCGTGAGTACCCCCGCGGCCCCGGGAAGGGCTCTTGGCTTGCCCCGTGAAGCGCCGTGCTCTCCTGGGGCGGCTCCGCAAGAAGAGGTCGGAGAGGCGAGGCAGCGCTGCCTTGGTTCCGCTTAAATAAAACTCTTTTTTAAATTCAATTAGCGAATATGTAATTCCTCAGAAGCCCCTGCGCCGTTACCGGGTTGACTCGTTAACGAGTGCCGTTACCGGTGTGTGTTCAAGGCATCGCGGGGCGGCAGAGGGGGTTCTGCCGGCCTGGTGCGGTTTCTCGCCGTGATTGAGCCTGCCTGGGGTGAAGGGGAAAACCAGCTCTCCCCCAGCTCCGCTGCATGCTGCTCGGACGTGGGAACCTTTCTTTACCATTTCCTAAAATTAAAAATCTTGTTAGGGGGTACTGGGAAAAAGTTCCCCGCTGAACATCTTTTGATACGTGGGCAGTGGCAGTGCCAGTTTCAGCAGGCGGAATTGTAACACCACGGCCCATGTGAGGCACTGAGAAAGGTAGAGGGCAGTCTGTACCTATAAACCAGAAAAATCGAGGCTGAGATTAATTACAAAATAAAGTTAGAGTTCTCCCTTCCTTGTCAGTTCTGGAGTTTCAGTTCAATTGTAGAGTTCCTCTTCCTTTTCCAAGGAAAACCCTACACTCGTGTCATTTGGCTGACTTGCTTCAATGCGTTTCTTAGGAACAGCAGCTAGCTCATACTGCATTACGTGTTTAAAAGTTTTCTTCCTTTACAGATAAAACCTTGTTCAGAGCTGTCATTTCCTGTGAAGATCTACTTCTGTGTCACTATTCTGTCCCTGCTAAGTGTCATAGGGCTAACCATAGAGACACTCGTTCGACAAACAGAGGAAGATTTCACCGTTTCTCTTATTCAGTTAGTCGGAGTTGGTAAGAAACATACCATGTTTTAAAACAAATATGTTTTTTCCCAGAGTAGTAATGAAGCAGCAACTGAAGTTTCTTATTCCACTCCATTTGGCCTGATACATTACACACAGAATCTTCTGCTAGTTTGGCACTAACAAGCTAGATGCTTTTCCCGTTGTTGCTTTTTCCAGTAGTATTTTAGGGAAAGGATCAGTAATAGATATGGTGTCATCCAGAATACATTCACGTCTGAATAAATATGCAGGCTTTAGGAAGTTTTGTTATAATTGGCTTTTTAACCAGTGTTTCATTAGGCAGATGTGGCAATGATTCTGCTTTCAGACAGCTGTCACTTTATGTAAGGACGTTCAGCTATGCTAGAAAGAGCTTGCCATTTCCCATTTTAATGTCTGTGCTGTAATACACTGGGGAGTTCAGAGGTGCCCACACTCCAAGGCCGGTCGTAGAATGTTTGTCTCCTGACAGGAGCCATGCTTACACCTGAGTTGTAGTTGGTTTCAAGACACCTTCTTACATTGCAAGAAACACGCACAGTTTGATCTGAAACAAGAAAATGTTGTCATCTCTCTATGTTAATTTTCTACAAGGATGTCGCTTCACCTGAAGTACTTTAATAAAAGAAAATAAGGACCTTATTTTATTAAAAGCTCTCTCTTTTTTTTTGGTCTAATAATTTTTGTCCCACTGGAAGCAAAACCCAAACTTCCTCGGATATTTCCAATTAGAGTTTCAGTAGAAACTTCTGTTCATATTCCTGCGTCCATCTGTATTAAATGGAAATGAAACTTAACATGAAGATAAATACAACTATAAGTATTCTAGGAAGTCCTGTTCAGTGGCTTTAGCAGGTTTTGGCTGTTGGCTTGCTGGCCAGAACAGTGTGGAAAAGAACAGACTGTCTGTGGGTGTAACAACTTCTGCGCGAGAAGGACGCGCTAATCATAAGCGGTCATTGCTTTCCAGCTTTCATGCTTTCCCTGAGGGAACAAAGACAATAGCTTTGTTCCAGATTCTATAATTAGACACATCTAAACAATACTTTTATTCCAGAACTCTGATTTGACTGGCAGCTTTTCGCACAAGACTCAGCATCCCAACAAAAACTGCAAAGTTAAAACAGACCATAGGCGCCTCCAATCTGTCACCGTTTTTGTTAGCAACCACTGTTTTGTGCTTCAGAGAAAAGTGAAGAACCTTCATCATAAACCAAATGAATCACGTGAAGTTATAAACGGGGAGGCTGAAAGCATGCTTGCTAATCTCTTTTTTCCCCCTGCTACCTTCTGTTGATACTAATTAGTATTCTATGCTGCAACACACACACGGAAAGAAGTGCACGCCTCACACAAAGTGCTGGTTCAAATCAGGAAAAATAGTGTATTTTTAACACATTACTTCCGAATTCAAAGTATTAACGTAAACCAAAGTTGTTGTTTCAACATATTTGTCAGATAACATCATTCAAGGAACATGTTAAAACCAAGACTGGCTTACCATGTGATTTTAAAATGTGTAAGCTAACCTCCATAAACATCCAAAGCTGCGTGTTTTCTATAGTGTAGACAAAGACTGACAGAACTGATAATAATTCTTTAAAGAAAAATAGATGCCCTGGCTGTAACAATCTCTTGGATTTACCAGTAGAGATATTTACTTTAAAGACAGTTTGGGATTTAAATTGTTGAAAAGCATTCACGTACCAAAACCAAGGGGATGTCCTTTATTTCAGCAATGCGCATGTGCTATCTCTGCCAAAATCTTAATGCTCTGAAAAAGGTTTGTTTTCAAACTATTTGTAGAGACTTCTTCTGATTTAGCAGCTGAATTTGCAAAACAAGCCAATACTGTCTTAAATCTTTCTGGTCTTCCTGAGGTCATAAGCGTGCCAAAAAATCGCGTGATTTGCTTTGTAATTTGCCAGTCATTTTCAGTGCCCTCAGTCACTGTTAATAGAAGTGAAAAAGGAAGTTCACTCACTAGCAGGATTGTTTAGAGAGACTGAAGTTATTATGTTACTTTGAAAACTTCTATGACACTTTGTCCCCATGCCCCAACCTAGCAAAACCAGGTTATTTGATGTGTGGAATCCAGGAAGCAGCCCTCTGGAAAAAGAAATCTATTGTTACTTTGTCTATGGTAAGGATTAAGTAGTGTTTGCAGGAGCATCGTATGTGAGAACGAAGCGCTGATTCCTGGTTTTGTGAAAGGAAAGCCTTTTCCTTATTTAAGCTTTGTCAGAAGAGATGTGTAGAGTTCAACAGTGGCAGCTAACTGATGTTAAAAGTGGTGGGGTTTGATGTATTTTATAAGAACATAACTCAGAACTTTTCCTGAACCAGTTCTTTTCTGGACTACAGTGTGCGGGGTGGGGCGTTTCAAAATTTCCACAACAAAAATAAACTGTTACGAATCCAGTCTAAGTGCAGTTCAATACAGGAGCCATTTGCAGTGGTCAGAACCACGCAAACAATACTGTAGAGGTATGTATAAGTGTAGTAAATTCCTTATTAGTCACTTCAATTACTCTCACTGGGAAGATGATGTAATTTCACTTCTTTAATAAAAACGGTGCTGCTTCATTTAATTCAAATATACTATTCAACACAGTGCTCGATATGGTATTAATAGAATTAACATACCACAGCTGGATAGCTAAAAAGTTGCCATTTTCAAAGTGTTACTTCACATGTAATTTAAAAATCTATCAGAGTATTTCATTTCTTGTACGCTAAACACAGGGGAGAGTACTCATTTTAAGCACCTGATTCAGGCTCCTCGGTAAGAACAAAGACACGCTCTTGACTGAGGAGCCGAAGTTGCACGGTCTTGATATTTCCATTTTGTCATCTGGATCAAGCGTATTGAAAAACTGCACCGTGTGCAGTCTGTGTTCACCTGGTAACTGCCCTTTCCTTCTGCTTCCCAGTGTTCTGCGTATACTACGTGACTCGCGGAATCCTGCAGGAGAATCGCCAGGAGCTCATTGTCTTTGTTCTTTCCATCTTGCTGGTGATGTTTCGCTCCATTGTCAACTTCACGGTTCTCTCTGCTGAGCAAAAGCCGAAACTCCTGGTTAGTCTCCTGGCTTTAATTAACTTTGCTTTTCTCCACATCTTGGATTTGAAAATCTTAGAAAGGCGTGACATCTGTGATAAGGGCACTGATAACAGACAAAAAGCAGGCTGAATTATTCCTGCCACTGAATGACAACATGTGCACCTCCACAACTGCCAGTCTCTTTCTCTGAGCTATTCTGTGGGTTTCTTTATGGCAGTAGCTGAAAGTAACAGAAACATCACAGAATTTTACTCACATAGCATTACCACAGAAGACAGCCTTTGCTTCACCTACTCTGCTTCAGATTTCTGTCTACAAAACGACTGGTGTAAAGTCACATAACTCTAACCTATGAGCAGAGCTGGAATCTCCACTCTGTGTGCAAGGACGTAGCCATTAGCCCCACTGCTCCATAAATGCAGCAGTGTCTTTTTAAGAGTGTTATGGTAACCTGCTGCAAGGAAACAAAAAGAGACAATGTGCTGGGGGAAATACTGCCACTGCAGATTACCTTGTTTGCATTTCGTAACAATAAAATGTAACACAAGGACTGTATTCTAGGCGTTACTAAGATTTGTAGTTCCAGCTTCTGCGTGCCATGCTTCCCAGAAGTCCTTCCCTTTTGTGGTCACATATTTATCACAAATGCAAGAAGGAGGTTCCTTGCAGTGAAGTCATCCAAAAATTATTCTTTGACAGAAGAGATAGCAACCAAGCTAGGAAGAGGCAGCGAAGCAGAATTTGCCTATTCAATTTGCATATCAGTGGTACATTTAGTTAAACATACTTATCTACAGCAAACTGGTTTGTTAGGGTCAATAAGGAACTGGCATCAGAGATGCAAATTACTTTAAGGTACGCATCCCAGTCATCCGTTTATAGATTAAACAAGAACCTCAAGGGAAAGCCTGGTGTAGAAGCTGTACTACTAAGGACTTTTTTTACTGCTATAAAAGTAACTTCGATTACTGTCACTCCTGCTTCCTGAGCAAAATTTCTGAGTGAGAATAAGGCATACTAGTATAAATATTCTCCCATCGATGTAATTATGAAGGACATTTTGCCACCTCAGCCATCTTTCAAGCAGCAGACATTTAGTGTGAATGCCAGCAAAGTTGTGGATACAACCCAGAGCAAACCAATGCTTTCCAAATGCATTCAGAATAACCCACCGTCCCCCCTGCAATCAACGGGGAGATTCTTACCAGCTGGCTGATGCCATACAGGAAGCTTAGAGCTGGTCTTTGTCAAAGAAAGCCGTTTCTTCAAACTGTACGATAAAACCTCAAACAAGACTTCGCTAAAAGTTGTCAGGACATTACAGGGAGTGCAAAGGTTATGTTTCTCTGAACAGTTGTAGAACTATTACACTGAGGGTAATGCAAACCGAAGCAGCCAGTGGGAGTTTAAAGTTATTACCAAGTAGTTGCAACAAATGGCAAAAATCATGGCCTGATCTTTGCCACTTAACAGTGTGGCAAACTGCCAGCATTAATTGTTGTTTCTTCAAAATGCTATTGCTAGGCAGCCTGGTTCTCCTTACCCCTTTCTCCTTTTATTTCCAGTTAGAAGATTTAAGGTTGAAGACTGTCACTGTTTTGGCGTGGCCAGTTAAATGCTTATTTCTCTCTCCCATCAGGCCCGCTTCATTCTGATCCTCTTGGTTGGCTCCTTTGACGTGATCTGTGCCCTCATCCTCATTCAGAGTCAAAGCATGATGGCCTTCCGAGTGGGTGGTGCTCTAGAAAGCCTACAGTCACAATACTTCATGCTGAACCTCTGTTTTTCCATGTTGACCTTTGATCTCCAGGCACAGGTATAGAACCCTCTCCCCCTGGGTTCCTTTTTTTCCCCTCTTACTGAGATCTCAGACTAGCTGAGCTGACCTATTCTGAACAATACAGATCTTACCTGTGTCTTACCTTTTAGGTAAGATTAGCTTAATAATGTTCATCTCTCCAGGTGTTTACTATAGGGAAGGTCAGTTAAAATCCATAAAAATGAATCAACATACATTTTATCATTGTCCTGCCCAAAAGGAAAACTGATTCTTATTTTTGGGAGGTATGTCCGTAAAAACAATTGCACCCAGAAGCTCCAATCCAACATGGCCTCCTAAAATAAGAAAGGTTATCAGTGCATGACAGCTCAGCCTGCAGGCTCTTGCTTTCCAGCCATCCTAGCTGTCTCCTCCATTTGAGAAAATGATACTGGATGGGAGGAGGGAGCCTGACCCAGCGGGGCAATCGGGGTGAGATTGCAACCTGAAGTTACTGATAATTGAAGTGAACCTGAGATGCGTTTAGAAAGAGTTTGCTTTACTACTGTATTACCTTATGCTTTATCTGGAGCACAGAGCACATGTTACTGCCTTCCCTGTTCTTTGTTGTTGCCAATATGGCATACAGGGAAGTACGTCTGTCCTTGTGTCCTGTTTTGTACTGTCTGCCAGCTTTTGAGGAAAAATTTTAGCCTTTAGACCTGTGCCCAACTTACAGTTGCTGGGAATTTGTGTCAAACATTTTTTGGTGGGCTGTATAGTCTCAAACTAACAGTTTTACCAAATCTTTGCCTCTTCTCTTTCAGCTCTGCTTGTGTGTTCTGCTGATAAGTCTGCATGAGATCACCCTTCTACATAACATCATCTCAGCAGCAGGGGCTCTTTGGGCCTGCCTGAAAGTGGCCGTTAGCATCGTCGCAGTAAGTTTCAAGCTAACAGTGACACTAGCAAGGATAGTCAGCTTCTGAGACTACAGGTTCTCACCCTGAGCAATTATCACAGGCTGGGAAGTCACAGCCGCCCCGTTCTACGTAATAGTGCTAAGTGCAAGGGAGCCAGAATGGATCCCAGCAGAAAACAAGAGCACCAACAGTAATGAAGTCAGGTTTCTTATGAATCCGTGTCTCTCAGCTGAGCATGCAGGATGAAACAATGTCACACTATCGTTATTCCTTTCTGAGGGACATTGTTTTATTCTCAATCCTTGATCACCTACTTTAATGAAACCCATAGGATCACATTATCTTCAGTATTTCCACCTCTCTGACAAGGTTAGGTGAAACTGGCAACAGTCCTCCAAATTATTATCAAGATGGATATACAGACACAGTGAGACTGCATAGGCCTTATATCCTTAGGAAACCACAGCAAAAAGATGAGTGATCCTTTACTGGGACGGCTTCTTTAAAGCTGAGCGACAGTTTTCACCTTAACATAAGGATTTGTGAACTTGAAATGTAGTTTTTCGTGTCAGTCAGACTGAACTTCCCCTGAAATCCTGAGAGCTCTGTTCCAAGAATAATTGCAGAATCAGGGCCAAAGTACATCAGATATGTGAGTCTCTTATTACCAGGAAGCAGTTTAGGGGATTTTGGGTTTGTTGTTTTTTTAGGCTCCTTGAGTGTTTGCTTTAGCCATTCAGATTCCTGATAGCTGAAATACACTTTCCAAGTGTTTTGATTGCTTTCCTTGCTAAAAATGGAGCTAGCACCAAGCACTGTGCTTTTAAAATACGTTAGTAACTTCAGGTAAATAGTTGCACAATCGTCTTTCTCCTGGACTTTGGAGCGTCGTGGCCACTAACAGCTATCCAGCAGGGAGAAACAGAGACAGGACTAACTGCAAGTGTGACACGTAGGAATGCAGGCAGGGAAATTACGGCTGGTTTTCTGCTGGAGCTCCCCACACACCTTTGTGAGGCACTGGGTCTTTGCTGTCAGTTAGATTGTATCAGGTGTGGAAAGAGGGGAGGAGTTAGAACCATTTCTGCTTTCCTGCGAGGATGGAAAGTGTAAACCTCGCAGCTACTTTTCCCCACCATCAGAAACAAAGTTGATCTGACCAGTTGCTGTTCGGAGATCATGAGCTCTGCTTCTCCTTGATTTGCCTTTAGGCATAAAAAGAGGCACTGTTTCTTTTAAGAAAAGGAAGAGGCGCTTCAGTTAGATGATCTCATGTCTTAACATACATGATGTTCCTTATGCTTTCATCAACAGCAAGCGTGTTTCTTAATAGTCCAACTAGTAATAGTAAATGTCCTAGGGATAAGCACATATTCTTGCCCTTTGCTCAAAACTGCCTACATTAGAACTACTTGGAAGCTACTTTATACCCAGCCTAGGTACATTACTGACTTCTCCACTGGAAGAAGTTAATGGCTTCTTGTCTAACTAAGAAATAGCAAATATAAAATTAATGAAAAAAAAATATAGTGCTGTATTTCAGTAACTGGCAGCCCTGCAGGGCAACAGCAGTTTAGAAAAGGTGGATACATTCAGGAGAGCCTGGTAGCTTGCATCCGAGGCAAGAATGATTCTGTCTCAGGCTACAGCATGTGGACAGTTTGAGAGAGGGGTGACAAGAGGAACTCTTTTTCCTTACCCTGTTCAGAGAAGTTTTTCACAGTCAGCTTCTTGCAGATGATGCAGCAGTAGAGAAACACCTATCGTTGTCTTGTTTGGCGCTCTCAGAAACTGCGCCTGCTGTGAGGTTGTTATGTACGAAGGGTATGGAGACATACCTAATCCACCAGAAACTGTAAGCATAACAGAAGGGAAAACTTGGAAACTCCTCACAGTCCTTCCTGGTAACCGCAGTACCTGAAGTCACAGCTAAACCTCACGCTCCCTTATTTCTGGGTTGATGCACAAGTCATTTCACAAGGGGATTATTCATTATTTTTCTCCTATTTATACACATGTTCTCCCATTTACTTAGTGGATTTGGTTTTCCTATCCTCATCATTTATTTTTTCTCTTTTCTCCCATTAATTATTAATTCTCTCTTTCCCTCTCCTCTTGTTTCTCAGCCTTTGTTTTCCTTGCCCTTTTGGTCTTGTCCTAAGAGGAGCACTACGTAGTACCACGGAAAATGGAGACAATAGTAGAGGTTGCAGCGAACAGACAGACTCCCTTAGGAGAGGGACAGTTTCCTTCATGCTTTTGTAGAGGTTCATACAGTGACCATTGCAGAAGGATGAGGACTGGTTTGGGGCGAATCTGTGGTTGATCAGATGCATCAGATCTTACCACGCCACTGGCGCACTCACTGCTTTCCTTCCCAGTGACTCAGCTCTTTTTCTTTCATTCGCTCAGACCTGCCCTTCCAGTTCAGGACTGCTGAAAGGTGCTGCCTGCTGGGAAGCAGACTACCGTTTCTTCTTTCCCAAGTACCCAGGCTAATTGTGAAACAGTTTTTCTGACAGTTAAATCCTCTTGCTTCTCCCACATTTTAGTTTTTGGTGACTTTACTTCTCTGTAGAAACAAAGGTGGAAAAAAAGTCACAGAGCACTTTTAGTCTGTTAGCTATGAAAACATTAATTTGTTAGAGAAAAATCTGAGCGTACCCAAGGAAAAAGTACATCAGCTCAGAAGAGTCAGCTGCTTCTCCATTTAAGCTAACTGCGAGCTGTACTGCAGGTATTTATTAGAAGGCAGAGCTCAAGAGGATGCTGAGATGGCTCAAATCACACACAGCTGTCAGGATGTGCCCATGAAACAACCAGTGCTGGTTTCGCCAACATCACTGGCCCAGCTTAGTGGAAAGCAGATGGTACTGCCTGCTAAAAAAAACAGACGTAGGGAAGGCAAGTGGAGGGGAAAGTTACAGCTAAGAACTCAGCTAGACCAACACTTGAAATGCTATGGAAAAATCAACTATATGTAGCCTTTAGAGAGTATATAGCAACGAGTTACAAAGCTGTATATATCTCATCTTATTTTACAGATTTTAAAAGAACTGAAACCTCTAGTGTGGATTTTTCTGAGTCAGAACGTACCTGAAGTAGTTTATCTCATCTACCTGCTTTACACGGTAATTCATCAAACTTACTTGCTCAATAAGGGGAGCAAGGCTGGAGGCCCCCTTTTCACTACTGGATCCTTGTGCCCCAAACACGGTGCCTCGTTCCTGAGCGTACCGCTTCGTTGCAGCTCCTGTTAGAATCGATGAGAGCAGCAGGCACATCCTGCCTCTTCAGGATCAACATTTCAAGACAGGAACCATGTCAAGTTGCTGTTGAACTGATTACTTAGAAGGAGAAGCCCTGGCAGTCTCTGCAGCTGGCAAAGTGTCCAGAACGATTAGGGAAAGATGCAACAAAATCTCCCAGTGCAAGATACATAGCTCCTAAAAAATGCCTCCCCTCCTTCACGAGAAGTCTCATGTGGTGCCAAAGCATTTGACTATCTGCAGGGCCTCAAGTCATTATATTTTAAAGAATTTCTTAGGCAGCACCCCCAGCTGTCGATCCTGATGTAGCCAAAACAAGAGACAGTGCGAGCCCAACAAACTCCAGTGTTGGGCTTTTTTTTGGCACTATGATAGTGATAAAGCACTTCTCTCTGAGGCACACCAGCACCTCCCGCAACCCATGTGTGAAAGGAGGTAACAGAGAGGAAGGGCAAAGCAGATTGTTCCTGATGGGAAGGGCTCGGATGCTGATAGCAGCCGGTGTTTCTCACACTTCACATAAACAGTCTCCAGATACTGATAAAAGCCCAGCAGCTGCAAACATCCAAGTCCTTGGGGTTCTATTTATTAAAGTATGCAGTCAAATCAAGCTCTTCCAGTTACTCACAGGCAAGAGGACCACACACTGCTTTTGGTGGCTGTACTTGTATTACGTTTAGGAAGAAAAGTACAGGTGGTGGGTTCTGGCACAAGAGTAACAAAAAAAACAGAACAACTTGGAAATAGCTAGGTCTGCTTACATTTTTGCATGGCAA
>Ga0065711_1050354_pt1 | contig 10877 bp, 8 predicted proteins | sample Hoacrofraction12_FD_59098 | JGI IMG/M metagenome (GOLD analysis project Ga0065711, IMG submission 59098) | Hoatzin crop microbial communities from Cojedes, Venezuela - Epithelial fraction 12 v2 (version 2) | ecosystem: Host-associated > Birds > Digestive system > Esophagus > Crop | place... | reverse complement strand
CACTCTCTCAGGAAAGAATTTTTTCCTGGCTGATATCCAGTCTAAACCTCCCCTGATGCAACGTGAGGCCATTTCCTCTTGTACTATTGCTAGTTACCTGTGAGAAGAGACCAACATCCACCTCACTACAACCTCCTTTCAGGTAGTTATAGAGAGCAATAAGGTCTTCCCTCAGCCTCCTTTTCTGCAAACTAAACAACCCCAGTTCCCTCAGCTGCTCCTCTTAAGACTTGATCTCTACACCCTTCACCAGCCTTGTTGCTTTTCTCTGGGCGTGCTCCAGCACCTCAATGTCCTTCTTGTAGTGAGGGGCCCAGAAATGAACACAGTATTCGATGTTTATCCTCACCAGTGCTGAGTACAGGGAGACTATCACTTCCCTACTGCTGCTGGCCACATTGTTCCTGATATAAGCCAAGATGCCATTGGCCTTTTTGGCCACCTGGGCACACTGCTGGCTCATGTTCAGCCAGCTGTCAACCAGCACCCCCAGGTCCTTTTCCGCCAGGCAGCTTTTCAGCCACTCTTCCCCAAGCCTGTAATGATGCATGGGGTTGTTGTGACCAAAGTGCAGGACGCGGCACTTGACCTTCTTGAACCTCATACAACTGGCCTTGCCCATCGATCCAGTCTGTCCAGATCCCTCTGCAGAGCCTTCCTACCCTCAAGCCAAATGACACTCCTGCCCAGCTTGGTGTCATCTGCAAACTTACTGAGGGAGCACTCAACCCCCTCACCCAGATCATTGATAAAGATATTCAACAAGACTGGCCCAAAAAACTGAGCCCTGGGGGATACCACTAGTGACCAGCCATCAACTAGATTGAACTCCATTCACCACAGCTCTCTGGGCTCAGCCATTCAGGCGGACATGAGATGCCAGCTTCTCTAGGACAATGTTGTGAGAGACAGTATCAAAGACCTTACTAAAATCCAGATAGATAACATCCACAGCCTTTCCCTCATCCACTAGGTTGGTCACCTGGTCATAGAAGGAGATCAGGTTGGTCAAGCAGGACCTGCCTTTCATGAACCCATGCTGGCTGAGCCTGATCCCCTGCTTGTGCTTCACATGCCTGGTGAGCGTGCTCAGCAAGAATTACTCCAGTATCTTCCCCAGCACCTAGGTCAGACTGATAGGCCTGTAGTTCCCAGGATCCTCTTTCTGGCCCTTCTTGTGGATGGACATCATGTTGGCAGACCTCAAGTCACCTGGAAGCTCCCCTGTTAACCGGGACTGCTGATAAATGATGGAGAGTGGTTTGGCCAGGTCCTCCACCAGCTCCCTCAGTACTCTTGGGTTGTTCCCATCAGGCTCCATGGACTTGTGAGTGTCCAGGTGGTGCAGCATGTCATTAACTGCTTCCTCCTGGGTTATGGGGGGTTTATTCTGCAGTCCATCCCTGTGTTCCAGCTGAGGGAGCTGAATATCCTGAGAAGAACTGAGGCAAAGAAAGCATTAAGTACTTCTGCCTTTTCTTCAACCTTGATGGTAATGTTCCTCCACGCATCCAATAAGGGATGGAGATTCCTCTTGGCCCTCTTTTTGTTGTTGATGTATTTGTAGAAACATTTTTTGTTATCACTTACAACAGTGGCCATATTGAGTTAGAAGTATGAACACAGAACATGCAAAGAGATCAACATCATAGAATGTATATAAGAGGTTTCAGAGAAGCGATTTCAGGGATATTGCAAAGCCAATCATAAATACTGGTGTAGCTGTAATTGGAATACTTTGCTGATTTCTTATCTCTGCAGATCCATAAGGAGATCTGCAAATTTGAAAGAAAACATAGAAGAACCACATAATCGAGTGAAAGCCTGCTTTTATGCTAGGCTCAAGGAGCTCCACTTGGTTAGGTAAACAGAAAAAGGTTAAAGTTATGACTGGGCCTAAGACAGTCATCCACTTTTGATCTACTCTTCTAGGCGTTATCAAAGCCTAAGACTGTTCACTTTATCATAGAGGTGTCTCTAGAGTTGATTCACTAGGCTCTACGACAGCTGAAATGTATCACCCTCCAGAGAGCCTATTTCTGACTACACTGACTGCAAAGGGAGCTAAGCCAATTATCTTTGGCTAAGCCAACTCTTAAAGTTAACTGAGATGAATCCTGCTTTAAATGTTCTTACAGGGAGCAGAAGTTTGCTAATAGAAGGTTTTTCAGCTTATTTAGCAGATGTATGAAATCCAGATGCTGAATGCTGAGCAAATGTGTTTTCCATCCACCTGGTACCTTAATCATTCTTGGTAAGGCTCTGTATTACTCCTCTAACTACTGGGGAAAACTGAGGTAATTATACCTGGCAATATTTCATTGTGTTGCTTGAAGTTAGATCAGATTACTCCAAGGTATTTAGATTAGAAGTTGTGTTGTTTTTTTTCCCTTTTGCTCTGTAAAAGCAGTCTTCCACTGTTCAATAAATTTACAGTGCATTGTTATACATGTTCCCTTCCTAAGAACTTCTAAGTGAAAACTGCAATGTTTCCATTTGTTTCTCTTACCTATAATAAATCACCGAATTTAAATAAGTGTTGATTTAGGGAATTTCTATAGTGTGTATTTTTCAACAAGTCTTACTACAATGGTCCCACTTGACTTCAGAGTTTATTTTGAGAATATTTCTTTGGGGTTGCATATACCAAGCAGTGGAATACGACAAAAATATATCTAATATTGTGGTGATCAGATCAGATCTGATCTGTCCAGATAGCTCAGTGCCAGTGATTTACCAGCTTTAGCTCAGGTACAGACTAGCCACATCAATACAATTATTTTTTAATCTTCATAGGTCTTGTTAGATGAGATCACATCCTAGGATTATCTGCTCTCATCTCACTCTGTTATATCCTATGAATTTGTAACATACCAACCATCTTAAAATATGTATGTGGGTAGAGCAGGGATTGAAGGTCAATCTGGAAGCCTTCACAGTTACTTTACAGCCCAACTGTTACAGCCCAACCTACTAAAACAACCTTGTGTAGCAAAGGATACTACGAGCTACTGTAGGTAGAAGACCTCTCCCAGAAGAAAAGAGGAAAGATGCTTTACCTTTCAGGGGATCTCTTTCATTGTCTGTACAGACAACCTGCAATACAACTTGTTCTATCTCAGTTTAACATCCAAAAGTAACTGGAATGATTTCAGTCTCAGTGACAGACCAGAAGCCATTAGAGGCATTCCGATGCCTCTCAATCTTCATCTTCATCAGCAGTAAGGACTGGCAGAACTTGGACGTTGACTTTTTCCTTTCTTTGGACCATGTAACTGACTTAGTAAACCCTTCAAATTAAATCCAAACAATAGTATTAAATTATTAACATAAGTTACCCCATAACAACTGTCTTCTCTACTACTTTTGAGATTATAATTCCTATATATGACGTGTGGTCAAAAGAATCCCTTGTAGAAACTGGTGCTCAAAGAACAGATTCTGTGAACAAAAGATTGAGTGATGGTGGGTTACTTACAATTTTGTATCTCATAAATGGGTTCATGGGTGTTAGATGAGGGGAAATGTTGAAATGAAGGTTTGTTTTTCATTTCAGGTCTCATGATGTCTATCTCTCCCTCCTTGTCTGTCCCTCTCACTCAGGTTCCTGTGTGTTTCATGTGCAGTGAATTTACGTTATGCCCTTCTTTCAGTAAGTAAAAATAAAAAAAATGTTTTATACTCATTGCCTTTCCTTGTGGTATTTGTAGGATCTGAATTATCTCTCCAACTTCTACATCTTCTGTCAAACTTGACTACAGTTGGCTGGAGGGTCTAGTGATATTGTGGACACATGGACCAACTCAGTATCACACTAACACTGTGACAATGTAAGCTGTAGCGCCTTGGGAAAAAAACGGGAAAGGCATTTATCTGACACAGCATAAGGAAAATCATTGGGATAGAAACAAAAGAGTAATCAGATATCCAGACTAAGGTTCAGTGTTTTATACTATTTTAACTCTTTTAGTGTCCATTCCAAAATTGGGGTATGTCAGCCGGAACTTTCTATTTACTTAAAAGCAGTTTGAAGAAGGCTTCTAACAAAAGACAATGAATTGCTTCAATATTCAAAATGCGGAATATAATGATGTTGGCTTACTGCACATGCTGGATAAGTATCCTGGGTAAACCCATCATTTTCTTATTTTTCCTTCTAGAGATTTTTCATCCTGAACCTAACGACATGTTAAATCACCATACAATGGTGTCTGATAGTCACTCAAAAATGATGCAACAGCATAATGTAGTAGAAGGATAATTAGTACGTGGCTCTATTCAGTGATGAAGTGGCACTCCAGTTCTTGAAGGCTGAAAGCACTGCTGTAGTTACTCTCTTTCTAACAGAAGAGACACTTTTCAGTTTCACCTGCTGGAACATTTTCCTGGAATTACTGAAGGCCTCAGTTACAAAAACATCTGTTTGCCCCAGGTGCCAGAAGTATTGCTTCAGGGTCCTAGCACCTGAGAGTCATTGATTAGGAAAAAACCCAGCCCTGAATAGTGGTTTTCTATTACATAAGTAATGGGGGAAAGAAAATGTGATACTAGTCAGGAGGAGGCTGTAGTGGAGAAGAACACATAGATGGTGAAAAGATTTCAGTATTAGGGTTTTCTTTTTTATACAACTCAAGCTGAAGATATTGAATGAGAAATAATAAGTTTTGTCATCAGCTACCAGTGAGATGAGACGCCTGATTTGATCATAATATTTTAAAAAGTCTAACAACTCGTTAGAAAGATTACACATATAATTTCAAAATGCCGATTTGAAAGTGTATGAATTTTGACTAGAAATATCCTTCTGAATGATAAATAACTAGCCACCTCCCTTTGTGAGACAGTTCTGCTCATTCCACAGAGAAGCACGGCTGTAACTGTAGTCCATTAAGGCCCTTTCAGTTTAATAGCACTGTCTTCCTTAATAAAGTTCAGATATCTGTCCTTGATGGCTGATATTCATGGACTTATTTGGTGTGTGGACAGAACATCCTTATAAGTCTTAAGCATAAACTCCTATATACCACTATAGCAAATCTGTATCAATTTTAGACTTCAGAGTCATCTCTCTATTGCACACCTGTAGCTGCTCAGACCTCCATACTGTAAGCAGGCATGTTACCTCTGTTTTAAAGGCTAGTGTCTGCTCTTCTGTTCTTCACACTGCAGATCAAATATTTTTTCACTTTGGCAGAATGCTGCCAATACCACATACAGGAGTAATAAAATAGGGTGAGTACCTTATGGGTCAATCGCTGTGAGTGTCTTGGAGGCAGGCATGTGTCTGACTATCTTTTTCAGTAAGCATTAGGAAGATTAGCTTGCTTTCTTGCAATTCCTTCCTAAATAGACAGATATGTATGGTCACTCTGTTAAGCATTTCTGTGTTTCTCTGTGCTGTCTGCCTAATGCTGTCCTATTGTTTCTAAAATTACTGGTAAGCTTGAACCCCATCTGACAGAACAGTGTCAAATATGAACCAGTTTCTAGGAAGTTCTAGTATATTATGAAATGACACTTTAAAAAAAAGCAAAAAATCCAGTAAAAGGAAAGTCTTTTCTGTTTCTTTGCTTTGAGATAAATAACATTATTACTGCATTAGTTATTTTTAAAGGGCATCTTGCACATTTACTCCAAATTTCTCTCAGTGTCTCAAGCAGTAATTAGTGCTAATCATCCTCTACTCCTGGTAAAATAACTGTTACCTTTCCAGCCAAAAAGATTTTCTGCTTGCCAGCTTCTTTATACTAATGCTTTCACCACTGTAAATGGAATGGAAGCCACATAACTAAAGTGGAGATCTGAAGAGAGTACCTCTGAAAATTAAAGGTTGTTTGAAACAGTTCCATAAATGTTGGGGCATGTATCCATGGGCAGAGTCCTTACTCAAACCTTAAAAGACATAAACCATCACAGGTACAGAAACTGTGTAGTTGCTTTAACACACTGCAGTAACCAAGACAAAAAGTAATTTTCTAGGTATCAAGCTGTTGCAGTCAGGGGCTTTTGGGTCAGATAAGCTCAGAGACAGTTAGTTGGGAGCATACCAGTTACCACACAAGACTTTCTCCAGCAAGCCCTGGAGCCATAATCTTTGTGGTTGGTTGTTATCACAACCACAAAGCAAAAATAAGGAAAACTAACCATGTCTGTGAAGGTAAAATATGTAAGTCATGGTAGAGATTTGCTTGGCTTTGCAAAGGTGCTTCAGTTCACACAAAGTCTCCGTTGAGAGCAGCCCTGCCAAGAAGAACTTAGGGGTGTTGGGTGATGAGAAGCGCAACATGAGCCACCCATATGCACTCACAACCCAGGAAGATTAACCATACCCTGGGCTACATCAAAAGAAGCATGGTCAGCATGTTGAGGGAGAGCATTCTGGCCCTCTACTCTGCTCTGGTGGAACCCCACCTTGAGTACTGCATCCAGCTCTGGAGCCCTCAGCACAGGAAAGACAAGGACTTATTAGAGCAGGTCCAGAGGAGGGCCACGAAAATTGCCAGAGGGCTGGAACGCCACTCCTATGAGGAAAGGCTAAGAGAGTTGGGGTTGTTCTGCCTGCAGAAGAGAAGGCTCTGGGCAGATCATATCGCAGCCTTCCAGTACCTGAAGGGGCTTACAACAAATCTGAAGAGTGATTTTTTAGAAAGGCATGTAGTGATAGGACAAGGGATAATGGCTTTAAACCGGAAGAGGGTAGCTTTAGATGAGCTGTGAAAGAAGAGATTCTTTACTCTGAGGGGGGTGAGGCACTGGAACCAGTTGCCCAGAGAAACTGTGGATGCCCATTCCTTGGAAGTGTTCAAGGCCAGGTTGGATTAGGCTTTGAGCAACCTGGTCTAGTGAAATGTGTTCCTGCCCATGGCAGGGAGGTTGGAACTAGGTGGTCGATAAGGGTCCCATCCAACCCTTACCATTCTATGAGTCTTTGATTCTATGATTTCCAGTGGTATCTTACCCTGTTAAAAGAGAGTTCATCTAGCAAAGAAAAACCTTGTAAACCTGCTTCCATGGCTGCCTGGCAATTCATTTCAATACAAATTGCAGCAATTGCTAAGGCCATTAAAATGCCTGATGATCATCGCGGCTCTGAGTGCTGTTTCTTAGCTTGAATCCTTCAGTTTTCTTTAATCTGCCTTTTAGCCTTATGATTTCAAGGAAATGCCATTGATCGAAAACCATATAAAGAAAGTGGAAAAGTTAAAGTACACTTGCCAAACTGTTGGGTTAGGTTCTTATTTTAAATTTACCAGCAATATTTTGCAAGCTTACATTAGAGAAAGAGAATATATCCTTCTGGGCAGCTTCAGAAATAGTGCTGCAAACTTATCTGGATGGAAAATGCTAGATTTAGTTGAAGTCAGGATGTTATGGTTTGGCTGCGGCCGGCAACAAAAGCACCACGCAGCTGCCCCTCCCCCCGCTGGGGTACAGAGGAGAATGGAAAGAAACAGGCAGAAACTGGTGTGTCGGGATAAGGGCAGTTTAACAGAACAGCAAACAAAGGGAACAGGAACAACAATGATACAGATAAGGAGAAAACACAACACAAACCTCATGACCCAGAGAGCCGCTCTTCTGGACCGGACCAGCACCACGCACTCCCCAAGCAGCGAGTGAGTTCCTGCCCCCAGCTCCCCACCACCGGAACCCAGCATGATGGCACATGGTATGGAATACCTTGCTCTGTTTGGCCAGGTGGGGTCAGCCCGCAAGGCTGTGCCCCTTCCCGGATTCTGGTGAAAATTAGCCCTGTCCTGGCCGAACCCAGGACACAGGACTAAATAGGCCTTGTTTCTAACCCAATTTGCAAATTCCCATGTTCTGAAGAGCCTGAGAAAATCCTTAAATATACAATAAAAAATTTCTGCTTTTTTCCCTATAAATACTCTCCATCCTGAGAGTAAATATTCAGTGCTGTAAAATCCGAAAATCAAAATATGCATTGCTACCTCTTTGTCTTTTTATAAAGCCCCAATTAAAATTCGATCTTTTCTGTGATGCCTTCAAGTTACTGCCATTCAGTATTGTTTAAAGATCAATAGAGCTGTGGCTGTTTGAGGAGGTATTGCTTGTCAGCTTAGCAAAGTAAATATTTGTTCATATATTCTTAGCCTACTCCAAATTAATAGGGAGTTAACATACCTTTCTTTGGTGAGGTGAAAATTAAGAGACACTACCTAGCAATCTGAGTGTACAAAGTGTACAGATTTTAGATTCTTACCAGAAATAACCATGTTACTTCACATTTGGCAACCCAAGCTGCTGGTATAAATCTACCTGTACTGGATTCCTAAATCTGATGCTACTCACAAACACTTAGGCAAGCAAAGAATTTAAATTAGGAAAATCCTTTTTCTTATTGTTATGTATTTTTCTCTCTCTAGACCTCATTTGATGGCTTACTTACTTGTCTGATATTATTGAAATCTTAATTTAAGAATTTTAAAAGATCAAAGATTGTTCTTGTATTTGTTGCTTCACTTGATAATTAGGCTTCAAATCACCAGCAAGGTAAAGATATTTCCTAGTAATGCACAATTAATAGTGAATGGCAAAGCAGAAAAGTCACTATTTATCATCCAAAGACATAGCCTCAGAAACTGAAGTAATAGAAACAACACTGGAACAGAGATTGAAAGCTGAAAGATTAAAAAAATAAAACTTTACAAAAAGCCAGGAATTTACTTATTTGGTAAAGTCCAAAGGAAGAGAAAGACTTTCTTGTCTTGCTTGATTACAGCTTGACTTTGAAGCATCTATGTGAATGTGGAACAAGTAAATGCAGTAGTAACAGATGTGAAATGAATTTTCTGTAGTAGTGGTAAGAAAGAGCTAATGTTGTTATACAAGTCATTTATGTGATCTTCTCTAGAATATTGAATTCCATCCTTGCCATTTTTACTCAGAGAAAGACTTGGATACAGAAAGAGGATCACCAAAGCAGTATAAGGACAATTTAAATAAGGAGAGAGATATTTCTGAAATCAGACGGGAAACCTCTAGAGGAATCACAAAACATAATGGGCATCACTAAATGCATGTTAATTCCATGCTGGATATTCAGCACCCAGGTAAGTACTTCATCTCACGTAAGGTACTTCATCTCACGTATGATACTTCTGTCTACAGGAGGATACTTTGGCGGAGTACACCAGGCAACTGGTTCTCCAGCAGATGCTACCCAGACATACCTCTCCTTTAATCCAGATTCTGGCTTCTATTCCAAAATACCATGCAGAACAGCTGAATGTTGTTGAGGAGCTCTAATATCAACCTTTCAGAAAACTCAGCCTATTCACTAGGTGGATAAAGAAGTACACACACAAATTAGAAATCTTTCCACCGACATCAGTTAAATTACATCATTTCAGGATCAGGAGAGAGGCATTCTGAGGCTTTTTGCACCCTTTTTTTATGAAGTGTTGCAAATACAGACTAACGGTAAAGTGATGAATCTGATCACGTCGAATATATCTGGAAGCCAGGGCCTTAATCATGAACTGACATTCTTTGTACCTGTATCCAACTGAAAACAGAATGCAAGCAGAAGCTCCAGATGTACCCTCCTGAGGCCTGAGGCTCCTTTTCGCTGCAGCTGTGACAGTGATAATAGCCATGCTGCTAATCCTTTCCTGGACTGCCACAGAATAGATTCAGACTTTGCACTTGCTTGTTTCTTCCTTTGTGTTTTTTAATTAATAATCATGAAAATGTTTCTGGATGGTTGTCCTCTCTCTTTGCCACTCTCCCAATACCCACACTTGCTCTCTTGTCAGAGGGGAGGGACGAAAGAAAGGGTAGGGGTGGGCGGTGGGGGAGATGCCAGCTTGAAATTAACAAGAGACAATTGCAGTTGACATAATGATACCACATAATCCTAGCAATTAAGTCACAAAGAAGCACAGAGAGTTCATTCTCAATGCTCATAGCATTGCTTCCCTCTTCCCCTTCCAGCCTTCTGCTGCACGTAGGAAACAAGGGATTGCAGAAAGTACCGTTCTCTTTAAGGAGCCTATTCTTAAAGACTTTAGCAGTCCTGGCTGTCATGTGTGGATGTGCAAGTTAGATGCAGCCATCCATCTATTCAGTCCATTGGCTGACAGCGGATGACTTTTCACAGGAGTGGCACTTGGATTTACCCCAGAGGGGAGGGCTGAGGCTGAGGCTGCACACAGCTGTGCCGTCTGTTCCAATAATACCACATTACTCTCTAAAATCAGTAATGAAGGCTCTTGAGTAATCTTTCATCAGAATGACTTCATAGCATTAAAAATGCATTTCAATGCATAGCTTGTTTAAATATTTAACCCTCTTTGGCTTTGAAAGATTGATTCAGATCCACAGTGTTTATAAGTGTAGGAAATATTGATTTTCACATGTAGGTCTGCACTAATACATGAAGACATGAGCATGCACAAACAAAGAGTGAGCGGTGATAAACGGACTCTGAAACTTTGGAATGTGATTCCAGACATTTGGTCTTCTGGTTTTGATTTTTGTCAACATGAACTTTTCCTTCGAAAGAGATTTAGGTTGGACGAAACAAGCCAAGCACACCATGGACTGGTATCCAGTTAGATTTAATGGGAGCTGTATCATTCTCATTTATCTGCCACCCCCGTTTTCTTTCATTCATTGTCTATCCTTGTCATGGTTTTTGACCCATCTGGCATTGTTCAGTCTACAGAAGAGGAGGCTGAGGTGAGACCTTATTGCTCTCTATAACTACCTGAAAGGTGGTTGCAGTGAGGTGGATGTTGGTCTCTTCTCACAGGTAACTAGCAATAGTACAAGAGGAAATGGCCTCACGTTGCATCAGGGGAGGTTTAGACTGGATATCAGCCAGGAAAAAATTCTTTCCTGAGAGAGTGGTC
>Ga0065711_1050356_pt1 | contig 10878 bp, 6 predicted proteins | sample Hoacrofraction12_FD_59098 | JGI IMG/M metagenome (GOLD analysis project Ga0065711, IMG submission 59098) | Hoatzin crop microbial communities from Cojedes, Venezuela - Epithelial fraction 12 v2 (version 2) | ecosystem: Host-associated > Birds > Digestive system > Esophagus > Crop | place... | reverse complement strand
CCCCCCCGCCCCCACACTATTGTTTTTGCAGAAAACTAAACACAGCATGAGCGATGTATCTATAGCGCAAGAACTGAGTTCTTGCTCTATATCTCATGCAGCATCAGCCAAGCCTCACAAAACAGCGACAGCTGGTCCCAAAATACTACCAAAAATTTCTTTCCTTCTCTCTTCTTTTACATTTTTTTCCCAGATAATAAATGAAGAAGTAATTTGTTTACAAGCCACTTTCTCTTTTTCTCTGCTGGGTGCTTCAGATGTCAGCATGATAGAAGAGTGAGGGATTTGCGGTACATCTTTGTGCCTTGGCCAAGGATCTGCTGCACAATCCATTATCGCAGGGGACATTTGCACGAAAACAGGGCATCCAACCGTTGCTTTCATCGGTTCAAATCTGTGCATGTAGGGAAACAGCCACAGTCTCAGCAGTAATAACCTCTTGTATTGTAACCTGTGCCTTTCCCCATCTGCAAACTAGGTGGGTGTTTTTTCGGGGAAGGTTATTTTTGGCTAGAAATAATTATCACAATGCTTTTAGAGGCAGAGGCAATTTTTGCTTCAGTGTAACTCACTAAAATTAAATCTATATGGAAAGTACAGAACTGATCTGGACTAGCAACATCAAGGCAGAAACCGCCTTGTCTTTGTATATTACTAAATTTTTAATTGGTATAGCTAGAGGTAACTGGTCAACTAATTTGACATAAACAAAAAAAAATTGTACAGTGCTTCATTAAACTTCTCTGTTTTATTCACTTCCATCTCTGATGACTCCTGTTATTTATTCTACAGACAAGATTAAATTCTTGTCTCTGGTTAGTAATCATATGCAGCAATTTGGAATATTCATTTTTCTATGCCTGGAGCGGTAATTAATTGTGCCCAGATGCATAGGAATGGACCTTCTTTTAAAGGCTTGAGCCATAATAACAAAAATCCTAACACAAAATCAGACTCCTCTTTGTAGAGAAGACAGGAAAAAAAAAGCATTTATAAACGAATAATGTTCCATCCACACTCCCTATATGAACAATAGCTTAGGAAGGATCTATCCTGTTTATATTTGGATATAGCCAGCAGGAGCGGGGAAGCGATCATGCCCCTGCAGTCAGCACTGGTGAAGCCACATCTCGAGTACTGTGTTCCGTTTTGGGCCCCTCACTACAAGAAGGCATTGAGGTGCTGGACCATGTCCAGAGAAGGGCAACAAAGCTGGAGAAGGGCCTAGAGCACAAGTCTTATGAGGAGCAGCTGAGGGAACTGGGGCTGTTTAGTCTGGAGAAGAGAAGGATGAGGGGGGACCTTATTGCGCTCTGCAGCTACCTGAAAGGAGGTTGTAGTGAGGCAGGTGTTGGTCTTTTCTCCCAGGTAACTTGCAAGAAGATGAGAGAAAATGGGCTCAAATTGCATATGGGGAGGTTTAGTTTGGATATTAGGAAAAAATTCTTTGTTGAAAGAGTAGTCAGGCATTGAAACAGGCTGCCCAGGGAAGCAGTTGAGTCACCGTCCCTGGAGGTGTTTAAAAAATGTGTAGATGTGGCACTTCAGGACATGGCTTAGCAGGTGCGGTGGTGTTGGATTGGCGGCTGGACTTGATAATCTTAGAGGTCTTTTCCAACCTTAATTATTCTATGATTTTATGATTCTATGGAGTGCAAATTCTTTTGATTTCAGCAGCCAGCAATAAATATACAGATATTTGAATTCCATTTTTGCAGTCCAGGATTTCTGACGCCTTCCTTTTGCTTTAATCCTGTTGTCAAGTAATTAACTTCTAAAATACATCAGGAAAATACCGTGAGAGCAAGCCAAACTAGTAGAGTAGTGAATTCCTCAGAAGACTCTTCCATCCCAATATTATATAAAGATGTGTAAAATTATGGCAGTTATTGAAATAAGTTTCTATGGGTAGCCTCAAAAGTTATAAATCAGACTATTTACTTTAAACCCGGGAAAACCTTCTAAATTTTCTGATTTTGTCACATTTCTTAAATCAAAGTGAAGGAATACAGTTAATTTCTAATTTAAAATAAATTTATTATTATAAAATGAAGAGGTTGCCAGAAAGCATGAGTCTGAGAACTGTGTCTGAGAGTAGAAGTCTTTATTTCTCTTCATGAAGCAAGATTTCTGCATTATTTATAGGAAAGCAGGCAAAAGACAATTTTCCAGATGGCTCTCTTTAACAAATAATTTTTCTAGTTACAATATATATCAGGCCATTTCTCTTTATATCCAAGTGATTTCTTATAATTTATGTAGCATGGAGCTTTGTTGTAGAAGGTCACTGGTGAAATTTAGATGCAATATACTCTTCGTTGGAAGCGCCTTGGACAGCTCTCAATGTTTTATTGGTTTGGTGGTTTATTTTCTTTAAACCGAGTGCTATTGTAATTCATCTTTTTCAAAAATTACTATAAGTTATTTGCATTGCTCTCGAAATAAGAACTTACAACTTTTTAATAGTTATCTGAAAGGGAGATTGAGACAAATGCTAGTTTTTGGGAACTAACACTTATAAAAATTTAATAATAATTAGTTTAATAATTAGTTTCTATTTCTGTACTACTCAGCAAGCCAGAATCTGTTCCAGGTTAAGTCAGATCTTGTAATAACACCAGGTTAAATTGTATCACACTGCAGAGGACTTGAAACTTAAAATAAGCAGAGTATTTTCCCTATACTATCACCACCATCTCTATCCATTTATACAGATTCTTACATGAAAGTAGCACAACTACTGTGCAGCAGAGTATCAGAAAAGACTTTAACTTCAGTAGGAACAATGCAGCGCTCAGGCAGTCCTGAGGATCAGAAAAGCGTAGTTATTACACAGAGGTCTGTTTGATCCTGAAGCAATGTACTACACACGGTTTGGCCAAACCCTCAGTGTGTGTTTGTTCATGCACTTGTAAGAGCGAAATATTATAAGGAGAGTTTTATGTTATACTCGTCAGATTTTCTAGCTTACATTTTTTGGAGATGATGAATGCTTTCTCTGAAATTATGGATGATAGTTCCAAGTGGATAATCTACAACTTGAGGAGAAGCAGACTTTTAGGTTTGTGCCTAAGAACTGATAAAATATTGCAGTACATACATAAGACGAACTTTGGGACAATGATGGGTTTTACTATTTGTGTAGAAATATTTCATCTGTGTACTTTGCCTGCCCCCCTCAGTGAATGACAGTGCGATTTCATGGTGCATCACACCATTTACCTGAGTCTTAAAGATGGAGAATGGTCTCCTGAAAACTGAGGAAACATCGCAGTGATAAACTGGCAATTCTGTAAAGTTCAGTCTCTAGTTGAACAAACATCGAAAACTTAAAGTTGAGACTTCATTATGTGACAGCTTCAGTGAAGAGTGTCGTAAAGGTAAATAAGACTCTCTCTCAGCCTTTCCTACAGGACCAATGCTTCAGGAAGCATGAATTCATCACAAGTTTGGAATTGAAGATCATTTTAATTTGTACTTCTAGTTAATTTTTTTGCTTTTCACATTGTTTTTTTCAAATCTTAGGAATGAGTCTTAATTTATTTTTTTTCTTCTTTCCCCTGTCCAGTAAAATATTTCCATATGCAATTAACTATAAACATTTGATAAAACCCACTGAATATTTAAAATAAACAAGTGTATAAGTGTTTCAGATGATGAAGAAGTTTCAGAATGCTCAAAAGCTTTTACAGAATGCTCTTGAGAATACATAAATAATAAAAACTAAGTGTCCTCACTTTGGATTGTACACTCCTTTGTGGGTTATGCCACTATTTTTAATCTCTCATAAAGGCTTAATTCTGTCTCATTTAGTCCATTTAATTAGAAATAAGGTAACCCTCAGATCATTTTCCATAACAGCAATGTAGACCACATGAACAGAGATTTTTTTTTACCCTAACAAAAATTCATTTAGTCTTAGAAATTTCTTGAATACAAAATGTATGGTCACTCCTGATTAGTTTGACTTAAAAAGGACAAGGGGTAATAGATTCAAGTTGAAAGACAGTAGATTTATATTAGATAGAAGAAAGAAATTCTTTACTATGAGGGTGCTGAGGCACTAGAATAGGTTGCCCAGAGAAGTTCTGGATGCCCCCTCCCTGGAAGTGTTCATGGCCAGGTTAGATAGGTCGTTGAGCTAATTGGTGTAGTGGAAGGTGTCCCTGCCCATGGCAGGGGACTTGGAACTAGATGATTTATAACGTCCTTTCCAACCCAAATCATTCTATGATTCTATGAAATATAAAACATATTTACAGATTGTCTTTTCTAATGGCCTGCATGTTTAACACACATGGCACAAGCTGAATTCCAGAGACAGAATTCTGGAGTAAGGAGTACAAGTTCTGCCACTGTGAACAACAAAATTTACAGTTTACGTTTTAGTGCTGGAGATGCAGACATTAAACTACTTGACATTCACAATGGCTCGGAAGCCTAATTTCTTTCTATAAGCCATTGTTATTTGGAAATATCTTCTACTCCATCATTCATCAAATAGATCATAAAGTTGGAAACTGTCATACAGGTGACGTTTCACTTTATTTCAGTATGAGGCACAAGAAATTGTGGCTTTTCTGAAAGGGCAGGTAATCCCCATAATCTTTGCTCATGCTCTAATATATCGCATCACAACTCTGGACATCAAAAGCAGAGCCACCGCTGACTGAACTGTCCTGAATGTTACTGAATTTACTTCAGCCTACCAGAGAACATGAGAAATAAAACTAAGCAGGCTCTTGTGGAGTGACCAAAAGGCCACTTGCACGGTTTCACTACTGCTATCCAAACAAGGAAAAAATATGAAGTGGAGAAAAAAAATGTTTGCTTTAGTCTGTGGCTCCCAGGACTTTTTCTTTCCTATTGCACTGTTGGTCTTTACAGTCATAAAGGCTTGTTAGCTGCAGCAGTGAGGTGGAAAGGACTTACGCACCACCACTGGATAGAAGATAAACCCTGTCTGAAGCCAACTGCACTCTCATCAAAATTGAGCAAGGTTTGTTAAGTTTTTTCAGTGTTAGCATACTGAGAAACTCTAGAGTAAATGAGATAATTTCTCCAATGAACTCTATTTAAAACATAGCCTGAGGGGTGCTGTGTTTTTAAAAAAAAAGAGAATCAGAGATTGGAAACCAGGTCCGTTGGATAAGTCACAGCCAGTGTCACTTAGGTCCATGTCACATTCATTGGTGGTGTGAAGTCTTGTAAACTGCTTCTCTCTGTGACATTTTCACCCTCTTGAATTTGTATCCCTGTCTTCTTTGAGCTGTAAGGTCTCTGGAGTATTAGGGACCTGGCACTATATAATTTTGTCATGATTCAAAAAACGGAACTACAATTAGAGTACAGAATATTAAATTTTGTATGTATGTACAAGCAAAACTACATAAATATTTTCAAAAGCAGAGATATAAAAGCACTTTCTTCAGTAACATCTTCACGGTTGTGTATTAATTAGAGTGCTTTGGTCACTACAAGTGATTTTCACATTTACACAGTACTTTATACAGTGATCATATTTATTGTTCTTCACTCACTCCAGAGTAATCTTGTAAATTTTTAAATCAAAAAGCAGGTTGTAACAATGGAGTGTTACAGGGGATTTGATGTTTCTTAGTGAATGTCTGATTTTTCTTTTGTTTTGTTTTTCCCAGTTAGCAACCCTGCAAGCTCAGATCAGGATCTGATCAAGAGATGTTAATGAAGCAGTTATTGTGATTCTGTTATGATTATATGCCAAAAAAAATAAACAAAATTTAGTTCCTTGCATGCATAGAAAAAGAATAAAAAAAGAAAAAGATAAATTTCTTATTCATTTTAGTAGTTTTTATGCTAAAGAAATATAATCACCAGAGTTGGTTAGTGTTGTGTTCATTTCACTAATCTTACCACTTTTGTGGTACATGTAACTCAGTCAAGACCACAACAAATTATTATTCTTAGTTCTGACAGATTTACTGAGACTAAAGTTTTTAAAGTTGCAGATGGTCTGATAAAGTCTTCTATGTGCAGTAACTTGGCCAAGCGAATGTTGAATAAGTTTTAGGTTTGACCTTGTACATGGCAAAATAGTCTAATGGATTTTAATAAAATATAGGGTGATAAAAAAGATTTAATTTATAGTTCCATCTACTGTTCTGTTAATACATTGTTAGGGTGTATTAAGTTGTAAGTGTGGATGCTAGGAATTGGTTATTAGAGATACACTGTGTGGGTCAATATTCCATCAATAATTCAAGATGTAATTTAGAAGTATAATTATATTCAATATAATACTATTCTTTGCTGGTTTTGTTCAAGAATATATTAAGATTCACAGCAAGATTTATTTATTTATTTATTTATTTATTTATTTACTTGAAAGATCATAAACTTATCTTGAGCAAACTACAACTCTTCTTGAGACAAATAGATACTCACTAGTTTGATCTTCAAACTGAATAAAGCTCCTATTTCACTAGTTAATAGGAATATGAGACCTTGTAATCTACAGTGCCAAAGATCTGGTAGAGTCAGTGAGGCATGAACAATCTCTTAACATTTGCTAAGTAGGAGAGAAAAAATCCTTACTCATTTGTTATACATGTATTTTCTTTTTACTGTTCCTGGCTGTGAATTTTGCTGTTCAGATAACCTATGCTCATCTGGTCTAGTTTTTTTAAGATCTCCTTCATCACCACATTACTGAACCACCACAACAAAATGAAGAACTGTGCAGACTCTGCCATAAAGGAACCATATTGTCCTTTTATTTGATTCAGTCATTCTCTTTCAGTTGTTTTTCCCCTCCCTCTCCATTAAATCCCTTCCCTTGTTACACAGCTAGCCTTCATTATTGTGGCATAATTTGTTCAAGGGGAGGAGGAGGAGGAGTGTTCTGCTCCGAATATTGCCAGGCTCAGGCTAACTCTGTTTTCTTGTGATAAGGAGTTATACTCTCTGTATTCCTCCACTAAGCCACTTCTGATTCAAAGTTGTGCCCTGTCTTCCATCTGTCTAGATGGCTCACAAAGGAAGGAGTGAATTCGTGGTACCTCAGCCCTGGAGATTAACAAAGGCACACTGAATTGGGTTTAAACCTTTTTAATTGAGAACCGGTGAAGCATGTGTGAAACACTCTGTGCTTTGCTTCTGTGTTATGTGTTGCACATTCTGCAATTTGTATGCAATGTTCAAAGTTGATATCCAGTATCGAAGTTCAGTTTTACAACCTGAAATGTAGTTACAAAATGGTGGGGAGACCAGGACTTGCAGCCGTTTTAGAGAGAGATGGGCACAGCTTCCCAGGTAACTGCAAGCAAGAAATTACATCGCTCTACCAGTTTGACTTAGAGCTGGATCGCGTTCAGTGACAACATCAGAGAGATTTTAAGAAAACTGAGTTCATCTCACAGTTCCTAAATTCTATGGTTCTTTGGCTGAATAATTTGATTTCTCATCCATTTTTTCCCCTTGTCTGTTTAAAACATCTGCCTTGCAGAAATGTCAGCATTAAGGTTACGCAAATAAAACAAGTGCCTTCCCATTTCATCTCTCTACTCAATTCCATCTGTTCTAAAACATACGAGACATCTAAGTTTAAAAGTAATATTTTTCCCAAAAATGTTAAATTTTGAAAGATTCTCTTGGGGTTCTTTTATCTCCTAAGAACAAAAAACCCTAACCTGCTCGTAGTATTCCTTCAAAATGCAATAATTTCTTAATAAATTTCTTCGGAACTGTGAAAATCAATAGTGTATGAACATGAATTAGAAGAGAGAAAGAAAGAGAGAGAGGAGAAAAAAAGCAAAACTCAGCGGTTTCTACCTGGGTCTTTTTTATGACAGTGAAAGTTCATAGATGAAAAAGATTATGTGGATGACATGAAAAGTTTCTACACAAAAGGAACATATTGATAGTAAGAAAGGGATTGGTGCCTGTAGGAAATTAGCTCCTATCCTGAAATAATGTTGGTTAAATCCTTTCTTTCTTTTCATCTAGTGTTGGACTCTTTTTATAAGTTCTCAAGGGAATGAACATCTATTCTGCTGAGGTATTTAATCAACCTCAAAAGCAATTTTATTGCTTTGTGTACTTTTTAACACTATAAACTTTATCCTTTAAATAATAATAAGTCAGTGACGCACTCACTAAATACTGAATATCTTGAAATTAATATGACTGGCAGCTGTAACTGTGGGAAATCCAATATTTCCTGCTTCATGGTAAGATATATCTCTGAGTTTCAATTCCAAGTATACTAACAAGCTGGTCATGGAGTATGGCTAAAGTAACAGAGCATGATATGGTTTCTGTCTACCTTGCCACCTCGCCTGAAACTAGGCAATCCCATGTGATAGACTCCAAACCTGAGGCAGATGTATGTGGTTTGTTATGCTTGGGTGAGGTGGAGAGCACTAGCATTCTATAAGAGCTAATTGTGCTGCAAAGGGTCACTTCAGACCTTTGCTAAGTGCGTATGTGAATTTTTACCTAGTTGTCTTTGACATCCAGTTTCTCCTAGACTGGCAGTCTGGTTTGGTTTCTACAAACTGACCAGCAAATTTCTGGCGATATTAATAGAGTTCCTATACTTTTCTGTTCCTCTTTCTCAGGTCTTTAGAGATCTCAGACTCCATGTTTAGTTTTTAAAAACAAAAGGGAGGGATATATTTTCCTACAAACTTTAACAATGATACAGATAAAAAAATCTTAGTATCCTGTAAGAGAAATTGATTTGTTTAAATAACTTCCTATTATTATTAGGATCTTCATCGTTAAAGACCAGGACACATCACAATCTTTAAAGCAACTTTTTTCATATCACCCCTGACAGATATTTAAATATTGCTCTAGTACTAGGGAGAACAGTGACTCAAGCACAACCCTTTGCTTTCTCCCTATAGCTTGAGCTCAGACTTCCCTGAATCCATATAACCTACAGTTAGGCTGGCATCCGAAGTGAGCTAAACTGCCTCACATGGACAGGAAGCTCAGGCATAGGACGTGATTGACTTGAACATGAATGCAACATCCTGCAGCAGTGTGAAAGGAACTGTCCTCAAAAGTTGGCAGTTGACAAGGTTGACAAAAACTGTAGACATGGCAAGAAAAAATATGCCCAGATCATGCAAAGCACTGAAGCTCCTTAAATAAGATATTAACAATTTTCTTCTGTTACCAGTATACTATCCTGAAAAATGCAACTGATCTGAGACATCTGAAGCCATCAGTCACACACATGCTTTTGTTATAGCCTAACCAGCATCAACACTTACTTGTAGCAGTACAGGTATAATGATACTACAACTAATATTCCAAATAATCTAGTTATTAAAGAGTAATCCTAATGGCATTAAAATGATTAAACGAAAGCTTCCTAGCTTGCACCCCTTTTAGCTGCTGAGGTTCTCACCCTTCATCTGTCTCTGTGATCCTTGGTTTGCAGTACCTGCCTCAAGCAAGCTGAGGGAACTGCAGGAAGTCAGCAGCATCCTGTGCTCTCTCCTGGGAAGAGCTTGGTTTTGATAGTACAAATCTCTTTCTTCTCCCAGTTGGAGTATATTTTCTAACACATTCTACTTATATGACCTTTCTTCAAAGTTTGGCTATGTTCACCTGCCAGCTATTAGCTAAACCACCACAGTGTTCTCTCTCAGACCTAACTTACATGAAGGTTTCATGTTAGTTTCTCAGTGACTACATGGGTTTGACCTTTTTCAGCTACAGTATTCATAGAACTAAGCTAAAAACAAGTCTGACTGTCCTCACCTGAACACTAAGCAATTGTTGTCACAGCTAAACCAACCCAAATCATCTCAACCCAAGACAAGTACAGACAGCTCCCTAGATTCTGTACTGTTAGGTCAATACAAAGCCTTTGACCTTTGGCTAGTAATTGGGGAAGAAGTGAAGTGTTCACCGAGCTACACAACAAGCAAGCATCTGTGTTTTCAGTACTGAAGCTGTAAATATTTCAATTTCTGTTGGAAATTTTATCCACAGCTGCTGCCATCTTGCCTGCACTTAGCAGCCTGACACCTGCCTGTTGCCTCTGTAGTTATCCTTGCAATATCTGTTCCCATCAAAATCATCCAATGGTGTCTGAGGCATGGTCCAGGCAAGCACAGCACAGTGCTGTGCTAATTTGAAAGCACATGAAAGGTGCTTCCAGAAAAGCATTCTGTCTATTTTTCTTAGGATTCTTTGCACTGCTCGCTATCTTCAGTCCTCTTGCATGTTTGCCTGAAAGAAGGATCTGCAAAAGTCTGCAATTGCTCCTGACTAGTTGGTTTGCAACTAACCCACATTTAGTGTAGTACTGATTTATAGGTCCCAGTCTAAGGCACTGTGTTAGCCTTCATCCTCCTTTGGGCTGGATGGGAGCTGGAGCACCAGCGAAGAGCTCTGAGCTGTGCTGAGGCAGACACCGGGAAAAGAAGTTCTGTGTGATGTCTGAGAACTTTCGCGGGATCAGCCCCAAGGGGCTTACCGAGATCTCCCAGTTAATGTGTAGTTGAGCAGAGAACTCAACAGAACTCTCCTGAGCACCCAATTGCAAAGACACAAACATAAGGATGTTTGCTTGCTTGACTTCCTTTTCGTTTATAGCTGTTTGGTTTGAGAGCCATTCAACTTAATAAAGTGATGGAATTAGAAGAATCCAGCCCTAATTCTCAGACATATGATCCAGACACTAATAAGAGTTGCAAGGCTCTGCTTTTTGCAAAAAGATGGAGAAGATCTTGTGACATGTTTGTGAAGGGTTATGCCTACAAATATCTGAAGGGTGGGTGTCAGGAGGATGGGGCCAAGCTCTTTTCAGTGGTGCCCAGTGACAGGACAAGGGGTAATGGGCACAAACTGAGGCACAGGAAGTTCCGTCTGAACATGAGG
>Ga0065711_1009851_pt1 | contig 10878 bp, 8 predicted proteins | sample Hoacrofraction12_FD_59098 | JGI IMG/M metagenome (GOLD analysis project Ga0065711, IMG submission 59098) | Hoatzin crop microbial communities from Cojedes, Venezuela - Epithelial fraction 12 v2 (version 2) | ecosystem: Host-associated > Birds > Digestive system > Esophagus > Crop | place... | reverse complement strand
CAGTAGCTCCTCATCTTTCTTGAACTGGGGAGCCCAGAATTGGACACAGTACTCCCAATGGGGCCTCACCAGGGCAGAGTAGAGGGGAAGGAGAACCTCCCTCGTCCTGCTGGCCACACTCTTCTTGATGCACCCCAGGATGCCATTGGCTTTCTTGGCAACCAGGGCACACTGCTGGCTCATGGTCATCTTGTCATCCCCCAGCACACCCAGGTCCCTCTCCGCAGAGCTGCTCTTCAGCAGGTCTGCCCCAAGTCTGTACTGGTGCATTGGGTCGTTTCTCCCCTTCCTTTTTCCCTGTTTTGTCCCAGAAAGTACTGCTGTGTCATTAGAAACTTCCCAGTTTTTCTTCTTAGTGCCCCTCCAAGTCACACGGCTTCTTCCCGGGGGCCTGCAGCTGTCTTTGCTTGCTAAGCTTTAAGCTGGTGTCATGGCAGTTACTCCAAAATGGACACCCACCTCAGGACATTGGTGCTAGGACACCTTTCTCAGCCAGGGCTTTTGTTTCCCACCCAAGAAAGAAAACTGACGAGGTTCTGGTGCTGTGCAGCAGCAGCAAGATCTGCATCTTCTTTCTCATCTCCTTAGCCTACCTCTCCTAAGAGGGTAAAGGCCCCTCTTGTTTAGAGAAGAGATCGCCTTTAGGGTTTTCTCACGTGGCTTTGGATCACTGCCTCAGGAAAAGACCAGACACTGAAGTCCTGCCCCGCATTCACACAGTGTGAAGACATGTACCTGTGCTCTGGAGGCAGGGAGCTGACTGAGCTCACAGGCAGACCTGGGCTCTGCACCGCTCCTCAGACCTGGGCTCTGCACCTCTTGTGCTCTGTGGAGTGTGCGTGGGGGACCTGGGTGCCCAGCTGAACAGCCCCCGAGAGTCCCAGCCATCTTTGATGGCAGTTGGCTGACTTACAAAGTGAATCCCATTGCTGTTAGCCCTGTAAAGCCTGGTCTGAGAAAACAAAAGCAGGAGAGAAGGGGTCTTCCTACAGCATGCACAGCTCTGACACTGAGCAGATGAGCCCGAGTGTCTGCGACGAACGGCTGCTGTGCACCGAGCGTGCACGGCGCTGGCGAGGGCTGTGGGCACGGAGGAAAAATCCGCCCGAGCATCTCGCTCTCGCACACGTGCAGAGGCACTCACTAAGCCACAATAACTGTGCTGCAGGGTAGCTTTTGCCTGCTCCTTGTGCAGGGATGAAGGCTTGGCTGCCTTGATGAGGAAGGTGTCCTGACAAACGCTCAGCATTCCCAGCTAGAACTGTGTTAAAGAGACAGGAAAGGCAATCAGAAAACAGTTCCCACTCTGTCCTTTAAAACAAACTTCATTTTAACACCTAATTCTGCGCAATACAGACTCAGTCCCGTTTCCTTTGCCAAACTGCTTCTTGGTTTTGATCTCAGAGGGTGCTCACCCTCCCAGGGAGGGAGGCTTTGATTAGGAAGAAGCAAAGGCTGTTAGAGGAGAGAAAGACGGACTGAATAGCGAGACTGGCAGTGCGTTTCTGTCTCTGCCACTCACCTGCTTTGTGACCTTGAGCATGTTACAGAGGCATTTGGGGCTTCAGTTTCCCTGCTTTTAAAGGAGGAGGGGAAGCAGTCATTTTCCTCCTACGCATGGTGCTTAGAGACACAGGACTGCAAAGTGCTGAACTAGAGCAGTAAAACCATTCCGGTAGCTTAATGACAGCTCCAGAGAAGTAGCAGAATACGTGCATTTTTCCCCATCTTTTTGAGCACAGCTAATAAAGAGAAATGAAAGCCCCTGCCCTGGCTGAGACCAAGCAGCAACAGTGGAAGTGGTGCACCAAAATGTAGGAAACACAGGGGAGTGCAGGAATTCTGTTACATGACTGTTTGCAAATTAATGGCTAAATCAATTAAATGAAAGCATGGGATTTCTCTTGAGGAAAGCCTAGTCACAACCGCAAGGAGAAGGGGAGGGGTTGTGGAGTGGGGATGACATAATCACGTTTGCGAATCACCAGCAGTGTGCATGCTTTAATCCATTAATGGGGTTTTTATCTGTGATCATAAAAAGCAGGTTACATTCAGCCTGGAAGGGAGTGAGGGTTGGAGGAGAGGGGAGGGGAGAGAAAGAGCAAGAGAGAGCGAGAGAGAGAGAGAGAGAGAGAGAGAGAAAGCAAGAGAGAAAGAGAGCACAATTCATTCCGTGAATTGCTTGCAAGCTTTGGGCTGATAATTAGGGATCTCGGGAGAGCAGTTTCTCAGAATAACCTGCTCTCCTTCGAAAGGACCGAATGGAGACAGTGGTTCAGTCCTGCTGATATTTTTTAAGCCCTCCTCGCAGTTTGATGGGCATTCCCAGTGCTTTTGTGCACGTCTCGGAAAGCGTTGACGTGGAAAGGAGCAGCGAGGAGGGGGAGGTTGGAGAAAAAAACTGCAGCTCTTCTAAAAATACGGAGGGCATGCAAGAGTGCGAGCAGGCTGGGGAGGAGGGCGAGGTGAGCGCGCCTCGCACCATGTTCCCCGGGTGCCGGCGCGGCGCAGTTTCGGAGATGTCCCTCCTGTGACTGGACGCACCATGAGCATCTGGGAGGTGATCCTGGCTTTCGTGGTGGTGGTGCTGATGCTCGTGGCCCTGCTGGCCAACGTGCTGGTGCTGCTGTGCTTCCTGTACAGCGCCGACATCCGCAAGCAGGTCCCGGGATTGTTCATCCTCAACCTCACCTTCTGCAACTTGTTGATGACTGTTTCGAACATGCCCCTGACCTTGGCTGGGATCATTTACAAGAGTCAACCAGGAGGAGATCAGATCTGCCACATTGTGGGCTTCCTGGAGACTTTTCTCACCACGAACTCCATGTTGAGCATGGCAGCTTTGAGCATTGACAGGTGGATTGCTGTGGTCTTCCCTCTAAGTTATCACTCCAAAATGAGGTACAGAGATGCTGCTCTCATACTGAGCTACACGTGGTTACACTCGGTGTCGTTCCCGATAGTGGCAGCTTCTCTCTCCTGGGTGGGTTTCCATCACCTCTATGCCTCCTGCACCCTGTACAACAAGAGACCAGAGGATAGGACACAGTTTGTGATTTTCACTGGGGTCTTTCACACCCTCAGCTTCCTCCTCTCCCTTATAGTCCTGTGTTTCACATATCTAAAAGTGCTGAAGGTGGCACGGTTTCACTGTAAGCGGATTGACGTGATCACTATGCAGACCCTGGTGCTGCTTGTGGACATCCACCCCAGGTAAGGTGCCTGTGCGTTCAGCCAACGAGAATATTCACCGCAGAGGAAGAGAGGACGGGGTTCAGTGTTATGTTAAATACGGTCTGTTCTGTGTCACAGCAGGGGAGGGGAGGGGGAGAAAACAAGAATCCTTCTTGCCAGTTTTTATTCTGCATGGTTCTTTTTACTTGTGCTTATTTTTTTCTTTTTACTCTTTGTTATGCTGACGGGCTTGTGTTGGGAGGGAGAGCAAAGAAACAGGCAGTTTTGGCTGAGCATGCACTTCCCTGCGAGATAGTGATCAGATCACTGCTCTTTGTTTCCAAAGGTGGACTTAGTGGTCCACAGACTTGCATTTTTTGCCACTGTCAGCCCAAAACGTTGCTGGATCCCTGAGAGGGAGCAGGCTGAGGCTGCACATGTCCCCGAGTTCATGAGGGAAGCTGGGTGCAGCGTGCTGCTCCTTCACCCGGTGGTCTTCCTATTGCTGTGCTCTCAGTAACTTTCTCTTTCCTGAAGGCAGAATTGTAAGGGAATAACATCTGCAAAATGCAGACACTTGAATGCCTATACTTAAATCCAAGTGAGAGAGACTTCTGTAGCTATATGTTAATATGACAAGCAAGAGATGTATAAATTTCATTTCAAATGAGAGTCTTTAAGCAAGCCCCTTACATCTAGACACAGAAGGAGAAAAGTCTCTGGGGGCTGGGAGGGTAATGGGCTTGAAAGCAAACGCCGAACGGGTCTGAATGTGTGCTGGGATGCTGTGCAAAAAGAGTCATGTCAGGGATTATGCACAAACTATAAATCTTGTGTGAATAGGCTAAGTCTGGATCTGGAAGGGATGCAGATTTAGCTGGAGGAGGGAGAGTGGGAGAGACTGTTTTCCCTGGGTTGGTAAGTAGAGCATAGCAGTGAAGCTGAAGGAGAGAAAGCCTTGCTGGAGAGAAGCCCAAGGGTGATCCTGGGCAGGCAGCGATCCTGGCAAGGAGCTGGGGAAGGTGCCCGGTGCACGGGGAGGGGAAATCAGTGTGTGCTGGGAGTCTGTGGTGGCTCTGGCCACGAGAAGCGGAGAGGAGGAGACGGAGAGGACCACAGCAGGCACAGCTGGAAGGACGTGGGACCAGGCTGGTGAGAAGGGAGCAGCAGGACACGCCAGAGTGATCTGCTGGAGAAACGGGGATTTGAGAAATGAACCTGCACAGCTGAGGCAGGATGGAGAGGGACAGGGTGTCTGAGGGGTTGATGAGTCCTGGCTGAAGGCTGAGAGGCTCTGATGAGCTGGGGTGGATGGGGCGAAGAGCCAGTTAGGACTGGGATGGGGTGGCAGAGTCAACGAGTGAGCTCCATAAAGGGGAAAAAGGAAGGCACTGGTTACAGTGTGGGAAGAAATCAGCCTGGTTTGCTCAGAGGAACTAGTCTGGCTTAGGGTTTAGTGTGGCTGGAGTGGGTGACTGGAAAGGGAGGAATCTGATGTATTTGCCTGGAAAAAAGGGAGAAAATGCTTTGGCTAGATAGGGTGACAGAGTGGCTGCGACAGACGTGTGAGCTGCTTGGGAGACAGTCAGAAACTGGATTTTAAGGCTCAGACATTCTCTGTCAGAGCCTGAAGGGAAATGTCTTTCAGAAAAATGCTGGCAGCTGGCAGCGCAGGGAGGTGTCTGATATGGGGAGGAAGTCTGCCTGGAAGAGAGGAAAGCCGAGAGCAGTAGAAGAGGGCAGTCCCATGTCAGACATCCCACTTAACCCTCCTTGCTGTCCTTTGCTCGGTAAGCTGGAGGCAAACACCAGCTCCTTCCACTGCAGCCAGCCTAGAGCAGAGCTGCAAGACTGAAACCACAAGTGGCTGTCCTCAAAAAAAGGTCATATCTTGGGTATTCCTAAGCCTAAGGCAAAGAAGTCTGAAAGGATCAGGGCAGGACGGCACACTGTTAGAGGAACAGAAACATTTGCTCAAAATTCTCCAGTTAAGCTGCTTGATCTGTCTCTTGACCAAGAATGTGGAGCGGAACTTCAGGCAAGTCCCGTTACTGTTCTTGAGAAACACATGTATAAATCTTCCCTTATTCCCCAAGTCACACAGAGGAAAAAACACCCTCCTGCCCTACGTGCTGTCTGGTTGCTAAACTGTGCCTCAACTCGCCTTAGTTCCTGCACGCACTATGAGATGTGGTGGTTACTCCCAGGGCAGTGCTACTGACCTGCTGGGGCTCTATCAAATAGCAATCGTGATGCCTAACGCTTCAAGTATGCCTGGACTGCACAGCAAAGTTTAGAAAAAGGGCAATAATCTGAACAGTATTTCTCCTCTCCCCGCATTTTTTCTGGTCTAGGTTAATTTGAGGGTGTTCCTGCATTTGGTAATCATCTCACTGAGGGGTGGGTTCAATGGGGCTGTGGGAATGATACCTTCTTTCTTCAGAGGAAGACAGAGTCATACAGGCACTTTGCTGCAAGTAACTTATATTACTGACCAATATCTCTTGCATCAGATTATTCTAATACCTATCCTGAAGAATGGAGAGGTTTAGCCACCAGAAATGGTGGCTGATTTGGCCTGTGGTGCTGCTGCCTTACCTGGTGACAGCTACTGCAGCGGAAAGGGTCAGACCTCGGATTGCCTCCCCTACTCTGAGAGCTATGCAAAGGCTGCGGGTCTCCTGGAGCAGTCAGTGATGTTCAGAAAGCTCTGACATAACAAAAGCATCATTTGAATTATACATATAGAGACACATGCCAGGCAGTTTCAGTGTTTACTGTAGTACCTGACAGCATAGACATGGATGCTGGGAGAAGGCACATGAGAGAACCAAGTTTGTAATCCCACTTTAGAGTACTCTGACTTCTCTGGGTTTTTTTCGGTCTTGTTTCAACACTGAGAAATGTGCATGGACAATTTTCTGCTTCCTATGACTCAGAATCCACCCGCAAGGGGGTCTAGCGAGAGGCGTTATGACAGATGGCTTTATTACCTGTGACTTGGAAAGACACGAGTGATCTTCTGAAGATCATTCCAGAAGAGTACAAAGGAAACCTCTAAATACCACACAAATTCTTGTGAATGTTTGGGGCACACGTCCTTTTAGGTTAGCTTATGTCTTTTTGTTGGATACTGTTTTTCCTTGACTTTGTTCTTAAGACCAAGATATCTTAGGTATTAGGAAATGTTTGAGCAAGACTTCACTTCAGTGCTTAACCCATGTATTTCTTCACCCAAATTATCTCTACTATCTTTTTGACATATTCAGCTTTACAGATCTTAAGGTCCAGTATCTCATAAACTTTGTCTAAAATACCAAACCTTCAAAAGGATATATCTCAGATTTTCTGGGATGTTATAATCCTTAAATGAAAGTTTAGTCAATAATCCAGTTCTATTACTAGTGTCACTACTGGAACTTGCACATATCTTCTTATCTTAGTGCTTTAGACTATGTGCAAAAGCAAAATACCCTCTGTGTACATTGTCCATATGAAGGTACGAGATAAAATACCTTCCTCTGTGATGTGGTATTTATTAGCCACATCTGGAAAGGCAGAAAAAAAGAAATTGGTTGAAGTCTGTCAGGACTTCCCATGTCATGTGTGAGCTCCAGGAGTCAGATAGCTTTGTATATGCCAGTAGGGAAAAAATATAACTGGGGAAACTGTTAGAGACAAAAAATACACCATTCTCTACACCCTAACAACACCCTAACTGAACCTACTTTGGAGGTTTCCTTTCTTATAATGCCATGTGCCTGGGATACTATGAATGTGATAAGACAGGTCTTAAGTGAAGCTGTCGAACCTCTAAGATCATCTGTCTGCACCTAAAAATACTCCAAGTTCTCCAGCTCCCACAGAACTGCAAGCACGTCATAGGTCCCGTTGAAAAGGTGAGGGTTTTTTTCCTTCTCAGCTGTCATTTCTCACTGCAAATAACTCAGACATAGAACATTTAACACTTAGATGTGTTTTCATTCTACTTAGGCATATGCTTTAAGAGACAGGTGATTTGTTGTTTCAAGCAGAAAACCTTTTCCTCCTGTATTTTGTTCATTTTGCCATCATGGTGACTGCTCTAGGGACTGGCAGTGCAAGATCATATATAAAACTGATCAAAGGAAACACATTTTCTTTAACACAACCAAAAGGTGATGCAAGAAGTCACTGCCACAGAGATCACCAAAGCACACTGACATCCTCAGGCCACAGCATGTATTTAGAAGATGATCAAACATTTGCAGGTACAGCAAAAAATTTAAGGGTATGGCCAGAAACCTTGCAGGTATTAACATATGTGAGTGTGGAACCTGACAGGGAGTCATCAATTACAAATTTATGAGAAAAACAGAGGGATACCAATTCTGAGCATTTAAAAAATGCAGCACATGGTCCAGACCATTCTGTTTGCCCAAACCATGAGATTGCTTTACCATGAGACCTGTGCAACGACTCATCACGTAGCAGTGCTGCTATGTCCGTAGAGAGGGATTTCAGGAGTACACTCTGGCTTTGGTTTTGCTCTTTCCCAAAGGGACTAGATCAGGTGCAGATGGCCCTGGGGCTCCAGGAGAGGCAAGTAGTGCTGCCCATCGAACCTACCTCCTTGGAGAAGACAGTAACTCACCCACTTCCCTCAAAATGCACAGCCAGCACACAAGTTACACAAGCGGGTATAGAATCATAGAATCACATAATAGTTTGGGTTGGAAGAGACCTTAAAGGCCATCTAGCCACCCCCCCCTGCAATGAGCAGGGACATCAACCAGGTTGCTCAGAGCCCCTTCCAACTAGACTTTGAAAGTTCCCAGGGATGGGGCATCGACCACCTCACTGGGCAGCCTGTGCCAGGGTTTCACCACCCTCAATGTAAAAAATGTCTTCCTTGTATCCAGTCTAAATCTACCCTCTTTTAGTTTAAAACCACTAGCCCTTGTCCTAGCGCAACAGGCCCTGCTAAAAAGTTTGTACCCATCTTTCTTATAAGCCCCCTTTAGGTACTGAAAGACTGCTATAAAATCTCCCTGGAGAATGAGGATGGGTTTTCATATTATCACTCTCTTGGCAAACAAATGTGCTGATTTCAAAGGGGTTTTCCTGCAGTGGAAGGATGGTCTCAGCCCTGTGCTCCCATCACCTTGCTGGCACATCAAGAGTCTCCGGAGCTCTCTGGTGGCCTCGTGAGACCACCACCAGGAAACCCAAAGGAGAAGCTCTTGCCCTAAAATACCACAGGTAGGAAAAGGCCCAGAGTGTGACTAATTTGTATCTGTTTAGTCAGGAACAAGGCTGGTTTGAGGCGGGGGGTCAGACCGTCACCACACTGTGGGTTTGTATATTTGTATATTTGTATAATTCCCAGCTTTGCAGAGCATTCAGCACGGTGGCTGTGCAGAGCTGCGCAGGCTGCTGAAAGATTGATGGCCCCACGTTGCACAGCTATGGGATACAGTGATTGCTCCAACGTTGGGCTGGATGTTTGGAGCAGGTTTTTTCCTGTCGTGATGTTACTGTGTTTTATTGCTTATCTTGCTGGGAAGTTTTTCCTGTTTAAGATAGTGGTGTTGGAATTGCTGTTTCTAGGGAAGTAGCATGCTGCCTACCCCCCTCTGGATATTTTCCAAAACTCTCAATATCATGAGGCAAACCCTGGCCTGCAAATACAGTAATTCAAAAAGGAGCTGTAACTGAATTCAAGGCTGAAATCCACCAATATCACCATATATAAATCAATATAATTGGAGTGTGTGCATATAAATATTTCTCAGTAATTGGTTTTGGAGGGTAAGATGATCATACAATGCATTAATACTTGTATTGTCCCATATAAATGCAGTGCACCTGGTATTGGCTTGTGTGAATACAACTCTTACTGGAAAGACTGATTTTCATCATAGGTAAAGCCATTAAAATCTACTACCTGATATTCTGATTCATGTTCTTGTTTGTGTTGAATGTCACACAGCGTGAGAGAGCGTTGTCTAGAAGAACAGAAGAGACGGAGGCAGCGAGCAACAAAGAAAATAAGTACCTTTATTGGTACTTTTATACTTTGTTTTGCACCTTATGTAATTACAAGGTAAGTGTGAATCTACACACTGGAAAAGACTACTGAGAAGCACTCTTAGCTCAGAGAAGTAGGGCACACTGAACCAGAAAATGGCTCAAGTCTCCTGTGAAAATTTTCTGCAGCGTTTCAACTCCTATGACAGACATTACATTTACTGAGCTAACAAAACCGTATAAAATGTCACAGCACTTATTTGATACAATCCTGATGCAGACTGTGGGCCAAAGTCTGTTCAGTCAGCCCGGTCGATACGTTGGTCTCATAGGAGTGGTTTAGGAAGTCAGTCCATGGGATTTTGCAGACTTTTTTCAGGTCAAGTAGTCACCTACTCCTCAGATTGCCTCCCTGGTTCAGGGGCTGATCTGCAGGGGAAGACGGTTGTTCGAGTAAGTCAGACTATAAAAATCTGGTCGAACAAGATCCAACTGAGGTGAGAACATGGTTCACAAATATAATTTTGTCTGACTGGATAGACTTGATTAGTCATAAACATCAAATACCAAAGCCATTCTGGCTCATACCTAAAAAAAATCTTGTGATTTGTGGTCAGAGGTCCTTATCTATCTACTGCCTTATCTTTGGAAATGGCTTCTGTGGGAAACATAAAATTACTCCTATGAAACATAAAGTATTGGAAAGTGAGTATATCCAGAAGTGTTATCTAGTTGTTGAATGAAATTTACAACCTGCATTCCTTATTAAAAGACTCTGGAAAAACTGAAATGTTGCTAAGCAGAACAGAGAAAGAAAAAAATATTTTAAAAGTCTCACCTATTCCAATACACTTCAATAGACATTACTGGGGACCGGCTTCAGTCACACTCAGATCCATCATAAAAAAGTCACTGAAACAGCTGAATTAAGACTCAGCGTAAGTGGGCATGTGGCCACCCCCCAAGTTTTTCCAGTTCAGTACAATATCCTGAATTTCTATTTCTAACAAAACAATTCACGAGAAGGTCTTGTAGTCTCTTGGTAAAAAAGGAAACCTGCATGTCACATCGATTTTCTGTTCAGGATTATAGTCAATTGGTTCCTGTTGCTTGTTCGTAACAATGTTGCAAATACCTTTGTAACAGTGTTACTATATTTACCTTCACTTTCAGTTGGTAGTCACAAGAAGACACTCCATGCCACACACTCTAAGAGGGTAGGAAAGGATTTATAATTATCGGCTTTCAGCCATAGTTCTCAGGCTATATTTGACTATTTGTCTCGTTACAAATGGTTAAATTATGTTGTGTCTCTGAACTTAATGAAAACTGTTGCAGTCACAGAATCGCTGGCGGCTCTGTCCTGGGTGACGCCGACCGCTCTAACCAGGACTGTCAGAAGTATTTTTGTGCTCCTCTGCAGGCATCTCAGCCCAGCATTCAGGCACCACTTCCCCACCTCTTAACTCTGTGGAGTCCTGATACGTGTCCCAGGAGCCTTAAGATACAGCAGAGGGGTTCGAAAAATCCTGTTCCTCCGCCCTTTAGTCCGTACAAGGATCACTTAAATGTTCCGCTGAGTCTTCAGTCTGTTGAGGACTAATAGCTTTGCCACAGAGAGCGACTGTGAGAAGAGTCAAAAAGTAGTATCTTGAACACATGAAGAATGCTTGAAGGGTTGGGCACTAGCCAGGA
>Ga0065711_1050355_pt1 | contig 10879 bp, 3 predicted proteins | sample Hoacrofraction12_FD_59098 | JGI IMG/M metagenome (GOLD analysis project Ga0065711, IMG submission 59098) | Hoatzin crop microbial communities from Cojedes, Venezuela - Epithelial fraction 12 v2 (version 2) | ecosystem: Host-associated > Birds > Digestive system > Esophagus > Crop | place... | reverse complement strand
AAAAAAAAAAAAAAAAAAAAAAAAAAAAAAAAAAAAAAAAAAAAATGTTTTAGGAAGTTCATTCTAAGTTTGTTTCTTCAGACATCAGCTCAAAACCAGGCTTTGCCAAACAGATTCCCCCTGAAATGCCTGTTGTCCGTCTTTTTTTATTTCGCTTTTCATTTTTGTTGTTCTTTGACAAGACTATCTTAGTAGTGTCAAAAAGGACCTCGCTTAACCAAAACAGCAGCAGTTAACAATATCCAGTCTCTGATCAGTGTTTTCCTCCTGAGACTTGCAGAAGTTTATTTTGCCATTCTTGAGAGGTGGTTGCTTTTACAGTCAGCTCTGCCTTTGATATTACAGCTAAGTAAAGCTGCTAAATTTGTCCTGGCTGTGTTTGCTTTTTGAGGATTTTCTGAACAAGTGTTTCAGCTCTTCCTTTCCTGTTCTCTCTGATATCTAGGGATAAACACACCCGAACACATGCACATACACACAGAGGCTGTTTTATCCAGAATGCTGGGCAGAATGGTGGTGTTGGTTTCATGTCATCAGGGTCTTAAAATACTTGTTTCATTCCAGTTTGGTTTTGAAGGAATATTTGATGTTTTTGATGCCATCACCATGGTTCTTGTCTTGCCCAAGGATCATTTCAACCTCCGAAATTGTGAGCGCATGGGCAAAATCTGTATGTGAAATGCTTTGTTTTACACATCATGGAGGTTTTAATATTTGATTGTGGAGATGTGTTCCTCTGCTAAACATCTCCTCACTCTCTTCTTGAAGTTAGCTACAATAAGGTGGATACAGAGAATATATTAAAAAAATCTAGCAAGATTTTCTTTCTGGTAAACATTTAACCAGCCATTTAATTATTTTGATTTTATTTATGTCTTTTCTGTATTTTCATATTATTGCAAGGCATTTGAGTGAGTAATTTTTTATTTATTGTAATGGATCTTAAAGAGAAATAGCAGAATGACTTAGATAAATGCTAATACATCAACATCTTCCTTTTGAAAATTTTACTCTATAACAGTAACAAACAAGTTTTGGTATGCTATGGATGTAGGGAAGTATTTTTTTCACTTTAATGAGGATACTGAGTCAGGATTAAGGGTAAAATGTGTCAGGAGCACATTAATTTTAAAGCCACTTTGTTTAGTGAACGGGAAAGTCCTGCTTAGACTAAAGAACCGGTACGTGGATTATAGCTTCAGTGGTTTGTGTTCATGTTGGATCTGCAGATGTTCTTCTGTGTAGGTATGTAGGTAGGTCTGTAAGTCACTTGGAAAGTTAATATGTTTGAGGATCTTGTGTGCTTTTAACAATGAAACTGGACTGTTCTTTCAAACTTTACCCAAAATAGCTTGTCCTACAACAAATTAGTAGCAGAAGTGGGTCTAGAAGTCAGGAGTCTTGAACTACCCAACAGCATTCTGTGGCTTTGCCTTTCAGTGATACCTTGCACGTCAGTAAAATTCTCCCCCCATTTTTGTGGCACGCCATGACTTCTATGGTGTGTATTTAATAGCTGCTGCAGTTAAATGTAGTGTATTTGTTAAAATTGTTTAAATGTATGAAATGACTATTGCTGTTTTATTTCCTTTCTGTGTGTGAGAATAGATTGGGTTTTGGTACTTCAGAAAGGCAGTTATAGATGGTCAGCAGTCGGGATTGTAAGAACGATGTGTTTTGAGGGCTGAGGAAAGACATACAAGTAGTTTCTGATGTTTCTGAAATATGCTGTGTGGCAATGATACCTGGGTATGTAGTAAATGATGTTTGGGTTTGTATGCATTGGCGGGTGAAAATGGGGCTTTGTAGGGAGACTGGGAACTTGGTTTCCATCTGGAAGGTTTATTTGTCACCTGTATGTTCAAGTCCTAGTTGAGGATGACTCCGAAAGTGGTGTTGATGTGTTAAAGGGGCCCTTGGGAGGTGTCTCTGTCTATCTGGGGTGATGAATGACAATGCCGATTGGTGTAACGCCCAGGGATGGCGGGGTCTGATCCCTGGACCTGCGCTGCACAGGCAGTTTGCACCATCCCTGGGAGGTCAAACTGATTGTGTTGGTAGATGTCAGAAACACAGCGTATGTATATGGGTGTAGGATCCTGACAGTGCTGTTCACCCACCAGAATAGTATTTGAGGAGAATTTGGGAAGCACAACCACGTCATCCATGAGATTAGAAAAAAACCCTTAACTTTGTGAAATCCCTTTATTGGGCCAACGTGCTACTGCGATGTTCAATCCATCTCATGTGTGGATGGCAGTGTTTTAACAAGAAGTAACACCTGTCTTATACAGGGTAGAGACTGAAGCACCCGTAAATTAAATCATATTGGGCAGGTGATGGAAAGACAGGAGATAAACCGAGGTCCTTGGAGGCTCTGTCTAGCCTGGCTTCTGCATCCTAAGAAGCTGAGGTGGAAGGACATAAGAAGAGAAAGAGGGAGCAGTAGAGAGAGAATGAAAAGCAAAGGAAACCATGGAAAGAAAAATTTTAATATATCAACATAATTTCCATATGCAAGGAATGTCCTTTTGCCAGCTAATTAGTTTTATTAGCAAGGGGAATATTTCTTTCTTTCATGTAGTAAAGACTGTTATTTAACAGATGATGTTTTAAAATGTAAGTCACCCTGTGTGTGTCAGAGGAGGAGATCAGTTAATACTGAGGATTACAGAAGATTTTTGCTGGTTTTCAGTGCTCCCAAAAATGTTAACATGACATTTTTCCTAAAACTTCAACCTTTTAGATTACAGCTATGAGAGATACTTGAGTCTTTTCTTTTTTTCTTTTTTTTTTTTTTTTTTTGCTTTTTGCTTAAGCAAGTTTAATTTTTACTGCCAGTCTTGGTGATGTCTGTTCTGGAGAGTAGCAGGAAAAGCTGATAAGGGCATAGGACAGAAATCTTTGTGCTTATCTCACTGCAACACATGGAGCTGAGAGTGCATCCTTTTCCTGTCCTAGGACAGGAGACGTAAACTGACCATCTCCTGACAGCAGTGACTTCAAACAGAGCCTCTAACGTCTAGAGGGTATGAATCTTCTCTCAACTTCAGAGGCCAGCTAGGTGAAAGTGGGTCACTGGCTGTTTAGAAAGCTGGGTTTGTGCCAGCAAAAAAAACCCCAACGCATTTCTGATAACTGCTGGGTTCATAGACATCTCTGTAGACATTGTCGTGTTATGTGGGGTTTTTTCCCCAAAGGATGTGAATTCAGCATGATTCCTAATTGTTTGTTTAGACTTCTACCAGAAGGTGAATTAAGTTTAAAAAAAAAAATTTAACTGTTTTTTCTAAGAGAGATTTATAAAAATCAGAGTTGCGCTATCAGATTTGGAACAAAGGTCAGACAAAAATTGTCCTCAAAGAAGGGGTTATTTGGACAGTGACTTGTCTTTATAGACGAACATCAGAAGTTTTCTTTTATCTATTGTCTTTATGTGACCTAGAAATGAAGGATCTAAGTCAAAGGGAATGTGAACTGGAGCAAAGAGAACCTTCCAGCAGGACTACCCGAGCCTGGTGCGATGACCTGAGGATCTTAGCCAGGGTCTGTGCTGTGACTTCAAGTTCACAACCAATTCTTAGAAAAATATAAACACAATTATGCATCAGTTAGACCAGCTTATTTCTTTTCCACTTAATAGATTTCATTCCTAATTTTTGCCATTAGGACAGGGACAAGAAGCCCTAGCTTGCAGCTCTTCTTGTGGCCACATGTGGAAATATGTCTCAGTGGCCAAAACCCAGGACTAGAAGCCTGGGAACAAAATCAGTTTGATTGATGCAATAGAGTTTGGGGCAAACTGCTTCACTGCTTTCTGGGCCTTGGCGTCCCTGTTGGTAGAACAGCCCGAGAACTCCATGATAATGCCAAGTTCAACACAGAAGATCACAGTGGGAAAGAGACTTCGGAAGAGCACGGTGTTTCTCTGCTATTTAATTGCCTGCTTTGCAATCTAGCACTTTATGTAGTGGCTGTGCTCTGAAGTCTGCCTTTAGGTAAGTGGCATCAGATCTTCAGTTACCCAAAGATCCTGGGACTAATGCAGTTTGCCCCGGTGTGACAGCAGCGTGGTATGCTGCCACATCAGCTGAAGGTGCAGCCTTATTATTTGAATGTTTATTTCTTGCTGTGACATTGGCACGCCTTGCTAATGCGAGTCTCCTCATCTGTTTCATATGTTAACTTTGAGACCTCACCAAGGCTGAAGAAATAGGTATGATCTCATCCTTTCCCTTTGTTTCAGGATGCAGAACGGTTCCTCCACATTGATTGATTCTTTTCTTTTTTTTTTTTTAAAGTCACTCCTGGTAAATGTGAGAGCTGTATGAATTATTAGCGTTAAATCTCAAAGCTTTTCAGCTCTAGTCTGGAATTTGAGGTTTACTGCAGTCCTTAATCTCAGCTCGTGGCCACATAACTTTGATACGGGCTGGCTTTGATTGGAAAACCAGCAAACTTTTATCTCTTCCCTCCTTCCAGTCAGATATGTTTCTGTCCCAGCGAACCCCAAATAACTTCCTGAAGGCAGCTCAGATAGTACAAAGTGGCTCTAGGACCCTTCAGCAGCGGGATGAATGGAATCCCTAGAGTCATATGATTAATTCCATTATAATCTCAACTTTCTAGTTCTCTTCCAGCCCCCATGAATCAGATGCAAACTGTACACTGTAGAGTTGGCTAATCCGTCATCTATAGCACACTGTCAGCTACCTGTCCAGACCTTCTTTTCTGGTATTTAAAAAATCATCTTGGAACCTGTTGTGTTGTCTTTCTTACATGGCTATCAGCTCTCCAGGATTCGTGTCATTTTCAGTTCTGCTTCAAAGACAAAAGCACAACTGCTGGTGAAAGTTGCAAAATCTTTTCCTAAAGTGCTGCGAATCTGAGACCAGATTAAATTTATTGAGACTAAGATTTTTCTTCTACCTTCAAACTAGGCATGGACTGAAGGCATAAATTTTGACACTTTCAGATTCAGAATGCAAATACAGGGATTCTGATGCCGCTCTTCTGAGAAGCAGAGCAGCTCAAGCAGGGAGTTCAGCTCCAGGCATGCACCCACATCCCCTATGCTTCAAGACAGGAAAACTGGAAACTGGCCTGAGCACTGGGTGTGAGGATCCCAGCCTGCGAGGGAACCTACCTCACAGCTCACCCTTCCCTTAGGCTTTGCAAAATTAGATCAGCTTCCTCTCTCTGAATCAGTTTTACCTTCTGCACTAGCATAGATTTACACTGTCTCAGGTTAGATGGTGTGCTGTGAACTGGGGCATAAAATGCAGAGCCAGAAATTTGGGTGGTCATTCTGCCCACCCTTCGTTACTCGTAGCTTTGTTTCTTGTATTTCTCTGCAAGTTTCCCTTATTCACAACAGTTTGGTCCTGTTTGGGTCTAGCACTGGTAAAGCATTTCGATGCTTTCCCATAGAAGGGATACTATTTATTACTTTCAGTTTTATTAACTAGTCAATAACTCGTGTGTAAGGAAATTTGCCGTTTGCTTTCCAGTCTAAAGAAAAATTCCAAGTAGCTGTTGGTTCAGCAAAAATACTTGTCCTCTCATGAGAAGCCTGACCTGCAGCTGTAATTTATCACCCATCCTCCACATCACTTGGCCACCGTCCGAAAGGGACGCGTTACCAAGTTTCAGTAATTCTGGTGCGTATTGCACAGCTCGGGGATGTTGTCACTCATCTCTCAAACAACCCAGGCTTCAGCAGCGTGGTAGGAACCGTTGTTACGTGAGTCGCATCAGCTTTTCCGTGCCCCGGGACATTTGGGAAGCTAACCCCACCACCTTCCACCCGCCTGCCAGAGATTTCATGACTGTTGGTAAATTCCTTAGTTACTTGAGAAGCCGTTGCTATAGAAAATGTCCTTTAATGCGTGTTTGTACTGGCTTGTCTAAATGAGTGTCAATACTGGCATCTGACTGGGCAAAAAAAACCTGTCAGTATCTGCCTTCTGATGTTAACATTGGCAGCAGCTTCTCGTAACTGTTGCAGGGAAGTAGCTCTGGTGGCCAAATTCTTTCAAAATTCAGGTATTACCTGTCTGAATATTTAACTCTTTCATGAGCTCTCTAAATCTCACCCTGCTCTGTTACCAAGCTGCTGTCCACCAGAGCTTCTCAGGACAAGGTGCAAGGTGATCTGGAACCGTTCTGCGCTCGTAGGATGCAGTTATTGATTCCTCTCTTCTGTGTTTCTGTGCATGAGGATTCTTTTCGTAGGAGGTAAGTTTGGAAAGGACCTTAAGGGCTCATCAGCTCCATCACCTTTTCTCTAAGAGGGATCAGCTCTGCTCACATGAGTCTTGACAGATGTGTTTTAACCAAAAAAAAAACCACTAAATGGGTGCCTCTCTTACATGAACTCCACAAACTCTGCAGAGTCAGTTGTGTGCTTGACTAAGCATGGGAAGCCTGTTTCCAGCTCTTAAAACTGCATCTCTGTCACTGCTATTTAAGATCATTATTTCTTTACCGTGGGGAGCAGAACATGGAGATAAGACTGCTGTTCTTTTACGACCTTTGACATTACAGTTGCTCTAGGAATCGTAAACCCCAAATCAGGCATTCCTGCTTGTAGCCTTGGTTAGGGTTTTAATAGCTTCTGGCATGCCAGAGAGAGATGTGGCTGGCATATCTTCAGGTTTTTTTAATCATGAGTCTGAGTTACCATCTTTCTACTTACAGCAAGTACAACCTGGTCAGCCCTTAGTGTGAATCAGGGGAAGGCTGAGAATCTGAATCTGTAATATGGCATCTTAACCATTACTGTGACCTTAAACCAGCAGATTTTTGTTGTGTCTGGCCTCTCCTCTGAACGTATTTCATGGAGTTAAACAATATTAAGTGGCTTTTCCAGTTTAGAAAGTGTGTGTGGAAAGTAGGGGGTGATGCTGCATTGGGTAGGGCAGGTTGAAAAGGGAGCTTGTGCTTAAGTTCTCTTGAGTTAGTGTATGCCTTTGATAATATAACTTAGTCCTCCTTTTCGCTCCTGGATCCTGGTGACCAGTCACCCGTGTAAGTAAATTCCCTCCCAAACTCTGCTTCGGAGTGAGCAAGCCATTTCTCTCAAGACAAACCCCATTTGCACTTCTGGAAGATAGTTTGTGCCAGGAACCCTTCCCAGTCCAACCATATGAACAAGGCTGAGCCAGGTCTGGCTCCTTCCATCCTGTGTAGTCCTCCAGTACCATTCCAGCAGTCTTTCAACTCCCAAACATGCCCATATCCCTTCAGAGGATGTGTAACAGGTACCTCAGTTTCATATTGGGAAAGCAATGATGCCACAGGGCAGTATTTGACAGGGTCCTGGGTGGGCTTTGCGGCTTGCAGAGGACTCTGCTCCTGCAGTCATATTGTTACTAATTTAAAGCTAGCTTGAATACATGGAAAGTGTAACAAGAATTCCCAGAGCAGCTTCCTGTGGTGAACTGCTTCTGAACTGAAGCAGAGAGATAAATCAAAGTTTGTGCTTTTTAACTACTACAGATGTGCTGCACACACGGGCAAGACTATTAGAGAAAAGAGAATATGATTTCTCTCCAGAGAGTGGAAGCTGTCCTAGTGACTCCAGGCATAACAGGATATACAAATGGTTCTATTTCACTGCTTTGTTTTAATGTTGATTTGTTTGTAGTCTGCCCAAGATACTAATTGGTGTTTTACAAGTATAAAGACAAAGGTGTCTGCCCTGAAGAACCCACTAACGAAAAACACTACTGTACGGTGTTAATGCACAGTCAAATTTTCTGCCTAATGAACCAATCGCTTTGATAAAATCTCTACCTCCTGGTGAATTCTCTGCTTTGATTTTCCCCTCGACTCCCATCCTCGTTTACACCTCACTTTGTATTCTTTTTCCCTCTGCTTTAAATTTTGGGGGCAGTTTGCGCTTTAATCAACATTTTACAGCGTAGCTCCTTGAAAGGAAGTGAATCACCTCTTTCATTAGGAACAAATAAAGTTGGTCTGATGTTGCAACTCTATGGATATTTAAGCTGAGAGATTGGAAGACCCTGGCCTGGCACAGGATTTTAAGAGGAATGGTGGTGCGTCGTTAGCTTTTAATCCCTTCAGCATGCTGCAGTTGATAACAGGTTGTAACATGGATGTTAGTGCCTGCATTTGCAATGCTCATACCCAGAATAATAATTGAACAATTCCTCCTCTTCAGTGATGTGTTGGCTTCTTACCACCTATGACCTAGCATGGATTCTTTTTTTCTCCAAGAGGTGTTGATTGGTGCAAAAATAGTTGTGTTAATGGTTGCCATCTGCACCTTACCCTCACCACTTCCATTTGTGTGTTATTGCCCCTTTTCCAGAGGTGATTTCCTCTGCAGCAGAGGTGGTGGCACAGACTCTGTGGCTGCTTCTGATCTGCTTCGGCACAAAATCAACCAGTTACTCTAAACCGTCTTTAGTGGTCATTTAGATTGTCATTATTGTTTCCCTGTTTCTCACTGAGCCCCACTTCCATCTTAAATTGACACCTGCCTTTTAGCACAAATTGTATTCTCATGAAAGAGATGTTGTATGTCTGAGAAACCAGTTTGAGGCTAATATGAATGAATAGTAACACTTTACTATTGGGGACTTTGGACTTCTTCAGTCAGTGTTATGTGGATTTTCTAACCTGTACATGTGTGGTATGCTGCTTTTGAAGTTGTCCAGCTGCTAATGTATACCACGCTTTAGATGCGCAGAACTATCAGTAGCAGGCTTGATGGACTGCTGAAATATGTCCTGACTTCTTAATTTTTATACTACTTAGTGTTAGATTATCTTTCACCCAAATGCATTATTTTATCAACAATGAATTTCGTTTGTTATCATTTCAAGTACTTAAAGTGCTACCTCATTTCTAGCCTGGTTTCCAGGTCAGTTAAGCATATGTGATTATTCCGTTTGTCTGTTCTGTCCTCTGTCACTGATTTCAACCACATTACATAGGCAGAGAGCAGCCTTACAAATGTTAAGTTCCTACTCTTTGTGAAAATAAATGGTCACATAAAAAGGAAAGACAAATTGTTTTCCCAGCTGGGCTCAACTGTATTATTAGACATCAGAGAGTCCACACAGAGGAAGGCCGTTACGAATGCTGTAACCACAGGAACAGCTTCTGTCAGAACTTGCACTTCATTAGATATGGGGTCATCTAGCCGCAAGGTGCAAAGCCACAGGAAGCCAAGTTGCTTTGCTTAGAGTTACTACAACTATCCTTTTTTAAATGAAAAATGTAGCTCAGGTCTTGGAGTAGCCATGACCTTCGTCTGTGCTTGGAATGACTTCTTTAAAAACTCCGTGGCTCCACCCCCCTCCTTTTCTTATGGCATTAAGTGTGGGGTAATAAAGGGAAGAATTAAAACTGAGCTGGCGTTGCTGAGTCACTGCCGAGACTTGAGTCGGGCTGGCTTGTTGGTGGAGCTCCACTCGGGATGGAGGGACCACCCAGCTCTTGCAGGTAGCAGAAGGGATTAGCAGAGGGCTCACCTAAGGAGAGGAGAGCAGGGTAGTAGGAAGGCTGGCCAAAAGGAGGTAAAGCAAAAGTAGAAAGCAGCTTTTAAAGGTGGATAGTTACAGTGTAATGGGGGGTAGACAAAATCTAAACTTCTGCGTTCTTGCTAAACGCTAGGCCACTCAGGTCTGTTGGGCAAGGGTCATCTTTTCTCTCTACACCCTTTTAGTGCTCAATGTAAAGCAAGAATCACAGAATCACAGAATGGTAGGGGTTGGAAGGGACCTCTGTGGGTCATCTAGTCCAACCCCCTGCCCAAGCAGGGTCACCCAGAGCAGGCTGCACAGGACCGCGTCCAGGTGGGTCTTGAATATCTCCAGAGAAGGAGACTCCACAACCTCCCTGGGCAGCCTGGGCCAGGGCTCCGTCACCCTCAGAGTGAAGAAGTTCTTCCTCATGTTCAGATGTAACTTCCTCTGCTTCAGTTTGTGCCTGTTGCCCCTTGTCCTGTCGCTGGGCACCACTGAAAAGAGTCTGACCCCATCCTCCTGACACCCACGTTCGAGATATTTATAAGCATATATTAGGTCCCCTCGCAGCCTTCTCTTCTCCAGGCTGAACAAGCCCAGCTCCCTCAGCCTCTCCTCCACTTCTGTGCTGTCTAGCATCTGGTTTCTCGCTGCTTCAGTACACTTAGGATGTCTAGGTGGACTACTCCAAGCCTTCCACTAAGGTTTTGAGACCCAAACCAACACCGCTTCCCTCTCGACGGGACAGCTTCTCGCGCCGTGGCTGAGGGACTGGAGACGGCAGCTGTGGCTGGTGCTGTTTGCCTCTCCTTACGTGGAGACCGCAGAGTATTAGGAGCAAATGAAGCACTGGGAACAAATTGGTCTTTGCTTTAGTCTGACATTTCCTCCTGAGTCTTCTCTTCGTTTTGCTGCTTATTCCTGGAGCGGCTGGCTGGTAAGCTGTGATAAGCATCCCATTCCCACTCCTTTTTCAAAGCTCCTGTGCCAGGAGACATTCCGGCTTGGAACACGCACGCTGCCTGCGGGATTGCCTACCTGGCAGTTATTTGTATTGTTTTGTACCCACTCATAGCTTTAACCTTCAAGTCCCTTGAGGCAGGGGTTATGTGTTTTGTGTGGTTCACCGGGAAACCATAGCACTTCAGTCCCCTTAGGGCATTACATGAAGTGTTAATAATAAAATCCTAGGAAATCTTTCTGGAATTACAGGCACGGGGATTTTCTCATTGTCGTTTTTAACATTACCGCTGTATCTTTATGCAGTACCATAAAGCTAATACTTAGCAGAATGAAAAACATGTGTGTCTTTAAAACTCACCCAAGTCAAAATTACAGGAGCAACCATCACCAAAAAAAAAAAAAAAAAAAAAAAAAAAAGG
>Ga0065711_1050352_pt1 | contig 10879 bp, 11 predicted proteins | sample Hoacrofraction12_FD_59098 | JGI IMG/M metagenome (GOLD analysis project Ga0065711, IMG submission 59098) | Hoatzin crop microbial communities from Cojedes, Venezuela - Epithelial fraction 12 v2 (version 2) | ecosystem: Host-associated > Birds > Digestive system > Esophagus > Crop | place... | reverse complement strand
GGACGCGGTGCTGTGCAGCCTGCTCTGGGTGACCCTGCTTGGGCAGGGGGTTGGGCTGGGTGACCCACAGAGGTCCCTGCCAACCCCCACCATGCTGTGATTCTGTGAATCACTCATGACTCCATCATTGCAGGGAACAGTCTTCTCTCATCTCACCCCAAGAGCAGGGCCAGCAGCAGATGCACCCCTTTGCTTCCAGCTACTAAAGAGGAAAGGACCTTGGTCTGGGGAACTGGGTGTGCTTTTGTCTCAGCGCTGCGGCAGAAACCTCTGGGCTGGAGGTGTTTACACACCAGTAGGCCCATAGCCAGTTAGGGCTTCCCTCCCCACCCTCCAGCCTTTGCTCTTGGAGGATGGCATGGATGGGGTGGGACCTGCGTCTTGGTATGGAGCTCAGCACATCATAAACGTGAAGAAGAAGGAACGTTCTTTGGACCTGATAGGCTTCCAGGCTGGGGTGTGACAGTCCCTGGTGCTCCCATGCTGGAGTGTTTTGCTGCACAGGGAGCAGCAGTGCCTGTCTGTCTGGCAGTGTCAGTCTCTCCGGCGGTACAGCTGTGTTTGGGGCCTGTCTTGTGCTGGCACCACGGGACAGCTGGGACTTTGGCTGTGTCCCCGTGGTAATGTCGTAGGCTTTAACCACACCGACCCACGTGTTGGCCTGAAGGACAGGCCATTCTGAGTGCGCTGAAGTTTTTGTTTTTAAATGCAGGTTTATAACTTGTCCCAGAATGTGCAGGAGGATGATCTGCAGCACTTGCAGGTAAGACCCTCGTCCCTGCCTCTCTGCAGCGCTGGGTTGCCTGGATTACACTCCGCGCTCGCAGACTGTGTTGCTCTGGAAAGGCACTTTTGCATTCGGAGTCACAAAAGGGTTTCCCAACTCTCGTATTGGTTCATGGGCATGGAGGAGCAGTCACCTGGGTTGAAACCTGTCTTGCCTACGCTCTCGTAGCGTGGCTTCTTGGGGGGCTGGGTGCTTTGGCTGGGTGCTCCATGGGCCACGCACCGGGAGGGACTGTCCCTGTCTCTGGCACGCGTGCCTTTCTCAAGGCTGGTCGCCTGTGGAGCTGGAAACAGCCCACAGCTGTGCTTTGTGCTGCGACGGGGGGCTGGAGGGCACGAAGAGGCTGCGAGAACCAAGGCTAAATTGAAACAAAAGTGGCCAAGCTGGGAGGTGGTGATGGTCTTCAGCTGTGTAAGAGGCCGCTGCAGAGTGGAGGGCAGTATCTCTTCTGACGTCCACAGGACCAGTTGTCACGGGTGGTGCTGCAGCCAGGGAGGGTTTTGACTTTCTAATGGTGAAGTTAGAGGAGCATGGAGCAGACTGTGTAGGGTAGAGCACCCATCGCAGACCACCTCAGCGTGGAGCACCTGCAGACTGCGTAGGGTAGAGCACCCGTTGCAGACCACCTCGTCGTGGAGCACCTGCACACTGCGTAGGGTGGAGCACCCATTGCAGACCACCTCGGTGTGGAGCACCTGCAGACTGCGTAGGGTAGAGCACCCATTGCAGACCACCTCAGCGTGGAGCACCTGCAGACTGCGTAGGGTAGAGCACCCATCGCAGACCACCTCAGCGTGGAGCACCTGCAGACCGCGTAGGGTGGAGCACCCATCGCAGACCACCTCAGCGTGGAGCACCTGCAGACCGCGTAGGGTAGAGCACCCATCGCAGACCACCTCGGTGTGGAGCACCCACCGCAGGTCTGCCAGGAACAGTTTGGATACAGCTCACGCTGGCCTGTGTGTCCTTCTGTGGGATTATACTGGGGTTCCTTGGGGAGCGGAGACCCATCAGAGCCCAGGACCGACCCGTGGGGCTGGAACACAGTGACTTGCAGCAGGGGACTAAAGTGTCTGGTAGCAGGGAGAGATCCAGGGTGGTTAACGATGTAGTGGCTGTACTGCTGCTGCGAGCATCCGTCCGCTGCGCTGTAGAAATAAAAGTACTCGTCTGACTGAAGTGATTGGGAAGCTGGAGGTAGAAGTTGCACTGTTCATGCTGTAGCGTGGGGTCTTTGGGTTGCTGGGAGAAGCCCAAAGAAATTCAGGGGCTGTTTGTAAGCCTGAATACTGAGCTCTGGTACTGGCTCAATGCAGGTGAGCCCTGCGGGTAATCACAGCCCTGGCTGCTGGAGACAAGCAGCAAGTGGGATTTTTGTGGCACACGTCCTGCCCATTTGCTGGTATTGCCTCTAGCTTTCTCTTCTGGTTAGGTGGTTGATTGATCGGTTAGGTATGTTCTTCCGGGAGCTTAAGGAAAAAGGAAAGAAAATCAAAAGTCCAGCTGGAAAAATCAACATTTGAAGGATTTTGTAACATTTCAGTCAGTAAATATTTTTAACAATAATGCCTTTTTAACACTGAACTTATCAAAAGCAACTCTCATCTTTCAGTCTGGATTTTAAGCCGTTATTGTCAACATGTTGACCCATTTTTAGGCATCTGTGAAATACATTATTGGGCCTTCGGTTAGAAATTACAGTCCGGAGAGACTGGAGAGCCTTCACATCTTGCTGGTAGGCTGATCTTACAGTCTTTGCACAGTAGGGGTTTGCAGTGAAAGTGCTTATTTCTGAATTCATTTCCGCTGCTTCTTGGAGTGTTTGAAGAGAGTGGGGCTCCAGCAGTCTGCTGTAGCACGTGAAGTTTCTGGTTGGCGTGAAAGCAACAGCAAGCAGCTGATTTGAGCCATATCTCCCAGATTTGGCAGCCAAAAATTGCAGGCTGAGAACTTCCATGTGAGGGCTCAGCACGGCGATTGTCCATAGCAGCTCCGTGTGCCTCTCAGGTGTGCGCCAGGAGAGCACAGCCAGCCAGTTTCTGTTCCAGCTCTGCAAGTGGTGCCGTTAGCCCCGAGCCAACAACCGCCCCTCGCTGCGGTGCCTAACGGTCCTCTTGTTCTTTGCTTCTCCTTCCAGCTCTTCACCGAGTACGGCCGGCTGGCCATGGAGGAGACATTCTTGAAACCCTTCCAGGTGAGTCCGAGGGTCCTGGCCAGCACATGTCCCCTCGCCCGCGGTGGCTTGGCCCTGAGCCCGTTGGCTTTGCCACGAGGTGTCACTGCCGTTTGCGGGACGGGGAGGAGATGGGGACGCCTGGGGACTGGCTCAGCTGTGCCAAGGAAAGACCTTGTGCCTCCTTGCCCCCAAAGAGGCTTCCAAAAGCATCCAACATCCCTCTTTCTTTCCCCTCTGAACCTTTGGCATCCCAAGAGCTCTGCCCTGTCCTGCCAGATGTCCCGCCGGGCTTGGCGAGCGGTCAGGTTTTGCAGCAGGTTTCTCCAGCCATCTGCCCGGGGACTCTGCCCAGCCTGCGCTCGGAGAGATTGGAACCCGCCTGCCCGGGGAATCCCTGCTCCTGGCAAAAGGAAAGGACGAGGATTAGCTCAGAGCTCTCACGAGTGACAGCAGAGCTGTGGGAAGGCTCGGTTTAAGTGGGGTTTTAACTTCAAATAAGGGACATCTGTTCACCCTGCTGCTTCCCAACCTGTGAAAAGCTGGCGTTTGGAGAAGGGAGAGCGTCGGGCAGACAAGAGCTTGCTCTGGACACCAGAGCTGTGAGCAGCTGGGAGGATGGCGGGCTGTGATGGCCCTTTCCAGTGGGAAAGCAAACACGAACAAAAAGAGACAAAGCAGAAGGCAGGAGGGCAGAAAGAACCCATGACGTGGCTGTGGCGTCTCCCTAAAGCTCTAGTCCTTCAACAGATTGAGTAGTGGTTTCATGTGGCTTTGGTGACAGCTGCCCTGAATGCTGTGGGCCTGGAGGCTGGGAAGGTGGCTGGAGAGGTTTTGAAGATCCTGGGGGTCTGTGGGACCATGTGTGGGGCAGGGAACCGGGCCTAAGGGGGTGGAGGGAGCGATGCCAGGAGGTCCCCACGTGTCCTCACGCGTGGAGCTGCAGGGCTGTTTGCGTGATCGGAGTGGTGAATAGAAGGAAAACACCTTCTGTGGGGCTCTGGCCTTACCCTGTACAAGTCATGCCTTTAACCAGCCGCTCTTTGCCAGTCCCAAGGGCTTGGTCCGACCTCCAGCTGGCATCCACAGCAGGTTAGGTGGTAGCTGGATGGGGATTTGTGAGCTTCCCAAACTGGAAAACAGCGGAGAGCAAAACATGCTGTAAAAATGCAAATAGTAGTTGGGAATGGGTTACAGTTATTTTACTTTTGCCTTCCAACATACAAAGAGAAGTGCTGCCCTCACCACCTTCCTGGAAGGCCTGAGGAGTTTATGGGGTGTCTGTGGTCAGGCAGTGGAAATAAAAGGTTAAAAAATACAACAAATGGACAAACTGAGTTTTCAGGGAGCTTTGAGGGCATATTGGGTGCTGGCATGGGCAGATGGCTGATAAACGATGTGAAAGTTACCTGTAAAAATCTATGACTTGTAGTAGCAAGAGCTAGGAGAAAATGGTAACGGGGTACAGAAAAAAGCCAGACATTAAATAAATATTCCTGTTCCTTATTTAAAAACTATCAGGATGATGTAGCCAAATATTTCAGTGAAAGTGAAATGCTTCCTCCTCCATCAGTAAAAAGGAGGCCGTAAGGGGAAACTTTTAAATATGCTTAAGTCATTAGGGCTGGATAAGAGGCTCTGATTTTACCTAAGACCGTAACTGCTGTCAAGCCACACGGTTTTGTGGAGACCAGGTCTTGTCAAACAATCCCACTATCAATTTTTAAAAGACCACGAGTTTGGTTGATACAGGTAACTATCACCATGATACGTTGCCCTCTGTAAGCCTGATCTCCCTACGATGCTGATTAAAAGCAAGCGAACAGCATACCGAGTCAGCATCGTCGGTTTTAATCCATTGTAAATGGATTAAAAACTCATTAATTGGTAGACGGCAGAGCACGCTGAACTAATTTTTCAAGGGAATCATCATCCTTCGGAAGCGTTTCCTTGGGGTTCCCCCCAGGGTCTCTCCAATTCTTCATTAAGTGGGTGGCTGAACGAGGGGCTTCTCCGGTAGCTGCAGGCTTGCAACTGAGACAGCCGTCTTTGCGGAAGAGAGTCTAGAGCCTGAGTGTCTTGGGTGAGGTTCCAGGCCTGTAAGTCAAACGAGCTGAACCTCTTTTGTCCTGAAAACACGCAAATCTGTAAAGGAGGCTTTGGAAAACGGCTCCTGTGGGAAAACGCTGCCGAGCACGGAGCGCAGAGAAAGCGTCGCTAGCGAGGCGGTTGTGTTGAGCCTGCTGGAAGGGAAGGAGTGCTTGGCAGTGGAAAATTAGCATTTTCCATAAGAAAAAAGGAAATAATTCTTGAGTCAAACAGTGCAAGGCATGCATGGTGTGTTTGAGGAAAAGTCCTGAAGATGGACACGTCTCCTAAGCATCCAGTGGTCTTAGAAGGCAGAGTGTGTCCAGGAGCAGCCGGCTGCGTGCAGTTGCTGCGGCTCGTTGTGCGGTTAGGAGTGGCCAGCTCGCTGTGCTCTCTCTTATTTTAATCTTTCCCGATGTTTTATGGAAGAGAAATAAGGAGGGGAAACGTTTTCCCTCCCTCTGCTAAATCTTTGTTCTAAACCTAGACAAGTTTTAGGGAGATTCCCGTGAAATGGCGTCCGCTTGCTGACCTGCTGGTACATGTGCAGGAGGGGAGCCCGGGCACCCCTGCCAGGCTCTCCTGGGCTTCGGCGTTCAGGGCTGCGCCTCCAAACTGTGTCTCCGTGACGCGGGATGTAGGTCGCTTGCAAAGATGAGACACCAGAGACAGGACTTTTTCTGAAAACATTTTTCTTTTTTTAAAGATTAAAAGTTGACCATACTGGTATTTATTTATTTATTGCAGAGGAACTTTGAATGCCTCAATAAAGATTACAAAAGCCAGCGATTTCGTATTCACCCTCGTTATCCCGCATCTGCTTCTCATTAAAAGTCTGCCTGGAAGGCTGCCCAGTGGAAAAGGCTGAAAAAACGAGCTTGTAAAATTCCCATAGGATGGAGCTAAATGTGGCTGGAATTAAGGAGCTCGTTGCCTTTTGTCCCTGTTAGCAAAAATCTCTTCTTTTGCAGTTTAAATCCTTGACGCTATTCTTCAAACTGGGGAGTCAAACTGCCCCCCAGCACACCCGCACAGCAGCCCTGGCCTCGCTCCCCGCGTCCCCCTCGTAGGACGCAGCCGCACGTGCGGCGAGCCTGCGCGGTCTCAGCGCCTCGCTGGGATGGCTCTGCGGGGGCTGCTGCCAGCCGTGAAGGTGTGAGCTGCTGCTGGAGCCGGGCAGAGACTCGGGGCCGGGTGTTGTTGTGGTGTGAAGGGGGTCAGAGGAGCCGGGGGGGTCCTGCCGTGGGGTCCGATGGCTGAGCGTGGTCGGCTGCTGCGAGCGGTGGCACTGGGGGAGGAGGCCCAGAACCCCCTTGTGAAGCCCTTTTCGATAACGTACAGCGGAGTTGCCCGTCTCGAGTCCTCTCTCCTGGTCCTGCAACTAGCAGCAAACAACAGAGCGAGGCCCTGGAAAGATGAGGTTTTCCGAGCTGGAGCCGCTGGTGACTCCAACTCCAGGGCACTGTGTGGCACTGACCCCCTTGTGTTTCTGTCTCTATTTTCTAGTCCCTTATATTCCTCGTCCGTGACTGGAGCTTCCCGTATGAATTTTCCTATGGATCCGACGGTGGTGCAAGGTTCCTGGAGAAGCGGCTGAAGGTGCGTTCTCTCCGACGTGGCTTCATTTAATGAGCAGTGCTAGCCGGGGGGTGATGGAGAGCGAAGAGGCAAACCTGGCTTGTGACCCGGGGAAGATACGCTGCCATCACCTCCGTGGCTGGAGAGTGCGCAGGGCACGAGGGCGAGACCTTGATGTGTGGGTTGGCCGGTGCTGGCGAGCGTAACCCTGGGCAGGGAGCGGGGAGCGGAGCACTGGCACCAGTGAGGGCTCAGCTGCGTGGCCACAGCGCTGGCTGTTGGGTGCAGACTACCGTGTACAGAGGTGCTGGTTCTGGTCACGCTTACCCAGGGCCTTAAAATCACAGAAGAGGCATTTGAGGAGGCTGAATTCCCTCGCCACGTTCAGCGGAGGGCTGAGCCCGCCGGTGCTAGCCTGCTGCCCCAGCCCAGGCTCCCTGGGGCTCTCTCGCTGGGAGAGGCGTTAGAGATGAGAGTCAGCAGATTCCTCAGAGACTGGGAACGTTGTCTTAGTAATAATAGGTAGCTGTACAGTGAAACCGAGGGGCGAGGGCTCTGCTGGGATTAATCAGAAAATGCATGGGTGGTTTGGTAGTGGAGAGACCTAAGGGGAAGGGAGACAAGGAAGGCCCGAGTGGGAAATCCCAGATGTTTGTGTATTCCAGTCATAACACGGACATGCGCATTTTCCAAATGATAATAACATGCCCCGGGGCGTGTGGTCAGAGATATGCTAGTTCCTTGGTTGCTGGAGGAGCCTGGTCTTTGTCCTCAGGCGGCTTGTCCTTCTGGCTTGCTCGTAAGCGGCCGCAGTGCGGAGTGCTGCACTGCTGGCCCAGCCTTAGCGGTGTCCCCATCGGAAGAAAACCCCCTGACCCCAGACCGGTCTCTCGCAGGTCTCGGGAAATCAGCACGAAGAGCTGCAGAACGTCAGGAAGCACATCCATTCCTGCTTCACCAAGATCTCCTGCTTCCTCTTACCTCACCCGGGCCTGAAAGTCGCCACCAACCCGAATTTCGATGGAAAACTGAAAGGTACGCGGGCAAAGGTCTGGTTTTTAAGCGGATACCTTAGATACCCTGGCGGAGTGACCAGCTGGTTTCTGAAACCTCTGTAAGTATTTTCCATGAAAAAGCTTCTGGGAGAGGAGCTGGATCCTCCTCCCAGTGACGTACACGCGCTCAGCTCGTTCTTCCGAGTCCGGCAGCTGCCTGCTCACTGCCAGATGATTTTAACGTAAGACAGAGGCGGAGGCCGAAAAGGTGTGGGACCTGAGAAGGTCTGAGAGCCGCTGTCAGGAGAGACGGCGGACAGGGAGCCGGGGAAGGGCAGGGCTGAGCTAGGATGTTTAAGAACACGGTCTTAAGCCTGTAATGAGCTAATTACGCCTGGCTTGCGATTAGGCACCGATGCAGAGCGGTGCAGAGCGGTTGCTGCAAGGCAGGCTGGTGCTTGCAGAGGGCGGAAGGCCGGTGACACGTGCTCTCAAGGGAACGTTATTTCACTCTGAAAAGCATTCCAGGGAATATTTAATCTTCCTGACTTATCTGACCGGTGGTTTCCCTAGGGGTCAGGCTTAGTTCAACAGGTGAAGAAAAATAGGGGGAAGGAAAAAAAGCCATGGTGAGGTTCTCCACCCTCAAAGGAGCCACACGCTGTGGATTTTTTTTAAGTTCTTTGTTGTGAACCAACTGCTTACCAGCATCACTGGTTACAGTCTTAGCAGTAGAGAAAGCGGCCCATTAGTCACTTAAAATAAATGAGCAGGCAGAAATATGTTACTTTTTCTCTGGTTTGGTCTGGCTAGCGATCAGCCTCGGTCTTCTGGCGAGCTCTGTGCTAAGCAGGACAGGGAGGCAGCCGGGGGGGAGGCTTGTGGAAACGGAGCTGGTCTTGGGTCATTCCCCCCTGAAATCCAGGTGCGGAGTAGTAGCGAACAAGCGGCGCGTGCAGAACTGGGACGGGAGCTGGCAGCAGCTGCTTGACTCCATTTTCTTGTTCCTTCAGAGCTGTACGCAGCTTGTTGTGCTCTGGTGGAAGAAATGCGGGGCAACTTACCCCTCTCCTTACCTTCCAAATGCCTGGGTTGTTTTTTCTGTCTCCAGCCTCGTACAGTTTAGTTTAAATGGCAATAAATGGATGTCAGATGCTGCGAAGCCATAAGAATGGCTGTTAGGAGATGAGTCTGCCTCTGTTAAGTGACACAAGCAGCCCAAGGACCCCTCAAACAGCACCCTGTGCCAGCTCTGTGCTCGGCAAAGGGGACGGGCTGGTGGGAGCGGAGACTGTGCCCGTTCCTGCACCAAGGGCTGGCTGATGGTGCGAGGTAAAGCCACGGCTACGCGCAGGAGCCCTTTGTGTACCTGTACCGAGCGCCTCATGGTTTGCAAAAGCTTTAAAATGCTTTGCAATGACAATTTCACATGCGGGTTCCCAGAGAACTTAGCACAGAAAATCTTACCCGCTGGCCCAGGAGGTGGCAGGGACGAGAGCCAGAGAGCACGATGGGCGCCACGGAGCAGAGCAGAGGGAAGGCACAGCGCGTGTCCGTGCCCCGTACGCTCAGGACCATGATTTGCAAAGCGTGTAGGCAAGAAGATGCTGCTCTCTGGCTGTCAGCGTTGCGTGCGCATCACCAGCATCACCAGCAAAACCGGGATTTTTCCCCCATGCGGTCACATTTGTGTTGGTGCAAGCGTTTTTGAGACCATGAAGCTGGTTTGTGGATATATGTGCAGCTGTATATTCTGTTGGCGGGTGCAGTAACAACTTAACTGGGGCCACGATCACTTCCGAGCGCTCACGTCCCGGAATTACCGGGTGTCTGAGTCCCTGGCGTGACTCTCCTGCTCGCGTGCTGTGAGTGCATGCTGAAGCACAAGCCTGATGTTGGGCTGGTACTGATCACCTTGGGTTTGGTTTCCAGAAATAGATGATGAGTTCATCAAGAACTTGAAGATTTTGATTCCTTGGCTGCTGAGTCCCGAGAGCTTGGACGTTAAGGAGATCAATGGAAACCACATCACCTGTCGAGGCCTCGTGGAGTATTTTAAGGTATTGGCTTATTTAAGAAAAAGTGGGCTTACTCATCTGTGGCTGTCATTAATGGGGAAAGCAGCAGCAGGCAGGCAAGCAGTCGGTGAGTGGAGGCAGCATTCTTGGTCTGGCCAATAGTCCTGACTCCTTGCTGCAGAAAGCAAACACCTGACGGCCGCGTACTTGACCACGCAGTAAGCCCAAGAAGTGGGCAGGGCTGTTTTCCTCCCCTGGAGAGTTGAGGACCGAGGGGGAGGCAGGCTGAGGGCCGTATTCCCATTGCTTTTGGAAAAAGCTTATTTTTGTTGCCATGACTACTGGGACATTTTAATGCGAGACATCAGTGAGTAATTCTCACCACCTGCTCTCCAGGGCTACCTGACTCTGGCTCCGTCTCCTTCACCGAAGGACGGAGGTAGGGTGCAAATCCGATGGCAGAGACTCTTAGCGTAAGCGGTGGAACGACAGCCTTGGGGGACTGACCCAGACCACCCGAGGAGACGGCCTGGAGCCGTGCTGTGTAGCGTTTTCTGACACAGCATCCCCTGCTGAAGCCGTCTCGTGCCAGCAGCAGCCTCCTCTCCTGTGCTTTTAACACCCTGTTACAGCTGTCTCTGGAGCTGGGCGGGGGTGTGTGCGCGTTGCTCGCGAACGCCGCGTTCGATGCGATTTCGTTTGCTGCGTGCTGTGTTGCAGGCCTACATAAAGATCTACCAAGGGGAGGAACTGCCGCACCCAAAGTCGATGCTGCAGGTACGTGAGCTGCGAGGTGGCGGGCGTTCACGCGCTGTCATCGCCCTTGATTTCCAGTGAATTGTCAGAGGTGTCCAGCCAGAGCAGCACAGCGGGTCGTCTTCGGTTTTATTCCAAAATCCTTAGTGTAACAACCCGAGAACTGTGTCCAGTTCTGGGCTCCCCAGTTCAAGAAAGATGAAGAGCTACTGGAGAGAGTCCAGCGGAGGGCTACGAGGATGGTGATGGGACTGGAGCATCTCCCCTACGAGGAGAGGTTGAGGGAACTGGGCTTGTTCAGCCTGAAGAAGAGAAGGCTGCGAGGGGACCTTATAAATGCCTACAAATGTCTGCAGGGTGGGTGTCAGGAGGAGGGGGCCAGACTCTTTCCAGTGGTGCCCAGCGACAGGACAAGGGGCAATGGGCACAAACTGAAGCAGAGGAAGCTCCAGCTGAAGATGAGGAAGAACTTCTTCCCTCTGAG
>Ga0065711_1050353_pt1 | contig 10880 bp, 5 predicted proteins | sample Hoacrofraction12_FD_59098 | JGI IMG/M metagenome (GOLD analysis project Ga0065711, IMG submission 59098) | Hoatzin crop microbial communities from Cojedes, Venezuela - Epithelial fraction 12 v2 (version 2) | ecosystem: Host-associated > Birds > Digestive system > Esophagus > Crop | place... | reverse complement strand
TTCCAGGTGGGCCTTGGCCTTCCTCATTGCATCCCTGCATGCTCTGACCACATTCCTGTATTCTTCCCAAGTGGCCTGCCCCTCTTTCCACATTCCATGGACCTTTCTCTTCCACCTGATCTCTGCTAGAAGCTCCTTGTTCAACCATGCTGGTCTCCTGCCTCCTTTGCTAGATTTCTTTCTCAGGGGGATGCACTGCTCCTGAGCGTGGAAGAAGTGACGTTTAAACAGCGACCAGCACTCTTGGACCCCCCTTGCCTTCGAGAGCCCTGACCCACAGGATTCCTGCCAGTAGCTCCTTGAAGAGGCCAAGGTTAGCCCTCCTGACGTCCAAGGTTTTGATCCTACTTATCGCCCTGCTTCCTCCACGCAGGATACTGAACTTCACCATTTCATGGTCACTACAGCCGAGTCTACCTCCAGCCTTCACATCCTCAACTTCTATGTTTGGAATGAATTACAGAATCACAGAGTGGTTGAGGTAGAAAGGGACCTCTGGTCCAACCCCTTTGTTCAAGCAGGGCCACCTAGAGCCAGTTGCTTAGAATCACAGAATCATAGAATGCTTTGGGATGGAAGGGACCTTTAGAGGTCATCTAGCCCAACCCCCCTGCAGTGAGCATGGATATCTTCAGCTAGACCAGGTTGCTCAGAGCCCCGTCCAACCTGGCCTTGAATGTTTCCAGGGATGGGGCCTCCACTACCTCTCTGGGCAATCTGTTCCAGTGTTTTACCATCCTCACTGTAAAAAATTTCTTCCTTATATCCAGTCTAAATCTACCCTCTCTTAGTTTAAAGCCATTACTCCTTGTCCTGTCACAAAAGGCCTTGCTAAAAAAAATTGTCCCCATCATGCCCACCATGTCCAGATGACTTTTGAATAGCTCCAAGGATGGAGACTCCACAACCTCCCTGGACAACCTGTGCCAGTGCTCGGTCACTCTCACAGTGAAAAAGGAGTTTCCTGATGTTCAGAGGGCACCTCCTGTGTTTCGATGTGTGCCCACTGCCTCTGGTCCTGTCACTGAGCACCACAGAAAAGAGCCTGGCTCCCTCCTCTTTGCACCCTTCAGGTATTTATGGACATTGATGAGATCCCCCTGAGCCACCTTTTCTCCAGGCTGAACAGTCCCAGCTCTCTCAGCCTTTCCTCATAGGAGAGGTGCTCCAGTCCCTTAATCATCTTCATGGCCCTATCGCTGGAAGGGCCAATATGTCCCGTATGTCCATGCCTGTTTTGTACCGAGGAGTCCAGAACTGGACCCAGCACTCCAGGTGTGGCCTCCCAGTGCTAAGGAGAGTGGCAGGATCACCTGCCTTGACCTGCTGGCAATGCTTTGCCTACTGCAGCCCAGAACACCACTTGCCATCAAGGTAACTTCATGCTGTAGGTCTGGTCAGTAGGGAGGGTATGTCCATGTTTAAATATGGGCTCAAGGCTAAATGCAGCGGGTATGCAGAGCGCTGACCTGTGAGACACAAATGGGGCTGCTTTGCAGTGACTCAGCCACTGCGCCCTAAGCAAAACTCTGCATTTGTCTGCATGTACTGCCTGCCCTTTAAAGCCTATTTAGTCACGTATTTATCTGAAGTGCAAATAGTGCTAACTCCCAAAGCCTGGCTGAACAGCCTCCACCTATCCCAGCTGTGTATGGTGATTTTATGCCTGACACTGGATGGACACGAGAACTTGGGGTACACTAAGGTGCCTAAGAATCTCCTTCTACAAAGCCAAATCATATTTGTATGCAATTTTAGCTTAAGTTAGTTTGCAGGGAAAAGTAGGTACAGGTAATCAAGTCTCTACTGACTCTGTTCTCCTAGATTTTGTTTATGGTGTATAAATTTTATGCAAGGGATAATACAGACATAGTCATCCAAGCCAGATCAGAGATACAGATGGGGAGCTGGCCTCATTTGGTTCTGCTTACAATACAGAAATCAGCGATGGCAATAATAACCAGAGGGAAGTGATAAGCAGGAACAGAAACTGAGGTGGCAGGAGGAATTATTCTTGTACGCAAAGCTTTGGAGAGAAAATCTTGAAAATTTGGGCAGAAGACATAGGAAACAGCAGTCTGAAAGATCCAGAGAAAGTCAGTCCAAGAAACACAAGTGACTGATTCTAAGGTACCCAAAGGAGTAACAGAATTCAGTGGGGTTTCTACCTGAACTGCCAGCTGGAAGATATTGCTAAGCAATGGCTTCCTGTTCTACTGCTAATGAATTTAGGTCCACAAGAAGCAAGAATTCCGTACTTCAGTGGAAAGTGGACGATGTGATCCATAGAACCAGAGGGAGGCAGCTTGAGCTGCACGAAAGAGGATATTGTATCATGAATTTTTCAGGAGCTGTAACAAGTCAGTATCCCAGAGCTACAAAAGATTTGTGCTGGCTTAGTGGCAGTTAGATGTACACAGAAATCATACAAAAAAATGCAAATTTGGGCTTGAAGCTCAGTTCTATTTCCTGGTTTCTCCTTTTCATTTCTAACCAGACCTTTCAAAGAATCAACTCTCCGAAAGTATTTGAAGAAAAATTACAGGAAGGAATCAATAAAGAGGGGGGAAACCAGCAGTGCCTGCCAGCAAAATATCCTTTTTTTTTTTTTTCTCATTACTGCCTATGGTTGACCTCTAGATAGCTCCTTTGCAATTCAATTTACAATACTTGGCACAATCTGATACACTTAAGATCTAAATAACCTTCCCAAATGAACATAATAATCTACTAACCATAACACTTTAAACATGTTCAGGGGTTAAAGACTAAGAAGAGGCACATAAGAGATGTGGATGTACATGCACACAAAACAAAATCATTTATGTGAGGAATTTTGCCCTGCCCATTTTATCTTAACCTTATTTTATGTATTATCTGTTGAGAAAATAAAATTGAATCCCATTTAATATCAACAAACTCCTCAAGAATCACACAAAAGTCGTATAAGGTAAACAAAAAGAAAACCCTCCACCATAGTGTAGTCATAAAGAGTGTTGCAATCAATGTCGAATATTGTCTTCTCAAAATCTCCTTTGGCACCTAGTATTAAATAAAAGACAAACTCATGTATTTAGTTTTTTTATTTTGCAAGTATTTTGCTTTCTTCATACAAAAGATGATTGTGATTTCTGATTTCTGTGATTAAAAATGGAAGTATGCCACAGGCAAGTTGTTGAATTAGTTCAGTATGATGCCATCAGTATGATGGGCCCATTGCCCAAAATGAAAGCATTGACTAATATTTCTGTGTTTCTTGTTGGCTCACGTGTGTATCTGGTGACTTTTTATAAAGATGTGGAAAAGAATACTTCATGCCAGATGGCAAATCCACATTAAAGTGGAATGCTGCAGTAATTCTCCGCATTAGAATTTACAGGAATTATTAAAGTCACTCATGAGCAACTACTCGTTGTCATGAATAATGTTCTACAATCTAGACTATGCCAAATGTGTCAAGACTCTTCAGTAAGTATGTAAGTAACATGAATCTGGAAGTATCAGTGGAGTTGCATCATATGGTGAAATTAATTTTTTATCCAAACATCTAACTACATAGCAAAGCCAACTTGTACAGAGAAAGCCATCTCAGAGTAGCTGAGAGCTACTCTGACTGAGAGCCAGCACATTCACCATAATAACTTTCAGTTTGTTCATAACTTTCAGTATATTGATCTGTACCTAAAAAGCCATTTATTGCAATACTATGTTGAATTGGGTGTTAAGAGAAGCTGAAGAGCCAATTTTCACCCCGCACGGTAAGTAGATGTATTCAGTCATATTTCTTAATACTGGAAAAAAACATGAGGCATGCAGATATCTGGCATTTTGAAAAAAAAAATCACAGTTCATTGTGAGATAGAGGGAATGCTCACCACGGCCATTTACCAAATGCTGCTAGGCAGAGGAGAAAGAGGGAGAAAGGACAAAGACAGATATGGAGTGAGGTTGTGGATTTGGAAGGAAAAACACTACGAGGCAATCACTGGGAGATCAGCTACAACTACAACAGTCCTAGGGAATTCATTGACTGGGCTATTTTTGTTTAACTTAACGAAAGAACATCCAATTTAAAGATATTTGGATTACAGAATCACAGAATCACAGAATCGTAGGGGTTGGAAGAGACCTCTGGGGGTCATCTATTCCGACCCCCCTGCCGAAGCAGGGTCACCTACGGTAGGCTGTAGAGGACCTCCTCCAGGCGGGTCTTGAATATCTCCAGAGAAGGAGACTCTACAACCTCCCTGGGCAGCCTGTTCCAGTAATCCGTCACCCTCAGAGGGAAGAAATTCTTCCTCATGTTCAGATGAACTAGATGAAACTTTAATGTTTTCTTTCTTTACCAAAGTACTATGTAAAAATGCTTTGTTTTAAGAAGGTTTTTTACCACTATATCCAAGGCTAGGTATTCCCAAAGAGAAGAACTGCAAATGTGCAAATCTCATCTCATCTTGCAAGGGGATAAGGGATGATATGCACTGCAGAATCTGTCTAGGTTTTTCTCTAAGAATAGGAGAATTATGAGATCACATTCTGGGACAGAAAATGGCAAGAAGCTGAGTACCTTAAGTGGTCAATAAAAAAGGAAACCAATAGATCAAACTTTTTATGTTGAAACAAAATCTAAGTTCAGTCAATAAATTCTATGCTCACTATGATTAAATATGACCTTTTCCTCTGAATAGTGAAGAAAAGCACCATAAATTGACAAGTGATTATAAATATAGATTAAATTGTAATGCCATTTTAATTTCTCAGTAAAAGAAATCTCCTAAAAGGGTCAAACTGCCTCATCTCATCCACAGGACCATGGTACATACCTACAATTGTAATTTTAATTGCTATACAATGCATTTGGAGAATTTCAGAAGAGTAGAATGTTTCACCATCTGTGTCAAATGTACAGTATAGAGATGCAACCAATTTTTACATGCCTACTCAGCAAAGTCTGTCTTCTAAGCAAGCACTTAGGGAACAGAAACACGCAAACTGCTTTGTGGAACTCCCTCATGTAAAATGGCTTTGCAAAATCAGCTTTGTAGCATTGCTTTGTTTCTCAGTAATCTCTTGCCTCTGGTTTGTGCCATGCCTTGGAAAACAAGACCATGTCCTAAACCAACAAGCTTAAGAGTGGAAGTCTGTCGGAAATGAAGCACAAACAGTGCAGGGATTTACTAAAAGTCAATCTGTTTGGCTTACATATTCCACACTCTGGTTTTCTCACTCATTTTTTAAGAACTACCCCGCCAGTGTGAACTGTGAAAACTAACACCCCAACATTTGAAGACTGTTATATAGGTTGCAAATGCCAATATATGGAAATAAGAAAACAGCAGAAGTACTACATGCCGTGAAACTTTAACTATGTCCTTATTCAGGACTTGGAAGAAGATTATATAGAAAAACTGCATGTACGGGGTAATTTGAAAGTCCAGCATAAAAATGCAGAGTCATAAAAGACCAGAATTTTATGCCTAATTCATAATTTTTCAGTTACTGAATTTTTGAGCCCTGAATCTTGCAAAATACATAAAGCTCCTTCAGAGAGAAAAGTGCAGCTGGGGCAGTGAGGCAGTGGTACAAAGGCAATCCTATTTTAAAAGAGAAAATGTAAGCAAATATGTAAACTGTAAGGAATACGTAAGCAAAGAACTTAATAATCCTTCTGTTTCTTCAATCCTGAAGCTTCAGATTCTCAGTAGCGGTTTTACAGATACCACAAGCATACCTTAGCTTGCAGAAGAAAGCCATTAGCCTAACTAGACCCTGAACAAGGAGGATTTGCTCTCCCTCTCTTCCGGAGCTGCAGTTTCTCACCTCTGCTCTGGGCGGTATGAGGGACTTCCCGGAGTGGAAAAAGGCTGACGGGAGAACATGTCTGGCAGAAGCACAAACAGTTTGGGAAATCCCCTTCTCCAGAAGTTCCTGCTGTTCTAATAGTTTAGCATTTTTCCAGAGCTGCTCTTTTGGTCCAGTCTCTAAATGTTCATTTATCTGGGGGAGCAAAATGTCAGGATTTCTTGAAAGCACAAGGAAGAACACAAGGTAACATGCAACAGTTCGTATTTCAGCCAGACTGAAAAGCAACAAACAGGAATGCCTGCTTTCCTCATTTTGTCCCTTCTATTCTTGAAATGGCTGCTACAAAACCATGAAAGTCTTTGAGCTCATTTAAATAATTTTAAAAATCACTCCTGTGAGACTTGTATAACAGACCCGTTAGGGTTTCATATAGCACATTAGGCTGTATGTTAAGTGCTGAGGTTTTCAGGCTTCTGGATCAGAAAAAGAAGAGGCATTTGAATGGGCATGGGATATTTAAAAAAAGCCCAAACAACGAAATCAGAGATCAGGAACGATATTCAACATCAGAGGTGGGAGATTAGAAATTCACAGTCTTTTTGCAAATTCTCAGGCTTGTTGCTGGAGAAAAACCTCCACATTTTGTCATGGTGTCCAACAGGCTGTGCTGAAGTGACTCGATTTTATCTGCTCTTTAAACCAACACAATCAACAGAAGTCTCAGTTGTGTCTTGTCCAAAGACTGGCTACCCATTCCAATTTGATGCAGACACTCTTCCCTGTGATGGCGCAACTGTTCACGTAGCCAGCAAGATGCACAGAGTGGATAGGGGTTGTTGGGGCTGGGTGAGTCCCCAGACCACCTGAGCACAAGGAACATCAGGGCCAGCACAAGGAGGAGGAGAAGGAGGCCAGAGTGTAGAGCTGAGAAACCATGGTCATTGGAGAACAACTGGTTTCAGTGGCTATATGATGGTTTACTGATCATGAAGGTATGGCATTACTCCAGCAGCAGAGTGTCCAATGGAAAAAAAAATAGTCTTTCTTTTGTTGTTTGCTATCCAACTGAAGAATTACAGCCTCGGATAAAGTCACAGTCCCTGGCCTCTTCCTATCACTGGCTACTTGGCTTGAGAAAACATAACCAACAGCATGGTATCCTAGAACTTAAACTACTCTTTTATTTGTGTTTTGGGCATTATTAGATCTCATTTGCTCTAATATTTCCAGTTTAGACTCAGCTTTATAAACTGAGCAATTCATGTTTGGAGAGAACAAAAACTGTTCACTCCAGCACTGCCCACCAATTTTCATTGTGGCCTCTGGTCTTGTTCTCTCTAATTTGGGAGTCCCACAGCAAACAAAACTATAAAAGTGTACTGAAAAAAAATGGGTTTTCTAAAAAGATTGATAGAAAAATCACAGTACTCCACTTCTGAATATAAATTGTGACTATAACACACAAAAGAACAAAAGGCACTCTTGTAGTAATTCAACTGAGGAATTATTTTAGAAGGAGAGTAATCATTCTTGTCTGTAGTACTCAATTAATATTAATTGTAAGAAAAAGCTTATTAGGAATATTTAAATTTTAAAGTCCCCTTGTGCAAGCATATCTGAATTCCCAGAAGCTAGTTATAGTGCAAAGTGTATTAATTAAAATGCCACTTTGGGAAATCCTTCTTTATCCAATGTTCATCATTAAAATGAAACATAGTGAACAGGTTTTGATTTTCTATAAAGATTTTATTCATCGTGACAGGGATTCAAATGTGAAGAAGAGCATTTGAAATGTTAATAAAATTCTGATCATTTTACAGCACTTAGTCCTTTCAAGACACTTCTGCTCCAAATGCAGGATTTGCACAGCTTTGCCAAGATCCAGAGCAATGCATTGTCAAATTCTGGATCCCAGAGTCACTTTCTAAAGTGACTTAAAATTTGGAGTGCTTCAGTTTAGGGATTTTTCTATACTGCTATATAGAGTAAGCCATTTTTATTCCACAGCTCCTATTGGCCCGTCTAAACTGCTTATAAGACTCATAGCCCATTTCCCGCAGCAGCCCTCCTGACTGTGACTGTTGGCCATACGCATATTTCTAAAGGCCAGAATTCTCTCCCCGTTGCATTTTACTAAACAGGCCCTGTGATCAATACGTGCCTTTCAGATGATCTCTGTCACACGAGGAGCTGCATGACAAACAGGGCTTATACATAGGAGATGGCTCAAGTTTGTTGTGTGACCAGTCAGGCTCTGCCACTTGCGAACTTCACGCCCAGGGAAAGAGACAACCTCACGTATCAGTAATACACCTGGGACCTGTGAGCCCTCCAGTTGTTCTGCAAGAGGCCCTGACATATTCTGGCAGAAAGATTTCGTACCACTGCTTCCCTGCGTTTTGAAATTCAGGACCTTTTCAAACCCCAGATAGCGATTCCACTAGGCACTTTTGAAGACGTTGCCTTCTGCAACTAAACATCCAGACCAAGCTGTAAGTTTTATCTATGCCCACAAGCAGTAGGGAAAATGGGTCTTCATAATTTATCACAAACTCATAACGTACGACTCACAAGTTCTCCCTGCGGGAAGACTCCTCCTTTTTTACCAACTAGAACTGAAACACCATCTCTTTACTGGCCAGCAGAAAGAGACCTGAGTCTTCCTGGAAATTGTGTCTAAATCTAAAGTGGCATCTCTGGACTCCTGCTTAACGTCTGCACTTCCATCAAATTACCTTGAACCTCTCTTCTTTGGAATTCCTTCTGGAATTTGGTCACTGGTAGTCATATCTATGTTAGTTTTGTATTTCAGTTCTTTAAAACAAGTGTGAACAAGGAAGATGAGAGTTTTACATTTAGAGCTGTATTTACTTGGTCCTTCTCAGAAATACTGAGGATTCTGAACAGAAGGTGTTCAAATTATATTACTCTCTAGAGGCAAAAATTCCTGTCATCACTGCTGCCTCTGCAAAACAACTGATACGAAAAAGGAGCTAAATATATACATGGTGCCTACAAGCTTACCATAACATAGCAAATGTAACCTAAGATGCATTAGTAGAAATACTCCCAGCAGAGGCAAAGAACTCTCAGCAATGCAGTAAGATCACCTCTGATGGACAGTTTAAGATTCTGATCATGTATGAAATATGAACTAACATGGCATAGGTGCAAGGGTACTGTGATGACTATGGAAATGGAAAGCACAGTTTCTGAGGATAGTTTAGAAGAGCTCTACTTTGTTTAGGCTAACAAGCCAAACACTGAAACAGAATGCATGGTAATTGCCTGAAGCAGAGCAGACACAAACAATACGGACAGTGTTTAAGCCAGAAATCAATGTTGGCACAAGCATACATGGTGCAAACCAGCAATTAATAAATTTAGCATATAATTTAGAAAAAAAAATTACCATAATGTTATAGGAATGTAATTGCAGAACAGACTTGCATTTGGAGTAGTAGGTCTACAGCAGAATACCCCAGGCTTGGGGTTTTTTTCTCAGCATGGAGCTAAGGTAAATTTATGAAGGCATTCATGTGGCATGGTGGCTATGGTAAGAGGACTTGTCCCCTGTTGCCCACATGGACATCACAATTAAAAGACAGCGGCTTTTCAGCACCAAGAGTCTTTTAAGGTCCACTGTCCGTATGCACAGTTACTCAACGAATGTGCACACACCAGCCCCCAGAGCCAGGAGAACCTTTTGCATTTCAGCAGAATGGCCAGTTGCCCGTTCATTTTATCAGCCAGCTCTTATTTCTTTCACTTCTCAGGTGAGTAATGGGATGACAAAGTCAATCAACGGCATCGTTGCAGAGCAAAACTCAGCAGTATCTTGGTTTTCCGTAGAAGATTCAGCCGCAAGAAATCTCAGGTAGGATCTGACCACTCTAATGCGGGTGATGACTATTTACTCGTCTCTCAACTCGAAACAGGCATTACGTTTGACCGTGCAAGGAAGTGCGCTTCTGATACACTGCCCGAACAGCTAGTTAGACAGCAAATGCTTGCTAGCTATGGGCTCAAGTTTTATGTCAAAGATGTAATAGATAATTTGCAAAGTTTAGGACTCCGCAACATGGTGGCAAACTAGTTCCTTCTGGCATGGCCTGTAATTTTATAAGCATCAGCTCTACAGATCAAAGGCAAATCTAAATGCGTTTTTAGTATGGTTCTAAACTACCTAGAAAAACTGCAGCTAGAATTATCACATATATTCAAACTTTTGGTCTCAAAGGATGATTTTAATTGTATATTAATCATGGTTTACACGCTGGCTGTTTGGCGTGCAGCATCTGGATCTATTTGTCCTGTGCTAAGGGGATGCAGAGAAGGCAACATGATCATAATCTTTGATTTAATTCAGGTTTTATGTATTTGTTTTGCTTTCTTTGAGTTGCATTCCCAGATGTCCCGTGATTGGGACAGTAACTGTGATTCTAAGGACAAACCAACCTGTATCAACCAACTTGTCTAGAATAAGAAGAGAGATGATTTGCATGTGCCTGTAAGGGAAGTAGTAAAAGCTGTAAGATTTATTGTAGTTTATATAGAAAAACTTTATTAGTTGCTCACAGCATATCGCCACAAGAAAGACAAATAAAAGATCTTAAGCATTAATTCTCAAATAATGTCTTGAAGAAAAAAGTCTTGACATTCTTTTGTTGCTACAATGTGGAGAGCTCTTGTAAAAGAAATGGGAGAAGTTGTATCAAGTATTATTAATATTCATTAATCAACAGCAACTTAGCAGTACTATTTCCCAAGAACATCCACTATTCCAATGTTAGCCTGTAGCAGGAGATACTCTCAGACACAAGTTTTATATTAGCATCTCTTTCAGTCATGAAAATAACAGGAGGGGAAAAGGGGGCGGAATCCATTGCCCGCCATTATTTTCAGGCCATGACGCTGAAATTCATTTTTAGTGGTTTTCCTGCGATTGTCCGTGGTGTTCCCGCAAGCAATGAGGCACCCACCACAGCCACGGCCACGGTGACGGCCAGGGCCCCGGCCTGCGCCGCGCCCCAGCGCCCCTCGGCTCGGCCCCGGGGTGCTGAGGGCGGCGGGGC
>Ga0065711_1050351_pt1 | contig 10880 bp, 10 predicted proteins | sample Hoacrofraction12_FD_59098 | JGI IMG/M metagenome (GOLD analysis project Ga0065711, IMG submission 59098) | Hoatzin crop microbial communities from Cojedes, Venezuela - Epithelial fraction 12 v2 (version 2) | ecosystem: Host-associated > Birds > Digestive system > Esophagus > Crop | place... | reverse complement strand
CCTGGACAAGGTCCTGTGCAGCCTGCTGTAGGTGACCCTGCTTCGGCAGGAGGGTTGGACTAGATGACCCACAGAGGTCCCTTCCAACCCCTACCGTTCTGTGATTCTGTGATTCTGTGAAAACGATAAATACAGGTACAACGTTCAAGACAAATTCACTTGTTTAACCAGCTTAGTGCTGACATTCATGCAATGTAAGCTTTGCTTCTTTCTTTTGGGGAGAGAGTTTGCTGCGTTGGCAGCCAAATCGCAAGAATTTTAACATTGTTGTAGATAATTTCGTATTCAGAACAGTATTCATAACTGCTGATGTATGAACAGCATTCATCGTATAAACACATATGCATAAACCTTCATTCTTCCAATCAGCTACAGAACTTACATAATTACTCAAATATGTATGTAAATCACACCCTTGTCATCCAAATTACTTTAAATATAGCTTCACAGATATGTATTACATATATAGTCTACATATCAAAGTAATTTTGTTGCCTGTGTCCATTGCTGAAATGTGATCTATAGCTATTTTTAACAAAATATGAGTAGAAAAATCGTGTAGATATGGGTTACAACATATAAATAGAACTGATAGAAAAATAGACATATTTTACATAATAATAATACAAGGTGTCTATGAACTACCAAATCTCCTGAATTTTAGTTTGACTTGCCACAACATCCAATTATTCCAGATCCAAACAAGAAGCATGGAAAAAACTCAAGGAATTTAGTGTTATTTCAGGGTAACACAGCACAGAAGTTTCTACGGTCCAGATCATGGGCTTTATGGATGTGGAAAAATATGCTTCACAGTCCTGGACTGGCAACATAGCTCTGCTGTTTAGGGATTGAAGAAGCTCTGTGGTACTGTTGTCCCAACAGGAAGATTTCTTCTTCTCTGAACGTGCCGTTTGCCTCTGGGACAGCAGGCATGGCGTAGCTGTGTTCATGGAGCTCCAGAGCAGAGACTCATCCAGTGCAGCTCATGTCAGTCCATTCCTGTGCTATTTCTACGTGTTGGCATGGTGCCTTCTCATCTTCTTGTTGAAAATCAGATTTTTAAAATACATATCAAAAAAGCTAAAATTCCCAGGGTGTGCTCACACTGATCCTGGTCTTTACATTATTTAGGATGACGAGAGGAATCGATTAGCGTTTGTAAGTTTTGACATTAGACATTGACATTGCATCTTCAATTAAGCAGATAACTGGGGACAGATCCTCTCTCCTCGTGCATCAGAGGAGGTACAGAAGGTGGATCAGTGTATTTCCTCAGACTTTGGGGCAAAAAAGTAGATGGACATACGTATAACTGCAGAGCTCCAGAGAAATTCTTTAATTTTCATATAGAACTGTCTCTAGTTCATTATTATCCTGGTAAATACAAGGAACTTTAAAAGTGACTGCAGCACTTGTCTGGAATAAGGTGTGCAATTTTGGGGAGTTTAAAAAAAAAGGATTCACTCATATCAGGTGAAAAAGGTAACTTTTGGATGTTCAGGAGAATGGAAAGCTTATCTTAAAAGCGGAGACTAAAGGACGGGCTTGTTTACCCTGTCAAACAAAAGCTGGGAGAGGGCTCCGTCTGAGCTGTAAAGCGGACCCAGCTGGGAAGAAGAGTGCCTGAAACAACTGAGTCTCAAAGATGCAAAAAAAGTGAGGTAAACCCATATGTTCCCACCTACAAGTCTGTGAGAAATAATAATTTCCTGATGCTTCTGCCTCGCTCGGAGGAGTGAGATGGCGGAAGAGGTTCCCACAGGTCTGCGGGCGCGGGCCGGGGAAGGCAGGGAGCTGCTGAAGGGGTCTGCACCTCACGGCGCGCGCAGGAGCTGGGGCTGGGCTCCGCGAGCAAGGAGAGCCTTGCACATCTGGCCATGGGTAACTGCTTAAGCACCGGAGGAGAAGGCATTTCGGGTGGCCTCCTCGCTTTGGGGATGCCAAGAAGGAAGAAACCCGAAAGAGAAATGGCTCCCTAAGATGGCTTTCTGTCTTCTAGTACTTTAATGCTACCCAGTCATATGCTGGAGAGTCTTTTCCTGGCCATAGTCCTTGCCGTATTTTTAGGAAGAACTTTCCCTTTTATCACTCTCTGCCCAGGCACTTGGAAATGGCAGTTTCCATTCACAGAGTTTTTCTCACACTTACACAAGTCTGAGAGAGCAGCTCGGGAGCCGGAAGATTTTGAATCTGAAGAAATCTGACTAACAGCAACGCTGCTTGCGCTCTTGGAGGAATAAGTGTAAATCATTTTGAGAAAGGCAGATTTTGTATTCGTTTCTTGCTTGCAAATGATGACGTAGCACTTTGGAAGAAAAGTGCAGCAGAGGATTCCATAATTGGATATTAAAACAACGATGATTTCCACTGCTGGCAGGTATTTGCCGAATGTGGTTGCATAGACAGGGATAAATACAATCCACGCTATGAAGTAAATTAGCATGCCAAAGGTGATGAATTTAGCTTCGTTGTAGTTCTCTGGCAACTTCCTGCCTTTAAAGGCAAATATGAAACAAATGAAGGCTAAGGCAGCGATGTAGCCCAACATAATCCCGAAAGCCACAATAGAGCCCTCGTTGCACTCTAGAATTATTGCTTTTGCGATTGAGAAATTTTGCTTTACAAAAGGTGTCCTAAATATTAGCCAGAAGGTGCAAATGATAACTTGAATTCCAGTGCAGGTGACCACAGTGGGAACAGGTTTATATATGCATTTCAGGAAATTCTGCAGCTTGGGATCAAAGCTGAAGGCTAGTAAAATTTTCAGTGACTTCACTAAAATACATGAAATGCAGAGTGCAAAACTTATGCCAAAGAGGGCTTGCCTAGTTTTACACTTGAATTCTGTGGGTTCATCTATGAAGAAGATGGTGCTTAAAAAAATCAAGAAGTGGCTGAAGAGAATGATGTAGCAGACGGTTAGACCTCCAGACGCCTTTACAACCGGCGTGCTCAAGTTTTTAGTAAATATTATACTAATCAACAAAACCAGTAGAACCCCAAAAGCGGAGAGCAGGAGGAGGAAAATCGCAAACCAGTCAGTCCAGGCAAGGAAATGGATCGTCTTTCTGTAGCACGTGGTGCTGTTGATGGGAGCCCAGTAGGTTTTGTTGCTGCATCGGTAGCAGTAATCCATATCTGAAAGCAGAAAAAAGGGAGATAGCTTAGAAACCCGAAGCAAACAAACTGCGAAGTGGATTATGGAGGCTGGAGATACAAGCGGGATGTGGGAAGGGGTGCGGCGGGGATGGCCAGGGCTGACTGCTTCCCAATGTTGCTGTCGCCGTCCGGGCGGGGGAGCTGCAGGGCTTCGGTGACAGCGGTGGCAGCAGCGGTGTCAGAGGTGGCAGTGGTGGCTGCGGTGGCGGTGGTGACAGAGGTGACAGAGATGGCAGCGGTGGCAGAGGTGGCAGTGGTGGCTGCAGCGGCAATGGTGACAGAGGTGGCAGTAATGGTTGTGGTGACAGAGGTGACAGAGATGGGAGCAGTGGCAGAGGTGGCAGTAGTGGTTGTGGTGGCAGTGGTGACAGCAGTAGCTGCAGTGGCAGTGGTGGTTGCAGTGGCAGTAGTAGTTGTGGTGACAGCGGTGGCACCAGTGGCAGTAGTGGCAGTGGTGACAGAGGTGGCAGCGGTGGCAGTGGTGGCTGCGGTGGTAGCGGCAGAAGGAGCAAAGGGAGAGTGCCTGCCAGCTGGGAGCAGGGGCTGCCTGCAGCCAGGGGCAGGGAGGGGACAGGGAGAATGACCAAGGTCCTAAAACTGTCTTGGTCAGCTGACTGGCAATGCATCAGCTGGCCAGAGCTCTGCACAGGCAAACTTTAACTGAAACCCGAACAATGACTTGAGATTAAAAGTCAATTGTCTTACAGAAATTGGAGCTATGTTTCTTTCATTTACCGATTTCAACTAGAAAAAAACCCCTCTTTCTCTTTACAGATAGTTTTTGAACTACAACAGCAAGAATAAACATTGCTTTAGATTATACTCTGAAAGGTTACTTTTGTTGTAAAATTACTATTGTCTGACATGAAGAAGTTTCACAATTATTTGAATTAAAAAGATAAAATTAAATTTCCTTCTGCTCTCAGGATATTAAAAGTTCATTGTACCCCAAATTTCTTTATTTCATCTGTCTCCTCCATATTTAATTTTCCCTTTTAAAAAACTTTGCTCAAACCTACAAATGAACCAGTGGTAAAGTACACATCAGATTTGATACTAGAAAATATTATTGTACAGTTATGTCAAACTCCACAGTACTCCTTGGTAAGAAAAAAACAATGTTGGTAATCAAATACGTAAGCCTTGAATTTCATAAACTCACTGAATGGTTTGGGCTGGAAGGGACCTTAAAGATCACCTGGTTCCAACCCCCCTGCCATGGGCAGGGACACCTTCTAGTAGGCCAGGCTGCTCAAAGCCCCATCCAACCTGGCCTTGAACGCTGCCAGGGAAGGGGCAGCCACAGATTCTCTGGGCAACCTGTGCCAGTGCCTCACCACCCTCAGAGTGAAGAATTTCATCCTCATCGCCTGGGTGTACCACAGACAGACTGCAAGCAAAGCTCTGTTCTAAGGAGAGTCGGTCTCACTGACAAATCAGACAGACTTTCCATCCTAACACAGAATAACGCTAGTCAACTGGAAAATCTAACTGCTCTACATTTGGTCTTATAAAAAGCATTTAAATCAAGTTTTATAGGCCAAACACTTGCATTTGGGAAACTGAGCATAAACAAATATTTGAATCCCATGCCAAAGTCATACCCAAGGCTGCCAAAGTATGACACCCAACCAGAACAATTGTATTGATCTCTAAATAAGCCTTTATTTGGATCCCAGTTCCTTACCTGTTTGATTACTGTAGTGGTTTTCCGGACAGTAAACACACTCGTAGCAGCATGTGTGTGGACTTGCCGTAACCTTTTTCATCTGTCCCGGCCTGCAGTGCTGTGAACATGTTGACTGAACCTTCTGCAGTGTGCAGAGAACAGGAAAAAAAAAGCTCAGGCACAACTAACTCCTGAGAAACACTGAAAATAAACCTCCAGTAATTCTGTAGTTTAGACTTTTTCCATATGATCTATTTTAAGGGAATCTGAAAATGATGCTGAAAAAAGGCATTGTAGGCTCCATGTTTCTTGCATTTTCCCCACAGAGTCAGCAAGTGACAGGATGGGGCATTATTTACCTGATAATTTTATTTTTTGGTCCTGAGTGCCAATCAGTGGAACTGTCTGTACCTTTAAAATCCAGATCAAAGGGTCTCACCCAGCTTGGAACCTGGGATTTAGACTGCTGAGGATCAGATCCAAAGCCATCCCAGAAGCATCTGGCTGGGGCTTTAAGTGGACTGCTTCACAAGTAGGATCCTGAAACCCCGCTTGGCTGCTCTGAGCCTGGTGGAGACAGCTTAGGGGGACACATTCCTGACCCTCGGCAGCTCACCCCAGAGTCATGAAGCACCACTTGGGTGTGTGATCAGGGCTTTCTCTCGAGGTCTGAGTTCAGGTCCTCCTTGCAATGGAGAAGCAGTCCTGAGGGACATGGCTATTTCTTCTCCCTCCAAGACTGTGCTCACAAGCAGGTGGAGACATTTCCTTGCCATCCTGGGCAGCGCCATAAAGAGGGGCAAGATTTGAAGCTTTCTTCTGTCCTCAGCCTTTTCCATCAGCTGAGTCCACACGCTGAGACTCAAATTCAGCCCACCTAGCAAGCAGCCTCTCCCCGCCCCATTAGTGGTGAATGCTTTGCAGCATGGAGCTGCACAGTGAACCGAGACTTCCACCCATGCACAGATTACAGATGATCCAGCTAGAACTGGCCCAGGCCACCCACTAGTCCTGTCTACACCAGTGCCAGGGCTCCAGGTGGTGCCACCTGCCTCAGAGTCCTGCAGTCGTGCTGACCCCAGGTCTAACAGGAGCAAATAATCAACAAAACTTTTCTTTCTTTTTTATTTTTTTGTTTTTTTAAACAGTAAAGTCAACAGATCTGAGTCTTCATGTACAAAATAAATGATGGTGGTACCTAAGAGAGGGGGCTTCTATACACAGTCATTTTTTATATTAAAACCCCTTTACAAGATTCTGGAATAGCACCCTTAGGACAGACATAACTTCCGATTTACTCATCTTAGGAAATTTTCCAGGAGCATGCTGGAGAAATAACTCAATTTCAAATCACTGAGGCTGCTTACAGGCTAACTTGCTTCTCAGGGTGCCTGAAGGTGGTCGAATAAACCCAGAGAGGATTCTTTGCTCTAAAAGGGGAACATGAAACCACAAGAAAGATTTCTAGCTGACATATGCTTCAGTTGTAAATACTGGAGGGAGAAGAAAACATATGAAGCAAATTTCACATGTTCTGTCAACAAATTAAAAGTTACCTTTAAATCCAGAAATTCATTTTTTTTCTCCTCATCCTCAAAGATAAAGTCACCTTTCTCTGGGTCATATTCCGCCATAGTGGTGATTTCCATGTGGCCATCAATTTCTTTCCAAAGAAGTACATCGTAATTGGTGCTCATATCTCCGTTGGAGTCAAACTTGATTTCTTTATCATCATCAATTACCGTAACTTTTTTCAGTTCTTCAAGGAGCTGAACATAAGTGTAAAGAATGATAACATGCATCAGTATCATGTCAGTATGATAAACTCTATAGTATAATATCTGTATGATAACTTTTTAGCAGTAAAAGAAATCTTAAAATTAAAAGATATCTTTATAACTGTTTAATTTGATGTCCTACACAGAATTACGTTGTTCAGACAATCCTCTTGACCTTGAAGATCTATTAATAAAATAATCATAATTTTGTAACTCTGTGCAATGTGTACAAATACTCATGTTAGTATTTTTTTCCAGCCTTGGAAATTTTGGTACTGTGACTGCAAAGAAAATATTTCTGCTTGCAAGAACTAATCACCTTTTGGAACTCCCCTTCTTGTAAAGAATGACTGTGAGTGATGCTCCTGTTGTTACTTTACTGTCACCAGAGCTGATCTGGGCAACATTTGCTTCCAGAGTAACCTCCCCCCATAGTGTCAGGAAATATCTACTGCAACGTCGTTTTCAGCTGTGACACTGACTGACACTGTTTATTGCAAGGTGAGACTTCACCATTAAATGAACAATAAGCTCCAGCTTGCTCAGATGAAGTGATCAATGGCACAAGGGCGACAAACAGCATGGCCATATTTTTTGGCAACAGGGATTAATTAACAAGAAAAAGCCTCCAGGTTTTGGTGAAAGGCTGAATTTAAGTGCCCTTCGAAAAGTAAACTGTTACCTGGATCCTTTTGTGATATTTGTAGTATTTAAAAAACATACTGACAAGTATATTATTTCAATATGCTCTGGCAGATATATATGTATGTAATGTATCTGGTGCATATAACATGTAATTTTTTCATGTACAGCATAATTTTTTGAGAGTTTGTGTACTCTCACTGCATCTCTTCTAATTTATGAAGAACCAAAGTGTGCTTCTAACCAATATTTCATCTGAGTTGGATGTTGCATAGTCATGTGGGACTGAACAGAAATTTTGTATTCTGTATCCTCAGACGAGTCATTTAAGCTTTCTTTTCTACATTTTTCCAATTTTTCTAATAATATGGGAACAACAGAGATTTTTTAATACATCTTGGTCTTCAGACAGAAAGGGCTGATATTTAGCAACATTTTGATTTAATCGATGGCCATTTTTGCAAAGTCTGTAACACCAGTAACTCTGTCTTTTCTCTCTATGAGGAGAGGTGTGATATGGATTAGTTGCATCCTAAGCCTTATATATACCCTTATATATATATATTCTGGACGGTTGAATTTAGTATAGAGGAAATGTATTATGAAAAGAGCACAGGGGGAGTAACTGTCTCTTTCAGTTTTCTTCATGAGTTCTCAGCCTCTTAACAGGACTTTAGATTTGGATTTTCTGGGATTTAATTCAGCGATGCTGTAAATGCAGCTCCATAAAGTTGCATTCCCTGTAGAGCAGTCCTGAATTTGTCCCATTTGCATTTACAAATTCATGTAAGAGTCTGATTGTTACTGTTTTGTGTTTTTTTTTTCAAATCCTCTATCTTGGTTTGACCTGCCCTGACCTAGGGTAAGAGGTCAGAGCAAGTCAGAGTGCTTCAGTGGTTGTTTGACTTTTAAATGAACTTTGTTTAATCCTCTGAGTAAAAGTGTGTAAAAGTGAATACTGCTGAGCAGATTCTTGGGTAAAAGGTCAGGCCAGGTTTACTTGTCTGATTTTTCCTCTTCTTTTCCCACCCAGCAGAGCCTGATAACAAGTATGTCACCCATCTTAAAGACTGTGTGTAATTTTCCTACCAGTCACTTCAGTACAAACCAAGATCAGACAGAGGAACAGTCTGTTGCATCTTCACTTTCAAGTAAAGATTCATTATAGAGGAAAATATTGGAATTCAGACAAAACAGAGGCAATGCTTAAAGAGAAAGAGAGAGGGAAACTGAAACATTTTGGTGAATGCTCCTCTCCTGTAACACCTCCAAGAGCACTCATTGCTATGTATTGCAGTGGTTTGCAGCAACAGGAGCAACCATTAATAGCTGAGTAGCTGATAAATCAACTGTAGATTGACTATAGATTTTTATTCTACCTCACATGAGTAGCTAGCAAGACGTTCCAGCAAGGAGCCCAGAGACTGGAGCCTTCATCCAAGCTGCTGCCAACTCTGTGTGCTCTTTGAAGGTGATGGGGCGAGTGTTTGGGTAGCTAATGAAGCCCAGCTGCTAAAGACCCCTTCTGCACCTGTGGAGCCACACGTTGACAGCCATTGCTATTGTATCCATGAAGGAGGAGATGGTGGGTATGCAGTTACTGGCCATCAGTTAGCTATCTATATGTGAAACGCAATTCTGCATTCTCTACCTACAGCAGAACACAGCCATGGCTTAGCACCAGGAGCTACTGCACCTACACGGGCCAAAAAAAGGGAGACAAACCTGGAGTCTAGTTCTCATCACTGCAGCCATTAGATTCTGCTGCTCTAGCACATAGTCTTGATTTCATTTGGTGAAGCAAAGCAGGAACAGGAGTGAAAAGTCATTTAGTAAAAGGACCAAGCTAGTAAATCCAGGAATGTGGGAGTAAAAATGAGATGAAAGTTATGCAGAGAGAATGAGACCTGAAAGAATTAACATCATACCTCCCAGGGAGCGAAGGCAGAGGGATCCTTGCAGTTTCTGTCTTTGCACTGCCCTTTAATGGAGTGAGCAATGGCATAGACTGCAAGTATGGTACTGTGGATAAATCCTGATTCAATGTTAGCACTCAAAAAGTCATCTCTCCATATCTGATGTTTATTCTCAACATTTTGCAGTAGATCATCCTGGGACTGGTTTGAAATGCATGTTTGAAAATCATGATATTCCAGGTGTGCACAGACTGACAAAAGCATAATATATTCACGCAAAAACTTGTTGTTGTCAGTGGGCTTTTCATGAAGGTTTCTCAGAAAGTCTTGGAATGTGGAGATGTCTCCGCTTTTAAATCCAAATCCCACAATGGTTCCCAGCTGTCTGATATTGGGAATCGTACTGATTTTGACTGCAGCCGACCAGTTATCACTTGCAATCCAGATTTTATTTACGTTCCTCTCAATTGCCTTCTTAAATAGTTCGAGCACATGGAACTGTCTCATAAAGACAACAATAACATTTACTCCGGTTTCCCTGACAATCTTCTTAACTGCCTGATCAACTTTGGTGTGAAAGGTGTTGTCAGAGAGATAGGCAGGCAGCATTTCTTTAAAAGCTATGCAAACGTTGTTTGCCACGGCCTGGACCCCAAAGCTCTCCAGAGCGAACCGCCCGTTGTCATCGTCAGTGGCTATTACTCCAATCCAGTTCCACCCAGACTCACCGATCAAGCGGGCCATTGCTCTTGTCTGATGAAAATCACTGGGGATAGTCCTGAAGAAAGAAGGAAACCGGACTTTGTCACTGAGGATTTCAGCTGATGATGCAGGACTGACCTAGGGAGAGCAAACAATTCAGTTACAGAGACCGTCTCCTCCAAAGGACACCAAGAGATCCAGAGCTGCCGTGATTGCTCTCTCACCCAGACTGACCCAGGCTCTGTAATCCTGTGAGGGAGCATCAACAAGATGAAGACAAATGGGGCAGGTTCCCTCACCCTGCCATTCAGACGCAGGCTCATGCCCAGTACCAGTTCCACTGTTTTCATCCCCGCCCACATAATTACTTCAGTGACGACAGAGAATAAAACCTTTTAAAATGGATATGACAGCTATGCTGGTATAAGGATTTTGGTTTACTCCATTCAGATACCATCAACATGCTATTCAAAACAGTATTTAAAACATTGGAAGCATTAAATATTGTTTGAGTCGTTATTCAAATTGCTAGTACCCTTACGTTTTCCAGTATTTTTTATCACTGATTATGTTAGTATGGTTCGCTCACATATATATTTTCTCTCCAAGATTTAATTAGTATATTTTAAAGGTATCATTAAGTTTATTAGAAGAAAAAGTTCCAGAAAAACAAATAGTAACAAAAACTACAGAATGCTGTAATTCTTTCATATAACAGATTTACTACCTTTTTCTTGCGAATGTAGCTAGAAAAAAAATAAAGGGAATGTTGTTATTTACATGTCTCTAGTTTTAATCCTTTTCTATTTGTTTGTAGGAGCTTTTTTTTACTACACTTGTATTTCCTACATTGCTTGGGAGTTCTTCTTGAAGACCTTCTTCCTCTGAGGGTGATGGAGCACTGGAACAGGCTGCCCAGGGAGGTTGTGGAGTCTCCTTCTCTGGAGATATTCAAGACCCACCTGGACAAGGTCCTGTGCAGCCTGCTGTAGGTGACCCTGCTTCGGCAGG
>Ga0065711_1050350_pt1 | contig 10880 bp, 7 predicted proteins | sample Hoacrofraction12_FD_59098 | JGI IMG/M metagenome (GOLD analysis project Ga0065711, IMG submission 59098) | Hoatzin crop microbial communities from Cojedes, Venezuela - Epithelial fraction 12 v2 (version 2) | ecosystem: Host-associated > Birds > Digestive system > Esophagus > Crop | place... | reverse complement strand
TTTTTTTTTTTTTTTTTTTTTTTTTTTTTTCCAGGAGACTCATTCTACATCCCAAGCCTCAGGAGTGTTATGTCTGTTTTCATGACTCAGTCACAGAGGCTGCTGTTGAACTGGCCTTTAAACTGTCCTTCGGCTTGGCTACGTAGATGAGCTGCCTGAACATTCAGCCGTCCTGTGGGGTGTGGTCATCTCGTTAAAGTACTTCAGTATAAAAAGAAACGAACTCAGTTGTGGTCCCCACCCATGGCCTAACTTTTGAAATGCTTTTTAAACAAAAAATTCTACCTTGTGGTAATGACACAGGTAAAACTTCAGTGATGATTCTAATGATCTCACCAATTGAATACTTAAAAAGATTTCAGAGAACCAAAGTTCTTATTTTTATATACTGTTGAATTATTTATCCTGATCGTAACTTTTTTATATGAAAACATCACATAATTTGTACATTCACTGCTGTTCTGTGTATAATATGCAATGTAAAATGATAAGCTGATATCCTGAACGTACTCTGGCAATTAGTGATCGAGGGGAAAAAAAAATGTTTTCCAATTAATTAAAATTTTGTGCCTATAAGGGCATGAAAAATACTGAATGTTTTCAGTAACATTGTGTTAATCAAAACAGAAAGAAATCTTTTAGCCAGTTCATGGCACTTCACCACACAAAACTAATGGCTTATAATTTTTGCTATCAGGGTCTTCTGCACACTTGAGGACTATAGTGTGGTTGATGTTTTACTTGACTATGTGAGTTTTAAGTATAAATAATACCTATATTTGTTAAAAGGCAATTTTGAAGGCACAAAAGAAGATGGGGGGGCAGGGAGGTGATGGTTTTAAGACCTATGCATGGACCTGGCTTGTATTCATAATTTCATAATAAAAAAATGTTTATTTGGCTAAGACCAGTGAAATGTTATTCTATTTATTTTTACTTAGCATATTTTCTCTTCTGTTTATTTAAACAATATTTGTTTAGTTAGGTCTTCTACAATTTACAGCTGGATATTACAAAAAAAATTAAGGTACATCCGTATAAGGCAAGAGAAGGCAAGATGTTTGCAAAATCAGAATTCTTCTACAAAATGCAGCTTTCCTACAAATTGTTAAAATGTTTATAATCTACAGAACAGATGATCCTAAAGCTTTTTTAACTAAAGTTTAGTTTAAAATGTAAGATTTTCAGGGGTCTCTTTACCCAACAGCCAGCACATTTAGATCTGGTCATCTGCATAGCATTTCATCACGTTCCATGGCAACAGTGCATTTTTTTTTTCTGTCTGCTCTTTCCACTTGCTTTTTATGACTGCTTTTCATAAAATGCATGACTAAAGTTGCATTTTAAACAATGAGATCAAAAAGTTTATTTATTCATGAAAGTAAATTCAGTTCCATAGGCTCTCGTGATAAAATTTTTAGATCTTGTTTTCACTAGTAAATTACACTGTTTAGAGTAGTTCTAAAATGCTTATAACTGCCCACTCTCACAGAGTGATTCCCAGCTTGTCTTGAGTCACTCAACAGTTGCTTTAATTCCAAGCAGTAGAAGTGTTAGGCTTGAAGTTTAAGCATATGATTGAAGATTTTGTTAATCAGCCTTCTGCAGAATTTATGGTTCCTAGAAGATGAGAAATGGACAGTATTTTAGTTTGAGAATTACAAAACTGAGTTGTATCAATAGCACTTCAGATTTTTTTCCCATCTGTAAATCAAGTGATGTGAGATTTACTCTGTTTGAAAAATAAAAATGTAATAGTCCATGACATCTGGACAGCACCTTTTAAAAGTCTAAAATATGTGGGGTTTGAATACAAGATTTTGTTGTACTGGAAGAAGGAACATAGAAAAGCAAGCAGTCTCTGCTGCACTGCTTTTAGCAGATTTAACAGCTTTTACAGAACCTTTGTTAAGTGTCTATCTGTATGGAAAAGGGTAATTTTGCTGATGTTTGTCTCTTGTTTCAAACTTTTAAAGACTGGGCTATATGACTTGAATGCTCTAAAAAGAGGACAGCTAACTTTTATCTAGATGCTTACATGTAGTCAGACTAGGTTACTTGGCTGTCAGTGTAGTGGGTTAAACTCAGTTGACGCAGCTGAGTCAATGCAGAAGAAACAGTGTGAATATGTAGCTGTGTGTGGAGAAAAGAACAACTGGAGGAGGGTGGGATTCCTTCAGTGCGCATCGGCCATTTAGACGGGCTTGCTCCTTCACATGAAATGGTACCGTAAACAGAATTAAGGGCATGCAAGTACCGCGTATGTATACTCAAAGCAGTGTAGTTCAGCCACAAAACACTGCAAAATTTGGACTCAGGGAGATTTTTATTGGTTACTTTGTTAGTCAGCTGAGCAGAGACTGTATTTTGCAGATTTTTAAGAACATGTTTAAAAAGAGCCCCAAAGGATGATAGGATTTCATTTGCTACAGAACACAGATTTTTATCAGGTATCTTTGACACAAATCTTGTAGCTTTGTAATTTTTAGGAAAATTACAGCTGTGAATCAGTGTGTAGAATTGATGCTGAAAGGAATAGATATGGAGAGGCTACCAGAGGAGTTAAAGAGGTAGTATTAAGGCTCAAAAGAAATTAATTTGTCTTTAAAACATTACTTACAAAAACTATTAGCGAAGCAATGTGGTGTACAACAAATCAGTGGAGTACCAGGGTTGAAATTACTAATGTCGAGGGAATGCAGGAAGCAAAAGTTAGCATTTAAAAACATCAACAATTAAAACATTTTGACTGAACAAATACAGTGTTTTATGCCTTCATTAGTCATAAATTCAGGAGATGTAGGGGAGGTAAAGCAATCAAAAAAAAAAAAAAAATGCTATCAGCAATCTAGAAGGAATTGGTACTTCTGACCTGCAATGGAATGGGTATAAATAACATGACTAAAATTCACTTACTTGTCATATATAATGTTTATTAACTCATAATTCAATGTGATCAAAAACTACCCTTTGTTACCTGGGGTTTTACTCTCTCATTCCTGGTCAGGGGAGAGGGGCCTGTTCCCACCGCTGCCAGAAGCTTCTGGAAAGATCCAGCGGCCTCCAGGAAGCTTGTTGCCGGCAGCTGGGCAGGGCGGCCCTCCCTGAAGGGATCAGTGCAGGAGAAGCAAATGGCGCCATTGCTGGGCCTGGCCACCCCTTGCCGCAGTCGAGGATAGAGGCAGCTCAGCTCCTGGGTACCCTGACACCATCAGCTTGTGACTTTTGAGGAAAAAGGAGCCATTTAGGTGCCTGCCAGCCACGTGCTTTTCGGGAAGAAGGGGACATGGCAGGGGGAGGCCGGGGCGGGGCCGTGCACCATGGCAGCCCCACAAGGCAAGGCCGTCTACGACCCCATCTCCTTCAGGAAGGACCTGCTGGCCGGCGGCATGGCAGCCGCCATCTCCAAGATGGTGGTGGCGCCCATTGAGGGGGTGAAGCTGCTGCTGCAGGTGCAGGCTTCGTTCAAGCAGATCCGGGCGGACCAGCAGTACAGAGGCATGGTGGACTGCTTCGTGCACATCCCCAGGGAGCAAGGTAGGGACTCTGGGCCGCTCCCTGTCCCCACACCTTGCCCTCTCTCTCCCAAGCACTGTAAAAACAAAAGCTGCTAGAAACACCTTTGAAGCGACAGCAATGGGGCATCCGTTGTGGGCCACGGGCATTCACAGCATGGGTACTGGCGAGGGGGGCACTGCGGGGTATGTCCTTGTAGGATTTTTTTTTGTTTATTTAGTAGTGGCAAAATCACGCTCGATGGTATTTGTGGACAGCATAAAATACTTTTAAAGTTTTCCTTCTGATAGTTTTACAGAAGCAGCATTTATTTGGCATCCTCATGTTAGCGTATAGGAAAGCATGATCAAAGTAAGGAATGAAAACACAGTTTTGAGTTTTCTTTGTCTTGAAGGACTCTCTGCCTTCACCCACAGTAACACAATAAAACTAAGAAGTCTGAATGCAGAGCATGGCTGCGCAGTACAGCGATGACTTTGTTGTGACTGCTTAGCAAATTCTAACATGGCAAGCCACTCCAATGTCCTCATATACCTTTTTTTTCTCATAATCCATGTAAGATTTGCTCCTGCACTAGCTCTTCGGGTCCCTTTAGCTTCTTACGCATTTATCTTTGTGTCCAAAGGGATCTTTTCTTTAATTTTGAAGAAGAATATAATTAGAAAAGCACTACCAAGTTTCCGATACCTGTATAAACCGTTCATCATTGCTTTAATATGGAGTGGGAGCACCCCCTATGGAAGAGAAAATGCATAGGCAGGCTACTTCAGGAAAACTTTCTACACAGTTCTGTGAAACACTCTCCCATGCTGCAGTTTCCAGACTGCAGTTTACACAGGTATCCCTAGTCTTAGAAACGTATGGCGTAAGGAAGTTGAAAATCTTACCTATTTCTCAGTATTATTGATGTTTCACCTGCAGTTTTAGATTTGGTTGTGCTAACACCGAATGCATACATCTGTTGGTGTCAGAATAAATCCAGATTTCCAATACCAAATGCCTGAAAAATAAAGGACCTGACAAGGAATATTTTTGGTCTTTGTTATAGCTCATACCAAAGTAGAAACAATAGAATGAATATTGTATAATACACAAAGTGTAGTATAAACTTTGGAAATGTTCTTTTAAAGATCCATATCTTTCTCCGTAGGATATTTCAGCTTTTGGCGTGGCAATTTGGCAAACGTTATACGGTATTTCCCAACACAAGCTCTAAACTATGCTTTTAAGGACAAATACAAACAGATTTTCATGTCCAAAGGGGATCAAGAAAAACAGGTAAATAATCTCTAGCATATTAGTTCTGTTTAATAAACAAACGAGATCTGTTCAAGATCTGTGCAATTCTTTCTCTCAGCATGGTTGGTAATTTAGTGGTGGTATATTGATAAGATTTTGTAATGAGCGTATTTTGTAACAAGAGGAACAGTGAGCACAGCTAACTGTATAGCTTATTGTTGAAAGTAATGAAATATGGGTTTTGATCTTTAATGATTAATAACGTTGTGAGTTGCACATAAATAACTGCTTGTAACCACAGCTAGAATTTTCAAAAATTTTGTTCAGGACATGTAATTATTTTGGAGTTAACCGATGCAAGTATAAGATGGATATTAAAAATCTTGGACTCAGACACCTATGTTTCTTGGCTTTGTCAAAAACCCCAATTACATTCTCACAGTTAAGATGGCATAAACCTGTACTCTCATCTCAAAAATCTTCACTCATGTGAAATTACAGCTGCTTGTATTCTAATATGTGAAGTTCTCGGCTTGTGTCCCTCAAGCAGGAGTCTCTCATTTCAATTTTTTTCACATTATTTTCTCAATAATCTTTAGTATGTGTCAGAGAAAACCTAGTAAAGTGCATATTACTGCTGTAGAAAAGTAATGCTTCACTTCTTACTACATGTGAAGCTAGAAACAGACCCATGAACAGTTAAAGCATTTTATGAATTTAGTTTTGTACAATGCGCCAGAAAAGGAACAGGTTTATGTTATAGCTTAGAAAGGCAATTAAGCTTTTGGGCTACGGTGCCTTACCTTGCAGTTCTGTGTACCTGGGAAAAGTCACTTAACTTGGATGGATTCTTGAAAGGCACAGAGGTCTACATCAGTGGAATTAATTACAAGAACTCTTGGTCTTGGAATGTGAAATGTTGATATTGACATTTGACAAATTATATAAAATTAATTCATATCAGCAGAACAAAAAATAAGTTCTTCGTATCTAATTTGTTTAATGTGAATATAGCTGGAAAATCTGCTTTACTTGCGTCTGTCTCAGGTTATCTGTTTTAGGATTTATTTGATTAGGTTTTGATAATTTAAACAAAAAATCAATGTTCTGTGCTTTCTCTTGTTGACAGTTTTTTACTGCAGTGCCAGAAACTTTTCTTGCCACAGGCTTTTCTGGTGGTGCTGACCAGGAGGAATGCTGTCAGTCATTAAAGTTTGATTAATCTCCTTGTATTGCATGCAAATTCTTAAGCAGTCCTTTTTCAATTACAGTCATTTTGTATGTAAAGAGTTTAAGGTTGCTGTTTTCTTTCTTTTCTTACAGTGGAAAAAGTAAAACATGCATGATGTAAATAACAGTGTTTATAGTTCTTCAAATCTGCTTTCCGTCTCCTAGAAGTGTTTCCAGATGGATTACATGTGTCTGAGCTTGTGACTCAAATTTTAGAAACATTCCACAAATAGCACTCAAGATTAATTTCTTTAGAAGTATAGTATTTAGCAAAGTAGCATATAATTGTTGAAGCTCAGAGTCTTTGGCTGCTTTCTTGCATGTTTTGTGCAGGATAGGAAATGGGGAAAACAATATAGTTACATGCATTATTTTTTGCTTAGCTGGATTATCTTTCAAAAAAAATAAGAATTACTAAAACCTTTAGATTGCAAAGTGCAGAGAAACTTCTGTTAAAGAAGACAGGCTATATCTACGTGCCAGACACTTGGTATCGAAGGCAATACTGGCACAGCAACAGTTTATGCAGCAACATGAGCTAGGGCAGGTCGCAAAGCCTTACTTATTACAACTAATAAAATACTAGGGCAGTTGAGCTCTGCTGGACTCCATCCTACTGCGGCTCCAGTGTTGCTGGTACTGAACCAGCAAATAAGAAGTGATTTTTGGGTACATCTACATGGTCTGCATTCATTATACAAGATGTACCTGTGATGCCATTGAAGTCAACTGAGCTATGTCAGATATCGCCACCTAAAAACGTTATGCAAAATGTTTCTTCTACTGTGATTAGCTTTTTCTTGTTTGGTAAACGATATGGGCTACAGTGAAAGTGAGTACATTGATTTTTATGTTTCCCTGTTCCCCCATCGTGGAGAGTTGATGCACAATTGTTTTGTCGGGAGATCCACAGACCAATTGTTATGGAGGACTGGGTGATTATAGACGAGAAAGATGTTATCTGCTATCTGGGTCACAAAAGCACCATATAATTCAGAAGTTGAAAAAGAAAATAGCTTATAAATATTTTTTAATGAATGTAAGAATAGACAGGGAATCTTTACAAGTGGAAATTTTTAAATACCCCAGTATATGTCTTACTCTGCGACTGGCATACTTCTTCATTATTTTGTAAATAATACAATGTTTTTAGATAGATCTTACTTTTCGTACTTTAAAGTTTCATTTACTATCTACAACAAAGGTCAGTATTATAGTATTGTAATACTGAGTTTTCATAACTACATAGAGCAATTTTTGTGTTTCAGTTCTGGAAATGGTTTTTGGCAAACCTAGCTTCTGGTGGAGCAGCAGGAGCAACATCCCTGTGTGTAGTGTACCCATTAGACTTCGCATGAACTTGTTTAGCTGCTGATACTGGGAAAGGCAGCAAAATCTCTTCAACAGCACTTCCAGTTTTATTTGATGTGCCTCAGGTTGTTTATATTTACTTCATTTTAGAGGTAGACCAATATGCAGCAGTATTAGAATTCTGTTACTTAAAAATTTACCATTGCAGAGTTACAAACCTAAAAGTATTAAGAAATGTAGGATCCTTATTGAAAAGGAGAGGATGAAGGTGAGTGAAAGAGGATTATCTGGAAACAGTGCTGTAGCGTAGCTCTCAAAGTTTTGGGTTATTTTTAAGTTCTGTTTGGCAAAGTTTAACTGAATTTTGCCAACTTTAAACTCTTCTAGTTTCTGGCATTCAATTTTTGCAAACCTATGGTTTTACGGGGTGTCATTTAAAGAGCTAATGACCATCCTTGTTCTATATCAAGAATACCAACTGAAGATTTTCAATAAAGATTTTGGGTAGTATATGTCTCTAGATGTATGTTTCATTCATTCAAATAGATAAAATTAATTTCCTGAAAACAGTGTCTGGAAGGCTTTGTGGCAGAGAGGAAGGAATCTCTGCTTTCTGTATTGTTGTTGGCTTTCCTGATTTGCCTGTAATGGGACAAGTTAACGCAAGTTACTGTCTGTGCTGTGCAGGGTTGTCCCAGGAATTAGCAGCGTGATTTTAACTGTTGCTTTCTGTGCCCTGTACTTGGGCCCAATGAGTATTTTCATGACACCTTCAGTATAAGAAGGTGTACGGTTTGAAGTTCTTCTTTCAAAGATCAGTTTATTCCTTGTCATGTTTTCACCTGAATCCTAAGAGCTTGGGTGTAGTTACCTGTGGAATGTGGAAAGAGATGAAGAATCTACAGATCTAAAAAGTGAATTTTTTTAACTTTGTCACAGCTTGTGTCTAGTGTTCCACTGTAGGGAAAAGCTCAAACAAGTAACACTTCTTAATAAATTTGATTAAGAAGGGGGGAGTGAAAGCATGGTCTTACGTAGGACAAATTCTTTCCAGAAAGAGTAAAAGAATTCCTACAAAAGCATTCTGCTGAATGAGGACAAAATTGGAATGGTAGTTATTTGACCTGAAAGTGTTTCAGCAACTGGATACCACTATGTGTTTGATCAAGCTGTCTTCATCCATCCATGTGTCTCAATTTCTGCTTTATGCTTCCTTCATAACTGGAGGAAACACTGATCTACTATGTTTTTCATATCATTTTGATAGTTAAATGTTTGACATGCCGAGTAGATTGTGCTAAGGAGAAGGACTTGTGTAAAGCATAACAACGTGCATAAATTTCTTTTATATTAGGTGCTGCTGAGCGACAGTTCCAGGGACTTGGTGACTGTATTGTTAAAATTGCAAAGACGGATGGACTTCCTGGCCTGTACCAGGGTTTTGGTGTTTCAGTACAGGGAATCATTGTATACCGAGCCTCCTATTTTAGATGTTATGACACCATAAAGGTAGCTTTTACAAACAAAAATGCACACATTTTAAATCTTTATCATATTTTAAATATTTATTATGACCTAATGAGGGTGTTAGTTACAGCTTTGTCTTTACATTTATTTGTGCTCAACAGAGTATATTACTGAAGAGCCAAGTTATTTTTCAGTAGGATTGACAACAGAAATTACCAAAATTATAGTTGGTATCTGCTGGATTTGGCATACATTTTACAGAATTTGTACAGGCTTCCATTTCTGTTTTATTTTGCAGGGATTATTGCCAAATCCAAAACAAACTCCATTCATTCTTTCCTTTTTCATTGCTCAAGTTGTGACTACATTCTCAGGAATGCTGTCTGACCCTTTTGACACTGTCATGAGACGCATGATGATGCAGGTAGGGTCTAGCTTGCAAACCTTTTCTAAAAATTACTTACTAGATTTTTGAAGTTTGACGTGCAAACTGAAGCACGGTATAGCCTTAAAACAGGCAGGACTCTATTCAGAAAAAACAGTGGAGACATCTCCAGAAAGACAAGAAGAAAAACTACTAAAAGTATTGTGGCAGCCTGCTAAAAATTGACAGCTTGGTGAGAGCTTTTAGTAGAAAAACAGGATCTGTTTCATTTTACTTTCTCAGAAGCCAGAGATTTGGAGTAAGACAGGTTTGTGGGTAGAATAATATCCTTTATTAGCCCAGCTAATGCAGTTAGAAAAATAGTCTTTGTGGCATACAGCTGTTGTTCAGGTGTGATGTAGAATCGGTAATCTTCAAAGCTCAGTACAAGCGGAGAAGTATTTCTCAGCATGTGATGGGCATGATAACATATTATTAGCAATTAATGTTGGATCTTGTTGCTAGCTATAAGGTAATTTCACTAGGTAATTCAGTAGCATTTGAAGTACATTTAATAATACAGATTCTTGCTATGAAGATCATCCTCAAACATGAGATAAAAAACCCACAAAAATGCTCTTGAAAAGTCAGGCCCTCATTCCCTGCATCCCTGAGGAAGTTTGGCCATCTGATAATAGAAAGGAGTTGTTAACTCCAAAGAAGTGTCCCTGCATTTTGTTTCAAGCGTATCTTCTTTTCTGTCGGTATTCCAGAAAGTCAAAAGAAAATCAGAATAAATGTTGGCATTGAAATTGCTTGGGTGCTTTCAAAAATTCCCAGGGGATACTGAGATTCTTACATAATCCCTGCATACCTCTGGTAATCTGTGCTAAATAACAGAAACCTTAAAGCTTACAGTGGACAAACATCATTAGCATTACTGACTTGTTCCTTTCAGACTAAATATGATTTCACTGTCTTCAGATTCTGCCTTATCTGCTTAATCAGCAGTAGGCCTACAGTTAATGCTGTCTTTATTTGAAAGTACTGTGTTTCTTCAGGCCTTACCAAAGAATTGTCTGTATTTCTAATTTACCACTAGGATAGAGAATAGTATCAAGATTACTAAAAACGTAAATTATAATCCCATGAAATAAGATAATGGACTTACTAGAACAAAAGATGAGAATGAGAGGACGTATATATGTTGTGGATGTATGAATACATTTCGTGTGGTGTCTGTGTTTCATCCATGTAGTTCTGAAGCTTCAGGTGCAAATAAAGCTGATTAGTATGATTTTTATCAACTTCTTATCATGATGCTTATTCTGATCGAAGAGGAAGCCCTGTATTAAATATAGCTCCTTTTATTTCTTCAGTTAAAAGTATATTTGCCAGATGGGATAACTTTCTGAAGTAATGAGCACAATAGAGTTACTGCTTTCAGTAGTTTTGATTTCTGTAAGCTAAGAAGTAATAACCGTTACCAAATACCCCTGCATTTGCATATCTTCATGTCGATTCAAAACAAGATATTTTTAATGCTTTTTAGCTATGTTACTATGCTTATATTGATGTATGTGAATATTTACCATAGACATATTTCCTGCATTTATTATGCTCAAGAACTCTACACTCGTACAGAATCACAGAATCACAGAATGGTAGGGGTTGGAAGGGACCTCTGTGGGTCATCTAGTCCAACCCTCCTGCCGAAGCAGGGTCACCTACAGTAGGTTGTAGAGGACAACCT
>Ga0065711_1050349_pt1 | contig 10880 bp, 5 predicted proteins | sample Hoacrofraction12_FD_59098 | JGI IMG/M metagenome (GOLD analysis project Ga0065711, IMG submission 59098) | Hoatzin crop microbial communities from Cojedes, Venezuela - Epithelial fraction 12 v2 (version 2) | ecosystem: Host-associated > Birds > Digestive system > Esophagus > Crop | place... | reverse complement strand
GCTGGTTTTTTTTTTTTTTTTTGTTTTAATCTTGGCCATAAATTCCATCACTTATGAGTCAAAACCCCATCTGCTCTAAATTTGCACTTGATTTCATGCACAAATAGGGTTCACACATGTAAGTCCTGTCATTTGTGTGCTCCCAGAGGCAGCGCATAAATTACCTGTGCACAAAACAAGAGGTCGGTCAGCTTTACCTCGTGTGCTGCCGAGTAAGTGCACATCAAAGGGCATATTGTGTTCCTGGAATGAGAATGAGGAGTCCTGGAATGGGTTACCCCCTCCACATAGAAATGCTGCTTTTCTTGGGCACAAAAAAAACCCCTCTAACAACTTTATAAAAAAAATCTATCAGAATTAATCAGCCAGTGGAAGGTTCAGAAGGAGTCAGGGTTTGGGTAAGCAATAACAACTAATGCAGCAGATTTCATAAAGCTGTTTGAAACCTGGGTTTGGTCTTAGAACAGACAGCAGTGGGTCTTCTTTAGAAATTACACCCATTTTAGAACACAGCTGTGAGGAGCAGTATTAAATATGACATGAAAAAACTTCTATACAAGTGGTGAAAATGGAGATAAGATGCATTCAAACAAAGTTACATAGAAACTATCAAACTGTGGAAACCACAGGGTTAACTCAGATCAGCCAACATGAAGTTAAACACAGAATGCTCCTGCAAAAGTGCTAACTGCTAAAGTGTGTTCAGCAACACGGTGTTTCACATGACTCCTTCAGTCCCTCTTCTAGGTGAATTTTTGGTGGAAGACAAGAAAAAGTGGCTTTGACTGCTTTATACTCCAGTCATAATCTGTACAAAAAGCAGGATCTTAGTGAGAAGCGAGGGAGGAAAGACACTGACTCTGAGTGGATCTTTCCCAGATAAATAAATTAAAAACATAGTAACACACAATGACTACCACAGCTTGTAAATTAAGGGAGTAACTGGTGCATAGTGAGGCACTGATGTATAGCCTGGAGGAGGAACAACTTCATCTGAACTACAAACAATTCATTTAAAAAAAATACTCTGAAGAAAAAAATTGTCTCCAGACCAGCTTGTGAATAAAGCATACAAAAAGGCAACCCTGATACTCCATTAGCAGCACAAAAATGGAACTGTCCCCCAAGTTGGACGTGAAAATTAATCCCTTTTTCTTAAAAATACAGCTGCTTTGATGTCTCAAGTTAACTGCTGTAGTGCTGCTTGGATAAGTGTGGCTCAGGACAGCGCACTACTCTGCACTGAAAAATACAGTGCCCTGCACAGGTACCTGAAATTGCTGCAAAAGCAGCTCAGATCAGCGCCCGCTCCGAGCCCTGCAGTGCAGGCAGCAGGGCTCAGCCCACATCACGCTCCTGCTGCTGAAACTGAGCAATCCTGGCCATCAGCGAGCATCTCCGTGGGGTCTATCTCCAAAGCGAGACATCTCAGCTTTCTCAGAGCCACCCGGTTGTCTCTCAGCGGTGACAGCCCGTGGGGTGCACGTGTGCCTGGAGGTCCTGTCTTCTGGCCACTCAGGTGATGGGAAGAGGGAAAGAATATTTGTTTGTCTTAATTTTATCCATTTTTCTGTTCCCAAGGCCGAAGCCAAAGCAATCACCATTAAGAGAGCTTAGCAGGAGCCCTCAGGTAATGCCATGGAAATGTGGGTCATGGATTCAGTCAGCAACAGCTCACACTTAGAAAGTGCGCAGACAACAGAGCTACAGCTCCTCCGGAGTAAAGGGGGGAAAAATGAGACCAACATCTCTTCCTCCAAACTGGCTGCAGCAATTTGGGTTAAAGCAACAGTGCGATTCCCGGAGTGGTCACGGGAGGCTAGGCACAGCCCTGAAGGCCTCCGAGAAGATCTCAGTTTCTGGATGTCTTTTCTGGAAGCAATTTTTTATCTTCCTACTTCACAGATGTTTCTTTCTTCCAAAACCCTGGGGTTTTTGTTTTCTTTTTTTTTTTCCCTTTTTTCCAGGGATAACTAGCAGTCCCATTTGCAGTTTCCTGTTACATTATATATTTGTTACTTCTAAAAGACAGGGTTAAACTGTACTTCAAGTCTTACTCAAGATCTGGACAAAGTTTCAACTGCTTTCAAAAAGCAGGGTTTGGCCTAAAGTTACTTCACATTAAGAGTCAGACTGGTGATTATTTAACCTTAAGTCTCATGTTTCTTTTTGGATGGGCAAAGATTTTGTGAGAGCTACTTTAACATCCAAGTGGGTACAAGCGTGAAAGCCCATAGAGACAAACAGATTTTACAGGAGCAAGCTCTAAGAGTGTGTGTCCAGGCAGGTTTGTTAGATGGCCAAGAGATGCACACATGTACATACAAGTGCACGATGCTACTAGGTAGTAGAGCCAAAACCTAAATCTCACCTAAGTCTTACGCTCAGAAATAAAAATCAGAGTATAATAGGCAGAACTTGGCCAGATGTCTTCTGGAGTTCAATTAGAAAGACTTTTGACAAAGAATGCCTCAGCAAATACATGCCTTAAGACTTTTATTTCTCTACTTCTTCAGCTGAAATACCAATAGCAAATCATTTTTGTAATCACTTCTCTGACTTTATAATACGCTGTTAACTCACACTGTCTCTGTGCTGGGAGCTCCATGTACAAAGCTGATTGACTCCTCAATCATTAAGAAAACATGCAGTACCAGCATCAGCTTGTAACTTTTCAACTCTTGGCAGAGCTTGCGTTCAACCTCTCAGCTTCCACTCAACTTTCTTGTCTTGTTTTTAATTTTGTTTCTTTTAAGCACAGCTAAAGGAATCTGCTCTCCCTCCTCCCCTCCTCAGAACCAGACTTTTGCATCAATCAGTCTCACTGGCACCTTCACCTCTAGGTTTCATACATTTCTGTGCTGTGATTGCAGACAAGTTCTTTAAAACAAAAAAACTTCAGAAATCTAAATTTAACAGCATCTGAAGTTTAAATACCATGCAAAGCGAGAGAAGACAGTGACAGGAGAGCACTCAATCACTGTATAGTTTCTCATCCCAATGAAGGCATCCTTTGAGAGTCTGCCTAGGTGTTGTCTAGCTTATATGATACAGTGCAGTGCCCATCAGCACTTCTGTTTGGAAGCTCGCTTCTTAGAAATCACCAGCAGGCTCATTACTCATAAATCAGAAAAAGGCTTTCAACCAGGCCTGGGAATCTGGAGACACGGCATGAAGAGGGAGTTCTGTCTGCTCTGCGGGTTTCAGTCCGAGGCGGGGGTTGGCTTGGCTTCCCATCCTTGGGCATTCAATCAAGTGAATTGCACAACCATGTTGCTTTGCTCTATTTAATGTAATATTTCCTGAAATGTCATTTGTGAGTACTACAAGTTATGTTCATTGGGGGGTAAGGGGTGTCCACAGTCTAATAATGTAAAACAAGACGTTTAAGGGAGAGGGAAGACAGGAAGGTGTTCTTCCCGTTGGATACATTGAAAAGTGCTTATGTATTCAAAATGTACTTTTTGTCCCCACAGCACTAGGTGTGAGGTAGCTCCTTGCATCTAGATGAGTCCCCACTGATTTTAGGAGTCTATTCCATGCAAAATATCTTCTTACTGCAGCTCAATTTTGCAAATCTTGACCTTAGAATTTGCAGATAGTTATTATTCTTTACTAAAATAAAAATGTTTCACCTAAACTGAAACATACCAAAGACAAGAAAACTTGGAGAGAAAAGTCTTGTCCTCAGAGGCTCTAGAGATGCCTCATCATATCTCCTTTGGTAGGACACAAGTCGAACAAAACAGATTGTGCGGGGTCCGTCTTTCAATATGATTTCCATATCAGGAATTTCTGCAGATGGAGAAGACATCATTAGTAAATCCCCTCAGGATCAGGACTCTAGACTCAAAAGTCATCTTTCCAAAGAAAAAGGCCGAGGCAAATGTATATTGGTCCATTTTGGAAATGTATATGTAAAGACAAAAGATGCGGTCTCGAAGTCCACCAGTCCCCCCGTCGATTTAATGTTAAGCCTCGATTTCAGCCATCCAAGAGGTTCCAAAACCTGCTGAAGCCAATTGGAGTTTTCCAGTGACAACAGTGCACTTTAGAGCAGGGCATTCACCTAAGGACCCAAAGGTAAGAAGCTTTCTTGTCCTTCCCTTTTCTGCTGAGGAAGATATGGTCAATTTCAGTGCTAGTGTAAACAGGGATGTATGTAGTTGAGGAGCATCAGTAATTTAAAACATCATATAACTGACTCCCACCTGGGAGGACTGAAATATGAAATGCACTAGCGATGTCTCCAACCTCTCTTACTATGGAAATGCTGAATAAGACAAAAGTAGTATGTTGGGTAGTAGCATATTCCAGAGGACAAAAAAAGCGCTATTATTCATTCAAATCCATTAACTGTGTTAAGAAAGGAGAAGGTGATTCATTCCGACTCTTCTCTACTTCAGTACAAAGCAGCTGTTTTTTAATCATCAGGGATGGTTGTGTCATTGAAATAGAGACTGCAAACTGGATTACCATAAAAACCTGCCAATTAATTAACTGAGCTCTATATAGCCAAAAACAATTGCACTTACAAGAAGCTTGTTCTATCTCTGTTGAGAACGGACCTTGTCTGCTCTGGTAAATATGCAGAACTAGAACCTGAAGGATGAAGAATGTAATATATTGGCTGATATCTGTGCATTTTTGAAGGTTTGCTGGCTGTTTTTTATATTCTTCACATGTTAATTTTCTCTACCTTTCGACCTATACTCCTATAAGACCCTCACTGAGATTTTGATTCAGTGAGCTGGCCACCTCCAGCTACAGTTACTGTGAGGAAACAGCAGTTTAGCCAAACCCGCTTCTACTTAAGAATAACATAAAAAACACCATAATAAAATCATGGAAATTACTACTAGACAGTCAAAATGGAAAATAATCGGGTCCCACAATATTTGTCTGGGTGTTCTAGTCATCTCCCAGAGATCCAAAACACTCTTCTAGCGAAGTGTGTATCAACAGCTTATTTCATGTTATCTGTAACACAGAAAGCATAGAACAGGTACCTTCTGGCCAGCTCAGCTTTTTCTAATTATCACTCAGTCATATAGGTTTTCAGTAGTGTGAATGTGCAAATTTCTTCCTACAGTTTGCCATCATCATAGCATCACCACCATAGCTTACAAAACCTGTAAGCATGAACAAGACAACCTGTGTACTGTACGGACGCTTGATAATGCAAAGCAGTGTTCTTGGAGGATTACAAAGGTTAAACTGGGCATTTGACTGCCCAATAGCTGCACCTCTAGTGTCATTTTAAGTCTACATGGCCAGTAATCTGCCATGCTTCAAAGCCACCTACTCTTCTGCTAGGAAAGCAGGGATATTAGTAACTATTTTTGTTCAAAATCTACAGAGCTGGGACTACAATTTCCTTCATATCTGTTTATTTAAAACTAAATGCTTTGATTTTGACTCAGTTTCTGAGAATTAATAATGATACTATACAAAAAAGTAAAACGTTATTTTAGTTGACAGTATTTCTAGCATTCTAAAAAGATGCTGGTTTTGGCTGGGATAGAGTTCATTTTCTTCATAGTAGCTGGTATGTGGTTATGTTTTGGATTTGTGCTGAAAACAGTGTTAATAACACAGAGATGTTTTTGTTATTGCTGAGCAGTGCTTACACAGAGCCAAGGCCTTTTCTGCTTCTTACCCCACCCCACCAACAAGTGGGCTGGAGGTGCACAAGCAGTTGGGAGGGGACACAGCCTGGACAGCTGACTCCAACTGACTTGAAGGGGTATCCCATGCCATATGATGTCATGCTCAGCATATGAAGCTGGGGGAAGAAGAAGGAAGGGGGGGAATGTTCAGAGTGATGGTGTTTGTCTTCCCAAGTAATGTTTACACATGATGGAGCCCTGCGTTGCTGGAGATGACTGAACACCTGCCTGCTGATGGGAAGTAGCGAACTATTTCCTTGTTTTGATTTGCTTGCATGCACAGCTTTTGCTTTACCTACTAAACTGTCCTTATCTCAACCCACGAGTTTTCTCACTTTTACCCTCTGATTCTCTCCCCATCCCACTGTGAAGTGAGTGAGCAAGTGGCTCTGTGGGGCTTAGTTACCAGCTGGGTTTAAACCACGACAGAGGTAAAAATTTGTTTTGTTCCTCAAGTACCTTCTCTGTGTATCAGTCTCTCTTGGTAGGTCTTATTTACTGTCTCATGTGACTTCTTTGCTACTGAAATTTCCTCTGAATCCACACCCAGGGGAGAATAGATATCACTCCCTACAGCAAATTTCATTCATGGGTACAAGAGATATTCAGACAATGAACTCAAACATTTTTGTCTCTGTTACTGTTGCTGAGAGTTCTCAGAGATATTACCTGGATCAAAAAGAGGTCTGTACTGGATTTTTAAATTTTTTAGTGGCAAAAGGTAAAATAATTTGGATGCCAGATGAAGGGTATGATTGCTGCCCAGGTTTGCTGGTTTGCCTGAACAAGAATTGTCTTCAATGTATTAATAAGAGACAATGCCAGGGTAAGACAGCGTAAATCTTGCTTAATCAGTGCCTTCCTGACCAAGGTATGCTTTACAGCAAAATAGAGCATACGCTGCCTTCAGCTTGCTCTAAAAGCATAGTCCCGGTCAAGTCTGGGCTGGAGATTTTTTGAATCATGGTTTGTTGTTTAGAGCTAAGTGATGTTTTGCTTCAATTTCAATGATTTGATTAATAGAGTGTGTTTATACTCCTTCCCTCTTGTTTGTTGGATGAAAACAGACCTGCCAAACGATATGGGAAAATGGTTTCATCAGGGACTGAGTAATACTACAGAAATTAAAATGTGTGTAGGAGCGAGAGAGTGTGAGCAGGAGAAAATGCTCTCTTCCATTTCCTGTCGAGCTGATGGTGACACTGGAGGATACCCAGTTCCTCCAGGGAGTTTATTTAAATTGTGATACAAAAGTTATTCAAAAAGACAGAGGTACCTCTGACAGCACTCAGCTGTTTTATTGACTGCTGCGACAAATTTGCTGCTGGCTTGAACCCCCAGAGAAGGGTAGCTTGAATGAAGCAGCTGAGCTTGAGGTGATGCTAGAACTTGGGGAAGGATTTGGGACGAAGGGAGCTGCAGCTGACATGAAATTCTGTGCTGCCCTGTGGTTAAGCTTGCAGTGTCAGAAAGCATTTTGCAATACGGACAGAGTGGAACTGAGTCGTTCAGGCTGGGGAGTGGTTTGAAGGCATGTCCTTCCTGTTGGACTTCTCACGGATCTTGAGGAGAGGAAGGAATGTAATTTTACTGCAGTTTTACTACAGGTGCAAGAGAAATGCAAAGCCAAACAGAAGCTTAGCTGTGAGATTGTGGATTGTCCTTCCACTGTAAGCAACAAGGGGGATTTTATTGCATCTCCAGCACCATGAGGCCTTAACGCTACATCTTTACTAGCCAGTAAAGTAGGGCCACAGCTGTCATCTGGCCCAAGCTTTCAGTCAAAGTGTCATTGCTCTTCACACTCACATCCCATTTCAGGAAAGTGTGGCCTTGCCCACATGTCCTTTGATGGTAATGGTCTTGTTCCCCGTCCCTGAAGGAGACCTGCGTGTTGTCTGCACGACTGTCATGGCCCAAACCACACAGGGAGTGTGGTACCAGCTGAACACCACAGGCAGGGATGTGCCAGCACCGTGCTTCTACCCGGACTCTGCTCAGTCCACTTACACAGATGCAACGTAACAGTCACCATGCAGGACAACTGACGTACAAGGTGCATGAGGAAAGTGGCCCAAAATAAGCAGTTCAGTCTCATTTCCACGAGAAGTTCACATGCTTGGTACACAGCCTGTATCCCTCCTATATAAATCTTGCATACGCTAACCAGCATGGTTAGAGGTGGCTGACACCTTCAGTTCTCATAAGCTTCATGGCAAGGAGGAGAGCACAGAGGGGCAATGCAAACAGCCAAACTAGGGTTCCCACTGAGATGACACCGTGATCTCAGCTTTGTCAGAAGCCAGAGGGTCTGCCCAGCAAAAATAGCTTACGCCTGCCCTGTTGTTTCAGCTTAAACCCAGGCCTTCTATCACCCAGTGCAACCATCTCGGTATGCAACTGAGGACAAACTATGCTTACTGAATCCCAGTTCCTGTGCAAATATGTGTTCGTCTCTGATGTGCACTTCTACTCAACCTTCAGTTCGCAGCAAGACAACACAAAACCTCTCTGCTGTCACAGGAGTGAAGACCCCTGAGGTGGTGAGCATCTGAAGGACTGTGATACGGAAGAGCTTCAGGTGCTTCTTTCCACCTACAGGTTTGCCCATGAATTATCAAGGTAAAAAAATATAATACAGCCTCACAGATGGCCAGGATTAAGTTTACAGGCAGGGGACATGCAAAAGTGTCCCCAAATGGTATTTCTGGCTGAGGATCAATTTCTATTGTGAAATGGATTTCTTCTGAAAACAGTTCAGAGTGAAGAAACCAATCACAGGCAGGGCTGTGTAGCAGACATTTCTTTCCTTCAGACTTTAGAAGCCTGTGACTCTGCATGAAAGGCAGTAACAAACTGGATGTTTCCTGCATTTGGTTTTAGATGGGGTTGTACTAGCTCCTGCAGCTGGTTGTTAAAGTTTATGATAGTATTAGGCATGCAATGTATTTAAAGTTACCATTAAACATTTAAAGGTACCTACTGCAACTTCTTTTCACGGTATTTAGGGCTGTCCTGTGCTCACAGTCTGAGTGCCCCAGTTACTTTGCCCATGGTCCTTCCAAGCACATCGGAGTTCGCTGTGAGATGAGGAAAATCCATACATTGAGGATGCCGTAACAAGTAACAGACAGCTGCATTTTATGTGACATGGATGGGAAAGAGAGCCCTTCTGAGTATGGAGTTACAAAGAGGTTGGGAGAGAAAACCTTGAAGGTCATGGTGCTGCGGTGTTATGTTTTGGGGGAATCAATTTCGGAGGTGGGAAAGGACTGAAAGGAGAAGGATAATGGGCAAGTCCAGTAGGTTATGCAGGATCGTCTGACACAGGTCAGGCTGAGCGTAAGGAAGACACCCCAGCTGAAGAAAGGGTTTAACATGCCCAAATTTTTTGAAGCACCAAGGGAAAGAAAGTTTCTAGGGAGATTACTTCAGCAGTGGTAACCGAGAGGGGTTTTCAGAAGTCTGAGTAAGTTTGTCTAAAGGTGAATTACATTGTCTGTCCTAAGCGAACACTGTCAGTGGGTGGAAAACTGTGCTAGTGAGGGCTAGCAGGAATCCAGCAAACAGATCTGTGTCCTTGAGATTCCACTTGGGGATCTCAGAGCAATGGAAAGTTCATTTTTGTTCACCGGGTAGCAAGGTTTGTGTACTGTGCACATCCATTATTGGCGTGCAATAACCAGTTTCTGTTCCTCTAGTGGGATGGACAAGGAGCTGAGGAAAGGGTTTTACAGGTGCAGGTATTTATTAGCATTTTGACAACGATTTCATAGAGTTGCAGCAACCAGAAAAGTCAGTTGATGAAGCGCTAATGAAAACAGAGTTGAATAATTTGAAGCTATTTCCTCCCGTGTGATGCCAGGGGGTTGCAGGACATTTTTCTAGCATCGTTTTTGAAAGAAAGCCATACAATTAATCATCTAGGAGAACAGTGGGCATCTACTCAGCAAGGACATATGAGAAACTCAACATAGTAAGTTGAGAGTGGGTAACCTAGTGTCCCTGATCCAGGCATAGTATAAGTGCTGTACATAAAGGAGAGCAACTTGTGTTCAGCACTGCTGGAAACTGAGGTTATTCACTGAGTAGTACGGTGACGTTTCTGGATTCACTCAGGGTGAGTAAGTAAAAGGATTTCAAACCCTTCACTAATTCCTCTCTTGTTCTCTCCATCCTTTCTGCGGCTTTTTTACAATCTTTCAGTGATCCCTTACATACAGGCTCATTCAGATCGTTATTTCATGAAGTCTTTACAATCAGGGAGAGAAGAGGGTGGGAGAAGAGGAACTAAAACAGGTTGAACACAGACTGCAAAACATTAGCCTCCATTTTCACCAAGAGACAAGAGGAAATACCAGGGAAAAGCAGCTAAGGGTCACAGAAAGGCACATTTTTCGTATAGTTTACCAGAAGTATGTGAAAACAGCTATAGAGAGAATGGATAAATTATGTTTTAACTTTGGATTGAGCTCAGAAATTCGAACAGAAAAATCTACCTACCCTATTTATAGCTAGTTCTGTCACAATATTGTATGCTATTGAGAATTTATTAGCTGGTGATGGCTCTTACTAAATCAGTGTGCAAGGCATCCTTGAAATAAAGAAGTTATAATGAGACACAAAACAAGACTTTCTCTTGAGTTTCTCATAATTTTTTCCCTGGGACTCTTTATCTCCTGTCCTGTTAGGAAATGTCTAAGTTTATATGCCTGTATGCTCAAAGAATGAAATACCAGCGTGCTAATGGAAATTTTTTGTTCATGTGGACAATATTACTGAGCTGGTGGCCTCTGCAGAACATAGCATCATATTTTTCGACATACAAATACTCAGTCACCATCAGAGCATGAAACAATAAAGAATTATCATATATTATGAAAGAGGGTAGGTTTAGATTAGATATAAGAAAGAAACTCTTTGTGAGTGGTGAGGCACTGGAACAGGTTTCCCAGAGAAGCTGTGGCTGCCCTCTCCCTGGAAGTCACAGAATCACAGAATGGTCAGGGTTGGAAGGGACTTCAGTGGGTCATCTAGTCCAACCCCCCTGCCAAAGCAGGGTCACCTACAGCAGGCTGCACAGGAACTTGTCCAGATGGGTCTTGAATATCTCCAGAGAAGGAGACTCCACAACCTCCCTGGGCAGCCTGTTCCAGTGCTCCGTCACCCTCAGAGGGAAGAAGTCCTTCCTCATGTTCAGACGGAACTTCC
>Ga0065711_1050348_pt1 | contig 10880 bp, 6 predicted proteins | sample Hoacrofraction12_FD_59098 | JGI IMG/M metagenome (GOLD analysis project Ga0065711, IMG submission 59098) | Hoatzin crop microbial communities from Cojedes, Venezuela - Epithelial fraction 12 v2 (version 2) | ecosystem: Host-associated > Birds > Digestive system > Esophagus > Crop | place... | reverse complement strand
TTTCTTTCTTTCTTTCTTTCTTTCTTTCTTTCTTTCTTTCTTTCTTTCTTTCTTTCTTTCTTTCTTTCTTTCTTTCTTTTTCTTTCTTTCTTTCTTTCTTTTTCTTTCTTTCTTTTTTTCTTTTTCTTTCTTTCTTTCTTTCTTTCTTTCATTTTTACAATACGTATTTGAAATTGCAAGGGAGAGATGATGGTGTTACTGTAAACACTGTTCTTCATTACTTTACCACTGATATCTCAAAGAAGTGTATCATAGAAATATAATACAAAATAGACCAGGAAAGATCTTTCACAGGTCGTTTAATTCCTTCTTCCATCCCAAAGTGACATCAATTGTGTCTGTGTTGTACCTGAGAAATAACGGTTAAGGTATTTTAAAAACATTCCACTAAAGGAGATTCCACATCCTTCCTTAGCAATATTTTTCAAATACTGAAGAAATATGATAGGTCTCTTCCTTTGTTGCAAAGTTTGTCCATGCCTTCTATCTCATAAGCTGATGAGGGTGCCGACATCCTTGTTAGGGCCGCCTTCGTATTATCATTCTTCACAAGTGGATAATTGCTTTCTTGGCAACTCCATCTCTTCAGAGTTTTTCACTCCATGGCTGTGCTTCCACCTTTCTTACAGGCTCTGCCTGTGCATGCAAGACAAGTCCGTCTGCTGTTCTGCTATCCGCATTGTTAAAAATGGTCAGGGACTGATAAGGTCTTACTATCAAACTGATCATTTCTCCAGTTTCTGTTTACTCAGGGTTTATATGAGGCAGACTCTAGTCAGACTTGGGATGTATGGCGACAGCATGCTGAGGCTGCCCTGGTCACTGGTGGTGCTGTGCCTCACAAAGTGACTCTGCTTCTCTCCTGACCCAACAGGTCATAATTTCTTGACTTCGCTGCAAGCCTGAGGGTTCACACGGGAAAATGGGAGTATGGTACTGAGAGGAATGAATCAGTCCCGTTTCCATTTTTAACTGCAGTTATGCTGTTTAGGGTTGAGAAGAAGAAACAGAAATTATTCTTTAGTAAATTCTGAATAGTTTCACTCCCACCACCAGATGTATTACTTTTCCACATGGCAAGTGTTTACTCTTATCTCCGATGGCATACAGCTTACACCTTGGTTACTAGGGGAGATCAGTTTTCTTCCTGCCATTGTAGTAGCAGCACTCTCACAAAATATATTTATTTCTCTTATAACCATCTACAAAGGGACACCTAACAATGGTCCCTTAGACAAGCAACTACAACTAAGCGGTCCAAGCAAAATGACCATTCGCAAAGTCTGAGAGTGGCTTTGGGAGTGACATAAGATCTGCTGTTCACATACTTCTAGACACTTCAATCATGCAGTTACTGTGATTTGAGCTTTGTCCCTTCATTGGACAAACCTAGCAAAAGCATGTGACAGGAGTTAGAACAGCTCTGGCACACTGTGGGGTAACACCCATCTCAGCTAACTTAACCTAACCTGAAGCACTCAGCTGATGTGCTTTGCTCCTGCCAAGGCAGTGAAGAAAGGCAGGCATAACCTGGAAATGCCAGGTGGCAGAGTTTGAGGAGCAAGCTGCCAGGTCCACTGCAAGCACACTTCATTGTCTTGCAGAGACATAACAGTGGTGCACTACAGCACTTGAAGCCGTGATACAGTAGGAGGTACATAGCATACCCATCACCCAACAAATCTCACAGGAGTTGTGTGAATCACACCACGTACTCCAGTTCATGAGTCACACCAAGTATACACAAGCCATGCGTATGTATATGTCTGTGACTGCATGCTTACAAGCTGTGTTTTAATAGATCTGTTATCTAGCTGTGCAAAATTGTTTCATTATGAAGTAAATTTTTTTTGTTTTATGTTATCCCTGATGAAGATCTTCATATGGGTATTTTGTGTTAACAGACCACTGCATAGAAATAGGCACTATTATTAATTAATTGTGAACACCTGTCTCTGAGGGACTTTTGCACTATGTCGCACTCCATTGTTTCAATTTCTTTTAGAGTCTGCTAAAACCCATTGGATGTTCTTATCTCTGCAATCAAAAGTGTTTTTCTCGCAAGAGCCTCCAACATAGGCATCTCTTGAGATTTTGCACACTTGGGTCCCTAGCTTGGGTAGCTGATGCAGAGGTATGCCCTGCAACAGCAAGCAGGTTGTGCCTCTCTAGGCGTGGGCTTGCAATAAGCTGGCACAGCCCATGCTGCAAAGTCACTATGTCTGACCACGACCACCCATTGGCTTGCTATGCATCAGGTGGCTGGCTGCTCTTGGTCTCGTCTTTTTACAAAAATCAGACAATTCAAGCAATCTTAGGGTATTAAGAGAGGCTTCTTCACAGAGCGGTTCAGCCCACCTAAGATCTGAGTCCATGGCCTGGGAAACATCGCCATTTTTCTGTTGAGTGTAGGGAAAGTCTTGGGTGATAGGACATTTCTGAAGTGTCACATTTAAAGGATGACTTTGCAAAAAGCCAGCAATTAACTGGTTATACCATTTTTCTTTTTTTCCTTCATGATGTCGAATTGCCTGAATTAACAGTCTTGCTCCATCCCAGGTGCACCTTTAAGCTGTTCTTTTGATGTCGGGTTGATGCCATCACCTGCAGCTCCTGTGCTTACCTCCTGTTTCACAAAGAGGATTTGGGCAGTTGCCTGACCATCTTACCCAAACACCTATAATCACCTCATCCCACCCCACCCTAGAAGTGTTTCATATAGCTGAACCTTTCCATTGCTTACGTGATGGGTTACAACGGGTGACTGCCTCAGACAGGCGTGCCACATCCCCGAGGGAAAGAATTTGCTCAGCTGTGTGTTTCTCAGGTTATTGTAGTAACTATCTTCCAGCGGGTGATACTGAATCCCTCCTTCCTTTCCCCAACCCAACCCCTACTTCCTCTTCCTCTAAAATATTTGCGTTTTTCTACCAGAACCACTAGGTGTCACAAGTAGTCATATCAAAACCATAAAATCCTCTAAAATATTGCCCCGGAGATCTTGATGTTTTGCTTAATTCTTATTGAGGGGCCAGAGAATTGGGGCATAGACTTGCTGTAAATGTGGGAGCTGCTGGATGTAATAAAAAAAATCAGATGCATGCATTAAGATGATGCTTACAGAACAGGTCCATAATGTTTAATAGCAAGCAATTCAGCATACAAGTGAGTTATGTCTGTCATCAAAGGGCCTTAATTCAGCTAACCATAGAAAATTAATTAATTGGATGTGATCCGAAAGATCAATAGACTGTATCTAACACAAGGAAATACGCTGGGGAAACAGGGTGTGTGAAAGTAGAATGCAGGAAGAGCTCTACCATGAAAAAAGCTTATGGTTAATAAACAGAACAATCCTCAGGTTAAATTTAGATGATTTTCAAACTAAAACTAAGTAATCCATGCCACTAATGAGACATATCTTCCTTTTCTTACCTTTCTTGTTCCCATCTGTCTGTTTATAAACTACTCAATCATTCTTTCCTATCAGTATGAATTTACACTACCTGGGAGGACATGTTCTCAGCTCCCAAGTGGGACCCACATTACACCTCTAGTTGACTCTGTGGGAGCCTGAGACACTGATCTTTTCTGAAGATGATATTTCAGTTTTTCAAATGTTACAAAATGTATTTTTTAGATTTTTTTTCCTTAGCCCTGTAAAACCTCATTTTATTTGTTTTTAATTGCAGGCAGGCATTTCCATTTCCAAGTGTACTTTCCTTCAAAAAAAAACCCCAACCCTCCAGCAATCCACCGCCGTGTAGTACATCCACCTACATGTACACCCTCTGCCCTTTTGCTGCTATTTGAGGCATGACTCAGTGCACCATCATATTGTGCACTGAGCAAACAGCACAAGAGAAAAATCTTCTATCCGAAAGGTGGGAAACCCAAGTCTCCTCATTTGGGACCTCAATTCAGCTGAGCCCCATGGCAGCCACAGACCTTTGCAGCTTCTCACTGACACCTGCTTACACCAGCCAGGTCTTCAGCTGAAGCAGGGAGCAAGAGTGGAAGGAGTTGAGCACAGGTGATGGGAAATACATGGCAATAGGGATATGTATGAATACTGCTGTAGTGACAATCCTGCTGCTGGTATCACCAACTACAAGATCATCCAATATCTTGCAGCAGGAGTCTGAAGGCACTGCAGTAGGGCAGGAGGACCTGGCTTGCCTATATTTCCCACCTCCCCAATCCCTGTAAGCCCCTCCTCCTCTATTTCAAAATTTCTGTGAACTGCATGCCAATGGCCCTGTGTCCCAGTGTCTGCCACATCACTGGCATCAACTCTTTTAGCGTTTCAACTGGTTTGAGAGCATGAGGAGAGATGTGTGGGTGACAGGCTTGCTGAAAGGTTTTAATGCTTCCTTGGGTCTGTTCTGAGCATACTCAGAAACATGCACTCGCTCATTTTCCATCTTTTAAAAATGTTTTCCTCAAAATTAGAACAGTTTTGTACTCAGAAATCTAAAATATTGCACGCAGTTAGGGGCTTGATCAAATATGGTATTACTGCAAGACTTTCAAACAGACAGACAGTGCTATAAATCTTGAGTGGCTGATTACATTGTCATTTTAAGCTGTCAAGATGAGAGCATAATGGCTTTGGGCTATACCAGATGGCGAATTTAGGCACTGAGGGGTACTGCACTGCTCCTGGAATAGAATACATCACCCTGAAAGAAGCAAAGACCATTCACTCCTTTTCTGAAACAGTATTTCAAAGAGAAAGATTGACATCACCGTGTAGCTGTGAGTTATTGCTTAATAAAACTGCATAATGCTTATTAGTCATGCCACACACTGCACTATCAGTCAAATTAATCACTCATGCAAGACAGCTCATTTGGTCCTAAACGTACTCTTCAGAACGAATGCTGGATGTTACTAACTGTTATTAAGTAGCCACCTGCTGCACATTTATGGCATTATATTTTGTATATTGCTGCAATAATCTAAACTATGCTTAAAGGTAGAGTTCAATTCCAGATAACGTTTTGTTAATAACCTACCATGTAAACAAATACAATCAATTACGGCCAGAGGTAATTACAGTGTTGAATCATTTTCTTACAACACTTAAATAAAAATCAGGTTGATTCAGAAAGATTTTGAACTTTACTTATGTTTAAATGAAGGTGTGTCCTGAACCATAATAGGTGCAATTACAAAGATAAGATTAAGGAGGTGCCAGCTTTCTTCTGTTGTCTTACATGTTTTCAGAGCAACTTTTTAACAAGTAAAGATTTTTGTAGGCCAGCTCTCCATGCAGATCAGGCATTTCCCAGGCAGAAATCTATCAGCCTCCGTTTATGGGGCCTGGCCTTTTTAGGGATGTTTCCTCTATTTACCAACCAGAAACAATAGCTGGGGACAAAAAAAAAAAGAAAAAGAATGTTACATTTTATTACCACTGGGGTGTGCCACCTAAAAGGATTATGTTTTCTGCCCAGTAATTCGTTCTCCTACGGCTTCTTGCTGGACCAGCGCCCTTTCCGCTCATCTGGCACTTTTCATATGTGAAAATCAAGCTAGTGGCAAAACGCTCAGGTCAGTCATCACTCTCTTCTTGTGAGAGAGAGGAAACGAAGAATGAAGAGATGCTATTTCTTGGCCAGTGCCACACAAACATAGCAGTCAAAGAACAGAGGAAACAGTCTGTGTCCCTTCCAGCAAGAGTCGTTGCACCTGAAGCTTGCCATTTCGATAGTCCTCTGCTTTTAGCTAAGTTGTTAGGCTCTTTGTCTTGTCAGCAGGAAAACTCTGAGATTTCCAGAGGTGACTTCAACTTACCTCCTTTGTGCACCTATTTTATAAGAGGGTATCCCCCTAAGAACATGCCTCTCTCTTTCTCCATTGGTGAGGTTACCCTAGACAGCAAGCCTATCTGAGATACCCATATTTTAGAAGATGACATTTAAGTGAGTTGAATCCCTCAGCTAGTGCACTTCCCAACCCACTGGAGCACGTTTAGCCTGCAAAAGTGAAGGTTTAGGGAGCACCAAGGTGCAGCCTTACCATACTTATGAGGAGATTACCAAGAAAAGTGGTCCAAGCTCAATAGTAACTTGCATGATGGGATAACGAGATCCAATGATCATAAGCTGAAACAGGGGAGTGTCTGACTCACTATAAAGAAAAATGTTTTGCCCCTGAGGACAGCCATGCAGTATAAGAGATTGCCCAGGGAACTGTGGGGTCTCTGAGCCCGGAGACTTTGATGGCAAGATGGGGCAAAGCCCTGAGCTGCCAGGTCTGAACACAGAGCTGCCCCTGCTTTGAGCTGGGGGTTGGACAGTGACCTCCCAAAGTTTCTTCAGGTCTAAACGATGAGTAATTCTGTGTTGTCTTTCATGCAGAAATATCACATGTGGGATATTACACCCATGCATCGGAGGCAGTCTGTGAAAGTAATGTCGAAATGGACGTTAACGCAGGGTCTAGACAAGGTTTAACACGAAGGATTGTATCAGATGTTAACAAGGCATCAGGGTAAAATTTAGGTTCAGCTGGCACTGCCAGCAACTGAGTTTTCAAAAGCATGTCTGTTCTTACAAGAACTTATCACAGCACAGTTGTGCTGGCTCTTGCTTTGGTGTTTGGGGAAAATATAAGAAATAAAATATGTTTTGGAATATGAGTGAGAGTGAAATAAAGAAAATGGCATGGAAAAAAGAAGTTTAGTGTGCATAGGTATATGAATAAATAATATATAATATATATGATATATATTTTATATATATATATAATATGAATAAAGGAGGCTCAGAAAGAATGGCTGATGGATGAATTGATAGTGTAACTAAATGGACTACACTTGATTTGCTTTAAAATGTAATATTTGCTCCGAAGATGGTTGTTACGTGAGATTTTTTTTTAAAGGCTTGATTTGAAAAAAGTAAATCATACTTTGCAATCAAGAATGAAAATTAAGTTATACTGTAGGTGGAAAACTAAAAAATGTGTTCGTAAAAGAGACCAGTCAGGAAAATGTCAGATAGGCAAATTCTTGAACCTGCTGGAAATAGGTGATGAAAACTGGTATAAAGAGAATCTAAATGATGGGTCACTTAAATTCTGTGCAATTTGATATATATTTAGTCTGTGCCCTAAATTCTGTGGAGTTCCAAGCTGGAGCAGTCTTGTCTTTTGCCTTGGAGAATGATACAGTGTAAAGTTTGTGCCCACGTTTCCCAGTGGCTTTTAGAGCAGAATCATGCACTGAAAAAGAGCCAAGTTAATGTTAGATATTGATTTCTCAATGCATTGCTAGCATATTTCCTCTTGCAAGTAAATTGCACAAAAATGAAAAATGACTGTAAATAGAACAGCTAAGTACGTAAGAGCAATATTACATTTCATGCCCAGTGATGCTGATGCTTTTGACTGATTAGGTCCAAAAGTACAGAGGAAGTTATTTTCTTTAATAAACCACACATTTCTGTCAACACATTTTCTCTATCTACTGGATACTAGAAAAAAGCATGATTGTGCTAGATTTTTTTGGCACAGGTTTATTCTTCTCCTGGTTTTATTTAGAAATCAGTCACATCTCAGCAAACTTTGTATCTGTTTGAAAAATGAAATTATATTTTCATAAATCTTGATGTGAGGAAGTTTGACTGCTTTTAGTCTGCAAACATCGGTAACATCCATGAAAAAAAGTATTTCTGGAACACTGTTGTTTGCTATAATATGTATCTCAGAATAAATCGGAGGACTATGGCACATGACTTTCACAGGACTAAATTATTATTAATATCTTAAAAGACAAATGAGGAAGTGTTTTTAACTATTGAGGGTCACATAATTACGTCCATTTGTTGAGCAATAAATAACCAAGAAGCACGCTATTAGAGTGGTTAGCGAGCAAGACTACAAGACACTGACACTAATCTTCTGTATTGCTTTGAGCAAATACAATTACTTATGCATAGACCTTCAAAGCCATGTGCTTATGTATCTTTCAATGCCTAACTGTAATCTCTGTGCTTTTCTTTCTCATCTGAAAGATATCATGATAACACTACTCTACCTTACAAGCATTTATTGGAATAATCAACACACTAAAATAATGGGGTCACAGAAGTAATTGATGGAAGAGGCTATGAGAAGGGAAGCAACCCACTAATGCACTTTAAAAACTGCACTAATCACTTCCTCCCACTAATTTGGATTAAAATTATGCAAAAAACACCACACCTTAATCAGCCTCACCTTAAATGATATTCTTTGCCCCCACACTCACTGAAATATTAATGTGGCATGTGCAGAAAAATATATGCTCTGCTTTTTTGTCCTCAGGTTCAGACCCTGAGAGACAAGAGAGTTTTATCTTTACAGCTTTTCCCTTCAGCTTTCCTGGAAGTTTTCATCACTCAGCACCACCTCGCAGGCTCTGCTGATGCAACGCCCTCAGGGGACAAATCCCTTTGAGCCCCAAAACTGCTCTGAAAGTGCCCAACAGCAAAAGGATCGTGACTTTACCATTTTTCCCTTTCAGTCTTGATCAAGGTCTTGCCATTGTCAACACTTCAGAGGAAACAATCCCTCATGTGTGAAAATAATCAAAATTTACTGAAGGTACTACGATTCTTACAGATTTTAAAGCATTTTCATCCAATGGAATAAAGGAGGCTACTTAATCTGTATTTCGTAATAATTTTGCTCTCTTCTGAAGACTCTGTGCTGTTTGCAAGTTATTGGAGGTTCCTCCTCCAGGCTTTAACCTCTGTAAGAAGCTCCTATGATACCATGGCCCTCTGTTTTCAGGTCAGGCCAGGCCAGTGACTGAAGCTAATTGCATCCCTCTTGCATGGGAGGGACCTTATTGACTTGTTGATGTTCCATTTTCATATTTTGAAATCAAAAGACCTCTGCAATCCATGGAATAGATAGGCAAGCTACAGAAGTATGATGTGCAACAATATGTGTCATCAGAAGTCCTGAACACACTGATGGAATAGCACCAATTTCATTAAATACAGCGTTCTTGGTTCAGTTGCAAAACAATTTCTACTCAAATGCAAAACCAGCATGTTCTAAATGTCTAAGGCTTTTATACACCCTTCATAGCTTTATATAAGTGTTGGATGCACTTCTGGAGGTCATTTAGTCCAACCTCCTGCTTGAAGCAGGACTACCACTAGTACAGCATCAGGTCAGACATAGCTTTGTTCTAGCTGGGTCTTGAAAAGTCCAAGGTGGTGACTCCGTTTGCATACATCTACATTTAATTTGTTATTCTGGGCAGCAGGTAGAATGCTGTATAAGAAATGTCTTCATCTGCATTGACTAGGCAAGGGCTGAACCTAGAAGCAACAACTTCTCAATCTTCCCTGCAGAGAACAATTTACCCAGAGAGGGGTGGAGGTTTTGTAGTTAGGAATAATCATGGTGGAAGTATATGTCGCGAGAGCTTATCAAATATACTCTGCGCAGTGCTCCTCTAGGCATAATAAAACTTACTGGCATTTTGTAGTCAGGGTCTGCACAAGAGGCGCAGCTGTCCTCAAATAACCTGCACATCCGAGCTATTGCCCACTGATAAATACTGATAAAGGCTCCTTTTTCCATTGGAGAACACTATAAATTTATGATTATCACCATCCTTGAAGCGGTATTAATCTCCATTAAGTGGGCTCAGAAGGAAACAGCTTACTATTATCATCCAGGCAGCCCACTAGGAACTGCACAGTTCCCAGTTTCTGAAAATGTGCACTTTTGGATGAATGGACAAGCAGTGCTGGGTTCTAATGCGTTATGGTGGAGGGGGCTGAATTAATGAATTGTATGTTCCTCTGTGAAGGAAAAATCTCATTTACAATGTAGGTGTGTCACGTGTAAAAATTTCAGTAGGTTTCTTCAAAGTCCAATTTTTGCCTCACTGAATGCTTCTCTTGTTCCTAATAACTTTCATCTTCCTTCACAAATTCCACAAAAGCTGGGCAGGAGAGATTTCTTCCAGTCTGAAAGTGGCATATTCCTTAACACGTTGCCTTCCACACCAAAGAGAAATTTTGTCTTAAAGGTGCCACGGAAAAATGATACATTGGCAGCAGTGGATCCTTTATCTATAGTAAGTGGGTAAAACTGCCTGTATTGCTGTCCCAGCTATTGCCATTTGACTGTGAGCTGCAAAGGCAGCTTCTCCGAATCACTCTCTGTACCTGAAGCCTTTGGGTTATTGCTATTTTTCTGAACCAGTACCAAATGTAGTGGTGATTTTTTGTCGTCTCATTTCCAATATAAATTGGGAGCAGAACTAACAATTTAGAGATGAAAGAAGAGCTGCTATTATATATCAATAACCTTTCCCCACAACTGGGCTGTGCTTGATTTGTACCACTAAACAGAGGCTGTAATAATAGAAGCCATTTCTAGTCCTTTGGCTCAGCTTATCCAGCAAGCATTCTTTGCTACTTTTTTGCATTTTCAAAATGGCTACACGTGGGAACAGGTCATTTTGTACTAGAAAAAATTGTAGGACTCACTCTGTTTTCCCATTCTACTCCTTCCTCTGTGTATTATTCATTAGATATCTTGAATTCAAGCAGCTATTCATCTTTAGTTGGCCTGTGAAAGTTAGAAAATGAGGAATTTGATGGCATGGAAATAAGGTTTACCTTCTTCACAAAAATACTTTTAAGCCTCAGAAATTAATCCCTCAGACTTTTTCATTAATATTGCATTTTGTGGCATGGGCAGCTAAAACTTCAGTGAGACTGTGATTTCAACACAACCTCTGCCTCCAAGCAATATTAAATTTCCACTTGCTTTCTACAGGCAAGCTTACAAAGTATCCCCCGTAATCGCAACCAGAGTAAAGCCACCTAGGCTTATCCAGTCTTTTTTTTTTTTTTTTTTTTTTTTTT
>Ga0065711_1050347_pt1 | contig 10880 bp, 3 predicted proteins | sample Hoacrofraction12_FD_59098 | JGI IMG/M metagenome (GOLD analysis project Ga0065711, IMG submission 59098) | Hoatzin crop microbial communities from Cojedes, Venezuela - Epithelial fraction 12 v2 (version 2) | ecosystem: Host-associated > Birds > Digestive system > Esophagus > Crop | place... | reverse complement strand
GGGGGGGGTGGAGCGGCGAGAACTCACTCGCAGCTCGGGAGCGTGCGGCGCCAGTCCTGTTCGGGAGAGCGGGTCTGTGGCTTGTGCAGTTCGTGTCGTGTTTTCTCCTTATCTGTATTGTTATTGTTCCTGTTCCCTTTGTTTGCTGTTCTGTTAAGCTGCCCTTATCCCGACCCATCGGTTTTCTGCCTCTTTCTTTTCATGCTCCTCCGCACACCGGCGGGGGAAGGGGCGGCCGCTTGACCTTTTTTTTTTGTTGCCGGCGGCAGCCGAAACTGAAACAAACAGTTACTCATTTAATCTCTGCCATTGCACAGTAATAATCATCAACAGGACTTGTGGTACTCTTTAACCAGTGAGAATCAGGAGAGATTCCTCTTACAGCAGGGAAGGTATGAATATGAAAATTGGTTTCTCAAAATTAAAGACCAGCTTGACAGGCTTTGGTTCTGGTGGTTCGTACAAGTAAAAAAGTAGAAATATTCCTCTGAAAATAGGAACCTTTTCCAAGTTTTTCCACTTTTTTTAAACCTGGACTTTGTTATTCTCTGAGAGCTTTTTTAAAATTTGCATACAGACATATGTATTTGCCTTTTTCTAATCTGGAAATAACTGTTTTCAAACAGGAAAGTTCTTTTCTTGCTTAATGTTTTCCTCCTTTTTAAAGATTTTTTTTTTACCCCTAGAAGTAACAACTGTGTTCACTTTTGAATATTAACATCTATTAACATCATCTGCTAAATGAAATTAAAGCCATTGAAATGAATTCAGGTAAAACTGTACTGAGATCAATACATCAACACTTCATTCAGAAAAGGCTTTGATCAGTTGATGTTTAAAGTTACTGCAAGGCAGTGTTGAAGACATTGGCAAATCACCTGAAGAGTTAGCTGCAATCATTTTACATTATAAACATTTTAAATATTCCAGGGGCCTGTTATTTTAAAGTGAGGCTTCCAACTCCATAATGTGGAGGTGTTTGACTATTAGTAGAGCGACATTACCTGAACTTGATCACTTTTCACATTATTAATAAAACACAGTGTATCTCATAACGAGTAAAATCAGCTTTTATCTTCCGGTTTTGTACAGTTCTAATACTTAGATGCCTTAGAAGCTATCAGCAGTCTCTGTGGGCTTAATTACTGCGGGGGGAGAGAAGCCTTGCATATTAAACTGAACAGTTTTTAATATTAAAAACTGCTTGAAACTCTCATGCTACAGCATGAAAAGATTTCTAGTCTCAGGTTTTGTTCCTTTATGGAGGATCAAACACTATCTGTTTGCTTGTTCCAGGAACAAATGCAAGCAATGGCAGAAAAAATATCCTTTGCATAATTTTAATTACTGGGGAAAACAATCGCCATTTCATTCCTAAGATTTTAAATATATCCACTGAATACATAATTCATTGCAAGCAGTAATCTAGCTTGATGTTATTTATGGGACTAGCTCTTCAGCTGGCATGAATAGGTGTAGTTTTATTGTCATCTGAATTACCTCAGCTTGTAAGTCATTCCAGAAGTGGCATTTAAAATATCAGAGTACCCAGAAAATTATCAGCATACTCAGAAAATGCTAGAGCTTTGAGTATATTTATTCTCTAATAGGAAAAACGCCATGAAATCTTGGCCCTGCTGATTCCATAAATTAATCTCTTGCATGCTGTAGTATTAGATTGGCACTTTTTCCTTACAGTGCAGTTGCAGACTTCAGCAGCAACAGGTAGGTATCTTGCACTGCCCTGAGATCCCCTGAGTGGGTCACAGTGCACCAGACCCTCAGGGCTTAGTGGTGCGGGGGTGTCCCGTCTCCACCAGCCGTTTCTCTGTCCAGCCATTACCTGGCAGGGCAGTCAGCACTTTGGTCATGTTCATATGTGCCATAGCTCCGGCCAGGGAAGCACTCCTTTCATCTGGATGTGGAGACTTTTCCATTCTTGCTGTGTTGTACAGCCTTTGTCTATTCGAATCTTTGATGTGAGACACTTACAGCAAGGCTATAGAAGAACACTGTGGCTAAAAATAGTGGTCATCTTGCTCCACCACAGCATCTTTTCAATTTTTTGTTTAGACCAAATAAGCTGTCAGTGGTTTAACTGCAATTACAATATTCATCATTTTAACATCAGTGTAATTGACTCATTCAGATTTTTTCCCCCTTTTCTGTAATATTAGCTTTCATTTTCTTTCTTTTTTTCTTCCTTTTTTTTAATTTTATTTTTTGTTGAAGTGAATAATTCCAGGAACTTCTCTGCACTTCTGTAATTCTTCTCTTTTCACAATTAGACAAATGGTAAGATCACTTTCTTTCCCTAGAGCAGTTTTAGTACTTGCCACATGTGCTATTCCTACTGAGCCACACAACTTTTTTTTTTAAATTATATAGACGGATATGTTAGCATAGTTCAGCTTCTTATAAATCATTGATCCAGATCATTAACTGAGTACAGGGGCATCAGGAGGGAAACAGGAATATTTTACACAGTGCTAATAGCTATTGGCTTTCAAGGGAGTTTTCGTATCAACGGATTCTTTCTCAACTCCCAGGTAAATTTCCCTTCCCTCCCCCCACCCTCCCCCAGGTCTGCCTATGGTACTTGAAACTAAGTTCAAGACAGTGTTTTCATTTGCTAATGCCTGAGCACATACTAACTTTCCATAAATTAGGGATTAGCAGTTAGGTAGCCAGCAAAGCGTTGGGAAGTCAGTGTTGCTGAACATTTGTAGCGGATGCTAGGGATGTAAGAGGAGATTTTCCTTGCAGTTTACCACTAATTATATCTACAGAAGTCGGGGACACTGGACTAATGGCAAATGATGGATTATATGTAAAATTAGCTTTCCTTTGCAAAAATTCCTCTGTCATTATGAGTAATACAAATACTTTTCTGTTCAAGCTGAATGTATTGATGATTAATATAAAATTAAGATAAATTATTTGTGAAAATTGCACTAAATATGCACTAAAATCTATCAAGTGTATATCACATCCTATTAATCACCGGTCTTCTCTTCCGTCAACCTGTGTTTTGTTGTGTTCACTGTGTTTTCATCCTTTTGAGCCATAGTCACGTTCCAGAGCCACTTCCATGCTCACATATGAAGTGTTTTGCAGCCGCACAGCTCCTCAGTATCTCCTCCTCTCCCAAAGGCCTTTTATTCCACTCAGTACCCATTTATGTCTTAGCAAATTAATCCTTATGTATTAAATAGCATGGCAGTCATACAAGGACATTCTGCACTGGAAGTGACAAGATACTCATGGGTATTTAAAGCTGATTGTATTGCCAAATAATCTTCAGTATTCTGCCCCAAACATAAGCTTGTTCTTTAATGAGCTGTTTACTTTCCGTTTGCATTTTTGTTCATGGAACACAAGTATGAAGGAAAAAGTGGAAAGAAAAGTAACCGTACCAGACTGTTTGTTTCAGTCATGTTCAAACCTCCTGCTGAGGCTAAGAAATGTAAGACTTTACACTGGACTTGTTTATGTTCTGTAGAACTTAGAAAGTGGGAGGTTCTGCAGTCAGCCAATGGACCACCACTGTTCATAGTCAAGTTCTTCGCTTCTTTCACAAGATATTGTTACCCATTCATTCTCTCTCCTAAATATCCTTATGAACTTGTAAATTGGGCTCTATACAGCCTACTTTCCAGCTGGATCGTAGCACCATCCTTCAAGGATGCCAGGGTGTGGGCTGCCAGTTGTGAAGCTAAAGCAGTGGGCACATGGGATGTCTGGTGTCTCCGAGTTTTCCATCAGCTGCTCCAGCTCTGAGCTCTCTGGGCTGCTCTGCCTCAGGAGGGTGAAGCCTAATAGCAGCAAAGGACTGGGGTGCGTGTGTTTCTTTTGAACTGGCTCATTGGGGTGTGTCTGTGGAGAGAGAGAAAGTAATAGGAAGGGAGAAGAAGAAAATTTACAGAATTTTTGCGCACTTATTCATGAGGAGAACTGTTTTTTCTTCCTTTATTTTTATATAGGTAGTCTGTAATGCCCAAATCAGAAATGCCTGCCCTTGTGCAGCATGATTTTCGCAGGTTGGGTTCTTACTTTTTTTGGTGCCAAGTCTGACAAGCCGGTGTTACTCATTTTGCATGAGTGACAGTAACCTGGAGATATGCCCTCTCCGCTGTGTTCGTGCTGTCAGCTTGGGTTATTCACATCCTGTGGTAGTGTTGAATTGCCCTTCTGATGTAGGCAGAGATCCTATTTGTCTTTGTAGCTGGAGAACTGGCAGACTCACAGAAGTTTAACCAGAAGGCCCTCTCAAGTCCCTACATCTGATTTCGTTATGGCTTTTTTCTTTTTCATTATGTTTGACATTTTGAAGGCTGAGCCTCATTATAGACAAGCAATCTCTAGCACCAGGCTGGGGAAATGAGTTCTGTGAGATGGGGAACATATGAAAAAATTGAAAAAGAGTGACCACAAAATTAAAATGAGATTTGAGACACATATTTGTCCTGTGATGTAGTCTTGTGTGATATATGTTCAAAACAAGAAACTAGAAACCAGAGACCTGAAAAATGAAAGCAAAAGTGATTCCTCTTTACTGTGCAGTAGAGACACAGAGAAGTATTGGGTTCACTATGGTGTTTTTTATACCCAGTGTATAAATACCCTTGCTAACGTAACAACATTAATATTTGGAAGGGCAATTCTGCTTCTGTGATTTTTGGTTTTTTTTAAATCCAGCTCTCCTTCTGTTTCATCATACAATATAAATGCTCTTTCATGCTGATATGAATCGGCTGCTACAGCCACAAACTCCTGTAGCACAGACCAAGGAAAGGCTAAAGCAAAACATGGTTCACATGCATTAAAAAGTTATACCTCCTCAAAGTCATAGAGCAAGCAGGCAGATGACACAAATGAAGTATTTGCTACTATATTAACAGATCCATAATAAACTAAATTTCATTTGCAGGCTTGATTTCTGCTTTTCTCTGCCTCTTAATGGTAGTGATGTACCTTCTGTGAATGTCAGACTCTGGTTCGAAAATAATTTCTTAATAATGTAATCAGTTAAACATTATCACTTGTGACAATTTTGGCATTAAATGTTCTCATTAAACTCAGTTTCTCCATTGTTAATGGCAAGTAGGTTTAAAAAGATCCAAGTCTCCTTCTTTAAAACCACCCTTTTCCCCAGGTCCATATTTGAATGATGTGGCAATGCTGTAAGGACTTGAAACCAAGGCCTTATCCAGTAATGGGATGGGAAATGTCATGTCTCGTCTTAAATCCATTTGAGCTGAAGTAGTGCTGAAAAGGCTCTGTCAAAGGTCAGGCCTTGTTTGTACCAGGAGTGAACTCTCAACTGGCTTAAGGAAGAGGTACATGTGTCTAGAAACACCTGCACCATAAATGGCTTAGACCATGTTGGGTAGATGGAAGAGAAAACAGTTTTTCTAGGCATGGAGAGCTGAGCCACAGCAACTTGTACCTACACTAATGGAGATCTCTGGAAAAGCTGTCTTAATTTCTGCAGCTTAGGGAGTTTTTTCGCATGATTGTGTTGCTACCCTGAAGTTTTCTGAAAATCAGTATCAGTGGGTTACTCTAACTGATCTCCTTTATGTGAGACTTTGTTCATGACTAGTTTTATGGTTTATGGGTCTATATTAAAACTCTATATATCAAGAGAACATGTGAGGAGAGAGATCTTTTGCCGTAGTTGAGAAAAATGCTAGAGAAGGTCAATAGCAGTATGTAACATTTTTGCAAAGCCAGAGGCAAATCCTGGGATGTGGATTTTGGGATTAGATGATTGACTATAATATTTCCTTCTGCTAAAAACTCTTTGCAATTTGATGTGCAAAATGCATCTTGCTCTTTGATGTGAAATATGGTAGGCCTTCAGTCTGTGACTAGGGCTCCACACAATCATAATTATGGAAGTGCGAAGATAATAGACGTAAAGGAATAAAACTAGCTCACAATCAGTTTAAACACTTTGTCTTCATTACTAAAGAATTAGAAGTTATTTAGTTTTCATGTAGCGAGTACACAGAGACTTAGGGTTTGTATCTGGAAATGTATGAGCATATGACAATTTTTTTCCGTTCCAGTAGAAAAAAAACACAAAATCTTTTTTCCTCAAACAGAATTATTTTTGAAAGGGTAAAATGTTAGAGAAATAGGGATATTGAAGGCATGTTATGAAAAACTAAGCAAAAATACTTTTTTAAGAGGAGGCAAAAATCTACTCACAGTTTCATGTCTAGTGCTAGACTATACCAAAGATACCAGAGGCAGCGCACCGCCTGACCATGCTGTGGCATGCCAGACTGACCAAAGCTGTGCCAAGGGGGTCTGGAAAATTAAAATGAAGTGATTCTGTTGAACTCTACCAAAATACTTCTTTAAAATTTTCCCTCTTTGACAGAAATATTTATAGGAAATTAAAACTTCTCATGGGAAATTGACAGCACTATGACTTCACTCCAAAATATTTCAATGAAAAATCCCCAAGGGAAGAACATTGCTTTAACTTCTGTGTTTATGAACATAACTGCATCTTCAAATATATTGCCTTAATAGTTACTTCTCCTGTAAAAATCTATCCTGAAATGTATCCTGCAAATAGGATGTAGAAAAAATTTTAAGTGGAGAGTAGGTAGCATTTTGACTTAATCAAGAGGATAATTTTAGAAGACTGGTAAAACAACTGGCTGAACTGTAATAAACATAGCTTGGAAAAAATGAAAAATATATTTCTTTGGTTTCCCCTCCCCAGTGTTTCAAGGAATAATTCTCTAAAACAAAACATCCTTTAGAAATGCAACTGAAATAAAAAGTTAGCATGTATTGAAGTCTCAGAAGGGGGTGGAATAATAGAAGCAGCAGAGGGATGTGATCTCTGAAAGCTTCAGCCTCATAGGGAAAAAGAATCGTATGAGCATCTGATACTTTCACTTTGGAGCTTGGAAGTTGTCCCAAATACTGTTGAAATTCTAACTGGTTCAAGTAGATTTTGTTAAAACTGTGTGCATAAAATAGAATATCTGGGTGGCACTGGGACTTTACAGAAAGAGGTACTTAGTATTTCTACATGTGCTGGTGTCGGCAGTCCAGTCTTCCTGCTTTGGAGTCTGAAATTCTAAAACAGAGTGTAAGATAAGACACCCTCAGCTGCTCCATCCGGCCCTGGCTCTTGTCCGTATTTGCGGTAGCCATCGTCAGCCCTTCCACCCAGCTGCCCTCACAGCGGTGCATTGACGTTCCTGAAGAGCTGCTGAGCTGCAGCTGAGCCTGCCTCTCCCCAAAATCACTCCCCAAAAGAAGCACATAAGCACATGTGAATTTTGATTTTTCTTCCTTTTGATTTTTACTCCCATTCCATAGAGTCATGCAACTTCTTGCTAGATCTGCTTTTATCCTTTTCTTTTTGTTGACTCTTTTGGGAGGGGGGTTCTTGACTTCCCTGGTATCAGTTTTAATCTGGCAGATTGGCAGCTCTCAGGGCAGCGTATCAGAACTTCCCTGTCAGGACAAAAGGAGTCTGCATGCACAGAAATCTTGGTTCAAAGGTGCAAAAGAGAGAGAAGAGAAGGAAGGAAAAGTATGAGAGAGAAAGAAAGGAAGCATTCTCATGAAAACAAACTGGAAGAAGATAAACTCTTCTTAAAATCAAGATATACAGCAAAATGTAGTTGTGATTGTGATGGTGAATAAAAGCCCCTTTTGGAAACTGGGAAACCTTTTGTAGCCCCCTTAAGGATAATTTCAGTGGAGTGAAAAAAGAAGAGCTATGCTGGGAGTGGGTTGGTTAGTGTAGCATCCCAGTTTCAGATTACCTTCAATAATTTACTGAATTTCAGTAGATTTTTTTAATAAGCACTGGCTCTAGAGACACAAGTAGTCCAAGTGGCAATCAAGCATCTAATTTGCCGAGACAACCAAAGTAAATGCTGCAAAGTATTTTTAAAACTAGTAGGCTAAGCCTTAGTAAAATTTTTCATAGGCAAGTGCCACAATTTTTGCTACATACACTGCATTCCTCTCTCCTTTAGTTTAAAATGGGATTTAATAAATTCCAAAGAAACACAGTACACTTGAAAGGGTGTGCGTATACATGATGGTTTCTCATAACTTTATATATTTTAAATACTAAGAATACCTGCAAGACCTTAAGAGCATTTGCTTTCTTGCAGACATTTTCAAACAATTTCTTCACATAAAGATTGAAAATGAAGACAGTTCAGAAATTGTTAAGTAAATAGCTAATATGTATGGATAGTACACTTTTTAATAGCACATATCCATCTCTATTGCAAAAGCTGAATAGTATCTCTGCAGTGCTTAATTCAGCCAAACTGTCTAGCCTATAAACTCATTACATTCTTAGAAGTATGAAAATCAATTGCCCACTAAATGGGGAGATGCTCCACGAATTCAATGAGATGCTGATACCCATTTTTGATATATTAATTGAACTTACTTCTCTTGAAAGTATTTAGCTGGCCAACGGATGTTTCTCTAGCTATAATAATTGCTGGATAGGGATAATTGGGCTATTCCTGCTGTTCACTATTAGGAATATACATTGAATCCTCTGGTTCACCAAATTTTGATCAGATGCCAGGATGAGTTAGTGTATACTTGAATATCTTGCAGATTAATAAAAAGCATACACATTCTGCTGCCATGTGCAGAATACTTGCAGTGAAAATGTGTGTGAGGAAAATAAAGTGTTGGAAAAATAAAGCCATCTGGTGAGTGAACAGCAAAGCTTGTTGAAAAACTGTGTCTGCTCTGAAATGGGCATAAAACAAACAAACAAATACCCTCCCTATGATACTAATTTCTTTCAGTTGCTTTAGTTCAAGAAATATATTCCACTTTGTTTCCTTTCTCCATTGAAATGTAGTTTACAGTCTTTAGAAGGAAGAGCTGCTTTGAAATGAATAACTGAGCCATTTAATTTTCATTCCTGTAAGACACAAACAGGAAATTTTTTTCCTAAACAAAACACTTGAGGAACTTTTGTCTCCTGCAATAGTTCAGAAAAACCACCATAAATCTGGGGAAAGTTTAGATTTAGAGACAGGGGGATTTTTTCAGTGAAAAATATTATATTGGAGAATATTAAATCTGAAGAGTTTCAGCCAGCTCTAGTGGACAGGGTCCAAAGGCAACTTCAGTCAATCAGTTACTGAAGAAAAGCCATAAATGGTATAAGATAATCCTGAAATAAAATTTAAATGACAGCCCTAAGGCACGAAGCAAGATTGAGTTACAATTATAAAGTCAGACTGTCAATATTTTGATCGTTCAACAATGCAAGTTTTCCGAGTAAAATTTTGGTCAGTCTCCAATTTCACACATCATTGGAAACAATAACAAACATATAGCAGATAAACACTTGATGTACTAATGCATTAAAATGTAAGCTGAAAGAAGCCATGAGACAGTTGTCCAATGTCAGCTAAAATTGAGATCCTATTAATGTGCGTTTCATAGTAATTTTCTTAGCTGTTGATAATGGGCGGTAGTTGTCTGTAAATTTCTATTACCATGAAGACTTTAAAATTTAAATATAATGGAATTTTTCAGGAGGGGTCACTCTCAAAAACAAGCTTTATTCCTTTTTTGCATCTTTTGTTTATATCGTTTTACACTTTTGTAATGTCATTAAAATCACTCAACTTGTTGATGTTCTGTAGAACAGAGAAAAGGCTCTGCAAATCTATTTAGATTAAAATGTCTGAGTCTCAGTGCTATATTTAGTAAAATATCTAGTGTCACAGGTCAATAAATATTCGTTCTTCTCACAGATGAGAGAGGGGTATTGTAAGCCAACCTGTGCTGGCCCATCCATTTGTGTTTGCTTTAGCTTGAAGAAATTTGCAAAGTAATGCAAACGTGTATGTGTGTATGTATATATATATATCTCTGCCATCTTAGTTCAGTCTCAAGGGCCATCACATTGCCGAGGCTGCCAACAAAGAAGTCAATATTGATGTGGGTATCCATTTGCTGCCTTGCTTCTTTCTGCCTGCCACACTTAAGCAACACTTTGAAGAAATTTTCATCATTGCTGACCTTAACAGAATTCACACATAAAAGGAGAAAACTTAGTATCCTGCTACTGTTCAGCTCTGTTCCCAATTTCACATGCGCAATGTGACTTACAAAGTTATTGAACACAAGATTTCCAAAGTCAAACAAAAACTTGACATTCTTTTGCTTTCCAGCTATCAGTATCGTTCTATGTACTCCAAATACTCTTAACTTAATGGCAAATCTGGGGAAAAGAAGATTAGAAGTACTGCAATAGCTAGTCAAAACCTGCCTAGTTTTAGAAATGTAACTTTAGTTTGAATTTGCTAGTTGTAGTGTAGCATATTTTTGTGAAATACACATTGACAAATATTTCTCCTCCTCTACAAAGCCATTATTACGATATCCATTCTCATCTTCAGATATTCATTGCCACATTTTTGAATATTCATCTTGAGAGAATTTCAGATTTTGTATGTAACGTAAGATTTCTTCTTTCCTTTCATGAAGCATCTTCCTTGACCTGTGACTCAACACTGTCTTTATCAAATTGAATTTCCATTGTGTTAGGAAAGGAATGTTTCTATGTCTTATAAAGGCTGAGGTCCTTAATGCCTTGTTTGCATTAGTCTTTAATAGTCAGACTAGTTATTCCCAGGATAGTCAGCCCCCAGTGCTGGAAGACAGGGATAGAAAGCAGAATAAACCTCCCATAATCCAGGAGGAAGCAGTTAACGACCTGCTGTGCCACCTGGATGCTTACAAGTCTGTGGGGCTGGATGGGATCCACCCAAGAGTGCTGAGGGAACTGGCAGAGGAGCTGGCCAAGCCACTCTCCATCATCTATCAGCAGTCCTGGCTAACAGGGGAGG
>Ga0065711_1050346_pt1 | contig 10881 bp, 12 predicted proteins | sample Hoacrofraction12_FD_59098 | JGI IMG/M metagenome (GOLD analysis project Ga0065711, IMG submission 59098) | Hoatzin crop microbial communities from Cojedes, Venezuela - Epithelial fraction 12 v2 (version 2) | ecosystem: Host-associated > Birds > Digestive system > Esophagus > Crop | place... | reverse complement strand
GCTCTCTCGCAGCCCCTCCAGGCACTGGCAGCTGCTCTGAGGTCTCCCCGCAGCCTTCTCCTCCCCAGGCTGAGCAGCCCCAGCTCTCCCAGCCTCTCCTCCCAGCAGAGGGGTTCCAGCCCTTGGATCATTGCTGGGGCCTCCTCTGGCTCCGCTCCCACAGCTCCAGCTCTGTCCTGTGCTGAGGGCTCCAGAGCCGGACGCAGGGCTCCCGGGGGGTCTCAGCAGAGCGGGGCAGAGGGGCAGAATCCCCTCCCTCGCCCTGTGCCCAAGCTGCTGGGGATGCAGCCCAGGGCACAGTTGGCCTTCGGGGCTGTGAGTGCACACTGCCGGGTCATGGCCAGCTTCTCATCCCCCAGCACTCCCAAGTCCTTCTCCTTGGGCTGCTCTCCATCCATTCTCCGCCAAGCCTGTATTTGTGCTTGGGATTGCCCTGACCCACGTGCAGCACCTTGCACTTGGCCTTGTTGAACCTCATAGGGTTTTACAGCAGTCAGAACAGAGGCACATAGAAGTTAATTCTGGTTTATGGCCACGCAATGTGTCAAGAGGTGGGCTGGGAAGTAAAAACTATTCCTACTCACCCTCCTTTTAACTAGTACGTATCATAACCTCACACACGTAGACACGTTCTCTGTGCACATCACCCAGTCCCATCAATATTAACAGACTGTCCTATGCAACTCAAGCAGGTGCTCTCCCACTGCTACGCAGCATTCATGACTCATTTCGTTTTGGGACTGAATGCAATGCAGTCAGCAGCGCGCATCATAAAACTGATCAATAACCATGTGCAGCCTTTCGCCAGGCATATTTGATTTTTAAAAGAGTTCTTCAAATTCATAGAACAAAAAGGCATTTAATTTGTATGCAGGGAAGAGAGAGACCAAGATTGCAGGCAAGCTTTTTTTATGCATCAGTATGACAAGCTGTGTACTTCATTAGGGAAATCCTATCCTTATAGCAAGAACTGGTGTTTTGAAAGAAACGAGTCCAGAATTAAAGGTGATGTCTACGTGGTCCACAGAGAATTCACAGAAGTGAAGTCAGCAATAAAACTTCAAAACCAGAACAGAATTCTTTAAACCAGTCCTCTGCAACATATCAAATGGGGGCTCAGTTACTATAGGCTTTACTCCCAACCTGGTTTCTGTAGTACTGCGGTATTCATGCTCCAGGAGTCAGGAGGTACCAAGGGCCAAGAAACCCTGTCTGCTGCTCTCAGCACTTCCATCACAAAGCGAGAATAAATCATCCCTGTGTAAATGGGAGAACTACAGTAGTGAGGACAGGGATGAACCCTGTCAAAGACAGTTGGGTGAAAAATTTACTGCACGCCAACATTTATGACAGTGAGGATCTGAGGCAGAACCCTGTAAACTGCCCAGATGTTGAAGGGACTCACTGCCGCTCTTACCAAAGCTTCACTCTGATCTCCAGCAGCACGACGGAGCCTCCGGAAAACGTCAATCTCTCCATTCCCTGTATGCAGATATTTCACCCTCTCCCTTCCCCACAAAGAGCTTTCCCCTGAATTTACTTCCTTCTGTACAAACCTTCCCCCATGACCACAGCCCGACGCTAACTCCATCGGGTGCTGCCACCAACCCCGGCAGCGACCCCACCGCCCCGCGCCCGGGCTGATGGGTGCCCGGTGGGTGCAGCCATCGCTGGCACGGCGTCTGGCGTGGGACGGCGGCCTGGGCACGACCAGGTTTCAGGGGTGCTCTTTGAAGAGGTAGAATATGGAGGTTTTTTCCAAGACCCTGCTGTGGATTAAGGGAAGTAGTTCTTGGAAGGGATTAACAAGGCTTTGCTGGTGTGTCTTTAATCAGCTCTCATGTTATTTCTAGGCCCACAGCAAAACTCCTAGGGAGCTCACACCCAACCATAAACGATTGCTTGAATGCAAACTAAGATGATGCTGACTGTTACTCAGGGCACTTCTCATGTGACTGTCTGGACTCATCTGTCAGAGAAGACAGAGGCCGTGCCACAGCAGTCAGAGACTAAAAATGGAAATTAGGAATTCTGGATAGTTTTTCTCAATGTCTTGGACACCTGTGAGACAGTTACACTTCAGCTGTAAAAACAGTGTATGTAGTCACGTGCTCATGACCTTCTATACACACACATACACACCTTACATAGAACTGGCCTTTCTTCTGTAGGTGCTTAGTATTTTGAAGAGTTCACATGTCCAACTTCACATTCCCACTACCAAAAACTCTTCGTGAATGCCCTCAGCATCAGCTGTTCCTGACAAATTCTTGATAACACAGAGAAAATGTCATCAAACATATGGTTGTTTGTGGCTTCGTCAAAACAATCACATAAAATGAGACAGATGTGTTTATAAGCATAGAAATCTTTGCAAAACGCTAGTAACTGAGCATCATTAAAAATGTTAGACATCTATCACACTCATAGACATTGAATTGACATTAATAAAGCTGCAACGTAAGTCATTTACAGGTTAGCAAATGTAAAAAATCAGGATCAAAGGCTGGAATTAATCTGGCGGTTACTTAGGAGGAGAAGCCCAGGGGAGGCAGCAGACTGAGCCGAGAGTTTGGCAATCCCTAGAGCACACATGCACACACTCCTGTCCACTCACACACAAAACCCTACACCTTGATCTCGAGCGACTAGGAACACAGTAAGTCTTCACACAACAAACCCACAGTCAGTCTTTTAGACAAATGGTATCAAATGATGACTATCAAAGGAAAACGAGGGTCTAACCCTTACAGTGACCCTGTAATGACAGAACAACAAACAATAAAAATGTTATGAACAAGAAGGAAAACCCAGCAGCATAAACCTTATCACAACGATTAGAAAAAGAGGTATTTGTTCACTGGTCTGCTTAGGTTAGAGAATCAGAGATCTTATTACAAAAATATTCTTGTCCCAGATGGCCTTGATTGCCATATTTCCTCTCTAGTTTTTATAATTCGCGCTTCAAATCTCTGAGGGAAAACATTGCTATAACAGCTGTTGATTTGTATGAACTAACTTGCATAAATGTTCTCCCTCCTATTCTTCAGGGAAAAGTCTGAGTAAACATGAGCCAGGGAAATCTCTTCAAAGCCATCTTCCTGAAAAACCCCGTCTTTGCAGAAGTCAGTGATTTCAGCATGACAGCTTTTGCCCTGACGGGTAAATGTGGTTGTGGTGAAACCAGACGCACCACTGGAAAGGCCCCCGGTGCACACTCCCCCTCTCCACGGCCACATCCAGCACCGGGCTGCCAAAGCACCGCCGCGGCTAACGAGGGGCCATCGCTCGCCCAGCCCGGCGGCCGAGACTGGCGCGTTCTGACTGCCCTTGCTCACAGACAGCCCGGCCAGGACCTGCAGCTCCCCTCGCCTACGCTAGCACTCAGCTATGCACAATGCCTTCCAGTTGGAACCACCGCTAGCTGAAAGGCCTATTTTTGTGGAAAAAACCCTCTTCAGTTCTTAAATTCATTTTTTATCATGTTTCAATAAATGTGGAAACATCTGGGAGACCGTCTATCTTCTGATTCAGCAAGCAGCGTTTCGCATGGGAAATGAGTCCACCCTCAAACTTCAGAATTCCACCGCTGAGGATTTAACAATGAATTACATTTAAAATTTAAAAAATCCTCAAATTTACATTGGATGCTACCCAGCAAGAAAGTTATGCTGTCAGTAACTGGCCCGCCATGGGACTTCGCCCTTCCTCTCACTAGAAGAGGCACAAGATCATGAGATGCTGTAAATAGTCAGAACCATTTCTATCTGTAGAAATCTATAAAAGTAAGGCTTGCTAAGCCCAAGCAGACCATGTTAGATACTGCCTTTGTTTGTCATCTGAATTAAAACTGTGCCTGAAGAGTTTGTGTTGGCTGCTGCTTCGTAACACAGCCCAGTGGACTGACAGACGAGCTATTGATCTCTCAGCAGCCCAGCAAACACCGTGTCAAAGGTGTCACTTTCCAGGGCTCTTCAGAAAGTTGAGGGTTACAAATCCTCTAAAATCTCATTTTTGCCTTTCATGAAAAAAAAACCTGCTCTGGTGCTGAGAAGCTTTCCTTAAGCGAGAACTGCAAACAGTGCTGAATGGAGCTGGGCAAGTGGCCAGCGAGGAGACCACCGCGGGGGCTGTCGTGCTGTCTGTCCGTCCTCCTGCCCTCGTCTGCTCCCGCCTGCGGCCAAGGCACTGGAAAACACAAAAATCCCTGTTTTCAGAAACCTGTTAGGTGTCCTCAGATTCCCAGACTGTGAGGAAGAATTTTAAGTCACAAATCCTTTCTCCTTTGAGGAGTTTATCTGAGTGGAATTCGATAACAATACAAAGAGCTTGCTGGAAGGGGCATCATGACATTGCTCCTCTCAACCGCCGTGTTGTCTGTTTGCTTCTCAAATATCCCAGCAGAATTTATGAGACATTCAAGTTTATGCAATAATGGTCAGACGTGTTTGGTATTGTAGATGTCATTTTTTTCGCATCTTCCTGTCATATTTTGTAGCTATTCCCATTGTTCGGACATCTCCAGTTATGAATCTCACTAAACTTGATATTCTTTCATAATCTTACCAAACTGTCTCATACCCTCAGATTCCAGATCTTTTCATACTCTTAAAACTGCAATTTTCCCCTGTGTTTGGCTTGAATCATCCAATAAAGCTCTTCCTAGACTTTGTATCTATTATGTACTGAAGATGACTATATTACTTTTAATATATATGATCTATATTGACCTATATTAATACACAAAAAGGTTATGTACCAGGTTATAAGAAAAACAGACAGAAATCCTACAAAGATATTTGGGTAGGCCATGAGATAGTTTGGTTAACTCAGTTATATCCTATCTCCAGCTGTACTTTCTCTCCCAATCCCATGTTTTCCTTGTCTTTTGCAGGGAAGTAACCAGCTGGAGTCTGCCATAGCACGGCGCCCTGGCTGAGCCCAATATCAACTTGCCGACCGCGACACACTCCCGTTTTCTGCACCATGTTTCAGCCATGCGTAAAATGGGCAAGATGACGTTTCCTGTCCTCATGGCTCCATTGTGCTGCTTTCTTCATGTCTGGAACCTGCTTTGAGGTAAGATGTGTGTTAGGATAAGAGCAAGCAAGTTGCCCTCTGAGGCAGTGGATGTTTTGTGCTACAGTGAAAACAGCATTACAGAAAGGGACATTCTGCTGAGCTGTGAAGAAAATCAGGAGCAGCGGTAGGTAAAATCCTAATTTCTCTCAGACTGGCTTAACACAGAGCATTGCTACAGCAGGAAGCACAGTTGAGAGAGCTACATCTTAATAATAAGCCTTATAATAGAAATGCCTGTAGTACTGTTTTAAAGCAACCTCATGCACTTCTGATTCCTGGCAAATTTTGGTTATAATATTATGATGGGCTCTCAAGCAGCTTCATTCTGCTGGGGTTCATTGCCAACACACAACTACACTGACCACAAATTGGACAAGAATTTGTTGTGGTAGTGAGCATAGTTGTCTTTTTCTCTGCTTCACTCTAACAGAGCTGGAAATGAGAGGGGGCATTAGTATTCTGATGAAGAGAGGCTGTGACAAAGACCGTGACTACAGGGCCTCCTGACTCCTCTGTGATGCTGCCAGTGATGTCGAGGGGACTGACTCCAATTGCACCGCTTTCGAAATAGCCCTGCCATGGTACGGAGAGAACAAACAGACGGGCAATTCATAACACGGGCATAATGCTTTCAGTTCTGCAGTGCTGGCTTTGCACTTTGTAAGGAAGAATGATACCAGGTGAGCAAATATTTATCTTCATGCAAGGACTGCAGACATTTCTGTGCCAATTTGTATGTGCATGTGTGTGTACGTTTACAAAAGGACAAGCTAAATACAAATGTGATCATATCTTATCTTCTTTCTGCATGCGTTTCCCTGGCAGGATTTGGAAACCTCATGCAGGATGTGCTGTGGTGCTTTAGTCAAGTGAAAGGAACTATAGATATCGGGGTGACAGAAGGTAAGTTTATTTTTCCTTTTGTTGCTGTGATCAGAAAGAACTTGTTTGCCACGTATATCTTGCCTAATCAGTTTGCGGGAGTGTGGTTCGTGTGTTGTTGGAATCTGCCGGCAAAGAGCTAAGTTGCACTCTTCATTTCTGCCTTCATTATGTACTTATGCGTTTGAAAGAGATGCGTCTTTAAAATTAGCTATTGATCCAGAAAATTCATTGGAAGGCATTATGGCTTAATCATATCAATCGTCGTTGAAATAGATTTCCTTTTGGTTTTCAGCTGTTATTTACAGAATTTTTCAGGGAATTATGCGACAGCCTTTCCCACTGTAACGTGCTTTACTGGGATCAGTTGGATTCTGTTTCTGGGTGACATAACTATAACTTGGTGCTCACGCTTGTATCTGGAGTTAAAACAAATTGCAGTGCGTACCCTCCTACAGAATGTACCTATGTGGGAGGGATTCACGCAGGCAGCTGAGGGATTTAGGAGCACAAGGCATCCCCTTTCGCACCCAGTAGCTTTCAGGGTGATTTGTGCTCCTCAATCACTCGGGCACTTCTCTCTCTGCAAGCGCATCTGTTCGGCATTTAGCCAACATGTGGACTGCAAAACCACGGACAACTGAAAAGAAATAAACACATTTAATTTTCCTGACTTTAAAGTTGATTATGAATTCAGTTCTGTTCCTCCTATGATTGTTCTGGTTTAAACTTCTTACCAGGTATTTTCCTACATGTTCTTACTCTCATTTCACACTTTCATCTTCCTTTCTCTCATTGCATTGCCCATTAATCCACTAATTCCTTTCCCTTTCCATTTCCCATTTTATTCCCTATATGTCGTTTATCCCACAAGGATAACTGAAACCTTTACCACATCCCTCCTCTCCCAACCCTCCTGTACAGGCAGTGGTTTTGTGCTGCAGGGAGGCCCATAAACAGTGATGAAATCCTGTCTCCCGGTGTGCAGAGCAGGTGGGTTTCTGCTCCTGCAGTGGCCTTTCCCACGTGCGTGCACATTTCTGCCGTGTTTTGTCTGGAGCCCCAGAGGACGTGAGCTGCGTTCCCTGGGACCACCCTGCCGATCGGCCGCACGACGGTGAGGGTGCTGCCCGTCGAGACTTGGTGGCACCAGCAGAACTCTGACGGTGTTTTCTGCCTGAAACCAGAGTGGAGACACTGCTAGTGGTGTTTCATCCCTCCACCTGAACGGCTTTGGATGTGAGAGCACTGCTGGGGAAAGAGCTTGCTGACAAGTGCAGCAGTGCCTGGGAAAGGGTTGCTAAAAGTGCAGCTGCTCACAGCTCCTTACGTGGATATTGGGATAATAAATGCAGGAACTGAGTTGGTTTATTAGATGTATTTCTTGTATTTTGTTGTATTTCCTGAAGTGTGATGCTTTCTTTAAAAGCACGGTCTCGTAGGACTGAGTCAGCCCGAGCCTCTGACAGCAGAGCTCTGACTTCTCCTCCCGGTGGGAACGCGATTCTGCCCGGAATCAGATTCTGCTGTCATCTGCTCCGCCTCAGCGGCACTTCTCTGTTAAGCTGCTTTTGCAGAAAAGAGTTTCAGTCTGTAACTCCAGAGACTACAGTGGGGCACAAAACTCAGGAGAATATTGAACAATTTGTTAAATCTCTAGGGAAAAAACCCACCGTTGTGATTAAAGCCAAAATATTTTTTTACTGAGGTGTTTTTTTGCAAAAATGTTTACAAGTGTTTTGAGCTTTTACTGTGGAATATGCAAATCATTTTAAACGGTCAAGAGCACTTGTTTGCTAGTTCAGAGTTAACAAAATGGCAGGTTCCCTCTTCTTACTCACTATCCTTTTCTTCATGTAACCAGGCATCAACTGAAGGCTATAAGCTATTTTTGTTTTACATTTGGACTCAGTGCTGGAGGAATCCAGAGGCATGATGACAGGAGGGGACCCCTGCAGGTTTTTCTTGGAGTAACCCGGACTCACAGAACAGTGAAGGCTGACAGACAATGCTTAAAGGCTATATTCAGTGAAACCAGTAACAAAAAGGTGGTCACGTTGGTCTGTTCAGTCTGGTCAAGAGGTACAAACGGCCTCACCATGTCTGAGGAGAAAGCTTGGGAGAATGTTTTAGGTACAGGACTGGGCTTCTGGTTGTTGTGCTGGTTTTGGTTTTGCATGTGAGTGTGTATGTGTGGGCATACAGATGTAGCTACACATGAATTGTTAATCGATAAATTAAAATGATCCTCGTGAAGTCAGACATTCTACCGGTGCCTGGCATATTTTGCAACTGGAATGTCACCAGATCCCAGCAAGCTGCACAACCAACAGTCATTTCCAGTGGGGCTGAGATTTTTATTCTGGCTGCTTGCATGCGCCTGCCTTTGCCACATCTTTCGTGTGTGTAACCAATAACTCCAAATCAAAGGTGTCGGTGTTGAACGATGGTCTGCAGGCTCACCAAGCTGGCTCAGAGCCTGGTTTGTGTTCTGACGTGTTAGTTTCCTTTCTGTGTTGCTTGCTAATTAAGCTCAAATACATATCCTGATTTTTGCATGTAAAGTGAAACTGTTTGTTAATGGAACATAAAAACTGAGCATAAATGTTTATACAGACCCAAGCCACAATACAGATAATGGGGGGGGCTGGGGCGGTGTACATTATTTTAATGAGGTGGAAGTAATCTGTTTCTTAGGGAATATTTGTGTCTATTTTTAAGTATGGTTTTTTTTCTGTCATGTACAGTGGAATCCGTTACATCCGTACAGATGGTGGAAGAGAGGTGCAGTATTTGCAGATTTCAGTCCTACAAGTAGGTCTCAGATACGTCTTCTGTTCCAAGCTGACCCTGAGTTCCTGGGTAAGCCTGAAGCAAGTCGCTACACAGCTCTGTGTGGATATTATTTATTCCAGAGGCTCACATAACCTCTGACTCTCTGTGATCTACATCTGTATCCGTAAGCAGGTGATACAGATGCAGAAACGCCATATAAATAGTTACAAAGGCATAAACAGAGGAGAGACACAGGTTTAGGAGGAAATACAGTCCTCCTCCTGAAGCCGTAGTGATCATCTTGTAAGCAGAAGGCAAATCTCCTTCCAGGCTCTTAAGCACAGGAGCAGAGAGCCGAGTCTGGCCAGCTGAGGGGCGAGGACAGGTCCTGGAGCAGTCAGTTTTCCTCTCCCCTCCTGGAACAGCCGGCAGGTCACCACCTCGCCGTTCAGTTCACCCGCTGGCTTCCAGCGGCGGAATGAACGACCAGCTCTCCACTTCCAGAGCGAGTCACGCAAGCCCTGGGTGGTGATCGTGAGGCTCTGGGTTGCAGGGAGATGTTGCCTGGCGTGGAAATCCACGCTAGAGCGTGAGCAGGCCGGTCTGCGTGCAGCGGTGACGGTGTCTGCGGCACGGCGGCGTGGCTGGGAAGGTGCCATCCTCGCGCAGCACTGCGCGTGCTGCTCTCTGCGCACGATGCGCACCTGCACGTGCAGAGCCCAGGCCGCGCGCTGAGGAAGGGACAGGCTGTACCTAGAACAGTAATGCACTCTCTGTCCTTTGTAGAAGGCGAGTGGTTTCTCCAGAGCTGCTCTCCGCCGGCCAGACTGAGGGGTGGCCCTAGCCTGCCCTAAAGGCATCCCCGCGCCAGAATATTAGTTCAACTAGCGGCCGGGAAATTCACATTCTTTTCCAGGTTTTGTTGAACACTACTACGAAAGTGGTAACTGAGCCGCTGTGATCATTAGAGATATGTAATTGCAGCTTTCACATCTGTGATGTGGTTTAATTATGCACACTGCACCCAACTTTCCTCCGTAATTTCAACTGGAGATGACATTCCTCGTTAGCAAGCAAACCTGCGTGTAGTTTGTGGGTGCAGTTAAACAGCAGCGCTTGCTTCACAGACAGTCATTTACGTTTCTGGGCTAGTATATTAAATAATCTCATTGTGCCTTTCCATGAAGAGTGCTTTATAAAACACCACCTCTTTATTTTGTGTCTTGTTTCCTGGGATGGACTTCAGATACACAGTAGTACTTGATCTTCAGTCTTCGTTTCTGTGTGATGCAGAGCCAGCCGTTGTCTCCAAGCAGGAAGGCTTTGCCTTGCTTGCAGCTCAGACCTGGACTTCTTTTGCCACATCCAGAGAGGGTATTCCGAATAAAGAGAAAGGTATTAAAGGGAAATTAAGAGCGTCTCTCCTTACTGGCAAAGGGGCTTTGCATCTCTCTGGTGCAAATGCAGTCACGCTGTCATCTGCCAATGACAGCAAAATTAGGAAGGCTGCAGCCAGGTGATGAGAGCAGACAGGGGAGTGGCCCAGGGCTCCACACGAGGCGACAACAGCAGGCGAGGATGGCGAGTGGCTTGGTCCGAAACCAAAAACTTGTCCGTAGAGTAATTAAACAGCAGGAAGGCAGGGGCAGTGAGCATCAGCAGCTTATCGCATTATTTCCTTCCAACCTGCCCTCTTGGTACTCCGATATTTTCCATAACGCGCGCCTGGGCAGGCTGCGGCAGGGCGAGTTAGGAGCGCCCGTAGCTGTCCGAGACTTCCGCCTGAAAGAGCGGGATGTGGCGGAAAACAACATCAGAAATACCGATGCAGAGGAGTCCCACCTGCTGCGGGTCCCGCCGGGCGCTGGGTCTGCCTCGGGCAACCCACAGGACAGCAGAACCTGCTCTCACGCAGCGCGCGCCGCGGTTTGTAACCGCCTGTCGGGTGTCTTCGGACACTCCGCGGCCTGAAGCGCGCTCGGGCTACATGCAGGGCTGTGCGAGGCTGCGCGGGGCTGTGTGCGGGGCTGCGTGCGGGCTGCATGCTGGGCTGTGTGGGGCTGCATGCCGGCCTGCATGGGGCTGCGTGCGGGGCTGCGTGTGGGGGTGTGTGGGGCCGTGCGGGGGCTGCGTGCGGGGCTG
>Ga0065711_1050345_pt1 | contig 10881 bp, 7 predicted proteins | sample Hoacrofraction12_FD_59098 | JGI IMG/M metagenome (GOLD analysis project Ga0065711, IMG submission 59098) | Hoatzin crop microbial communities from Cojedes, Venezuela - Epithelial fraction 12 v2 (version 2) | ecosystem: Host-associated > Birds > Digestive system > Esophagus > Crop | place... | reverse complement strand
TCTCCTCTCCTCTCCTCTCCTCTCCTTTCTCCTCTCCTCTCCTTCACCTTGTGATATTTCATTATTTCATAACAGGCTTGTGGACAAAAGAGATAAAGGTGGCCCTTCCACCTCATTCTGCTAATCTGTTGCTGTAACAAGCCCACAGCCGTGGTATTTGAGTGCCTGCCTACTGCGCATTAAACAGAACAATAGCATTTGTCATGTAAGATCCTCTCCTTTTCTCTCTCCATCCCCAAGGGAAAATCAGATGCTGATTATATTGCTGTATTTAATGAGTTTATCAGAAGCAAAAGTTGAGGAGTAGGAAGATGCAGACAACAGGAAAAAAAATTGGAGGACCAGATTTGCCAAGACTCCCAGGCACTGTAAAACTGTCTGAGACAGATCATGGCTTGTCTCAGCAGGAGATGGAGTTCTCCCCAGGGACTGCGGAGTATAATGTCTCTGGGTCCAAGGACCATCACAAACATCATCTTTGGATACACAAGGGACAAGGCGTTTCCTAGCATTTGTGTGTTCAGTCATGCTCTGTGTTTGGCCAAGTGCCGTCTTCTTCTTCCTTCATCAAAACTCACATCTTCCAAGAACTCTTCGTCCTTTATGCTCACTCTGTAATTGTACACTTTTTTTGCTTTTCTCATCTTGTAGAGAGATTGAATTTCTTGTGGGAGGACAAAGACCTTTCACTGTTGATGAACTACATCAGAAGCATTTTTTGCACTCTATGTTTAACTAAAAGTGACCCAGCAATCAGGGAGCACAAGAATTTCAAGCAAGACTTTATTTCCCAGTGCTAGGAGTAGCAAGGGGAAGACACACTCATTGTGTCCTTCTCCAAGAAGCATCCTTGGTCCAAGATGAGTGAAAATGCAAAGTCATGATTGGATCTATCACTTGTATCCAGTGTTGCCTTTGATTGTTCAGGATGCTGCTTTTAGTCCTACTGCTCAAGCTGCAGCAAATTATTTTTACTGACATCCCCTTATCCCTCTCTGAAGTATGTGCAGGTGCTTACAGCAGTCAACATATATCGATTGTGGGTATATGGGGAGGGTATTTGGACAGATGGGATTTTTCAGAACTGTTTGTCCAGCGCGGCCGTATCCAGCTGCTCCCTCCTTGGGCTTGTTTGATGCGCAATCAAAGAAGCGCTACGTCTCTCTTTCTGCTCCGGACCTCAGAGAGGTACAGACAAATTTGACTCACTGTTTAGATCCACTTTGGAAACCATCGTTCGAGTAGCCGTGTCTTGGAGATGCAGAGTCTTAATTATGGAGGTGTTCCGGTGCCCTGCCTGCTCAGTGCTGTTTGTTACAAATATAAATACCAGGCTCTATCTGTGTGCAACTGTAGGAGAACAGATATCTTAGCGTTTTGAGACCGGTTTCAAGTTTGGCAGGTTTCCCTACTATTTCAAACAAAACTGACGAGTGCCTGTTCCTACATTCAGAGCGCTCTACCAGTTCTTTAAAACTACAAAATAAAAATTTAGGTTGGTCTCAATCTTAATGTTGCAGAGCGCAGAATAGTGCCTCTCCCTCCTCAAAGGGACAGATGGGCAAACATGGATGCCCTGAAGGCTCTTCTCTAATAGGGCTTTGAATACGCTGCTACTCTGCCCAAAACCATCAGCCTGCCCACAGGCCACAAAAATCACTGATCTTCCATTTTTCAATATCATTTTTAGGAGTTGATGAGAGTACCAGAAGTGGTAGATTTCAAACACAGGTTTGGATTAAACTATGATAGCATACTTTAAAACAAAAACATTCAAAAGTTTCATATTTTGTGTTTGTGATGAGAGATTTAGATATTATTGTCTACATTTTTTACAAAGTCCTCAACTTTCTTTCTTATTTATACATATTTATATATACAGAGGAAAAAAATGAGACATTGTAATTTGTGAATTTAATTCAGTTGTGGCAAATATTCACAGAGAAGTTGCTTAAAAAATGTTATTTGCTTAGCAAGAAATGCAAATACTTTCTGTATAAAAAGTGGTAATTTTTTTTAAAAAATAGACACTAGATCAAAATACTTACTAGATCAATTTACAAATATGTGTAGTAAAGCATCCCTTTTTTATTAACTCTTCCTTGTAATGTTGTTGTCATTTCAGGACATAACAAATGGCCAGTCTACTAACTACTTTGGGGGGAATGTATTTTTGCAGAAATTGCATTGCACAGCAGTCCTGTGAGCTTATATTTATTGGATAATTAACATATAGTTCCAGTTGGTATAAATCATTGTGTCTGATATATAAGTATCAGATTAATTCAGTTGTCAACAGAATATGTGGAAGGCTACTCATGGAATGATATGCTGCAGGTTCTGTTAAATGTATGAATATGAAAATGAAAGTATTGCAAAAAGCATATGAAGCATTTTTACAGGACACTTGGTTTTCACATGACCTTGTAAAACTAATTGTTTATGGAAAAAGTGTTGTTCTCTCTTTTAAAGCCTGCTTAATATTCTTTAGTTATTTTATCTCTTTAAAGACAAATACAAAGGCAATTTGAAAGATTTTATACATTTCTTCCACCTTAGTCTCTCACTGAGGATAGCATTTTAAAGCCGGGTTTTTACAAGTAGTCTCTCAAATACTGTCACTGAAAATATACAGTGAACTGAAAACACAGCATTATTGCGGAATTGCAAAATTCTTCTGCAAATAATAGCATTTGAATATTTGAATATTGGACAGCTTTTAGATAATATAATTCAGATTAAGACTGGTTTACAAACATAAGCCTTAGTGAAACTCATTCAAGGCATGTGGGTGTGTGTAGTACCTTTCCTAAGCCAAGAGAAATTACATTTTTAAGTCATCACAAAATGTAAAACGGGAGGGGAAATAATCTGAAATTTAATTTTAAGGCCAGAAGGGACTGCTGTGAGCATGGAGCCTAACCTCTGCATGCGCTTGGCCTAGATGTTCATTCAGTAATTCCCATATAAAGTCCATAGTTTCTGGCTGAGCTGAAGCGTGGATTTTAGGAAGACATCCTCAGCTTGATTTTGCAAGACTTGAAAAGGCAAAGCGTCCACCAGGTTCCCGGGTACATTGCCTCAGTGGTTAGTCCTCCTCAGTATGAAATCTGATCCACATTGCGGCTTTGAATTTGTTCAAGCTTCTGCTTCCAGCAGCCAAACCTTGTTGTTCTTTTATTTGCTAAATTAAAGTGCTCTCTACTGTTAGGAGCCATCTTTCCGCTGAGGTGTTTGTATACAACATCATCAGCTCAGCTCCGGAGCTTAAAGCTGAGAGAGAGGATGCTAGTGCTTGGTTGCAGAAATTATATTGTGTTATATTTCCAGATCACCGACGACCGATGATGTAAGTGGTCTTCAGTGTCTATGGATGTGTCATAGGTGTTGTCTCAAGCCTAGCTGTTACAGACCACCACACAGCTCTGGGGGACGTAATGGAAGACCCTCGCTAAGAAGCTATTTTTAATACATATGCAAAAGCTTTGTTCTAACATAAGCAGTCAAGGTTCAAGAAACCTTGTGTGTGGGAGCTTTGTCCTTGAAATTTCTAAATACTCCAGAGCAGAGTTCCTCTGCGGATAGTCACAGGCGTGGGGTGATGGCACCGAGTCGCGGTGTGCTGCTGGGGTTCGGGGGCCCCGGGAGCACCTCCCGGGGTGCAGAGCCAGGGTGGGCCAGCTGGCTCTGCCTGAGGAGCTGAGGCTGGGGCCGTCGGCCTGCGGCCGGGCGGGAGCTGCCAGAGGGGAAGCCGGCATGGTGGCGCGGCCAGGGCACCTGGGAGAGGGCTGGGAGTGGGGTGCTGCCGGTCTCCTCCACTTCAGCGAATCCCAGCGATGATGGGAAGAAGATGCACATGATTCAGACAACTGTGCGGCCATGCATCTGCCTGGAAAATGTCTTCGACGTGTTGAAGAGTCCGTGTGGAGCAGAGCTTTGATGTCTCCTCTCTTTGAAAACCAAGGGCCGTTTCCCCGCTTACAGGCGGCTGTGGCAGAAGTAAGCTGCCCTTTTTGCAGAAAGAAGGGAACTCGTCACAAAAGCAGTTGTTGGTGCGGTACAAATAATCATTTTTGTTTGCACATTGCTAATACAATGAAGGCATAAAGCTCAGACAGCTGTGCCTGAGGATAGTGTATATGTATATATGTAGCTGAGCTTTTAAAAGGGCCGGTTTCACAAAGCTGATAATACTAGTTAAGCTCTGAGGAAAAAGTATTTTCATCGAGCATTCATATGGTTTTAAACTTTAAATTCCAAGTATATTCTACCAAATACTCAAATGTACGTATCCATCCACAGTCTGGTGCAGGGGGGAGAGCAGCAAAGTTAACAGGTAAATTAAAGTTTCCACATGCACATTAACAGATCTATTTATATTTTTCTATTTATATGTGTGTGTGTGTGTAGAATCGTAGTGTCATGGAATATTTATGCTGCAAGCCATCTCCAGAGGTCACCTAGTCCATCATGTGTAGCGGTGTATGTATATGTACACACATGTGTTATGCAATGAAAAATAAGGATGTTGATTCAATTTCAATGTTAAGAAGAGCAGTGAGTTGAAAAGGGAAGCAAGAGGACACAAATGAGAAGAAATCAATGCCCAGCAGAGGTAAGAACAACACAATGTTTTCAAGGCACAACAGGATGAAAAGAAACCTCAAACAAAGATAGTCTTTCATTACTGCATGGAAAGAGTACCAATAGTTGTATAGAAAAGTGCTCAACTCAGGAAGCATTCAATAAATATTTTCTTCTGAATTAAAGAAAACCCCAAATGATACATGTATATCAAGAAACAATGAGAAGGAGAACGAAATGTTTTCCCTTTCAGCAGTAATTGGGGAGAACTTTGAATTGTACCTGTTGGTAATTTTCAGGTAGGAAACTGAGGGGTTGTGTCAGTCACTATTGCTGAGCTGGAGTAAGCCCGGGAATGGGGATGTTTCGAGGACTCTTTCACCAATAATTAAAAGTGCCGGATAGGATCCTCCCCTAAGAAATGCTTGTTAACCACAGCAGGACTGTATTCTGAGCAGCAGAAGCAGTGGTTGACTGGGGACACGGCTGTGGCCAGCGCTGCCCAGGAGGAAGCCTGACAGGTCGCACATCTAGAAGTTCTTCATCCCGTTTGATCTAGGAGTCAGTGCATAGCTGAGCAACTTGCTAATCACTTAAACAGGGTTTTTACTGTGCAGATTTTGGTTTTATTACTCATCCCTGATCTCTTAGTAGACTTCTAACACGGTTTCCTTTCTGGGAGGGAGTGGGAAGAGGAGTGTCAGTTCCTGTTAGCTACAGGTTTCAAACTCATTTTGGTGACCTCTGAAACCTTTCCTGAGGCAGTTTTACCATGACAAAGCTCCTTGTTCTATAGACACGAGCAACGTGTTTTTCTTTCTCCTTTTCTTGCCGTTGCCATGACTTGGTATTGTGGTATTAAAAGCCCTTCAGGAGTTCAAGCAAGCCTAAGCTACCAGGCAAAACAGATCACTGTGTAGGTCAGCCTGTCTCCATCATCATTCACCCTTTCATCTGTTGTGTGGCCCGTGAACTTTACTTGAATAAAACTACATTTTCTCTCAGACCATGGAGAGAGTGTTGAATGGTGTCAGGCTGAGAACAGGTATCTGAATATCTCATTGAAAATGCCCTCAGAGAAATCACAAATCCTGATTTACAATTATTGTTGATTTATAAGTCAATAAGTGTCACGGGTATCTGTGTATGATTTTTTTTTTAATAATTCTAAATGAAGTGCTTTTACCAGCATAGTTACCCTTTACAAAGAAACAGTAATCTCACCAGAGAACAGTATCAAGTTTGCTGTCTGTCATAAAACTGTTGAGTCACAATTATAAAAATAAATTACGAAACAAAGATGACCGCATAGTCATTTCATTGCCCATCTGCTGTTGTGTGATGTTACCCAGGATCAACATCAGCCTGACTTGAATTGTTAGGGGCATATGATGCAGTATTATTTGTGTAAGAATCTGCATCCATTACGCAGTCTCTCCTGATTAGCTTGTCCTGTCCTTAGTTTTCATTCTGCCAGAGAGAAACAAGATTACTCTCCAGACCTCTCCTAGCCTCAGCAAATTGAACCAATCCTCCACGCAGAAGGGGGACCTGATCAGAGGCTGCTGTGAATTTTTCCAGGATTAGCACAGGTTTTGTGAATCAACAGCAAAACTTGCTCAACCGGCTGGAAAGCAAATGAGCCCAGCTTTGCACATCACTCCCATGCCAATCAGTATCTCTGTTGAAGGAGCTAGCACAATACTCAAGGCTGAGGTGGGGTGGAAACCAAAGCCTTGCCTTCAGGCTGGTTCCAGGAGATGAAAATTGGTATTTCCTGCAGAATTCCTTGAGCACGTTCAGGAAAGTGACAGTGCAGATATGATCAGTTTAAATGAGAAGAAAGGGGTGACAGCAGACCGTTGAAGAAGTGCACACATTAAGGCACAGCATGAAGCAAGGCAGCTTACCAGATACGTCTAGAAAATATGGTGGAGCATGGATGCCTCCCCAGGCAGCAAGGAGGGAGACAGAAAAACTGTTCAGCGTTTCACTGCAACTGAAGTGAATAAATCTCCTAGTGAAGTAATATATCCCCTAAATGTTATGAGAAATGTTTTTCAGCTGCTTCCAACAAGTGCCAAAAACCTATCTGAATTTCTTCGTGACCTGACTGAGTAGCTGGGTACCACATGGACATCACATCTTAACTTTCATGTTTACTTTTGAATAAGCTTGCATTTCTAGCTAGTCAGCAACCATGACCTTGTCAAGACTTCCAGAAACCAGCCCTCAGCAAAGGCTGGAAAATGAAGTATATGGTCCCTACAAACACAGACTAAGCCAGCCAGAGATAGCCTCACGAAGTCCCTTTGCTATAAGCACAACACAGGCACTTTCTGCTCAGATGCTAGCCCCTCCTGTTCTCGGTTGCTTCTTCTGTCACCGAAAAAGGAAGCTATAGCACAGTGGTGCTGACAGCGTTTGCAATAATGAGATTTTGAAAGTCTTAGCTCGTAGAAGTAAGTGAGCAGACAAGACGGTTAATAATTGCCAAGAGAAACTTTGGGAACATACAAATCAAAAAACAAATGTAGGGAACTTTAATTTATAGCTCCAAACAACATTTCATTAGTTTGACTGTAATATGGAGAGCCTGCCTCAATGCTTTTATAAGCTTGAGATTGGCAATAATGGATAATGCTGCTGTTTTCTTTGCCGTCATCTTTCTTGATGAAAACTACATCCCTCACCAGTCTCACAGTAGCAGGAAACATGCACTTTTCTTTCTGGAAACAGGAGATTATCCGGAATTGGGGAACCGGGCAAATGGATTTTCCGATCAACTCCTGTTGTGGTAGATATAAGAGGTATTAAATATCTGCAGGGCTGGAATATCACAATGACTGTTACACTTGAGATGGGAGGGGAGAAGAGTTGCTTAAGCCCACTGCTTGGGAGAAGTTTGTAGTGCAAATAACTGCAAGAAGAGCAAGACAGTTATATTTGGACTTTTTTTTTTTTTTTTTCGATAGCTACTTTCCTGCATAAGTCCTTTATCCCCAGTTTTTATTTTCTAGGCCACATCTGAGTTGAGCATAGTCTGACCAGGGTCTTTGTGCTCCTGTCTTACAAATCTAAAGAACCAGTGTGTTGTCCCTTTAAGCAAAGACTGGCTTTGGCTTTTGTAGCTTTCTTCCTTTAGCTTTGATGGTAAATAAATGAACTCCTTGGGGTCTTTTTAGAGCAATCTAAGACTTGTGATGCCAGAAAGTGTCTCTGAAAGGAATAGGGCTGTGAAATGAGTGTTCTCCATTATGCAACTGTCTTCCTCTAAGTGGTAATTATGATTCTCCTAAAAAAATAAAAAATACAAAAGCCAGCTAAAATGATGAGCCAGATCAGCTCTTCCCTCTGTTCCACATAACAAAAAAGTGGCTATTAGCCTCATTCGTGCCCCATCCTCCCCAGCCTTCTGTATCAATTTACCTTAGTATACCATACAGCACAGATAAATTAGTTTTAAATGAATATTTAGATATTATGCAAGAATAAACCTATCAGGAAAATAAGTTAATTACAAATGCCTCCCCTGTATACAGGTTATAATTTAGGGGTATTGTGTGTAAGTAGAATAACAATAAAAAGAAAGACGCTGTGCTCGAATTAGAATTTTAATTTCTACTTTAAAATTTGAACACTATTGTTCAGAAGATTTTGTTCTCTTCTTTGTTGTAACTATTCACCCTGGCTTTTAAAAAAAAAAATTTAGTTGCATGAGACAGGAGGTTCTTTCCTTTAACAGCTACTTCTAGGGGACTTCTGGTAAAGGTGTTTGAAACTATCCATTTAATAAGCAGGCTATTCTGGGAAATTTTGGTGGCAGGAAAAACTATGCGAGAGCTGTCCAGGCACCTGGGAAGATGAGAAGTGTCATCTGTGAGTCACAGGAGGGGAGAACCTGCCAGAATCAGTTCAGTTCCCGGCAACGCTGCTACCTTGCCATGTGGCTCCCTCTGGGTTGATCGAAACTAGAATAATCCATCGAGATTTCTAATCAATACTTCTCAGCCCGTGCTGCTGCTGCAATTACTAATGGAGAACATTCAAAGACGCGTGTTCCAGGTCGCAGATGGCTGTTACTGGTCATCATTAGCTGAGTCGAAGACAAGGCATCATGGGTTGCAGCATGCCTGAAAATCTTAGTCTGTGCAGGCCATCTGTTTTTCTTTTTACTTATCTATAAATAGGCTTAATAATGCAGCTGACATCTTGGGAGGGAAATGTATACTTTTAAGGGAACGAAGTCTTCAGATGGGAGGCACAGCTCTTCCCATGTACGGATTTGATAGGAAATGGTGAGAGTTTGCAGTGGTGGGTTTCTGTAGATGCTGCAGTTCTTCCAGTGTGGGCAAGCCGATTGCCCTGAAGTTAGGAAAGAGGAGTCCAACTCATGGAAATGAATGAGGGGTTGAAATACAACCATGAAGTCTCTGATGAACATCTTCCCTTTTGTCTAGAGCAACATGTGTCAGGGAGGCTCAGGATGTGAGCATGCCATTTTGTTTTTACTTAGTCATTGTTTTCAGAATTGAGTGTCTGTGTGCTAGTTCATGGGAAGGTGATGGACATGACTCAAAAACTGGAGCAACTATGAGAAAAGGCCAGAGGGGATTGCCAGAGAAATTCGTTGTTCAGTTAAGCAATTAACTTTTGCTAAACAAGAAGAGAAAAGAGTATTTTTAAAACCATTCTATGAATTTGTAATCTGAAGTTCTTGGGTTTTACCAGTCAGTATTTAAAGGCAAGGCTTTGAAGGTTATATCGCAACCTTAAAACAGCACTAAAATTCAAAAATTGTGTGAAGAAAAAGGCAGATCTGAATGTGTTTTCCATCTTCCTGAAGCTTCTTCCAACAGGTTTCCATCTGTCCTCATAGATAGTTTAACCATAACTTAATCAAGTCACAAGTGTTTGAAATCTCTCATACATGCCAGCTGAGCTTTCTAGTGTCCTCCTGATCACGCTGCTGTGCACCCCACCTGGACCGACCCTCAGCCGGAGGACCAGCTCGTACCCGTACCACTCACTGGTTGCTAGGAGGTTGTGTGCGGAATCCAAATCTTACCATGGTAGTTTTATTAGTCCATCTCCTTTGTAGGAACAGGGTGCTAGGTGCATAGATACTAAATTTCAGGACAAGTGATATGCTTTTTATGGAATGCAATCGAAATGCAGTAAAACCAGAAAGAGCACAACAATAAATGCTGAAAATAATGACAGTGTAAAATCAAGTTGCTCTTGTTAACACCACCACTTAAGGGCATTTGAAGTGCTGTGGTACTTTTATCTGTTAAACTGGGCTGTATGTGTTTTCTCAGCTGTAAACTTGGTTAAATGTTTGGGTTTGTTTTTTTAAAATGCAGCTTTATATTAAATCATTGAAAAAAAAGTCAAGGCTGTAAAAAGAAATCATATAAAACCTCAACCTGTCACACATTTTAATGCTTGTGCTAGTAAGGATCCTACCCTTTTGACCCAGGGTCGTGAAATACCGAGCAAATGACACATTTACACCCACCCTCTGGATTGGGGAGGCAGTAGCTGTCCGACCTCCCACCAACCCAGTTCCCTCCTTCAGACCACCACCACCTTTATTTTGAAACCCCTCATCCCCTTCCCACCCGCCCGTCCCCACCTGGCCTTTCTGTGACCTCCCGTCCATCAGAATTCCTGACACCTCACTCCCGACCCCATCCTTCCCATCACTGCTCCCAGCTCCGTTAATTTGCTTCTCGTCTCCTTCCTGCCCAGCCTGTCTTTATCCCTGGGCTACCATTTTCCTCTCTCAGCACTGTGTGTTCAAAGTGCCCTGCTCAGGCTCGTGCCTGGCATATACGTCAGCTACGTGCCCCCACAGAGGAAATTTCAGGACCACCCAGGGACCGGTTGCTGAAAATATTTTCTTGCTTTTTCTGCTTTCTTCTGTCACACCTTGTCTTCTTCAGGCTCGGGTCATATGTCTGCATGCTTTTCTACAAAGCAGGCACTGGTTCCTTCTGTCCTCAAAAAAAACCCTTGCCCTCCCCACAGATAGTCCTGTTCCAAGTCATTTTGGTCTCTGATACCCTGATGGCTGCCTCACCTTTCCCCTCTTATTTTGTTCAAATACATCATTTTTCCGCATCCTTCTTTGTGAATTTCTCTCACTGAGGTTTCTGATGATCTGGACGAATAAACTGAAGTAAGCTGTGGGCCTGCTATCATTTACTTCATTGTGGTAGCTTAAGCTTACTGTAACACATGCCTTTGCTTAAAAAAAAAGTATTTTCAGAGTATGACTTTTTTTTTTTTTAT
>Ga0065711_1050344_pt1 | contig 10882 bp, 6 predicted proteins | sample Hoacrofraction12_FD_59098 | JGI IMG/M metagenome (GOLD analysis project Ga0065711, IMG submission 59098) | Hoatzin crop microbial communities from Cojedes, Venezuela - Epithelial fraction 12 v2 (version 2) | ecosystem: Host-associated > Birds > Digestive system > Esophagus > Crop | place... | reverse complement strand
GGGGAAATTCGCTTGCCCCCCCGAGCAGGGACCTGTTTCCATTCCCCCCCATCTCTTAGGCCCCCTCTTTCTGCTCGGTGGCAAGAGGGATGGGGGTTCTCTGCTTTCTGTGGAGCCGCCTCCTGCTGCCTCGGCCTCAGGGAGGGCAGGGTGCGGCTCCACCAGTCAATCATCACCGAAGCTCTTGCATATCAAATAAAGGAAAAACTGCAAGTTCAACAGTTATGGAAGCACTGAATGCTAAGAACACATATGATGTCTACAAAGAGTTTGGTAAAACTCCCGAAACATAACATGTCTTTGGGCTGTATTACTACTCTCAGCTACACCTATGCAATGATTTAGAGATGTGCAATACCTGTTTTCTAGATAGGTGGGGGGAGGAATCTAGCCTTACTTAAACAGTAACATTTTAAAATCTAACTACTCAACCAAAACTAGTCCTAGAAAACTCCTAAAACACAGATAAGCAGCATCTACACCTTGTGGTATGTGGATAAATAACACAAAGCTTTGAGAAAGGAAAAAGGAAGAAAAACAGAATTCCTGAAAACTTCACAATCATCACCATAACTATCTACCCAGATACAGACAGGATAGAGTCCAGTTATTTCTGGATGTGATAGATATCTTCACAAAAGAAGTTACTGAAATGAAAAGGCTTCAAACTCTGTTTTGGTAGCTCATGCACCTGGATTAAATATTCAATTTGTATTAAATAAAGAAAAGTAAAAAGGTAGGCTATTTTCCAATTTCAAGAGAGCAAGCATTGAGAAAATAAGGAAACTATTTATTAAGTGTCAACAAAATTAAAAAAACAACTCCACAATTTCCACAGGGCTGGAGATTAGTATTACACATCACAGGTCTGAGACAAAGCTTCCAGATTTAATCGGACAAACAGTGGCCTTGAAAGAGATTTCTTAACAAGCCTGTATATGACGGGGGTGTGAAGGGAGATAAGAACACGTCAGAAGAGAAAATTAATCCTTGGACATCAAATAGAATGGGGATAAAGGCAAGAAATACAAAACAAAGCTATTTAGCAAAACAGGCAAAAGAACGGCCTGCTATGCAGCAAGGACAGAATAGCAATTAATATAGCCTAGATATGGTCCAAAACAAGCAAGTATTGTGCTTTTTTTATGAGGTAAGTGAATGCTGAATCTTCAGAAAAAAGGCATGACAGTGAACTAGAGTGGATACATAGAGGCTGATTACCAGGAATTAACTGGAAGCAAAAACGCTTGCCTGACAGAATGCCCGAAAACATAAAACATTAAATTATTTGTCAAGAAAAAAAAACTGGTAGTAAATATATCAAATGTATGCAGTATTTAACTAAAAAATCAAATATTCAATAAAAGATTATGAAAATGCTCAGGAGGAACAAAGAGTTCCTTTCCAAAGATAAAACTGAAAAGCTTGACTTATTTATCACAATGAGGACTGCACACAGACATGATTATTTTTAAAAATGCTTCATCAGGGCAAGCGTGAGGGGAAAAAGAAGAGCTATAAAAGCTAAGCTGCACATACTTGCCTTGTTTCCATGCCAGCTTTAAGTGAGCCACTGTAAGGTTTGAGCTGGAATTCATAGTTTCTATTCAGACTAGTAAAATTCTAGAATAATCTCAGAAGCAGTAGTGACATATACTGTAAGCAACAGTAAAGTGAAGATTATACAAAACAGCCACATGAAGTCTTTCCCAGCCTTTGTCATTTTAACCTTTCCTTTTATCCTAAGGTTCTTACCGCTCTTCATTGAAATAGCACTAACACTGCAATCAGAAACAGACAGCTACACCTACCACAAAATTTTTAAGAATGGTTTCCCCCCCGCACCCCTCTCATTCCCCACTAAAAGCAGTACTGACAGGCTCCAGTCACTACAACACAGCTACAAAAGAGAAGACACAGTAAAGGCACTGACAGGCACGTGCTGGAATTCACAGTTCCCACCATCAAGTTTAGTATGACCCTCACTTCTGTTACCAAATCCTAAAACGTATGCGATAATACTCAAAAGCTTGGTTGTGAAAAGCAGTTCTTGTCAAGCTGCTAATTATTCCTTGATGCAGAAAGCAGAAGCTGCCAAGACAAAGCGTAACTCCACACAGTGCAAGCTGGGCTCGATTCCTCTCCTCCACCCAGTCCCCCGTTTCTGAAGATTCCTACTCTTGCTTGTGCAGCTTTCTAAAGGGCACATCCAAAGAAAGTGCCTTTAAGCTGCTAAGGTTGTGAGACAGATCTTCAGGTAAAATGACCTGGAAATCACAACGCTAGCATGCACCACAATGTACCCCACTGGCACATTTTAACATCAGAACTGCCAGCACTGAGGCAATAAAACCAACCCGTTTTGCTCAAGTTTACACTTCTTATAAAGTTTTTACTGCTCAGCTGAGTTTCACATGCACACAGCAGTTTCAAGTATTAGTAAAATTCTCGTTCCCTTTACCAGCACACTCCTTCCTCAAATTATATCTGGATACACTTGTAGAATCAAACAGCATTATTATTCTCTGAGGAAGAGAGGTGAAGAGAAGACACTTGTAACACAAAGTCAATCTTTGTTTTGTTGTATTCTTCAGACAGCAATTCAGTCTAAGGGTGTTTGCACTGCACATCTGAAGAGTGACTAATTCACTCAAAAAAGCTTAGAGGAAGTTGCACAAGAGCAATGAAACAGTTTGAGCTTCTTAGAGGAAGTATGACGCTGTCTTTATATCTTAGCATACATATAAGCAAAACAAAAATCCATACCACACTACTTTCTTTGCACTGCATACTGGAAAATAGTTTCCCCACAGAATGGGAAGACTTTTACTTCCAGAAAGCAAGTCAAACTGGGAGGCCAAGAAAGGAAGAGGGGGGTGAATGACAAGGAGTGGAAACGGGAACAGTACAGGAAAAAACTCACGGGCATTAGAGTGAGAAAACAGGAAAGACGACAGAAAAACAGGCCTTTCAAAAATTTGAGTTTTTTATATTTTTTTTCTCTTACACAAAAACTTCTAAAAGTATAATAGGATATTTGTGAAAAAATGGCCATTTAAAAACAAAACACCAAGCAAAACCGAACTTCACTCCTTTACAAAATAAATGTTTTCGTGAAAAGTGATGTAGGATGCCAAATCTTCATCTGCTTTGGTACCAAAACGTTATCCCTGCATTTAGACACTTACGTTTTTTATATGAGAAAATAGTGCTATTTGGGGGTAAAAATACCAGAAATTTGTAAAGCCAAATTCTTTTTGCAGAAAGCACCACAGTTACACATTGTAAAACATTCACAACTTCTCACACTGGACTATGGCCAGTACTCACAAGAGCAAGTGAACGTATTTCCATAAACCTGTTAAAAATAATTTCAAGCTACTAGTTAAAAAAAAAGTAGCACTTCTAAGCACTAATAGCCTATGCATTTACCTATAGTGCTTACACTCCTACGTACTTACAGTGAATCTTTTTTTCTTCTCTCTGTGTTCATCAGAGCTGGGAATGCTAACACTTGGGCAGCTTTCTTTGAGATCCATTGTATGTGTTCTTTTGACAAATTTGTTAAAGGACCCTGCTTCAGGTGTTGCAATCAGAAGATATCTTCAATGGTATTGATCCAAGATACTCAGCTTTTCTTGAAAAAATGTGAATTCCATCATGTAATCTTAAAGCAAACAGAAAAGGAAAATTAAGTACAGGAACATTTAACTTGCAGTGCTAAAACCTGTGTGACAGGAACTTCTCCTGGCAGGAAATGCACTTTACTATGCACATATACAGCCACAATCATTATGGTTTTGCAAACTGTTTCAGGCTTGTGGTCCTTTGTTGTTTCACTGAAATCATTCACATTCTCTAAGGACACAAAAGCACCCTAAAAAGTCACTGAATTGTGTAGACATACTAGAAACAGATTTACTATAGACAACACTTTGAAGGAACAAAGATAGAGCATGGAGAAATAATTAAAGATGACAACCTGGTATCACACATCTGAGAAAAGCCACTAACACGTACATGAGTCTGTACCAGAGGGCATTTCAGATTTGCCAGAACAGGCTCAGTGTATTTAATTATCACATCAGAGATGAAAGACGACATGAGAAAAAATAATTTTTCATGTGAATTTTAGAGAGGGACACAAGTAACATCATGTCTGCCTGACTATTTCCCTGCTCTGCCCTCCCTTCCCCCACACATGGTATACTTTGTGTTCAGCAGAACAGAACAGTTGCCCGTTCCTTTAGTAGAACGGTTAGCTTCCTTGAAGAACTTGAGAAGGGCACAAGAGAAGAGCAGTTAAAGCCCTCAAAAAGGCAGAAAGCTTAGTATGAGGTAGATGCCTCTTCACTCAGAGGGACAGTATTCTCCACACCTGCCCTGAGCACAAGCCAGTCATTTACTGGACCCTACTGCAAACAACAGGAACTTCAGCACTGCCTAAGAGCAGTCGAAATTACTGCTACTGCATGGCCACCTGCAGCATTTCAGTGAATGCAACTCAGCTTTCAGAACACTCTGTGTCTGACCAACTTACAAACACGGGAAAAATTTTTTAGAAAGAGGAGATCTCAGTTCTCTTCAAAACATCCAGAGGAAAAAGGAGCGCCCAGTTCAACATCTAACCCTGTTTTCTTAAAACAGGGAAGTATAAAAATGAACTATATATTTCAAATCATAAATTTCCAAAAAGCACAAACTAATCCAATGCAATTCTGCTATTAGAGAGACACCCATATTTACGTTGGCACGAAGGCCGAAGTCCCTGTAATGCAGTGGAAAGATTTGCTCTTGATACCCAACTAGTCTCAGTCAGTCAGCTGACTATTTTTCTTGTTCCCAAAATCCTAATCGCCTCTCCTGTTCAAACTTCACGTTATCATTCCTCCTGTAGCCATTAAAAATTAAGTAATTTTCAAAGACCTATCTGGTGACTTTAAACAAAAAGGAGTGTTTGAAACCACTGTAATCACAGCTAAGCAATAGATCATCCATACTGCAACATATTCACAGAATTCTTTTTTGTTACATCTGCATTCACCTTAATTTGATTGTTCTCCACTGATTAGGTGATGACAGGGTTGAGGCAAGGTTAAGCTTCCCCCAGCCTTTATTTGACTATAACACATCTCATCCAAGCCAGTCTCACAGACCTTGAGTTTCAAATTTGTTTCTCTTTTCCTCCAGCAAGCCCCTGTTAAAAGCTTTAGTACAACGAGGCACAGTTCCCATTTTCCACAATTTTATACCAGCATGGGATTAAGACTGTTCTTCACCTATTGCCACACACTAAAAGGAAGACTTAAAGGTTAACTGTGCTCTTCTCCATCATGAGAGCTCCACTAAAACAGTCAACAGGCACCACTTCCAGTAAGTGTTTCACTAAGCTCAGACTTTACTAAGCACTTAGGTCAATCTTTAGCCACTTGAGGTCCAGCGCCAAGAACTGAGCACAAGTCTCTGTATTTATCCGTCTTCCTGCTCATCACAGAAAAACCAGCTTTAAAACGGATTAGGTGTTCCCTGACTAGTATTACACATCGTCTTTCTCCTCTTGTAAACTGACATTCATTACAAAGCTTCCTAACACGCTTGCACTCATTCTCATAATACAGGCCATACTTCTCTCTCATACCTTTCATTTTTTTATTCTTGGTGTCACAGTTTTAAACACCAATACAGGAGCAGTATGGATTAAAAGCTGTAGTCCAAAGGGTATCACTTGGAAGACTGAGTTTTATTCCAGATCTGAATTTGAAAGATCAATGGAAAACAAAAGGAGGAAGTGTCACCCAGATTAAATCAGGAAAAGTTTATTCATCTTACTCAGCAGAAGAAGAATAAATCATCTGAGAAGCTGAAACTGCAATATTTGGATTTCTTTCTTTAAACTGCCTGGAAGATCACTGACTGTGATTATTTTCTTTCCCTGAGGCATCTCCTCTGAGTTGTGCCTGGGTCACCAACACTAAGCTGAACTGACAAACTTGGAAGAAAAGCGTTATCAGTTTCCCACTAAGCTCCAGAGGAGCTTTCTTTCAATTTCTATTTGCCACAAGCACTCTTGAGAGCTTCTTGTATCTGAACTGTAGGTCTGACACTAGAAATAGGGATAGATTTGCCTTAATCTTTGCCATGCTGTAGTTTAGGAACACAGCTGTAGTTTTAATTGCAGGTAAAACCACTAATACTGTGGTAACTACATGACATACTAATGAAGGGCAAACAGTAGAGACGTATTTTCATCAACAACTTCAAAAATGCAAACTGCAGTGTCTTGAGGGTTGCCAGATACAAGTGAATTTAACAGTCAGTCAGCTAAGTCTCTGCCCCTGGTTATAGCTTCTCCTGTAACTAAGAACACATATCCCCTGGCCTCAACTTTTAAAACAGGCAGAAAGGAGAAGCAACTTTAGAAAACCAGGCAGCAAAATAAATAGCCTCTAAATCATACTCGAGCACTAATGAAAGAACACGTGGATAACACAAGACAGGTTCACACAGAGACCAGCGCTGTCCAGAAACAACTAAAACTTTGAAGTTGCTACAGTATCTAGGCCTGGAACAGGGCAAGGCACAGACAACTGCATTAGAGGAGGACAGAAGTCACCCAGCCTCCTGGCAAAGTTTCAAGCCTGTTAACAGCTACACTGTACATTCTCTCCACAGCGACTGTCAAAAAGCAAGCAGTGTTTTCACTGTTTCCTGCAGGAAGCCACAACAATGTCAAATTTCAGGCTGACCCTTACCTCTTAAGTTAAGAGCATGGCGATAACAGAACCCTGATGCTACATAGATCTACTACACCCATAAATGAAGAATTTTCTGAATGCCTTACAATAAAGTATTTTGTGCAACCCCATAACAGCTACACGCAACAGGCAAACATCACATAGTTTAGTGATACATGACAACCTCTTTTCACTCCTTTCCACATAAGCTAGGCTCAAACTGTATTAGAAGAGGCTTCTGAAGTTTAATCAGATTGTTTTATTCTGCACTGAAACATTTTCTTTTCTTTTTTTTTAAATGACAATAGCCTGAAGATTATACCACTGTACAACCAAAGTCCCTTGTTCTGGGTGCTTATGAGTCACCCTCTGCCAAGAATGTTCAATACCAGATTAGGAAGCTGTGTACTCACCTGCTGCCTCTCTAGCTGCAGCCAAATTCTCTTAAATGCCTCTATGGCCAGTGCAAATCAGCTACCATACCCACTCCAAACCTTTGAGTAACACAAGGAAAGCAGAGACAAGAACAGTCAAAAAACCCAAACGACAGCCTCCCTGCAAGCACGCTTGGAAGAATCACCAGGACCCACGCTCACCCCCTGGAACAGAACAACTATTTCCCTATACAATTAATTATCTACCCAGAAAGACTTACTCTAGGACTGAGCCACCAGTAAAACCAGCTGCTGAAAATCCCACCTGAGTGTGATTCCAATCATAGAAGGAACCTGTGTATAGACAGAGCAAGATACAGGTGACAGTCCTATTATTTGCTATAAATGTTACTCTATTTCCTTTTACTTTAGAGAAAGTATCATCTTTGGCATACTTTTCATCACTTCCTCAGTCTTCACCACAAATATCCCGATAATGACTGAACATATCCCTGGACATTATGCAATCTTTGAGAAAGCCCAGAAAGTTAACTTTTTCTCAATCGCTGTATGGTGAAATAGTGTCCCACTTTGTCACCAGACAAGCAGCTGACACACAGGAAACGGGAGACAAGATATTCAGAACCCAGTGCAACAGAAATACAGGCTGAGGAGAGCCAGGGACTGTACGAGAAGTCACATGCTTCAGAAAGAGTCAAAAGCAAAACACAGATTGCTAATCTGTAAAGAGAGATGGATGGCCAGAAGCTGTTGAGTAACTTTGGTTCTGAAGAAAACAGGTTTCACGTAGGTCATCCTTTTAAATACCATATACGTTTGATCTTTAATACGAGAACACCAAACACAAGCACAGACCTCGAAATGTTCCAGCTGAAGAAAAAGGAGAGCACTAACCAAAACACTGTGGACAAGCCTTGGCTTATCTCCACATTCCCTTCTAACTACAATTTGAGAGGAGAACTGAGAATTCAGCTACTGGTATAAAGGAAAAAGCCTACTCCCTGTTTACACACCCACTCACTACCTTGCATTTTTTAAGATCTCTAGTAGCACCACTACGGAAAGCAAACCACTACTCTGCAGCAATGTGGGCAAAGTCCAAGTCAACTGATTCTTTCTACTTGTAGAAAAGGATAGTAGGTAAAGTGAAAACTCAACCAAGAGAAAGAAATAAGTAACTCCTCTTTTTCTGTCTCTATCAAACTTACTTTGGACAAGTCAGGCAAACACTTACTTCCTGCAATTCTGCTGCACCCAAAAACATCCCTTCTGCCCCACCTCCAGAAAAATACTCTAACTGGCACATAACAAGATTGGTGGCTTGGACTGGATCTATTTTCATTCATGTTTATTACACGACAGAATACAGGTTCTTTGCTGTAGTAAGCAAACCCCGAGTAATAAAATGGGTCTAAAGAACAAATACTGCAAATAAAAGGTAGCTGTCTTTTAATCCTGAACATCGGTCCATAATAATTTCATCTTTAGCCTGTGTCCATAGTATCTGGAAAGGTCATTATGTGCCTCAGCTGGTGTGACTTACACAAACAGCCGAGCGCATTAAAAAAAGAAAAAAATCAAGTTTGCGTTACACTTGCTACCTGCACATTTCTTGGCATGCTTCCTCAGCCCTCCTACACACCAAGACCAATCAAAGTCAAATGTAAATGCCTAAGGATAGCACAGATCAAAAGTTGTAACAGCAGCACGGTGAGCTGCTTTCAAGAGGTCTTAGACAGCTGATACCAGCCGCTTGCAACATGGCTAGTTCTACGTAAGAGGGCAGTCAGACTTCAGTACACTAAGCAAACAATCCCAGCCTCATTTTGCCCCTCTTGATGAAGATTAAGAAAGAGAACCCCAAATTTCAATTCCAGATATATTGCCCATTTTTTACATGGCCTGCAACAAAAGGCACCAACTGTTCTCTCTGTTTCACTACATAAACACAGAATTCTGATTGATTTAACACTAATGTTATTGCCAACACATAGAACATAAAGTTACTGCATTTTATGTACTGTAATCGGCATAAGGGTAAAATCCATACTACAGAATATGTCTGGATTTCAAAATAATGAAGTATGTAAATCCAAGCTACAGTTCACCATCCAGAAAACACTTTTGAAGTCTGTGCTCTACAGAATTCACAGCTGCCTATAACCATAAAACTGTTGGATAATGAAAAGGCAACAACTTAAATATTGGCACACAAAAGGCATGTAAGAGAAAGGGCCTTCAGCAATATCCAAACCACAGGCCCAGTTCACCACCACTTGATTCCTCATGTTACATCATTGCAACTACAGCTAGTATTTCATGCCCATTCTTTAAGGACAGTTTACAAACCCCTTCAGCTAAGAGCATACACTGACCTCTCACATATTTCAGTGCGGCAGAGACCACAAGGTGTTTCAATTCTGTAAGGATTCAGAGCACAGTTGTTTATACATGTATAACAGAATTTGGTGCAATAATGTCAGATGTGGTGAGGCTGTAATTTACAATCAAAGGTAAGAGTTAAGGGTGGAAAGCAATTTTAACACAATTCGTCATCACCATGTAACCACTAGGGACTACTTCTTCAGCTTTGAAACTGTCAAGCTTGTTAAAACAACCAGTACTTCTCATTGAGATGTGCAACCTAAACATGCTGTATTTCTGACCTAAATGAGTATCTCAAAATACCTTTTAAGAAACAGGCCAGTTTTTTAGCTTTAAGTTACTAGAAATACCATGCATGGAGACTAACCTGACTACATTAACAGTGAACTTTCCAAAATGCTTTCCAAAATCTAATAAAACTTCTTCCTGAAATCTAAATCTTAAAAGCCTTCAGGAAAACACTCCTCCATACACACTTTCCTTTTTTATCATGAGTCCATATTACAGTCATTGAAGAGATGACATACAGGTGAAGACTGGAAAAAAAAAATCGTAATTGTATTTAGACACTGAGTCTGAAACACCACTAACATTAAAAGAACTCAAAATGGAATAACAGCAGCCTTTAAAAACACAGATTCATTCTGCTTAAGCCTATAAATACACCGAATACATGACTGGAAGGAGTTACCAAAAAATCCTTAGCCACAAGAATACTGCAGCAAGTGATACTCACAGAAGTCTTCAGTGCCAAGTAACTGGAAGAACCATAACGGCACTGAAGTGCATTTCATTTCCACGCAGAAATGTTAGCACCAGCACAAAAACCTATCTTCAGTTTAAAGGGGAATAAGAAACGCATGTTCCATACTACAAAAACACTGCGCAGTTAGAAGCAGACACTTACATGTTTAAGAGCTGCTAGAGGAGGAAAATTCACATAATTACGGAAAAAAGGACGAGCTGTCAAAATAGCTTTAGCCTCAATACTTGACAATTGCCTTTTAATTAACCTCCACAAAATTAAACCCCTCGAGGGTACCCGAATCCCTGCAGGACAGCGCTGCCTAAAAAGCTTTCGCCTTGTCCAGGACACCACCTCAGCGGTGCTCCCCTTCGGGTTCGCCGCGCTCTGCCCGAGCACCGGCTCCGGGCAGGTAACGCCCCGGGGCACGGCCCCCCGCCTAACGGACCCCCCCCGCCTAACGGACCCGCACCCGCCCACCGCGCAGCTCGGCAGCGAACCCCGCTGCTCACCTTCGCCCCCACGACCGCTCCCCGGCTGGCAGCCAGTGACCGGCCTCTCACGTCCCCAGCCCGGCGGTGCCCGCCGCTCCCCCGGAACCCCGCCGGCCAACGCACACGCGG
>Ga0065711_1009554_pt1 | contig 10882 bp, 2 predicted proteins | sample Hoacrofraction12_FD_59098 | JGI IMG/M metagenome (GOLD analysis project Ga0065711, IMG submission 59098) | Hoatzin crop microbial communities from Cojedes, Venezuela - Epithelial fraction 12 v2 (version 2) | ecosystem: Host-associated > Birds > Digestive system > Esophagus > Crop | place... | reverse complement strand
TGTGCAGCCTGCTGTAGGTGACCCTGCTTCGGTAGGCGGGTTGGACTAGATGACCCACAGAGGTCCCTTCCAACCCCTACCATTCTGTGATTCTGTGATTCTGTGACTATTTAAGAAGAGTAGTGAAGACAGGAGTAGAGTCAGCAAGTCAGCGTTAGAGTCAACAGATGTTTGCGAGTGTCTGGGTTTACCAAAACCATCACATTTCTAAAACAACCTTAAAGATGATGGACTGGATTAACATCATCTGAGAGTTTGTTTGACAGTAAGTATTGAGTATTTATTAAAGGGTGACAAAAAAAGGAAAAGAATGCCAGGAGGGTTGGTTTGCTTCATCTTCCAGACATTCCTATACAAACAACATGAGACTCATTAAAAATACTAGCACTTGAGAATTTTGCAGTACTCTGCAAATTGATTCATTCAAAAAGTGTTGTGTTTCTCATTGTTTGAATCAATTAATTTGCAGGAGGCACGGTATTTCTCATTGTTTAAAGCAATTCATTTGCATGTGCTGAATACTCCCATGCTACATGATGCTTAAATTGTGAAAAATAAGTCCTTTCTTCATGTTACTGGCAATGTACTGCAAGCAACAGCATACAAAATAAGCCATGATGCAAATGATTGCATTAGGTTATTAGATTCTAAGAGATTAATATAAACTACTGACAGCACCCCATGTAACAATAGGAGCTTTTCTTTGCAACAGCTAGTTTTAAAATGGAGTAGTGTTGTCCTTCTTATCATTTAGTACCAGATGAGAGTAAAAAGAAAAGCACGTCCTCTATCCAACAGCTGGGAACCCCAGCTTCGTAGATAAGAGAGGTTGTGTTAGTTCCAACAAAAACTGAAATGTCCTGAAAAATTTTCTAGGAATAATGGGATCTATATAGAAATGCAAAGGACAATTTAACAGATTTGTACAGCCATTAATCTTGTGTTTTAAGCTCATCTTGGAAAATGTGGACCTAATTCAGGCTTGCTGCAACTTATGCTTTCTTTTAGATTTCTGAATAATCATATGTAGATATTCTTTGGCATTAGGAAAAAAGAAATTCAATGATCAAATCACCAAAAAAAAAAAAAGTTCTTGCTGTGGTTTTCCGAGTGGTCTATTGACATTTTAGGATGTGGGATTGAATGCGTGAAACTTATTTGCAAACCTTTTTAGTAGGGGTGAGTGGAAAAGATGAGTGCATCTAGTGTACATTTTAAGACCTCTTTTCAGCTTATTTTTGTAAGAACTACAATATACCCATCCTTCATTGTAATTCGTAAAGTTTTAGAGAATAAATGCTAGGCACTGCAACCTAAAGTCCTTGAAAATGTAACTACCTGCACTGGGAATGAGTATATCCTCAGATGCCTCCATCACTTTCCATTCCTGGCTGAGGGACCCTGAACAATGCCATAAAACATCTTAGCCCTCAGGCCACTTTTGTCCAGCTTCAACAATGCATTTTACTTCTCTCAGAAGCTTATGAAGAAACACTTAATTATAGCTTGGAAACAACAAGCTTCAGTAAGTTTACATACTAAATACCTCACAAATTGTTTCTGAAATTGGTCTAATAAGGCCCAAGAAAATAAGTCATTCTACTTACATACATTTTCCTAATTCTCCTCAGTAATGTTTTGAGGAATTACAAGTGTAAAAATAAAGATGGTTGCTGAAAAAGTGTCTATGCTTAATTTATTAAAGATCAGTTGCTCTGCACACTTCTGACTACAAGATGTCCCTGAATTACTTGCAGCACAGTGGTGGAGCAGCACTTTGTCACCAACGGTCAGTCTGCATTAACTTCTTTTTTTCCCACATATTAACTTGAAAATCTTGAATAGCTCCCACTTGAGCTCTTGCAGTAATTGAAATTTGCCAGGGAAACAAAAAGTGCTGTGTGAAAGGGCAAGGCACTTTCCTAAAGAAATATTTATCATCTTATTTTATGTCTAAAAAAAATGGAAGCTGAAACAAGTCTGTGGTCTGCTCCTGTCAGCAGTGTGGTGTGAGCATTACTTGGTGCAGCCATGAATAAGCAGAGGATGTTATGCACTAAAAAGTAGGAAACTGAAAATTGCATCAGGAAAATAGAGCATTTTCAGCATTCTCACCCATATAGTTCCGCATTACAGGGATCTGTAACGGAAGGTTAGTATGTCACTTTGCATTTTGGGAAAAAATGAGGCTTAGAGAAAAGCAGCTAGAGCAAGCCCTGAATTATGATTGCGGCTGGAAATAAAACCAACTGTTTTTCTATTATTGTACAAATCAGTAAGCTTCTAGAATTCATGTGTTAATAGATGGATGTTGTGAATATGTTGTAAAACACGAAACTAAAGGTTAAGTATCTTCAGATAGCTAAGAAACATGTGAATTGCCTAGATTTTTAAAAATCCTCATGTGACAGCTTATTAAGGTTACAACAAAACCTCTATATCGAGAAAAGTGTTATTTGGATTGCAAAGTCCAGTAGCTTTGAAAGACAGTAGTAACTCATATTCATATTTCTCAGCATTTTTATTATAAAAGATTTTTGCTAAGAAAAAGAAGCTTTCCTAAGAAAGCTATCACCTGTGCTGTTTATAGTGAATATTTGAAATACAGCAATAAAATGTTCTCAAGCTATGGAATTGCCTTTTCTTTGTCTCTTAAAATTCCATTCATGTTCAGCTGAAGTATCAGTTTCCGTTTTTTCATCACTTGTGTTTTAAGGGAAAATTTAGCATTTTGCAAAAGTGCTATGTGACAGTAAACATTTTAAAGGTCTAGACCCAGACAGTTACCAACACAACAGTAGGTAAAATAGCAGGCAAGGTATTTAAAATGCTTAGGAATGAGCAAAATGCACAGGAAATTTGGCTAGGTTTTTTTGTCTGATCACTCACTTTTTCTGACACCATCGTGCTAGAATTCACTTTCCACGAGCAGCCAATTGACTTAATACCAGTACCCTAGCTCCCATACTTCAAATCTATGTTGTAATGGTTAAGGAGCTATGGTGAAGACATTGTAATTGTACCTAATGAGAATTAAACAAAAATCTTCTACCAGTAAATGAAAAACTTATCATAGAGTCATAGAATGGTTTGGGTTGTAAGGGACCTTAAAGGTCATCCGGTTCCAACCTCCCTGCCACGGGCAGGGACACCTTCCACTAGACCAGGTTACTCAAAGCCCCATCCAACCTGGCCTTGAACACCGCCAGGGAGGGGGCAGCCACAGCTTCTCTGGGCAACCTGTGCCAGTGCCTCACCACCCTCATAGCGAAGAATTTCTTCCTAATATCTAATATAAATCTACCCCCTTTCAGCTTGAAGCCATTACCCCTTGTCCTATCACTACATGCCCCTGTAAAAAGACCCTCTCCAGCTTTCTTGTAGCTGTTCTTCAGGTATTGGAAGGCTGCTATAAGGTGTCCCTAGAGCCTGCTCTTCTACAGGCTGAACAGCCCCAGCTCTCTCAGCCTCTTCTCGTAGCAAAGGTGTTCCAGCCCTCGGATTATTTCTGTGGCCTCCTCTGGACCTGCTCCAACAGTTCCATGTCTTTCCTGTGCTGAGGGCTTCAGAGCTGGAGGCAGGACTCCAGGTGGGTTTACACCAGAGCAGAGTAGAGGGGCAGATGTTGAAAGACTATGTTAAAGACTGTTCTTTGTTTATAGAAGTCAAGACCTAGAAGAGTTAGGAAAGGCCTAATTATGGTTACCAAGATCCTTGGTGTAGCTCTTACACATGTGCTATAATATGCAAAACTATATGCAGAGAACTGCCTCTTTCAACCCTGTGAATGCACAGAGCTGGAGCAGAGTTAAGACCAGATGATTACATGTCTGGCATTGTCTGGCTGCTTAATTCTGCACCACAGATAACTTCTTTATAAATATAGGCTTTTTGTGGTAATTATAATAATTAGAATTACGTGGTTGCATTTTATGCATTTATCAAATATTTGAAGATATTTATCATCTGTCTTGCATTTCATAGTATAGTGATGAATTATAGAGGATTACTAAATTATAAAATCTCTCTTATTTATGTTCCCTGCCTTCTTCATTTAAAAAAAAAAAAAAAAGGTTATGCAGAGATGGTTCCTTATTCCTGGGATGTGTTTCGAAAGGGCTCCACTCAGGGACAAAGGTCCTCCCATGAAGAGCAGCTTGCAGGATAGATATTTTTGATTGTGCATTTTATAGGGCAGATATTTCCTCCACTGTACTTTGATAACAGCCTGGCACACTTCAAACGCTGCGGCAATATAAATGAGGGAAATAAATCAAAGGCATTTTGGGAAACTAAATTCTTTGAATATAAATTTTGCCTTTGGATATTATAAACGCATGAAACTAAAATGAATGCCAAAAGAAGTGTGGTGTGAGTATCCACAGGAAGTATTCAATCTTTAAATTATTCATTGCACACAGCAATTAGATAAGCAACAAAAGTTTTTTAAACATTGCTCACAGTGTAAAATAATCTTTAATAAACTCTAAGAAAACAGAATGTGCAGCATGACATACACCTTTTCAAGCATGTTCTCCAGAAATACTCACAGAATGCATCACAACTCATCGCTGAAGAGAAGAGCAAGTGCTTTATACAGTGAGGAGTTTGTTCAATGTGTAAAGTATATTAACATAAATTGGAGGAGTTTGTTCAATGTGTAAAGTATATTAACATAAATTGGAACTGTGCAGATACATTAAGAGGAAACTAAAGACCCTTTATTCATTATTTCAAAATTCAGATGAGACCCTCTCTCTTTTAATAATATCTGTCAGTAAGGCTTTTCCTTTCTGCCGCTAAACCTATGGTGCTTCATGCACAGCAGTTATAAAAGAAAGCAAATTTCAGGCCTACATGTCAGGATAGACACTATCTATTTGGTGACAGGGTAATTTTGTTTCCTGGAGCATATTAAACGTTCTGGTGTGCTGCATATAGGCATACCAAAACCCAAACTGCTCATGGAAGCTTCAGCTGAAGAGAGCAGCTTGCTTACAGTCCACTAGTGGCTCAGAGTAGAGTAGCGGCTTGAAGATGTGGGCGAGATGACCTACCTGTCCCTAGCGCTTCACCTGAGCTGGCTGGCCCTGCTGCAGGGCTATCTGCCCTCCCACACCGGCTAAAGCAGTCAGCCATCCAGGGAGCTGCTTTGACTTCAGCAGCTGAGCTCTGCATCATTTTTACACCATCAGTGAACTGACTCTGTTTAAGATTACATAACCATTTCTAATAAAAAGTCATTTTACTCAAGCTATTAACAAGGAGTAGCCTGTAAGTTATACATTTATATTAAGTGAAGGAAATCACCTACAGCGCCTCAGAAGAAATGATTTCCTAATTATTTTTACACAAGAGAACTATGTGTGGAGATGTTTAGGAAAAAGCTGTTTCACAAAGAAATCCAAAGTATACTCCTTGCATATTTTAAATTGTATTAATATTTCCTCCACCTATCCTCTTTGACATCTTGATATCTTTGACAGAGGACACAAGAATTGCAAACATGCCAATACAAATCAAAGCTGTTGTTCAGGTATCTAAAGCACTAACCAGCAGAGTACTAGAAGGGCCCATTTTCCATTGTTTCATCTCTGGCTTTTTCTGTTCTTGCCTGTTTTTCCTGTCTCTTCTTTCTGTGAGGTTAAAGCTTCTACTCTGTGTAATCACTAATAAAAATACAGCCCCCATCCTGAGGAGTTTATATTCCAATTTAAGATAAACCCCAACAAGAGAATAACAGACAGCAGGAGGGAAGAAAAGGCTGAGGCGAGACCCTGTCCCAACACACATACATATTACTATCTTTATGCACAGTTTGATGGATACCTCCCTCTCCCTTTTTAAAGAATAAAGATACACAGGACCAAAATTGGGATCTCTTTATTCGATGAGAGGGATGCAAAAGTAAATCAGCCAGTAGCGCAGGAAAAAGAATAGAACCTTTCACTCTCGTCTTCTCATTCTTGTGTTTGGACATAAAGTTACAGACTAATTTTATTTATTCTGCTGTTCAAAGTCAGGCTGAATGGGTGTTCAAGTACTTACAGCTCACACATGCCAGAGTAATTTTCTCTACAGGCTGTGCTTTTTCCCTAACAGAGTAGGTGCTCTTTCTGCTGCGTTTGTTCAATTAATTACAGATGTGTTTTCTCTGGGACATACTCTAAGCACTATTTTCTGCAGACAGTTTGTAAATCACAAACCTATAACCCACAGTGTACAAGTCTCCTACTTAAAAAGGCTCAGATCTGTCATGTTTTCCTGTAAAAATAAAATTTAACAAGTACCTCAGTTTTTGGTTATTGAACTGTTAAACTCCATCTCTTTCTTCTGTGTGTTGTGTTCTCTCAGGTCCTTGAACAAGACGCCGGTATCTCAAAGCACATAGTATGGTTTTGCTTAGGAAAAGTCAATCATTCTGAGATATTCAATGATTTTACTGACTACGTAGGAGATCTTATTGATTATACCTTGGGATAATACGTATATGGTTTGCTTTGTATCTATTTAGATACAGATGCTTTAAAGCCAATTATCAGAGTTAACACCAAAAAGGTGAGCAGTCTCATTGCTTACCTTCTGTGTATAGGTTTTCTTTCACTTTTACAAATAATGATTTATGCAAAGTCACCAAAACAGCTATTGCTTCCATTGTGGAGTTTATTATCTCCAAGATGCTCAGACAAGTCATTAAGCTCTCATAGAAGGATTAGCATACAGAAAGATCACTGCATTGTGATTTTCTGCTTACATGGTTCAATACAATGATGGTTTAAGGAAGTAAAAGCCAATTTTAGCACCGTCATTACAGAACACTGTATGATGTCAATAGGCAGTTACAAATTCTATCTCCAATAAGAGTTACTTCTCCATAAAGGTGTCTTTCTATCATGTACCGATGGCATCAGTAATACATGAAAATGATTTGTGAAGACTGGTTTTAGGATTTATCTTTCATATTACCTAAAATTTTTTCAGTTATATCTTTTAAGATAAATGTCCTGTAACAAGGCAAACCTTCTCTTGAAGGTTCTTTTCACGTCTATGTACGTTTTCACTTAACAGATGAATTTTCAAAAATAACCAGCCTATCTTAAGGATAGAAATCTGGGTACTTTGCCTAGAATTAATTAAAAATACACCTTCCACCTTGCACTGAGTATGTCTTCTCTGGCATATGGTGTATCATATTATTTGTGTCNATTGCAAAACAGAAATATAATATTTAGGATTATCCCATTTTATAATGAGAACAAAAAGGAGGAAACAAAATATCTTCAACTGGATTTTATGCCTTAGCTGGTATAAGAATGTTCAAAGCACTGCTCTGTTCTGCAAGACATTCAGGGAAGGGAGCTCATGTGGTCACAGGTTTTGGCAACCAGAAAAATCTATATTACTCAGTGAAGAACAATTTTTTTGCCCAATGGGAAGGATTTCACTAACTCCAGCACTGTCCAACACACCCTGGCAGCCAGGACATATCCGAGACATTGTAAAGAAGGACGTGGCAAAGAGCACGTGGCTGGGAATTACAGCCTTTGCAAGGAATGGGATCTGAGTATCACCATTCTTCAGGACATCAGATATACTTGGCTGTCAAGTTTTAAAAACTGTAAGTGTTCCCAAGCAAATGAGTCATATATTGCCTTTTGTTATAGTTGATATTAAAAAAGATCCATACTTCTCTTATAGGCCACATAGCTCATGTGATGTGTAAGCTGTCTTCCTTATGGGCCGACACATCACACGGTACTTTGACAACTCTGAAACATGGGACTCACACTGATCAAAGGGAAGGGATAAGATAAATACAGTGCACTTACTCCTTAGGTCAGGGATAAAATGGGAAGGGAGAACTAAAGCCTTCCATTCAAAAAGCTGAACTCTAGAAGTACAACACAGTTTTCTGGAAAACAGTTAAGATGGCAGAGCTTCACCTAGGACTTCTATGAAATCTAACAGAACATAATGAATTCATATTTAGAATGTGAAAATGGGTATATTTTTTGTGGTGAAGAGCTCACCTTCTCTGCAGGCACAAGCAGCAGCTGCTCAGAAAGGTAATGCTTCGCAAGAAAAGCCAAATTGTGCAGGACAGTAGAGAAGCGTTTGGAAAAGATACTTGGACATGATGAAGAAAAGATTATGAGATTCACAACCTTCAAGAAAGTCTTTCTGTGTAAAAATGGAAATGTGTTATTCTGCCTTCAGCAGCTGAGGGAAAGTTTTGGTAGAACACACACACAGGAGCTCCTAAAGATATAACCAGAAAGAATGTATCAGCCAGGAGGGATGAAAATATCGAGCTACTAAGGAGTAGATGTGGACAGAAATTGGCAATAAACTAAAGGAACATGTCTTTGAAATGCAGTATGTATCTTTTTTACCTGCAGTAGAAAGTTCTTGATGAACCAGGAGGTTCTGTCCAGTTTCCATTTCCCATTATTTTTAAAAGACCCAAAGATTCTCTTTATGCGTCACTTTTTCAGATGGGGTTTTGAGCCAGACAGGGTTGTATTTTGATGTTTTCACATAGACAGTTGTAAAGCTTTTCAAGGAATAAAGCTATAGCAATGTCAGCCTAAACTTTGGAGATGACTTTACAGAACTATGAGAATCTCTTGTTCCTAGTGAAAGTCCTGGTTTGAAAATGTAGTCATCATATTTATTTTTAAGTGTGCACATTTCACAACGATTAAGAACCTTTCTTTGCCATCAGCATGACCTGACGATCATTTTCGCTAAAAGATTATTATGTAATGAGTATGAAAGCAACATATCCCTCATTTTACAGATTATATTTTGTTAGAGGAAAATAGCACAAGGAAGACTAGTTGTGTATACCTAAGAAAAAGTTTGATGGAGCACTTTGTCTATTTTCTTTTGATTTCCATTCTACAGTTAGTGATGTAGCTTGCCTTCAAGTCTTAATTTAATCCTAATTCACATACCCAGTAAGAAGCAGAGATAAAATTGCCCTAAGCCCATAGAGACAGAGAAATTGAAGTTCATTCAAATCTTGTCTTCCACTGCTGACTACAGAAGTACACCCTCACACATAATTTAGGGGCTACAGTTAGGTACTGAGATAAAAGATTTCAAGTCCGTCTGTTCTAGACCTGCACAAGGAAGTTAGATATGCTACTCTTTTGTGAAAGGGGTCTTTGATGAGACATTTTTGACCCATGGTAAATTTCTGGACTTCCAGAAGCGTGTGCTACAGGTAATTTAGTCAGCAGGAAGTATTTTATCACTAGCCAGTTCACCAGTATCCAGTGGCCTAGAATGATGGAGTTCTAATTAAATATTAAAAATTAACAGAGAAAATCTGTATTTAATAAAACTTCCCTCTACAGTAGGCCAATATGCATGAATTAATAGATTCTAAGCCCAAGAGGGGCTATTATGATAATATAGTCTGACTTTGTAGGTAATGCAGGCTAAAGAGCATCAAAATCCTTGCATTTAGTCAGCTATTGTTTTGACTACGGGAGGTCTTTAAAGGAGATGTTCTATACTGATTTAAAGACTTCTAGAGTGCAGAATTTATCTTTTAGTAAGTTGTCGCAGTAGTTAATTATTCTCATTCCTAAGAAAGTGGGCCAGACTTATTATAGACAAAATTCAGCTTCCAACAATTTGACCGCTTTATGCCTTTGTCTGCTAGATTAAAGTGCTGTCTGCTATCAAATAGGTCTGCCTCACATAGGTACTTGACTAAGTCACCTCTTAAACCACTCAAGACATGAGTTTTAAACAGCCATTTTGAAGTGGATGAGTAATAAAATGAAAGTTTTATGCAAATTTTTGCTCTTCATAGTGTTACATTGTTTCAAACTGGAGGAGTCAAACATGTCATCAAATACAGATATCCATGTACTCACCAACATCAATTCAAAAGCGGCCTGAACTTTGTTACAACTTTTTCTGTTTAATACGTTCTTTTCTCTCCTTCTTCTATATCAAGTTTGTAATCGTTTTTAAAAAGCATATCAAATGTTATGCAGCAAAAATAAGCAGTTAATGTCTTAAATTAATTTTTCTACACTCATTTAAAACTTTTTACTTTTTATATTTTCAACAAAATGATGCTCTTATGAGTCAGAACTTTAAGATCATATTACTACAAAGAATCAATTTTGTAGGCATGTAGGCTGCATTGGATCTTTCAACTATTCAGCATTGTGTTTACTATGAAGAGACACTGATTTCAAAAGTGCAGTTCATTATGGTGTTGGAAACATTTGGAAGACTTGAGAAAAGAGTATTTTTGTGAAAGTTCGATTGTCGGTGGAAAGGTGTCTAATACGTGCTAAAAATTAACAGAAGGTTATTTAAGGTCCAAATTAATTCTTCTGGGCTCTTAAGATATACTGAGCTTGGTAAGTGTTCATCACTAAACATTCTGCAGCGGTGCTTATAGTGTACAATGAATAACACTCAGCATGATAGCACAGCATCACCCTTATTCCTTTTGGAGTAAGTTTTTCTCGATTCATTCATCATTTCTTCCAGCTTTTTACAGTTGCTGCATAAAATCAGCCACACTATATTTGACAAAAATTTTATCAGAAATGTCTTCAATGTTAAATTTGTTACTAAGTATCAAAGGTCTATGAATATGGAGTAAATGATTTTATCATATAGAGTATAGAATCACAGAATCACAGAATGTTAGGGGTTGGAAGGGACCTCTGTGGGTCATCTAGTCCAACCCCCCTGCCGAAACAGGGTCACCTACAGCACGCTGCACAGGACCTTGTCCAGGCAGGTCTTGAATATCTCCAGAGAAGGAGACTCCACAACCTCCCTGGGCAGCCTGTTCCAGTGCTCCGTCACCCTCAGAGGGAAGAAGTTCTTCCTCATGTTCAGACGG
>Ga0065711_1050343_pt1 | contig 10883 bp, 6 predicted proteins | sample Hoacrofraction12_FD_59098 | JGI IMG/M metagenome (GOLD analysis project Ga0065711, IMG submission 59098) | Hoatzin crop microbial communities from Cojedes, Venezuela - Epithelial fraction 12 v2 (version 2) | ecosystem: Host-associated > Birds > Digestive system > Esophagus > Crop | place... | reverse complement strand
CTGTTAACCAGGTGAGTTTTCCTGCCCCTTTCAGTGCTGTTCCCTGCCACTGATGGGATGGAGGAAAACACCACCTGCGCCCCTGATCCCTCAACCAGTCGCCCCAGTGCCCTGAAGTCCCTTTTGATGGTCTTGGGACTTCTTTCTGTGATCTCCATCGATGATGGAGAGTGGCTCTGCAATGACATCCACCAGCTCCCTCAGCACTCGTGGGTGTTTGATGACACTCATTGAATTGGGTAATACTTTATTTTGTTTGTGCACAGTAAATATTCTTCTGATTAAAATGGAATTTCAAGATAAATAAATATCTCTTATGGATCATCACAGACATTATTAAAAGTGTGTGCCAAAATGATAAATAGCATTATAAGATAATTTTTTTTTCAGGGCAAAATATGTTGATTCCAACAAGCAGAAGGAAAAAAAAAATAGACCAGAAATTTGTTTCACTGTTCTGTGCAAACCCACCGAACTTGCATGTTAGAGTCTGACAAAAAAGGGTAAACAAAGGAATGTTGAATAGTTTAGAATTAATGCAGATATCTCCAAGCATGGACACCTATGCCAAATTGTTTCCATGTTTTCAAAGTGGTTTTGGTTAGTACAGATAACATGCAAAAGTAATATAGCAAGTAGGGAATATTTCATATATTTTACACTTGGTGATCCCTAAGAGCAATTCTGCTGGACACAGTTTTCTTTATCGCAGCTGTAGTTTATTACTCTTTTCTGGACAAAAAAAGTATTGAGAGCTATTCTGTTCTAGGTTATGCAGATTATGTAACCAATAAGAGTTCTTTTGGTCTGTATTCCATGCATTGTTAATTTAATGAACAATAAATAGGCCACAGAAAGTATTATTTTAGACTGAAAGCAAAGGAAATTACATTTTTTGTATTAAACTCCTCTGATACAACATAAAGCTCAAAATCATGTTGCAAACAAATAAACTTTGGGGTACTAAGGTTTTCCTGGAATATGTAACACAGTAAGGAAAAAGGAAGAAAAACAGCTGAAGATCGTCCTGTTGAGTATGTGTGTGTGTGTGTATGTAAGGATATCAAAGATGATTGCAAAGGGAGTGTTTAGAAGACTCATGAATCAGGCTAGTTACACTTAAAACTAAACTTTACAACAAGGACATTCAGCAACAGCATACTTTAATACTAATTAATTCTTAAGCTTACCAATCATTATATCATAATAATGTTTTATATTTCTACTTAAAGAAAGCAGTTAGTCTTTAACAATCATATTCCAAATTAGTTGAAAGTAACATTCACATGTACCTATATAAGCATTTGTATATAAGTATGACTGATGACATGCATTAGCACAGGTGGCTATTGTCCTTAAACATCTTAGATACAAAAATTAGGTAATCAGGATTAAGAGCTCTTCCATAAGCAATATCACAAGAAAAACTGGTGCCTGGTTCCCATTGTCTCTCCACTCCCACTTAAAGATCTCCTTTTATAAAATGTTTGAGTTTTTGTACAGTCAGCTAAGCTCTGCTTCACGCAGCAAGCTTCATAACAATTGATAGCAAGCCTAAGAGGTTAGGATGGACTATAACAGTAACAGTTAACAGACGGACTATAACAGTATTAACATAAGGGCTTAAATCTTGTTCGCAGTGATGGTAATACTGTTCTCCCTGAGCCATTAGATGCAGAAATGCATTGTTTCCCAGCTACTTATATCAGTGTGTTAACGTTTCAGGTTAAAACAAGCTAATATTAATTAAATTCTGCTTAGTGTTGCTCTGTTTTTAAGAGAGCAACAGGCCTCTCTTTGGCTCCACAGTCATATCCACTCTTACAAGAATTTTCTCTTTTTCCTATGAAAAATGACCAGCTTGTTCCTAGAATCCATACTGTACAGATGGTGTGCCAAAGAAAGAAGATTAAATTAAGTGGGTTTCCTAACTTTTTGGCCTGAATGTAAAGATTCTAACTCACTCCTTTAGTGCACTGGTTAAGATATATTTCACATTATTCTATAAGTCTACTTAGCGTCCTGTAGCAGTACTATAGAACATGGAGATCCTATTTACCTACATATATCATTCTTAAGGTAAGCAATACTGGGCCCCCTCAAGATAAAATCCTGTGGCCTACATTCTCATCTTACCTAACAAATAGAATTTGGACTACCACTTCAGTTAAGTGCAAATCAGGGTCCACACCAATAGTTTATGTAGTCCATAAGTTTATCCACTAGCAACTCCTAAGGCAATCTATAGCACTTTAGAATGCTAAGACAGACTTGAACATGCAGAAATTTACATTTTTACAGAACTAAAATGGAAGATTCTTACTGAAACAAAGGTTAATGAATCTAAGGCACTCAGCAACAAAAGACCTTCCAACTGAGACCGACATGAATCGAGTTTATACTGGATAACTGTCTTGAACCTATGCTCAAACTGAAATATTGTTGCAGGCTTTGGGCTACATGTGCTAAAAAGCAGATATTTGTCAAGCAGGCTTGATCTCCAGAAGCTTAGTTCCCAGAACAGACATCACAATGCATGAGGATGTAATTAGACATCTGAAAAACAATATCCTGTGAAGAGTTAGATGCATGAGACAACTATTACTAAAGGACATGAGAAGCAATAGAAGTTTCCTGGAAATAGTAGGAATGGCTTTGAACCTCCTTTAATAAAACAGAGATTTGGACCCGTGTGGCATGTTTTTCAAAGAAATTCATTTAATGTTCTGATATTTAGGTAGGTGAGAATTGCCTTCCCATCCACCTATATATTAATGAAAGCAACTGCAAGAGTATTTTCTAAGCTTTACTGTTTGTATTACGCAAGGTCGGGGAAGGTCTCTCTCCACTCCCCCCTAACACCCTCCCCTGCTTCTCTCTTTCTCTCTCTTATTCTTTCTTTCTCTTACCGAATATTCGTTGAGATGCATATGTTACCCCATTTAGTTCCTAAGGCTGATCAACTGTCATATTCACACCTAAGAAGAAATTCAGCTGCAAACACTTGGTAAACTTTCATAATGTAGAGGAAGATATCCAGGGATTTCTATGTGCCCTAAAGTTTAAGCAGCAATTTTTTTTTTTATCTGTCTGTGGGGTGAGTTTGCCACAGCTGGCGGTCAAGCATCCACGCTTCCACTCGCTTACTTCTCCCCTGACAGTGGAGTAAGGCAGAAAACAGCAAGAACAACAGCCTAAAAACTCATCAGGGAAATCACTCATTAATTACTGACTCGACTTGGAATATTTAACTTAGTTCATTGCCAGTTAGCATAAACATTTAATTACTGATTTAAATATTGAGAAAAAAAGAAGACAAATATTTCAACACTTAGGGAAAATACATTTTCTCCCCCTTTCCCATGTTCAGTTTCACTCCAGACACCTCTCCTTCCCCTGTTATCAGTGCAGGTTGTGCTCGATCCCTTCAGTAAGGCAATGGGCTGAGCAGGAGTTTGGGTTCAGGCTGCAGAAATTTCTTTCTGCTACTCCTTATTCCTTACTTTTTTCCCTCTCTACTCATCCCTTCCTACATGTTTCCACTTCTTTATTGTAGACTTATCAATGGGCTGCAATCACTTCAGGAAGTACATGCTCCAGCACGTGCTTGTCTAGAGGTTGCAGTCCCTTCAGGGGTTTGCCTGTGGCAGTATGGGCTATCCACTGGTTGCAGTGTCTTCAGGGGTGTTACCAGCTTCATCATGGAGCACTACTCCTATGTCCTTGTTATTCTTTTTTCTTTTGTTTTTTATCCTCCTTAAATATATTTTTATAAAGGTACCACCAGCTCCACTGGTAGGCTCAGATATGTTCTGCAGTGAATCTGTTTGAGCTACCTTAACAGACTGTGTCTGTCACAGGGCAGCCCCTAGCCTCATCTCAGGCATAACATGAGGCATGATCTATGCAAACCACACCTCCATACCAAGACCTTGGATTTATACCAACCAGAGTCTTTATTTGTGGTTCAACTCGGCAGTTGACAACTAAACACTAGACTGCTGCTTGCTCACCCCTCTTCTTCCCCACACAGGAGAAGTGGACAAAAGGGAAAACTCATGGGTTGAGATAAAGAAGGTTTAATAAGACCACAAAGGAAATACCAATACTACTAGTAATAATAATACTACTAGTAATAATGATAATAATGAATAAGTAAACCAAACTATGTACAACACATTTTTTCTTGTCACCTGATTACCAGTTCACAGCCAATCCCCGGGCAGTGGTGGAGAAAACCTGAAATCATAAATTTTGTGAAATTCTAAAAAAAGAGCAAAATCCTGTACAAGAGAGATTTCGAACCCACAGAAAAAAGAAGAGCAGATTCCTGCCCCCGGGCCAACCCTCATTCATAAACTGAGCATGACATCTATGGTATGGAATATTTCCATTAACCAGCTTGGGCTCACTGCCTGACTATGCACCCTCCCAGCTCCTGCACACCCGCTCATTAGCTGAGTACAAGAAACTGGAAGGAAGTCCCTAATTTCATAGCAACAGCTGAACACATCAGTGTCATCAACATTCTTTTCATACTAAATCCAAAACACAGCTGCTACTGAGAGGAAAATTAACTCTATCCCAGCTGAAACCAGGGCAATGTGCTTTAAGACTGTGGTTTGCAAGCTCCTGCAAGCTCTGGTTTTATTTTGAAAGTCCTGTTAGCATCTTTATCTAGAATGTGTATCTTCCAATCAGATAAAGGGAACAAGACTATTTTGAAAAGCATGTAGAGTCAAACTGAGCCATGAATTCACATCAAAGCCCCATGGTGTACTACAATAGAGGAATATATCAAAAGAAAAAAAAGCTATAAAGAATGTGGAATCAAGGAAGATCTCCTTGGGAGGAATATATAGACAATGCCAGAAAGTGCAAGGCTGGAGCTGAGGAAGTGAAACTCAGCTGGAACCGAAAGTAGGAAGGATTGTGGACTGCAAGAAGAAGAGCTTCTGAAAATACATGGTCAGACAAGGTAAAATGAGAATGTGGGCTTTTGCTCAACGAAGTATAGTATCTATTGAATACAAAAGACTTGGGAAAAGTTGGGATATTCCAATGTCTTTCTTGTCTCAAATTTTACTGATAACATTTGTATTTGGGCATCCCCGGCCACCAACCCTTTAAGCAGAGTCTGTAGGAACAAGTGATTACCCAAAACACAGGAAGATTATATTTGGGAATTTCTTAAGATAATTGGACGTACAGGAGTCCATGAGGCCAAATGAGTGCATCCAAAGCTGCTGAGGGAGCTGACTGATGACAGTATAAGGCTGTTTTCTATCATCTTTGACAAGTCATGATGAACAGAGGAATTTCTGCAGACACAAATGTAATGTTCACCTTTTAAGTACGGAAAGAAGGAGGGTCTGGGGAACTGCAGATCAGTCAGCTTAGAGTCAGTTCCTGGGAGGGTTAAGAAGCCATTTCCAAGTATGTGAAGGACTTGAAGGTTATTTGGAACAGTCAGCATGGGTTTACAAATAGCAAATCATACTACTAAGCTGTTAAACTGATTGCCTTCCGCAAAGAAACGACTGTTGTGTGGATAAGGCAAGAGCAGTGGCTTCTGTATACCTTAACTTTAGAAGTTAAAGTTTTTAACACAGTTGCCTCATAGTGCAGCAAAATTGACGAGGTACAGACTCGAGTAGCCAATAAAGTGGATGGAAAATTGGCTAGACTGTTGGGCTCAAAGGGAAGTGGTTAAGAAAGTCCAGCTGACAATCCATTACTAGTGGCATCCTTCAGAGATCAATATTGAGGACTGTTTTATGTCTGTAATAACTACCTGCATGTGGGGATAGAGTACTTCAGCAAGTGTGGAGAGGAAGCATTGATATGCTCAAAGACAGGTCTGCTGTTCAGAAGAACCTCTACATACTGGAGGAACGGGCCAACAGGGATTTCAAGAAGTTCAGTACTTCTACTACACATGGGGCACAATAACCCCATAAAACACTGTAAGCTGGAGGACAACTAAACAGAAAGCAGCTTTCCAGAAGAAGGATCTGGAACCTTGAAAGAAAACATGTTGAACTTGAATCAGCAGGATGACCTTACAGCAAAAGAAGGCCAACTGCCTTTTGGATTTTATTAGTGAGAGTACAGCCAGCAGATAAAGGGAAAAGATATTTCCCTTCTATTTGACACTTGTAAGAGTATATCTAGAGTATTGTGCCTAGTGTGGAGATCCTCAGTATGAGAAAGACATCAATAAATGCAAGCAATGCCATAGTTTGATTCGACAGCCAGCAACTAAGCACCAGACAGCTCCTGGCTCTCTCCTCTCCTTGCCCCCAGTGGGATGGGGAGGAGAAATGGGCAAAAGGTAAAACTCATGGGTTGAGATAAAGACAGTTTAAGAAGATGACAAAGGAAATACTAATATCAATACAAATACTAACAACAATGAATATGCAAAAGAAGATATACATGATGCAATTTTTCTCACCACCCAAGGACCAATTGCCTAAATAGTCTCCAAGCAGTGATCACCGAACTCATGGATTTCACGGAACTCCAGAAAAAATAATGAACTCACGGAACAGTTCAAACTCCCAGAAAAAAAATTGATTCCTTTCCCCTGGTCAACCCCCATTTATAAATTATGCCCCCTCCCAGCTCCTGTACACCTGCTCATTATCTGAGTATGGGTAACTGGAAGAAGTCCTTGATTTCAGAGCAAAAACTGGAAACATCAAAGTTATTAACATTCTTTTTCTACTAAATCCAAAACACAGCAGCTACTTGGAGGACAGTTAACTCTATCCCATCCAAAATCACAACAAGCATGTTTAGCCAAGGTTGATCAAGATGACTAAGGGCCTGGAGATGAGAGTTTGAGAGGAAAATGCTAGGGAGAAGGTCTTATTGCTTTCTTCAGACACCTATTGGGTGATTGTAGAGAACTTGAAGCCAGACTATTTACAGAGGTTCACAATGAAAGGATAAAATACAGTGGACAAAAACTAGAACATAGGAAATTCCAAACATATATTAAAAAAAAAGTAGCATGAGATGGTCAAACACCACAACAGTTTTCCCAGGAAGGCTATGTAATCTCAGTCCTAGGATATACTAAAACCTTGAGCAGAGAAAGTCCTAAACAATTTAATCAAACCTTCCAGTCACAAGAAGGAAGATGGACATAATGATCTCCCGAGATGTCTTACAAACTACATGATTCTGTGATTATATCTTTCACAGTATTTTGTTCCAAAAGCTTCAGAACAGTACAAGAGCTTGAGATTCTGCTGTCTCACAAGCAGATATCCCCACTTTGATACTCTGTGATTTTTCTAAGTTTGTTTTCTAGTGGAATCCATTAAAATCTTTGAGAGTTACGTGTTTAAAGACAGTAAAATGTCAGTTGTTTAAAATACCGCAGACGAAAGGAAATATTTTAACCTCCATGGAAAATCATTATAAAGTCTGTTTCATGCAGTATTTATGTTATAACATTCTTTGTATCATAAGATTTGGTGGTGGGGGAACTGTGTCAATGATAGACATATGTCTGTATTTATTCAAACACCAGTATTTATTTACTCTATATATTTGGCGGTGCAGGAAATGTGTCAATGATAGATATATGTCTGTATTTATTCAAAAACCAGTATTTATTTACTGTATATAACTATAGAGATTATAAATCCATATAAACAGCTATACTGGTTGCTCATTTCTACTGGTTAGGCTTCATAAGTCTCTCACTCTGGTCTTGACTGATTTTCCTCTGTGGGTCACAAAAAGGAAGCAAGTAAGCCAATGAGGTCCTAGTCCCCCAGCTGTCCTGGGTCAGTGATAAGGCTTTGTGTAGCAAACTGTAGAAAGATTGTTGTAGTGTCCTTCTTTTATAAGTTAATTTTGTTGGAGAACCTAAGTATATATTTAGGTTTTAATTTATCTTCATCCCTTGGTGGAAGTTCAAGCTAAAAAGTGGTGAGAGCTCAGTGATTATGTTGTCACCTGTGTGGAGCCGTTAAACTCTAAGTTCTGAGCAAGCTGATTTAGTTAAAGATGTCTCTTCACATTGCAGGGGGCTTGGACTATGTGGGCTTTAAAGGTCCCTTCCAACCCAAACTGTTTTACGATTCTGTGATTCTATGATATAGAAGTAGTACAGGCTAGGGACTGACCTGCTGGTGAGCAGCTCTGCGGAGAGGGACCTGGGTGTCCTGGTGGATGACAAGTTGACTATGAGCCAGCAGTGTGCCCTGGTTGCCAAGAAGGCCAATGGCTGTCATCCTGGGGTGCATTAAGAAGAGTGTGGTCAGCAGGTCGAGGGAGGTTCACCTCCCCCTCTACTCTGCCCTAGTGAGGCCCCATCTAGAGTACTGTGTCCAGTTCTTGGCTCCCCAATTCAAGAAAGATGAGGAGATACCGGAGAGAGTCCAGAGGAGGGCTACGAGGATAATGAGGGGACTGGAACATCTCTCCTACGAGGAGAGGCTGAGGGAGCTGGGCTTGTTTAGCCGGAAGAAGAGAAGGCTGCGATGGGACCTAATAAATGCTTATAAATATCTCAAAGGTGGGTGTCAGGAGGATGGGGCCAGACTCTTTTCAGTGGTGCCCAGTGACAGGACAAGGGGCAACAGACACAAACTGAAATATAGGAAGTTTCGTCTGAACATGAGGAAGAACTTCTTCCCTCCGAAGGTGACAGAGCACTGAAACAGGTTTCCCAGAGAGTCTGTGGATTCTCCTTCTCTGGAGAGACTCAAGACCTGCCTGGACGAGGTCCTGTGCAACCTGATCTAGGTGACCCTGATTTGGCAGGGGATTTGGACCAGATGATCTCCAGAGATCCCTTCCAATCCCTACTATTGTCTGATTCTGTGATACTGTCAATAGAATAATTTAATGCTCCCAGCATGCCATCAGTGTATTTTTCAGATCCTGCTGGTGCCATTTGTGTCTCAGTTAAATTTGAGTCAACCGCATTTCATCTATATGCTTATCACTCCTGTGCAAAGTGACTGCTGAGTAAAAGTACCATATGTATCTCTTGAAAATAAAACACTAGAGTGTCTTCAATATGCATTACAGTCATGCTGTTTTATGACTTCTTCCAATAATTTGGGAGAAGGCCACAGAATCTTCAATCTCTGTGGTCTATGCAGTACAGTTTGAATAAAAATGTCTTCCAAAACATCTGAAGGAAGTCAAAAATAAACATGTATTTATCTAAAAATCTGTCTTCTGAAGTTAACGTGATGGTGATAGGGAACATGAAAACTTAAAAACACTACTATGAAAATTCTCTATTATTTTAGTATTGTTATAATAATATAATGAAAATAATGATATGTAATACACATACTACAGTACTTTGTGACCATAAAAGCCTTTTATAACCTCTGACATTCTGCAATGGACATTTTTCACAGACTGCCGTCATTCCAATGAAGTTTTAACTATTAACGTTTGCAGCCCAGAAGGCCAACCATATCCTGGGCTGCATCTAACGCAGTGTGGCCAGCAGGTTGAGGGAAGGGATCTGCCCCTCTACTCATCTGTGGGGAGATCTCACCTGAGTTCTGCGTCGAGCTCTGGAGCCCTCAGGACAGCAAAGACATGGACCTGTGAGAGTGGGTGCAGAGGACGGCCACAAAAATGATCAGAGGGCTGGAGCACCTCTCCTATGAGGGCAGACTGAAGGAGTTGGGGCTGTTCAGCTTGGAGAACAGAAGGCTGTGGGGAGACCTTATTGCAGCCATTCAGTACCTGAAGGGTGCCTATGAGGAAAGCTGGAGCGGGGCTTTTGACAAGGGCATGTAGTGATAGGACAAGGGGTAATGGCGTTAAATTGAGGGAGGTTAGATTTATATTAGATATAAGAAAGAAATTCTTTGCTCTGAGAGTGGTGAGGCACTGGCACATGCTTCCCAGAGAAGCTGTGGATGCCCCCTTCCTGCAAGTGTTCAAGGCCAGGTTGGATGGGGCTTTGAGCAGCCTGGTCTAGTGGAAGGTGTTGCTGCTCATGGCAGGGGAGTTGAAACTACAAGATCTCTAAGGTCCCTTCCAAACCACTTTAAGTTTCTATGATTCTAATTAATATGGCAAAAATAACTAAAATCTCCATAATAACATATTAAATTCTTATAAGACTAATAAATATAAGCTAATTCCTGGCTACTTTTTTACAAACAGCAGTCCAGATTCTCCATAGCTTATCTCAACACAGTTTTACAAGATTGCATCAATTTAATAGAAGGCACCCCAACCCCCCTCCCCCTCAGAGCAGGCAGGAGTCAGCTGCTAACGAGCGGGCAGCTCTGACTCAGAGGGGGTGGAGTCAGCGGTGACGGAGGTGTGACCCTCCTGAGTACAAGAGCAACCCCTAGGTAGCGCGAGCGACAAGGAGCGCGGCGAACAGGGCGGGCAAACAGGGTGTGCCGCGGCAGTTTGCGCGGCAGTTCGCGCAGGCAGGGCGTGCAGGCAGAGCGTGCAGGGAAGGAGGAGGCTCCTGAGAGAAGCTCAGGCAACTCATCTGCAGGAAGGAAGCCCAGCCATGGCACCCCGCCGTCAGAAGGCTGCTTCTTCCCTGCTGGTCAGAAAGGAAGCTGCAAGCCAGACTGAGGTCCCTAGAAAGCACACAGCTGTCCAGGTCTCTGGCTGCAGCGAGTGCCACCAGCTAGTGCTGGAAAAGGACAGTAGCAAAGGGAATATGTGCATAAGGTGCGACCAGGTGGACTATCTACTCTACCTGGTGGCAGAGCTAAGAGAAGAGGTAGATAGGCTACGGAGCATCAGGTAGGCCGAGCAGGAGATCGACTGGTGGAGCCGTGCCCTGACAACCCAGGAGTGTACCCATGAACAACCTGTAAAAAAGGCCCGGGACCAAAGGGCACTAGTAACATCCCCCCGTTGGGCTG
>Ga0065711_1050341_pt1 | contig 10883 bp, 4 predicted proteins | sample Hoacrofraction12_FD_59098 | JGI IMG/M metagenome (GOLD analysis project Ga0065711, IMG submission 59098) | Hoatzin crop microbial communities from Cojedes, Venezuela - Epithelial fraction 12 v2 (version 2) | ecosystem: Host-associated > Birds > Digestive system > Esophagus > Crop | place... | reverse complement strand
CCGAGGGGCTTCGCCTCAGCACGGCGAGCTGAGGCGAAGCCCCTCGGGCGCGCCGACAGCGGGCGTCGAGCGAAAGGGGAGCGCGGTGCCGCCGGTCATAAAAGTCGACCCGCCGGCGGCTGGGCTTGGCTTTCGAGGCGGGGTTCAACTCCTGAGGTGGCGGGTGCCACCGAGACGCGGCGGGAGCTGCCGCCACCGTCGGCCCGTGAGGGGCGGCCGGTCCGGAGCTGGACTTGGCGTCTCCCTCATGAGCTCTCCCGGGAGAGTGGTTCCCTTCGGAATGACACGGGTGACAGCTCGGATGGCGCCGTCGCCCAGGGTCAGGCAGGGCTCGTGGTGTCAGACGGACGCGGCTTTGCTCCCCTGAGGAAGGGTTTAGCAGCCAGACTGCAGGGACCTTGGCCCGAGTGGTCCCCAGAGGTGACCCAGTCCTGCGAAAATTCACGTGCGCGGCTCTGTGCGCATGATCCTTCGCAAACTGCGCGGGTGTTGGGCGTTTTCCCATTCGGATCTAATCCCCGTGCAAAATTACGGTGCACGTATGTACGGATTTCACAGGTTTTAGTAGAGAATCCTCATATCTGATGGTGAAATTTGGTTTACAGGTGCAAAAATGTTCTTTAGGTGATGCTGCCCATCCCACAGTGAGTATTGTTTAAACAGTGGCAATATTTACCTACGCTAGTTCATTTTATAGTATTTGCTATTTTTGTAATGGAAAACTGCAAGTCCTTGTGGTTAATGCAAAGATTGTGACTTGTAAATGTGAGTTTTATAAAGCTAATTAAGTTACAGTGTAAACTAAAGTAATATAAGTGACACTAAGTGCTTATTTGTTAATGTTTCTCATTCACTGATCCCAAATGCTGTTCTTGGAACTGTTCAAACAGCTGATCTACATTGGAGTTAGATAAACAGGCTGCTAAAGCCACAGATGTACATGATTCTATAGAGTTTAATAAAATACACTAATTTAAATACATGTTTCTGAGGCAGATTTCTCCTAAATCCCTGTTACATTTTGCTTTTTGCCTTTCGCCGCCCCCCATTCTTCAGTCTCTTTTAGCACCTCACTCCTTCCTAACAGATGCAAAGCTTTGAACCATATTTAATTAATATGGGAGTGAATGAAAAGACAACATCTTCAGAGAGAACTGCATGAGTTTATTTTATGCCATGCAACTCAGCATATAGTCAGGACCTTGCAACGACAACTCTGTCAAGGGTTGTCTTCCGAGTACAGTGCCAGGCATGCCGTTGTTGCCAACAAGTAAGTGGTAGTAATCACTGTACAGTAGTCCTTTTGGACTCTGCCAGTGCCGCTCCTTAATCAGCTGCAGAGCTTCCTCAATGGCCATCTTTCCCTTCCTGGATCCTCAGCCTGATGACTGCACAGTGGTGTAAAATTCTTAGAAAAATAAAGTTACTTTGGAAGATAAGGACTAAATAAGAGAAAACTGGTTTGTGACATATAAAAAAAAAATCAATAACTGTATCTCATGCAAGCTTACCGTAGCTTCAAAACAGAAGTTTAATCACACAGCTGGAGTTTTAGAAGCAGGTGAGAAGCGTTGCACTCCCCAAACAGTAAGCCTTTGAGACAAGCGATGCAGAAACGGTGTGAGCAATAAATGCTTCCTGTCTATGAAATGGCTGCAGGGACCATGGCCTGTCATGTTCTCAAATTATACCCGTTCTTCAGCACATAAATATCACCACAGTTTTAGTCACACTATGCTTGTCCTCCTCTCCATCAGTCAGCAGGCTGTAGGAACCTGTGTATGTGGAACTGATGAGAACAAGAGCAAGAGCTGCTTGGCTGTTACAGCTCAGATTATCCTGTGCTCCAGTGGTCTTTCATACACATCTAATAGGGAACATAGGAATTGACCATGTGGAAGCTCTTATATTTGACTTCTCCAGACAAATGAACATCCTTTCTCCCTCACCAAACCGTATTTTGGAAAACAGCAATGCTGCTCTTCCTACTTGAGTGAGATCCTGCAAGGTGAATAGAGTATTCAGAGTATCACCGTGATGTCAGTGCCAGGATGATGCTTGCACCAAGGGGCTCCATGCTCCAGGAAGCCTTACATCAACGCTGTGTTGTTTTTCAACAATAGCTTACAGTAAACACTGCATATTTTATAGCCATTCAAATGGAACCTACAAGGCTTAATTTATTTTCTATATTCAGAACTGAAAATGTCTGAAGACATATGTGATGGCATCCCATCTGAAGAAAAACCTGAAGTAATGGAAATGCCCAGCAATGAAGTATTGCCGTGTGAGTCAGTACCACACCTCATGGAAGCTGAGGTCTTGCCTGAGTCTTCACCAGATGAACATGGACAGGCCACTCAGAGTGCCAGGAGTGGGCAGGAACGAGGCTTATTTACTAATGAAAACCCTTTCACTGAAAAAATAGTTGAAAGTCTGCCTTCCAGTGGGGAGGTGACTGAAGACATGCCCACTGAGTGCAATGAGACCGTAAGCCTTGATGCAGAACCTGAATCTGAAGAAACACTGCATGAACAGAGCAGTTCAGTAAGTAATCTTTCTTTTCCATAAAAGCCCTCCCCTCCCTGCTTTGTAAGGACACAATTTTGTACAATGTGCATGCTGTTTTTCACAAAAGCTTTGGGAGTTATATACAGAGAACCTGCATGGGAATAAAATAAGTTAGATTTAACACCAAGCTTTTGGAAACTAGGAACAGTTGCATTTCTCTTTGCCAGTATGATATTAATTTGGTCTTTTAGCCTGGTTGCATTAAAACTATACCAGAGCCCAAATCTTACTAGGAATCTAGTCCATTTTGTATAGATATAGTACTCCTGTGATTTTGTTATCTGACTTTCTGTACAGATCTGCTTCATTTAGTTCACAGAATGAACCTAGAATCGTAGAATCAGTAAGGTTGGAAAAGACCTCTAAGATCATCAAGTCCAACCGTCAACCCAACACTACCATGCCTGCTAAACCATGTCTGAAGTGTCATATCCACACATTTTCTGAACACCTCCAGGGATGGTGACTCCACCACCTCCCTGGGCAGCCTGTTCCAATGCCTGACCGCTCTTTCAGTAAAGAAATTTTTCCTAATATCCAATCTGAACGTCCCCGTGACCAGCTTGAGGCCATTTCCTCTCATCCTATTGCTAGTTAGTTGGGAGAAGCAGAGGATGGAATTTGAGCTGCATATGCAGCACTGAATCTTGTACTTGTGAATTTTCAAGTCATTGGCTTTACAAAAACAGTGTATGTTTCAGAAGGCTCAGTGAAACGGTTTTTGATTTGTGGCTTTTGAGAGTCCTATGAGTGAGTAGTTATTAAAAGAAAACTAAGAAAAACAAGGCTTTTTTACAGTCTACACAAGTCCAAATTCTGTACATGTGACATAGCTGAAGGTGTTCTCATCTCCACTGAAAAATATTCAGACATCCACAAGTGAGAGGGACCTGCCTCGAAGAGGTAACAGGGGATCTGTACACTGCACAATGCAGAGCTGTCTTGGGATACTTCAGTTTGGGGGTTTGAGTTGATTGTGTAGGGATGATATGTTTCTGGAGACTTTCTTGAGACAACAGTTTCTTAATATAACTTAAATATGGAATACTGATAATCCCTGAATACCACACATTAATGTAACACCTGGCTGTGTTTTTATTGAACTCCGTTGTTAGGAGTTCCCTGTGCACATCTCCTGGATTACACCCCTAAAGAGACTCCAGCAGAGAAGCCTCTAACTCTGGCTTCTGGTAGAACTCAGGAAGGAGATGGGTTCCTGCTTCTCCCTAATAATAGCCCTAATAAATTTGTGTGGCTTTGTAGCATCGGGTGCCTGAAGAAATATTAGGACATCTGTAAAGACATCTCTGGAGTTTCAGGCGCTTTCAGGAGTAAGTGATCTGAACTAAGCTTCCCATTCTGCTTTCTTGTGCACAGAAGCTTGAACTCCACATAATGCCCAGTCTAGCACTGGCTCTAAGTGTTTAGGATCCCATTAAGAATCTGGTGTACTTCTAGGAGTGAAAAGACCTTTAAAAATCCAGCCTTAGTGACCAAACTGTGAACGCAAAGGCAATATAAATCAGTCATTATAATAAAACTAGAGAAGGGCATGTCTGCCTGGGGATACTATATGTGAAATAAGTTTTGGTTTGGTATGACACCAAATTCTTAACCAGTTCTCCATGTGGATGCTCTTATTTCACTTTGAAGCTGTAGTCATGTGTTCACTGCACAGATGTGTGCACTGGTATTAGCACCTTCCCAACCAGATGTTACAATTCTTCAGTGAGAAGTTATGCTCTGCTGTAGGGCCTCCACAACCCATTATGGGGCCTCTCAGTTGAAGTTTGAATTAGCATATCTGACTTTGTATTGAAACAGCCAAATAATCAGTTTCACAGACATCGGAGTGAGGTTGATGACCTTGGTTTCCTCCCGGAGGAAGAAAGGGTGAGGTGAGAACCATAACAACCCTGCAGTGCCGTAAGAATGACACCTACCATGCAAGGACTGCCTTGTACAAAAGCTTGAGCCCCTGTCAGAGGAGCTGGTGGAAGGCTATTGTCAGTCATCATTCTGGGCTATTTCTCCATGTGTTCTGTCTCTTGAGAATCATTCTTCAGAAGGCATCACTGTGATTAGGGAAGCCAAGTGTTGTATTACAAAGTGCCTTTTTTCAGATTGGATACTCTTGTAAGCAATGGCACAGCCATTTCTGCTGCTGTCATAATTTATTAAATGCCAGACTTCTTTGTGTTTCCTCCTGCCTTTGGAAAACTGTAATTTTGGACAGTGGAGTAATATTTTTGTTCTTACAGGCCACAGACTCATCTAAAGCAAGTAGATGGGGAGCTTGGGGTACCTGGGGAAAGTCTCTTCTGTCATCAGCTTCTGCCACAGTGGGTAAGTGTTAAATCAGTAAAGTGTGTGGAAATAAGTTGTAATTTTAATGTGTCATTAGACATGTTAATGTTGTCTCTTAAAGATTCATAGACATTTTGTCCTGATATGCTTGGCAATCACGATTGTTTTTTTAATAGATGAAAGGACCTTCCTAAGCTGTCAAAGCACATAAATATTCGTTCCGGTCAGATTATGGACAACGTACTAGACTTGTTTGTAAAGTTAGGGAATTACCTTATTGTGGCTTCTTCACAGAAAGGATACATAATCTGATAAGATTGCTATCAGCCAAATGCTTATGGGTTTTGAAGTCAGAGCACTCCAGCCCAGATTCATGCACGTGTGTTTGTGGTTTATACACCATGACTTCTGTCTGTACAATATGAATTCACTTCTCGTAAATCATTCCAGCTTTCACTGATGCCCAGTGAAATTAAGGTATCACACCAGACTTCAGAGTAGAACAGCATATTGAAACATGGACCCTATGCTCCCTCTCACTATACTCTAATTTCTGATAGTATGTCAGTACAACATGTCCTTGTGACGACTTTAGGTAAACTTAATCGTTATAGATTGAAACCTCTCACAGACAAAAAGCAAAGTATGCAAATACCTAGTCACCAGTGGGACACTGTTTCTTGCAAAACAGCTATTCAGCTGGTAACTAGTCAGTTCTCATAAAGGATCCACAAAACACCTTCACAAGATGAACCCAGGAGTTCCAATTAATTGCTAGTTACTAAAAAGACCAGATTCAACACACATGCTGGTTTTATGATCTCATACAAGGCTAAATAATTCTCCTCCTTATCCTCTGTGTTCCATGGGCAATAAATTATTTCTGTCTGTCTGTTTCTCAGAGGAGGGAACTTCCCATATCTTCTCTTTTTTTCAGTAACACCCACACCCAAGGGTTCATAACTACCTTTTCTTTCAGACAGTCCAACCAATTAACATATCTAATTAAACTCAGAATGGGTTTCCTAGATGTCTTTAAATTGACGTAAGTGAAGGTTGCTGCTGAAAGGAGCAGACCTGCCGTGTCCCAGCAATGTATTTCTTCCTTCTCACACGCTGACGGTAGCCTTCATGTAGTGATGTGGGGGGCTGTTTTATGGGACTGATTTTGAAAAGTACCAATGAAGTAAGAGCTGGATCTTCAGCTGGATCAATTTGTAAATTCCCTAGTCTGTCTCACCATTTGATCACCCACATGCTGCTGAATGGGAAATGATGGGAACACACAGAACATGTCAGTGTCGATCAGGGCAGCTTAAGTAGCTGTGGAACTGTGTTAGTGTTCTCAACTGGTATTTAACCTTAAAGTTTAGCTCTTCTCTTGCAGACTTGATGAAGGGCCTCTGTGTCAAAAGCTTTTCCCATTTTTTTCCCAACACTATTGATAGGTCTAATTGAGGGTACTGCTAAAGCACAGACTTCCATGAGCCTTGCCTGTCTTACATTCTCAGACCATCATAACAACAGCAGGCTGAAAAGAATTTGCTTAGCATAAATAACTACAATTTAGGTGCATAAAAGTAATTTTAATGTTGATCAGTTGAAACTGTAACACTGATGAATTATTCACTTATTTTTATAGTTGCAGCGATGAATTTCTTGGAACAGAGATCTTTCACGTCATTCATTTTTTGCCTTTGAGATAGTCATATTTATATTCTGTTTAGCTTTGCAATAAGTAGTGTTCTATCAAATGTACATTCTAATACTGTTTGTGAGCAACAAGATTATTTGTTACCGAGCCATTCCTGTTCTTGTAGGCTTGCAGTGGCAATCTCACTCACAGTCTTATGTTGCTTAGAGGTCTTGGCCTCACTGAGCGATCAGTTTAGTGTCACAAAGTGTATGCATTTTCTGTGGGGCAGCGTGGCCATAGGTATTTTCTTGCCCAGCAGATGTGAGCTTGCCTGAAAATGGTGAATGCTGTTGGAAAAAGTTAGGGAGGCAAACAAGAATGTGTGCTGTATCCCTTCTTAGTAAACAAGACATCTCTTTCTACAGCTCTCTTGCTTTTGGCTACAAAACCTGCTGCCAGCATTGTATCTCTGTGGATTTCCATGGACTTTTTAATGATGCGATGTCATTTTTATATAGGCTGTATAACACCTTAGTTCATATACATTAAAATTCATCCTTAATTGATACTGGCTTCTTAACATACCATCTGACTGTATCAGCATCACGGCTATCTTCACAGAGTGTAAGTGTGCAAACAAGTTTGCTGTCTAGGCAGCCTGACTTGGTAAGGTTGTGTGATGACTATCATCACGTATATATATTTTCAGAATTATTATTATTTAAAAACGAACACAGTTGGAACAGGTCAAGTTGCCTAGGCAAAGGAGCATCCACGTGCAGAAAAGGAAAAGTTTAAAATAATTTTAATTTTTAATTTTACATGAGAGTAGTTGCACTACGTCACATACGCCCATCTACTGTCTAGTTTCTGGCAGTGACTAAGAGCAACTGTGAAAGAGCCTAAAACCAGATGTACGTAAAGCAGCACTTCCTCTGTTTTGTCTTCCCGTTTCCTGGAATCTACAGCTTAGATTTCCTGACCCTGGGGTCAGAGTAGGGTTGAGTTCCCATATTACTGTCTAATAATTTTGGATCTAAATTTTCTCTATTAATTTATTAAATAAAACAGACTTTGAATTAAGCAGAAATCAAATGTACATTCTTCCATCCCATAGTCAGATATTTCCTCTGGGGTTTTTTTCCTTATATGGCATCATGAGTGTGTTGTTGGATCCTAAATCTTCAGGACAACATTTAAATTTATTTTCTGTGACAGTATAACTTGGGATGCTAAACCAAATGTTATAATATAGTTCACTGAACCCAAGGTAACTTGGAAGACCGCATAGATGATCTTGAATTTGTTCAGGAGATCAATGCAGCAGATAATAGTTTATATTCCTCATATAGAGGGCTTATTTCCTAGTTGCTTGTTATGGAAACTCATGCTTGATCCTGTGAAGTGCTTAGTGTCTGTCACTGTCATAGACGGGATGTGGGACTGCATATACCATATATCTGGCTCAGTAGGATAATTCCTAGCAAGAGACAGAGAGAAAAAAAAGTTAAAGCTATTGGGAATTTCTATAAGCTTTCTTCTTTTTATTAAATATTTATTATTCACCTTCAAGTTGCTCCATTTAGTACCTGAGCAGTTCAACCAACACTTCATCTCCTATTCTACATCAGAAAATAGGTTTGCCATGATCCAGTCCATTTTAATCTTCAGTGTAGCAAATGATTGAAGTAAAGCTGCGCTCTTGGAACGAGACTTATCAGAAACACCTTTGGTATGTGATTTTTCTGTTGCTCTGTCGTTGTCTTTGTAAAATACAGCTGCTTGTCTGATTAAGTGTGACAAATATTTACTATTCCTTTTATTTTTCTTCAAAATTGTATCTGTAAAAATAGCAGAAACAGGTTGAGGTGGATTAGGTAACGTATTAAAGGCCTAACCAAATACATTCAGCTTTAAAAAAATAGTATCATAGAACAGCCCAAGTTGGAAGGAACGTTGAAAGATCAGCTAGTCCAGTGAATGATTGTTCTTACTGTAAAAAAAATTGTTCTTATATTCCTTTCTCTTTAAGACTGAGCTGAAGTGGTCATTCCAAGGGTCTCAGTCTCATTGTCCTTCAAACCCTGATTTAGAGCTCCCAAACAGATTAGCATTTTAAGCATTTTTACTGCATGGCTATAATTTATCACAGCTGGCTGAAGTTTCTAATAATAAGGTAGTTTCCGTATAATTTGTATCTTCTCTCTCTTTCACTAACTGTGCACATATAGCTAGTGATTGTTTTGGCAATGGTTTTGTATTCTAAAGAAAAAATCTGTTGCCTTTGAACTGATTTAAACATTATTTGGATCAAAGTCCCTGCCACAAGGCAGATGTGATACTCGACACTCGATACACGACAGAATCTGTAATGCGTTTGGATTAGTAGCAGTCACTGCCTGAACCATGCGTAGTGTCTGCCACTAGATGTCACACTAAGAAAGTTATTGAATCTGCCTCGTTAATGAGGTGAAGAGTTTTCTTTTATTTTTAAAAGGTGGAAGAGGTTTGGTTTCCCCCCTCGTGGAATCACAGTGGAGTAGATCCACTGAAATAGTTGCTGGGATGATGAGATGGGAGTAGGAGGCTCACTCTGATCTGGAGACACAACTTGTACTTATTGTCACCGTTTTACCCTCTTTATTTAAATTGTATTTTTTAGCAAATCAGTGATTTGAACCATCCAGTGTTTTAGTAACAATGTTGATAAAACTCTGCTCTAACAGTGGGCTACCATGGCAGCTAAGCCAATCTAATGGCTAGCAGCCACTGAAATGTGCCGTCCCGCACCTCTCTTTTCCTTGCGTGTTTCTTCCTGTGCCAGCACTCATGCTACTCTGAGCTCCCGTTAATCCAGTTCAGGAAGCTAAACTGACATAAGAATAACTCTAGAGGAAAGAAAAATCTGTTTTGTGGCTCTTCAGTTCCTTGAACCAACTCACTGGGCTAAGTGTCAGGGCAAGCAGTAGGGACAAATACGGAACATGGAAGGAGCAGAACCTGCCATGCCAGTGCCAAGAAGCCATAAAGTCAGCTCAGTTGTAACAGCAAACCTTCTATCCGAAGTGCTTAAGTGAGGCAAAATATATTCTCGGTCTGTACTTGAACCATGTCACTTCCGTTTTTAAAAACCGCTTGTATACTTGAAAGCTCACCTGTTTGGGTTTCTTTCCAACTAAGCTATCTGCTATCTTAATGAAAGTTACTACTTTCTACAAGCCTTGCCCTTGATATGCTGTATTGCATATGCTGTATTCATATGCAGCTGTAAGCTGCGTTTCCAAGCAAAGTCTGTTCTCTGTCATGCTGAATGCATGTGCTTCCCTCCAGGTAAGTTTGAGATTTTTTACCTCTAGTGCCATTAGTAAGACTAACATCTGTCAATACCTCTTACACAATAAAAATAATTTTCAAAAAACCCCAGCTATTTAATTTACATGGTCTCTGAAATTCGTACTATAAGGCTGCTTAATGCACCTCTTTCATGCATTGCTTGTAATTAATATTCTGCTATCTTGATTATTTTGTGCTTGTGTATATTCCTCATCTAGTTCTTCCCCTAGCAGAATGGCACATGGAAATACCAGACAGCCATAGTTCTCCCTGCTATACTGAAAACCTTTTCTTGTCACTCAGTATGTGAGAATGAAATGCCACTTGTGATGTCACTGTGTTGATGAGCTTGGATATTATGACACATGGGTGTGTGTAATAATCTGCGCTGCATAGCTTAAGTTGAAGTCTGTGTGGAATGGAAATGCAATGCTTCAGATAATGTGAAACTAAAGTATTGAAATGACATGAATATCTTTTCCATTCTCTACGGATATTATTCCCCTCTTGAGAAATAAAGAATGACATTAAAAAAAACCCAAGGCTGGATGTTATGCTTATACCTTATGTAGTCATAACAAGGACAGTTAATCTCTTCAGAAGCCTTTTTTTTTTTTTTTAACTGCATAAATTCAGCTGATTAAGGGAAAACTATTTTGTGCCTGAAATCAAATGGTGGTCACAAATGTTTTGCAAATAACACATTACGGCTGCTGTAGCAGCAGCCCCCTTTTTCACAGTTCCTCCTTTTTAAGAATATTGAATGCAAGTATTAGATGGGAGGAATTGTGGACAGGCTTTTGGGGTCGGCAGTCACGTTTTCTTGCTTTATATCTCTTAAGATGAGCTTATGATCTGGAAGACGTTGAGAGCCAATAATATGTTGTAGCAGCTGTTACACCTGTTGCTGTTATTAAAACCTTTTCACAGAATCACAGAATGTTAGGGGTTGGAAGGGACCTCTGTGGGTCATCTAGTCCAACCCTCCTGCCGAAGCAGGGTCACCTACAGCAGGCTGCACAGGACCTTGTCCAGG
>Ga0065711_1050338_pt1 | contig 10884 bp, 4 predicted proteins | sample Hoacrofraction12_FD_59098 | JGI IMG/M metagenome (GOLD analysis project Ga0065711, IMG submission 59098) | Hoatzin crop microbial communities from Cojedes, Venezuela - Epithelial fraction 12 v2 (version 2) | ecosystem: Host-associated > Birds > Digestive system > Esophagus > Crop | place... | reverse complement strand
CCCCCCAGTAAAGTCCCAGACTTGTGAGCACAGGCTCTTCCTCCCAGGCAGTCTGCATTGTAACTTCTGGGTATCTCCCCAGCTCTGTCCTTCTAAGCATCACTTTCTCCTCCACATAAAAGCCCCCGTGCTCCTCAGAGAACAAAATGTCTTTGAAATGCAACAGTGAACTGTAACCATCACAGCAGCATTAAAAAAAGCTACTTTTCATTTTCTTGTATCATAGTCATAAACATTGCCTGCCCTTCTTTATTAGCCGTGTAGGCTTAACGTCAGTACTACTTCACACTTACTAACGGGAGTGTTTTCTCTGTACCTTTCTAATCGCCTAGGATGCCACTCAGCGTAATTACTCCTGTCTTGTCATTTAAAAGCAGTGAATTTTATGGCTCGTTTTGAATCCCTTTGTGCCCTTTTTCCAGTGCAAAATTAGTGTAGTCCACCTCATTCAAAGAAGCCAACAGCTTAGCTGCATAAGACTTTCTATTTTGTTGTGCATTTATGGAATCGTTAATCCCATAATTTGGAGACTGGTAGATGTAAGGTGGCATCCCTTCTAGGGCTAAAAAACAATAAAAAGGACTTCATGCAGCAAAGTGCTGCTGGAGGGAAAGCAAAACACCAAGGACAACAATGATAATGTAAGAAAAAGTAAAAACACAAACTTTTAAACCTGCTGGATAAAACTGGACTGCAGTTCAGAGGACTAAGCAAGCGCTAGTTCTAGTCTTTTATAAAACTTATAAGTACAATTTTGCTGTTGGCCATGGTAAGCTCTTCAATGTGTTGAGACATGAAAAATGCCAGAGTGCAAAGCTTGCTGCAGGAAAAAAAGATGACTCAATTCTTTGTCTCACAAAGCATGTCAAAGATATTATAAAGTACTTACAGATGCTCAGCCACTCGCACTGCCTGATTGGCCAAACATCTGAAACCCTGTAATTTTCAGGAGAAGGTACTCTGCTTCAGACAATGAAATAATTTCTGTGGCAATAGAGAGAGAGATAAGATTTTGAAAAGGAGAAAGGACTTTTTAATATCAGAATTTCAGTTGTGATCAATAACTATCTAACCTTAACACGAAAGCCTGTTTTTATTATCATTCATAATGAATGTGTCAATACAGCCTTTTAAAGATAACCATGTAAGGGAGTCAAGAGATGAGCAACAGTTGAAAAGCTTGCGGCTAAACCCTCATCTCTCTAACAGATTGAATTGGGTGAAAGTAGTATTCATACAGACAAAGACTGTGAAAAACAGGTGCCTCGGAGTTTGGACCCCGTGTAAAAGAGAGACCAAAACCATAAAAGACCTGCAGATCTCATTTATCTACCCTTTTGGAAGGCATAATACCCTTTGCTGATCAAACAGAACATAGGAAATTATGAGCAAGATAATGTTATTTGCCTGCCAAATTTTCATGCCTGCTTTACAATGCTAAGGTACAAATGTTGGTGCCTTGTAATTCCCCGCTAATAAGACTCCGCAGAGTTATTAGTATTATAGACTAAAGTCAGCGCCAAAGAAACAGAGATCCATGAAAAATGACTCCATGTATTTAACATCAAGAGGGTCCCTTAAAACTCCTTATTTCTCCACGCCAAATGGTTTATCATCATGATGTTTAGCCACAAAAGCAATTAGATGGATTTGAGATCCCTCTGGAGAACTTCGTGGCACACACATCTCCGAAGATCTTCAGTGACTGACAGGATTTGGCACGTCTGTGGCCATCGAACCATCACAAACAGTAATGCAGGTTCTGACCAGATGTCTTGTAAGACGTGAGTCAGTCTCCGCTTCAGCAGTGAAATCCTGACCTCCTTTTTACAGGCACTGTTAGCTAAAAACACCCCACCTTCAGCCAAGTTAAAATAAAATTTAAAAATACAGTAAAATATTAAAAAAAGCTTACAAATAATCTGGGTCTTATTGACAACAGTTTATTACGCAGCTATTCAACAGCAGTCTAGATGATAACAGCTAACCCTACTGCATCAGTGGCTGCTGGAGAGGAGAGCAAGTCAAAACTCATTTAACAAGCCCTTGAAATAATAATGTCTTCACTCTACCCCAAGTTTTAGATTTTCATTTTTAGTTTACACTAAGCTTTCAGAGTTTTTTTCCTAATTAATGTTTCAGTGCTATCAGTTACACATGCCCATAGCCTTCTGAACAACCTGTCATTACAGTCTTTCTGCTGTAAATACAAAAAAAATGCTGAACATGTAAATTGTTCCCCCTTTATTTGCCATGGCTTGGAAACTTGTCAGCAGCCTTAACAAAAAGGTAAAGAACTGAACTGGCCCTGCTTTCTCAAAAGGGTCTGAAGAGACTGCAAGCGTATTTGTTAGCTGTGGCTTTCAGACTGGTCAACCTCACCTCCAGATCACTCCAGCCATACAGCTCGGTACGGTTCTGTTACTGGTCAGATCCTCAAACTCTTCTGGCAGAAGGGCTGATGCACCAACTGATGCGCGGATCTGGAGCTTTGGAGTCCGCAGTTAATTTCCATCTTTGCCACAAACCTTGGACACAGTCAAAGCTCTAACCTCCAGTGTCTCATGTGTAAGACAGGACCAAAACTGCTTCTGCTCTGTACTCTAGATCAGGTCATTTTAGGTTGTACGCTCGCTGATGCCTCTCCTCCCTTCACATGCACTAATAAAGACATCTAAACCACTGAGAGTTAGCTTTGGAAGAAGAATCATTAAGGTTGGAAAAGACTGCTAAAATCAACAAGCCCAACTGTTAACCCAACAGCACCAAGCCTACTAAACCATGTCCTAAAAGTCCCTTTGCTCAGGACTTCTAAACAACAACAAATCAGAATCATTTATTTCTCACTAAATCCAACATCGGCTATTGCAGAGTACCATGGTGGTATTCCAAAAGGTATTTTAAGGACAATAGACTAAATACTTCTGCAGGACTGTAGTCACTCAGTTAATGTTCCCATAGCTCTGACATGCTTTTTCTTTTAACACAAAATATTATTTGTAATTACCAGTGGAATTTGCTAATAAACATGGTTGATAATGAAATACAACTACATGCAAAATTAGCTTGTTCACTACATTTTTAAAAACACAGTTTTCTGATACACTGCATTTTAGAGACAGTTGTAAATACCATCAGTATATTTTGACAACTACTTTCTAGAAACAAAGATATCAGGTGCCCTTCAAGAAATGTTCTGAATGCTTTAAAACATCCCAAGGTTTAAAATAATTTGTTTTACTTTTAGCAGGAACCAAACATGGAAGGCAAGGGGATTACGGAAACCCAACAGGAAGGCCGGGCGGGCGGGCGTGCTGCCGGGGGTAGTGGAGGGGTGGGTTGGGCGGCAGACGGGTGCTTCGAGCTGCGAGGCCAAGAGACCACGCACCCTCTTTACAGGGCAATTTGCTGGCATGACATGCCAAACCCCCGGGGAAACAGCATTCCCAAATAAAAGGAAATAAGAGTACCCTGCACAAGGACTGACTCAAGCGTAACTACAGCAGAGTAAGTGTTTTGTTATAGTTGCACTGAGAAATTTCACTGTGTTGATAAAACCCAACCTTTGCATAGAGCAAATTATCTTCTTGCTCCAAGATATGACAGCATCTAATAAATATATGATGCTGTTGAGAATATTCAATGCCCACATAGGCCCAGACAATTTAAAACCAGAAGTTCTCTCCTTTGTTCTGCTATGGCTATAAAATGTACTTTTGATTTTTTTCCCTCTCAACATTTTTCAACATAACAAAGAAAAACCACTGTTTCAAAATTTTTCACACAAAGGGGAACATTATTATATGACATTCTTTCCTAGAAATCTTTTAAGTCTTATTTATTACCAGAATTAATCTGATCATAAGCTGGCTGACACATAAAGTGTTGAAATATGTCATCTTCAAACCATGTTTTGCTAATGAAATTTTGGTGTTAATTCCGGGGATATAACAGAACCCTAGAATCTGTAATACGAGCCAAACAACAAATGTGGTTGCTCTGGCAAAAAAGCATCATTTTCTTGCTTTTCTGTTGTGGCTTTGTTACTGCGTGCTCTCCATCATCCATTTCTTTCCAGAATCTACTTTTTGATGTGGAGTCCCCACTTGGCCATCAACTTCTACACTAAAATGCTCTGAACGTGCTTTGCAGTTCCAATCCCAGGAACTGTTTTGCACTTTCGATCCCAGGATCCAAAAGGATTTCATAAAAAAGAAAAAAAAAAACCCTGAGGCTGGGATTTCGTAAACAACCTCCAGGTATATCTACAACGCAATCAGCTTCACGCTGCTGCTGGGTCCAGCCAGCATCCAGTGCCAAAGGCAGCAGCAAAGTCAGGTAAATGCTCGGACCATTTGGCTGGATTGAGCTCTGGTTTGTTGTGGCGAGATTGCTATCGGGATGCAAGAAACCTAGTATAATTTAGCCTTAATAAGTTTACACTACGCTTCACTGCCCAGCGTAGCTCCTGCACAGACATTCTCAGGAGTTCAGCACCCGAACCCTTACTGGAGGGTGTCTTCTGAAATCCCAGTCTAAAGCAGCACAAACAGGTTAACAGACATTCCAATTTAAGCAGTGTTTCTAAGCATCTGCAGGGCATTAATATAATTGTGCTCTCCACTAATCCTATGGTCTAAACCAGTGGTTCCTGATCTTTGAAGTGTAAGCGCGTTACAGGAGAGGCATGGCACAGAGACCAGGTGAGCGCTGCTGGATTTGCCCCATGCCAGCCCAACCACAGTGTCCTTGTACTCTGCGCTCCAAAGAATCCAAGTCCTGGTAAGTTCAAAGCAAAGACATCTATGCAGCCCCGAGGGCGAGCTGTGCTTTTGGGATCGCTCTCTGTGCCAACACTGTCCGAACCCCGACAGGCTCAAACCCAACAGCAGCAAAAGGCAGCGACAGGAGACACTCGGTTGTTCCACGCCGTGTCAGACCATGGCTTCTTAGGTCTTTGCTATCAGACATCGCAACACGATGGCATCCAAATCGGTTACCTTACAAGCCACAAGAAAGGAATGCGATGGTCCTGATTTTATGATGCTGACAGCACAAAGTTGGACTTGCCCTTCAGCCAGGCAAATCACGGCGTAGCACAGAATGCCAAGCACTTTCACATTTGTCTCAAATTGACCCAAACTGAGGCCACCAAAGCCAAACGAGGTTGCTCAGATTGGGTTTTCAGATTGCCAAAAGAAGCAAAATGTTCTTAAAAGTTTCATTTGTTCTTTTTCACTAACATTTAAGATACTATTTAAAAAAATAATAATCAAGACTAAAGAGATAGATACAATTATGAAATAATAACTTTGAAATCTTTAAGTAGCAAAGAGTTAGGAATTTGAATTAACATCCTAATCATGTATTATAGCATCCACATCTGGATATGACTTAACTGATTAAATCCAAAACTTCTCTGAGAGCCAGGTGGTTTCTGTAAAAATGTATTTCTCCCTCTGAAAGGAAATAATAATTGGAAGGTCTTATAGGAAGTCACCCAACACCATATAAAGGAAATTGCAATCTGTTCCTCAATGTTTGTTTAAATCAATGTTAGGTTTAGCAAATGCCCATTTTCTAATGATAGTCTTTTCAATAGCTTATATTATATTAAGTCTTCTCAAAGGCTTATTAAGAATTTATTTCTCTTTAGAATGTTTCTTTAATCATCCCTCCAGGTCTTCAGCTTGCCCTAGGTTAGATGTTGCTCCCTATCCCCAGGACGTCTAGGATTCCACTTTCACCAAAACCAATTCTTTTTGTGCCAGGCTAATAAAAAGCAAAGTATTTCTGCATATGCTCGTCTAGAAGTATATGTAGTTCTTAAAAATACTATGTGATCGAATATCAAAAATATCTCTTTCTACTTCCAGAAATAGTTTACCTTCCTAAGAATTTTCTGTTTGGGTATCTGGCTTTCAGTAAATTTCCATTATATCAGTGGTTTCAAGGGAATATTTTTTAAAAGTACAGTATTAATGATACTAAACAAAGCTCAAGAACTCCAAGCGTAACAGCTCCTGCAATTTCTTCCCCAAGTTGACCAAATCTTACAAACCATACTCACAGCATCAGCACTAAAAATTCTCTGGGACACTGCTCAGAAACCCTGGGCAGAATTCCCCTGGTTTTTATGTATTTCATTACCTTACAAAATAATAACATCAAAATTAAGTTTATGATAGCTGAACACAGATTTACATGGAGAAGGATTTAATACAACCTATAATCATTACCATTCAAAGACTGTTGTTATCAACAGCTGAATTATTTCCACTGAATGTAACTTAGTTTAAGTGCATCCATAAACAGTAGCACTTGCACCAGGTGCTAAGAAAAAAGCTGGTAAACAGACTAAAACATGTTTTTCAAATATATAACTCAAGAAGGTATCATGCATGCTAACTGTTGAATCACAGCATATTTCTGACCGTATGGAAGGCTACTGCACTGTCACAGGGTTTCTGTGACGGCCACTGGAACAATGGGTAACTACAAACAGTACATTTTCCTAAGTGGCAAAAATCCACCTGTACCCCAAAATAATGTGATTTAACTATGTTCTGTTTGCAGATCCTAGTGACAGTTTGTGCTATATAGTGTTACAATTCGGATAACTGATTATAGACAACATTTTTATGGTTATATCTTTGACAGAAGAGATTTAAAGAATGATCAGAAAGAAAATTCTGTTCCTCAACACACACACAAATAAAGGCAGAAATGTTTCTTTAGAAAAAAAATAAAAACATTGAACAATTTATGAAAGAAAGGAAAAAGAACCCTCTGCAGATAATGAGATAGTGACATCAACCTGAATTCATCATGCAAATCATTCAAATACAAAGGACAAGATTAACCGTACCATCATTTAACCGCAGGTAGTTCCAACACGCAAAAACTCCCATGGTTTATTTTCAGCACAAAAAGTTAGAAAAACTGTAGGAGTAAATTTTTTCCTGAGTTTCTAGATTTAACAACACAATTCTTTGCTTGGTACTAGTAAATGTCTTTACAAAGAAAAAAAGGAATTTCCTGCTTCCACACAACTTTTAACAAAGTGTTTTGGTTGTCAGCCCTAGCAGATTACATAGTTTCAGAAATTTTCCATTGCCCTTTACTACTCTGAAAGGAAAAATGTTTAAAAAATAATTCTGCTAGCTTCTGCAGGTGAGATTCTCTGCAGCCGCTTTGACGCAAGGTGTCAAGGAACACAGTCCAAATATTCAGACCCTGCAGGCTCTGAAAGCTGCTTTAAAAAAGGCCAGACAACACAACTCTGATGCAAAATACGCAGAAATCGAATGAAAAAATTTATAAACAACTAGTATTTTATCCCATGCATTTTTAGCAGACTTTGTTTTCAGTGGAACCTAAGAACATACTTTCCTTCATCGCAGCCTAAAGAGGGACAGCTGAGATGGCCTTGTGAAAGCCAAGCTAAAGCCCGTGCCACACTGCTGGCAGCTCAGCTCTCCTATTTCCCAAGTACTGAACGCGCTGTGTAAAAGTGCTGAAAATACGTTAAAATACCTGAGTCAGTATTAACAGAGAGCGAACAGGAAAGTTGCAAGTATTTGACTGGAGTGGAGGGATTAGACTCGCCAAAGCCAAATGTTCTACACAGGCAAATGATGAGCTCGAGGAGAGCGAGCCCGAGTCATCGGCTACATCACAGCCAAGGTCCAGCGCATGGAATTAGTGAGCGCTGCGTGAACAGCAGCGATACCCGCGCTCAGCTGCCCACCGCAGAACCCTTCATTCCGCTCCAACAGCCAGTAGCACCAGTGACGAAAGCCCCCAGATTACCTTGATTGCTCTGCAATTATCCGTAATCAGCTGCTGCTTCTTCTCTTCAAACTTTTGCACAACTTCGTGGAGCCGCTGCTCGGCGGAGAGCTGCTGCCGGCTGTTCTCCTCTGTCAGAGAGGAAACGGTTGTCCGAAGTTCAGCTATGGTCTAAAAAGAAAACAGCATGCTAAATCTCTCTTCAGTAAAAGGCACATATTTTGCACGTTTTTATGCTCAGTACAAGCCTGGCATTGGCAAGCTCTGCTGTGCAAGGTAAATATTTTAAATTAGCATATTACGCACCAGCAAGCATGAAATTCCACGCAGAGAAAAAGGAATACAGTGAGGCTGCAAACGACAAAAATTGCTGAATGCAAAATATTTGGAAGGGTTTTGCACTATGACATTCCAAAATATTTACTCATGACAACAAAGCACATCTGTGATCTTCAGAAGGGAGTGTGTTTCCAGTCTCCCACCGCACTGACACCAGTACTGTGCATTTACAGAGTGATGGTGGGGTTGGCTTGCTAGCAGGGTACTTTACGGTTGATACTGCAGAGAAGAAAAACACCTGAGTTTACATATCAGAGTGAAATTTACACTTGACAGCGAAATTTATAAGCTGCTGAAAGGAGTATATTCTGCCTAGCAATACAGTGGGGACCTGATGCAATGTCCAGGACCCTTAAACAAGACCTTTTACATGATTCACTCCCAATTTGTTGAAATTTACTTCTTTCACCTTTTTTATCACTGTGGAAAGTCATAACTAAATCTGATCCTTCAGACATATTGACAGAATTTTATGCTGACATGTAGGTCATCACCCAGCAAAGCACTTCGACATATGGGAGAGTCGCTGCCTTTAATGTATATATTCAAGCTTAAGGCTAAGCTGCTGTAGCAGCATAATGTAGTCTAATGCTAAGAACACTTCAGCACACAGGCAGTTCAGGGAGAGACTACCAGAGTGCTCAAACTTGTGTGTTTGCAAGTCCTCCTCGTTGGTAGAGAAACATTTATCTATACTAAGGTCACAGTTATTCAGGAAAAAATTGGGTTTTTTAGAACTACTAATAGGATAGGACTAACATAGTAAGTAGTACTCTACAAATGAAAGTACTAGAATCTCTGAGGAAGGGGAAAAGGACTGGTTAAGACTCCACTGTAAATTTATTTCTCTGTTTTACTATCTGAAAAACTCAGAGAGCAACAAAGACTATGAGTAAAACCTACACAGATATTTCTTTTCTAAAAACAAATACATATTAAAAAAGACAAGATACCAATGAAAAGGAAAGCTATTTGCTCCTAAGGAGATCAAGGGGCCAAAGTTTAGAGATTATCTGGATAGGTGTAAGTCTTTAGGCAGAATTAAGCAGTATCACTGGTTTTGCAGTTTAGATCATCATTTACATGATACAGAATTTGCACTTTGCTCAACGTGTAACACGTGCAGTGAGAAAGCAGGAGACAGAGACGGATCATATAAATTACTTGGGTAGCAACTTGAGGCCATGCAAACCTATACCACTTCATGTATGTTCCATTTTGTCACGTTCTGAAAAGAAAACAAAATAACAAACCATTTAACATAGCACAAAAGGGAGATCTACAGCTTTTCCTGGGTTAAGGCCTTGGACCAGTGGAGGAGTTCTGAAATGCTTGCGAGGAAACGTCGGCATGAACTGATGGAGAAAGATCTGCTTTGTGCAGTACTTTTCAGAGGAAAAAAAAAAGTGTTTACTTTGTATAAACTTCAGAGGAAATTTCTTGAAATCTCTTCTCTGTGTGGGTGTTAAAAGTGAATGTTCCAAGAGGCCGCAGAGAGTAAGACTGGACAGATGTTGTCAGCAACACGACCACAAGAAAAGTTGCAATTGACCTATTATTAATACCGAGCTACAAAAAACCCCTGTGTTCAAGTAACTTCAGGGACTTGATTCAAACCCACAAAAGTAAAGACCTTCAGAGATCAGGGTGAAACTCCTTCAGTGTGCCAAACAGCCCTGCCATACGACGTGCGCGGAGGAAGGCCAGCTCCGGCCAGCGGGCCCATCTCTCCCCAGTGAGGGGAGCAGTGTATTCGCTACAGCAACACCCAGCTTAAAAAAAAACCCCATGTCTCAAAATTCTTCCATTCTGAGATGATTCTACAGGTCAATAAATGTCAGTTTGACAAAATTTATTCTGACATTTAGGTGAAATGGTGATTACCTTGCACTGCACTGCCTAGGTGTTCCCACTGTGAGAACTACAGCGATTTCCCTCAACCCCTGCTTAAAAATTCAGAAATGCTTCACCTATTCCATCAGTTTTTAACTCACGGACCAAGACCCATTTTTGTATTGACAGTAAACTGCATCTGGCACAGAGAGGCTGGCTTCTGATTGCACTCACTAGGCACGACAACAGCACAAAAATGCCAAAAGTTAAAACAGAGTTAGCAATGAAAGGGGTTCTCTTCCTCAAGGTCTGGCGTGCGCTAAACGCTACTTTTTGAGGTTTATCAAATTTCTGCTATGCAGGCTGATAACAAAACAGCGGGGTTTTTGTTGCTTCTTTCTTTCTAAACAATTTTAATAAATACTTCAAATAATTTTAACAGATTTCTCAAAAAATTGCTAAAAAGGCATTTAGGAGTGCATTCTCTGGGATTTTCACAGAATCGTGGAACTGGTTAGGGTGGCAGGGACCAGCTCCACGCAGAGCCACCCAGAGCTGGTTGCTCAGAATCATGTCCAGGCAGGTTTTCAGCATCTCCAAGGATGCAGATCCCACAACCCCTCTGTATGCAAATAAACGTGCAGAAAATACACATTAGGTCTTAGAAATATACTGTAAAAAAGTATTTAACAACAATTCTGATAAATGCAGTCTCAAAAAATATCACAGAATCACAGAACAGTAGGGGTTGGCAGGGACCTCTGTGGGTCATCTAGTCCAACCCTCCTGCCGAAGCAGGGTTGCCTACAGTAGGCTGCACAGGACCTTGTCCAGGCAGGTCTTGAATATCTCCAGAGAAGGAGACTCCACAACCTCCCTGGGCAGCCTGGGCCAGGGCTCCGTCACCCTCAGAGGGAAGAA
>Ga0065711_1050337_pt1 | contig 10884 bp, 8 predicted proteins | sample Hoacrofraction12_FD_59098 | JGI IMG/M metagenome (GOLD analysis project Ga0065711, IMG submission 59098) | Hoatzin crop microbial communities from Cojedes, Venezuela - Epithelial fraction 12 v2 (version 2) | ecosystem: Host-associated > Birds > Digestive system > Esophagus > Crop | place... | reverse complement strand
ACTATCAGCCTCCACCAGCGACTGCGGCACGCGCCCGCCGCCACAACTCGGCAGCGACAACAGCATCGCCACGGCAGCCACCACCGCCATCGCGCGCGACGCTAACGCTATGTGTTTGCGCAAATTCCGCATACCGCAAAGTTAGGCATTTTATTGGTATGGCGCAACGAAAAATGGGATATTTCTGTTGTCGGTCGATAATTTTTAGTATTTTTGCGAGCCGTTGACGAAAATGTAATGAAAGCATGAGCGAAGTGTTATTGATGACCAACGAGGTGGAGCTGCCGCCCCTCCGAACCGAAGCTGTCGCGCGATGGATTGACAGCGTTGCCGCGGCGATGGGCAAGGTAGCGGGCAAGTTGACCTATATGTTCTGCGATGACGAATACATCCTCGCCGCGAACCGACAATTCCTCGGTCACGATTACTACACTGACATCATCACCTTCGACTACTCCACGCGCAAACGCATCAGTGGGGATATGCTGATTTCGCTCGACACCGTTCGCTCCAACGCTGCCTTGGTGGGCACGGACTACCGCCAGGAGCTGCTGCGCGTGGTCATTCACGGCGTGCTACACCTCTGCGGCATCAACGACAAGGGCGAAGGTGAACGGGAAATTATGGAACAGTTTGAAAACAAGGCACTTGCAATGGTGCCCGACGATATTTGGGAAAAATGAAACTCGCTTTTGATGTCATCGTGATTGGAGCCGGACACGCCGGATGCGAGGCAGCCACAGCCGCCGCCCGCCTGGGTTCTGACACGCTGCTTATCACCATGGACCTCAACAAGGTGGCGCAGATGAGCTGCAATCCCGCCGTCGGTGGCATCGCCAAAGGACAGATCGTGCGCGAAATCGACGCTCTGGGAGGCATGATGGGCATCGTCACCGACCGCAGCAGCATACAGTTTCGGATGCTCAACCGCAGCAAAGGACCCGCGATGTGGAGCCCGCGCGCGCAAGCCGACCGCCAGCGCTTCATCCTCAACTGGCGCAGCGTGCTGGAGCAGACGCCGCGGCTGAGCTTGTGGCAGGACAGTGTCACCAAACTCATCATCGAGGGCGGCGCTGTCACGGGCGTGAAGACCGCCCTGGGCGTGCAGTTCTCCGCGAAAACGGTTATCCTCACTGCCGGCACGTTCCTCAATGGATTGATGCATGTCGGCAAGGCGCAAGTGCCGGGCGGACGCGTCAGCGAGCCGGCATCGCATGGCATCACCGAACAGCTCCGGCAGCTGGGATTCACCGCGGGTCGCATGAAGACCGGCACCCCACCCCGCCTCGACGCACGCACCATCGACTTCTCGCAGACCATAGAGCAGGCGGGCGACGATGATTTCCACCACTTCTCCTTCCTGCCGCAGGAGCGCAGCCGCTTGCGTAAGCGCTCTTGTTGGATTGTGTACACCAACCCCGAAGTGCACGCGGTGCTGCGCGAAGCTTTGCCGCTTTCGCCCCTCTACAACGGACAGATTACCAGCATCGGACCGCGCTATTGCCCGAGTATCGAAACGAAAATCGTGACGTTTGCCGAGAAGGACGCGCACCAACTGTTTATCGAGCCGGAGGGCGAGGATACCTACGAGATGTATCTCAACGGCTTCTCATCGTCGCTGCCCTGGCAGGTTCAGTTTGAAGCCCTGCGCCACATCCCCGCGTTGCGCGACGCGCAGGCGCTCCGCCCCGGCTACGCCATCGAATACGACTTTTTCGACCCGACGCAGTTGCTCCACACGCTCGAGACGAAACTGGTGAGCGGGCTGTATTTCGCGGGGCAGGTAAACGGCACGACGGGCTACGAAGAAGCTGCGGGTCAGGGACTGGTGGCGGGTATCAACGCCCACGCCCACGCCCACGGGCTCCCCGCTTTCACCCTCGCCCGCGATGAGGCGTATATCGGCGTGCTGATTGACGACCTTGTCACCAAAGGCGTCGATGAACCATACCGGATGTTCACTTCGCGCGCCGAGCATCGTATGCTGCTGCGGCAAGACGACGCCGACATGCGGTTGACGCCCCGCGGCTACGACCTCGGCTTGGCAACCGCCGAGCGTCACGAGCTAATGCTGCGCAAGCAAGAGCAAATTCAAGCGATTGTGGATTTCTGCACGAGCCACACCGTTAAGCCGGAGGAGATCAACGACGAACTCCAACGCCGCGAGCTGTCGCCCCTGCGCCAAGGCTGTAAGTTGTACGATTTGGCGCTCCGCCCCCAGCTGACCCTCAACGATTTAGCCTCTGCCCTACCCTCTCTCGCCGCACAACTTGACGCCATCGAGCCGGAGCGGCGTGAGGAAATCATCGAAGCGGCGGAAATCAAGATAAAATACAGCGGATACATCAAGCGCGAAACCCTCGTTGCCGAACGGCTTCAGCGACTGGAAAAGGTAGTAATAAAGGGCAAGTTTGACTATGCGCAGCTGCACCAGCTCAGCACCGAAGCACGTCAGAAATTGGAGCGCATCGACCCGGAAACAGTAGGACAAGCCGCGCGCATCCCGGGCATCTCCCCGAGCGATATCAACATCCTGCTGCTCCTCCTCGGCCGCTAACGTTCCACGTGGAACAATAAGACCCTCTTCGAGGGTCTATCTTAACTCTTAACTCTCAAAACTAAATATCTCAACTCTTAACTCTCAACTCTCAACTCTAATAAAGAAATGGACAACAAACAACTTCAAGAAATCATCAAGTTGGTGCGCACCGTGCCCGACTTTCCTATTCCCACCATCCAATTTAAGGACCTCACGACGGTGCTGAAGGACCCCGAGGCATTCCGCGTGATTAACGATCGCCTGGCGGAGTTTTACGCCGGCAAGGGCATCACGAAGGTCGTTGGCATCGAGGCACGCGGCTTCATCTGCGGCGCTGTGCTCGCCGACCGTCTGCACGCCGGTTTCGTGCCCCTGCGCAAGCCCGGCAAGTTGCCCGCCGACACGCTGAAAATGACGTATAAAAAGGAGTACGGCATCGACGCGATTGAGATACACCGCGATGCTATTACGCCCGATGACGTGGTGCTCATTCACGACGACCTGTTGGCAACCGGCGGCACGATGCTCGGCGCCTGCAAGCTGGTAATGCGCATGAAACCCAAGAAAATTTACGTCAACTTCCTCTGCCACTTGAAGGAATTTGACTCGCTCGACGTCTTCCCCGACGAGGTGGAGGTAATGTCACTTTTCGAACTTTAAACTCCCCTCCCCTACCCTATCATGGACGACGCGCTGCGCCTGAAAATATCGCTCCTCCCAGAGACCCCCGGCGTATATCGGTATTACGATAACGAAGGGACACTCATTTACGTGGGGAAAGCCAAAAACCTGCGCCGGCGTGTCAGCTCCTATTTCAATCGCGAGCATGCAGTGATGCGCACCAATTTGTTGGTCAAACGCATCGCCGACATGCAATATACTGTGGTGAACACCGAGGAAGAAGCGCTCGATTTGGAGGACAGCCTTATCAAGACCTACCAGCCGCACTACAATGTGCTGCTCAAAGACGACAAATCTTACCCCTGGATTTGCGTCAGCGGCGGCCTCTATCCCCGCGTTTTTATCACCCGCGATGCGCGCCAGAAAGGCGACAAATTCTTCGGCCCCTACCCTAAAGCCGAAGTGGCTCGCGCGCTGATTGACACCATCCGTTCTATCTATCCCATAAGGACTTGCAGGTTGATTGTTTCACGTGAAACAATCGAGCAAAACAAGCATCGTTTGTGTCTGCAATATCACATCAAACGTTGCGAAGGTTGCTGCAAAGGGTTGGTGTCGCCGGAAACTTACGGGCAATATATTGCGGAAATTCGTCAAATTTTGCGAGGCGACACGTCGCAATTATTGGATTATTTGATGGAGCAGATGCAGACGCTTGCCGAGCAGTTGCGATTCGAGGAGGCGGAGGTTGTCAAGAGAAAATATCGCCTGTTGGAGCATATCCGCAGCAAATCGGTTATTGTCAGTCCGACGATTCACAATATCGACGTGCTGGGGCTGCTCAAAGACGAATCGAACGCGTATGTGGGGTATCTGCATGTGCGGGGTGGGGCAGTCGTGCGCGCGCATACCTTACATTATAAATTGGCGGGCGGAGACGAGAGTAAAGAGGAGTTGATGTCCACCGCCGTTGCCGAAATCCGTCGCCGCAATGCCGAAAATCACGCCGACGAAAAGATGCGTGAGGTGGTGGTGAACGTCGTGCCGGATGTAGAATTTGCCGATGTGACTTTCAACATTCCGCAGCGTGGCGATAAACGAAAATTGTTGGAAATCGCGCTGAAAAATGCGGGGCAACTGCGCGACGAACGCATCAAAATGCAGGAAAAATTGAACCCCGAACAGCGCGTCACTCGGATTTTGACGACGATGCAAAAGGACCTGCATTTGACGTCGCTGCCGCGCCACATTGAGTGCTTTGACAACAGCAATATCTCCGGTTCGTCACCTGTGGCGTCGTGTGTGGTTTTCAGAAATGCGAAGCCCGCGAAGAAGGAATATCGCCATTTTATCATCAAAACCGTGGAGGGCGCCGACGATTTCGCGTCGATGAAAGAGGTGGTCACGCGGCGTTACACGCGGCTGATGGAAGAGGGTGGGGAGTTGCCCGATTTGATTGTGGTGGATGGCGGAAAAGGGCAGGTGAGCGTGACGGTGGAAGCGCTTGACGAAATTGGCGCGCGTGGCAAAATCGCCGTTGTGGGAATCGCCAAACGCCTCAACGAAATTTATTTTCCGGGCGATAGCGTGCCGCTCTATATCGACAAAAACAGTGAAACGCTGCGTGTCATCCAGCACCTGCGCGATGAGGCACACCGATTCGCCATCACGCACCATCGCAAACGGCGCACACAAGCGCAAACCCATTCCGCGCTCGACGACATCAAGGGCGTGGGACCGAAAACGCGCGAGGCGTTGCTGCGGCATTTCAAAAGTGTGAAACGATTGAAGGAGGCATCCGAGGAGGATATCGCGGAGGTCATCGGCGCGGCGAAGGCAAAAATCGTCCGCGAGGCGTTAAAGTGACCCTTTTCATTTAATTTCTCACGCAGATCACGCAGATCACACAGATCGAAAAGGATTTTTAAAAAATTTGGGGTTTTGAAATTTTTTGGGCGGATTTGCGGAGGAGGAAAAAATCGGCAAAAAAGATTAAAAATCAGGAATTTATCGAATTTTTGACCGTCTGAGATTTCAAAATTTCGGCTTCGGGCGGATAGCGGGTGGCATTTTTTGCAAGGTAGGGTGGGGGAGAAAAGGGTGCGAAGGATGCGCGCTCGTATGTAAAAAAAGCGTTACCTTTGCGGCGCGAAATTTTAATGGCAAAGGGAACGCATGTTTAAATCCATTATCACGTTTTTAAAGAATTGGACGTTGCCGTCGGCGATTGTTGGCGGTACACTGATTTATTTGCTGTTTTACTACGTGCCGCAGTTGGATGGCATTGGCGACGCGTTGTCGCCGTTTTTCGACGTGGCGTTTCCGTTGTTTATGGGCGGCATTTTGTTTGTCACGTTCTGCCGCGTGGATTTCCACAAGATGCGTCCGACGCGCTGGCACCTGTGGTTGACGGTGTTTCAGCTGATAGAGGTGGCGGCGATAGCCGGCGCGATTATCTTGTCGCACGTGAGCGATAAGAGCCTGGCGTTGATCGAAGGCATCCTGACGTGCGTGATAGGTCCCGGGGCGGCTGCTGCGGCGGTGGTGACGGGCAAGCTGGGCGGCAATCTGGAGAGCATGACCACTTACACGTTCATTTCAAACATCGTGACGGCGCTGATGGTTCCGCTGGTGTTCCCGCTGATCGACAACAGCGTGGATATGCCGTTTTTGGCGTCGTTTTTCACGATTTTGGTGCGTGTGTGCATGGTGTTGATATTGCCGATGCTGCTGGCGTACATCGTGAAGCACTGGATGCCGCGGCTGCAGCAGCGCATCGTGAGCGTGCCTGATTTGTCGTTTTACATGTGGGGGATTTCGCTGTCGATTGTGACCGGCTTCACCGTGAAAAGCATCATTCACTCGCACGCGAGCCTGCTGTTTTTGGCGGCGACGGCGCTAGTGGCGTTGCTGCTATGCTTTGTGCAGTTTGCCGCGGGACGCTATATAGGACATTATTTTGGCGCGCACATAGAGGGCGGCCAGGGCTTAGGGCAGAAAAACACGGCGTTTGCGGTATGGATAGCGCACACGTACCTGAATCCGCTGTCGGTAGCGGGTCCGGGGTTTTACATTATCTGGCAGAATTTGGTGAACAGCGTGGAGATATGGCACCACGCTCGCTCCACTTCTCGCTCTCACGCGGATCAATAACCTCACGCAGACTTTCCGCAGACGATGTTTTCCCGCCTGGTGTTTTTTGCGCGCAGAACTCGCAGAACTCGCAGAAAAATATGACAACAGGTTGTGCGACCTCTTCGAGGTCGGGGTGCATGGGGACGTGCTAACCCCACGTCACCTCGCAAGCTCGGATGACGTGGGGTTTTCTATGTTGGACGCCTTCGACGTCCTTTTTTTGATGGGTTATTTGGAGGGTTTGATGCCGCGCTTGGTGAAGAGTTGCTTGAGCGGTGTTTCGTCGTCCACGCGGTCGATGCTCATCGACTCTTGTGGCTGCAGGAATCCGATAAGTCGCTGTGCCTCAGCGTACTCTTTCGGGTGGTCTTCGGTGACCTGATGGAGCAGGTCGATGGCGAAGTCGCGAATCATCGGCATCTCGAAGGGTAGGGCGGTGTTGATGATTTCGTCGGCGTATTTGCGGAAGGGTAGGATCCACTGTTGCTCGCCACGGCGTACGCCCGGCCACCATTGCAGGGTCATTAGCGCGTCGCTGCCGCGTTCGATGTTGTCGCGGACGATGCGTCGCAGCAGTCGGTGGTCGTAGGGTTGCAGGATGGTTGGGTCGTCGGGGTCGTGGAAATTGCGCGCGGTGACAAAGATACGGAATTTTTGTTCTTTAGGGATGTTAGGCGTCAGTTCGGGGTTCAGGGCGTGGATGCCTTCGAGCATGAGGATGTCGTTGGGGGCGATTTGCATGGTGGTGCCATGCTCTTCGCGGTGGCATTTGTTGAAGCTGTACAGCGGTATTTCGGCTTTTTCGCCGTTGAGCAGGGCGTTGATGTTGTCGTCGAGCAGCTTGAGGTCCAGGCCGTAGAATGACTCAAAATCGATGTTGCCGTTTTCGTCAAGCGGTCGTTGGTCGGGGTTGAGGAAGTAGTTGTCGAGCGTGATAACGCGCGGGGTGTGCCCCAGTTGCCGGAGTGAAGCGGCGAGCAGTCGTGTGATGGTGCTTTTTCCTGAGCAGGAAGCGCCTGCGACGTACACCACTCGTGGTCCGCTGTTGACGATACGTTCGGCGATTTCGTCGATACGATGTTTGATTTGTTTTAAGTCATTTACTTGCGCCTGATCTTTTTCCATACCTTAAGTTTATTTAGTAGTGAAAGCTGCTGCCACCGAGGAATTCCCTGAGCAGGCTGGTGCTGGGGATGTCTTTCTCGTCGAGCGGCTCGAAATAGTCAAAGAATTTGATAAGACGGCTTGCCTCGCTGAATTCCGGCGCGTTGACCGGCACTTGTCGCAGGATGGGCAGGGCGTAGTTTTTCATCACGGCGAGCTCAAAGAGCAGCGAGGAGTTGAACATGGCGTCGGCGTTTTCGCTGTAGGGCATGATCCATTTCTCTTCGCCTCGGCGTACGCTTGCCCATCGCGCGATGGTCTGCTGCGCGTTGCTGCCGCGGTATTGGTAGTCGCGGACGATGCGTCGCAGCAGTCGGTTGTCGTAGGTGCCTATCCAGTTGTGGTCGTCAATGTTGAGGGTGGTGAGGGCGGAGACGAAGATGCGGAATTTCTGCTCGTCGGGGATGAACTTGGTCAGTTCGGGGTTGAGGCCGTGGATGCCTTCCATGAGCAGCACGTCGTGTTCGCCCAGCTGCAGGGTGTTGCCTTTGTATTCGCGTTCGCCCGTCTGGAAGTTGTAGGTCGGCATTTTCACTTCTTCGCCGTTGAGCAGCGCGGTTACGTCCTTGTTAAATTGCTCAAGGTCAAGGGCGTAGAGCGATTCGTAGTCGTAGTCGCCGCTTTCGTCCTTGGGGGTGTGTGCGCGGTCCACGAAGTAGTTGTCGAGTTCCACCACCTTGGGGATGATATAGTTGGTCATCAGCTGGATGGCGAGGCGTTTGGAGGAGGTTGTTTTGCCGCTCGACGAAGGTCCGGCGATAAGCACCACTTTGGCTCCGCCTTCTTTGCGTCGGCGCGCTATTTCGTCGGCAATTTGGTTGAAGTGCTTGTTATGGAGGGCTTCCACTACGTTGATGAGCATCGACGCTTCACCGTTTTTGATGGCGTTGTTGAGTTCGCCGACGTCGCCGACGTTGATGATTTTGTTCAGCCCGATGCTTTCGACGAAGGCGTTGAAAAGCTTGGGTTGTGGCTTGGGTGTGGCGGGTATGGTGATGTCGTTGCGGTCGGGCCCAATCAGGAGCATGCCCTGCTCGTAGGGGATGAGGTCAAAGACTTGCAGCAAGCCGGTGGAGGGCACCAGCGGACCGTAGAAACTGTCGATGATGTCGTCGAGTTTGTAGTAGATGGTGTAGAGCGAGTTGACGCTTTCGAGCACGCGCACTTTGTCCTTGAGTCCCTGTTTGCGGAACATCTCGATAACGTCGGTGGTGAGGCGTTCGCGGCGGATGAAGGGGAAGTCGGCATCGACGATTTCGCGCATGCGTTTCTTCAGGCTGTCGATGATTTCGGGTGTGAGGAAGCCTTCTTCGTGCTTGATTTCGCAGTAATGGCCGTTGCTGATGCTGTGGTCTATAATCAGGCGTTTGCCCGGGTAGAGGTCGTTGAGGGCTTTATAGAGCACCATGCACAGCGAGCGCGTCATCACGCGATAGCCGTCGTTGGCGGTGATGTCCACAAATTCGACGTGCTTGGGTCCGAAAACGGGGAAGCGTAGGTCCTCGGCTTTGTTGTTGACACGCGCCATGACAGCTTCGCCCTGCAGGTTAAGTCGTGATTTGATGGTATTATACACCTCGAGCAGCGTTTCGCCGCCGTCGATACTGATGTATTCGGCTGTGTTCTTGCAATATATCTTCAGGTCGTCTAAATGTCTCATGATTTTTCGGTATTTTTGAAGTCGCTAAGTTATGATTTTTTCCGCAAACGGACTGAATAAAAAAGTAAAAATCTTTTAACAATAAGGTAAAATTTCGCCGATAATCAGTAAATTTGCGCTGAAAAACAAAATGAACTTATGATGAAAAACCTATTACCGAGAATGAGCCTTGTGGCGGCGCTGCTGTTGCTGACGCTGCCGATGCGCGCCGACGTGGCGAAGCGCGGAGACGTGAATGCCGACAGCGAAGTGAATATCGCTGACGTGAACACACTGATTTCCATTATTTTAGGACAATCTACGCCCGACGAGACCGAGGCGGCGCTTGCCGACGTGAACTCCGATGGCGAAATCAATATCGCCGACGTGAACCAGGTGATTTCGATTATCCTCAACGGCGACGAAGAGGAGCCCGCGTGGGTGGGCGGCGACATGTCGATGCTGTCGAAATATGAGGCGCACCAGCTGTTGGCGCAAACGAAATACAACGTGAGCAAGGCGCATTATTACGACGTGAACGGCAATGTCATCGAAGACGTCATCCCGTGGGTGAAGTCGCAGGGCTGGAACGCCGTGCGCGTGCGCCTGTTTGTCAACCCCGCCAACGCGTCGAGCAGCGACGTGGGCGAGGGCGTGATTCAGAACCTCGACACCGTGGTGGCGCTGGGCAAACGCATCAAGGCGGCGGGCATGCGCTTTGTGCTTGACTTCCATTACAGCGACTCGTGGGCAGACCCCGTGAAGCAATATACGCCCGCCGACTGGGCATCGCTGGACAGCGCGGCGCTGGAGCAACAGATTTATGATTACACCGCCGAGTGCCTGCGCACGTTGCGTGCCGCCGGCGCGGTGCCCGATGCCATCCAGACGGGCAACGAAATCAGCTACGGCATGCTGTGGGGTCCCGTGGGCACGAGCACATCCGCGCTGAAGAAGTGCTGGAGCGGTACCGAGACCAACTGGGCGCGCTTCACCAACCTGCTCAAGCGGGCGGGCGAGGCGTGTCGCGCGGTGTGTCCTTACGCCAAAATCATCCTGCACACCGAGCGTCTTGCCAAGCCGTCGATTATGCTTAATTTCTACAACCAGATGAAGGCATACGGCGTGGATTACGACATCATCGGACTGAGCTATTATCCCTACTATCACGGCGCGCTGAGCGTGCTGGAGACCGGTCTGACGGTGTGCGAGCGCAATTATACCGACAAGGAGGTGATGATTGTGGAGACGGGCTATTGCTACAAGTACGCCATCAGCGGCGACTACGACCTGTCCGGCACGTGGCCCATCACCTCGGCGGGCCAGCAGGCGTTCACCAAAGACCTCGTGGCGAAACTTAAGGAGCACGAGTGCGTGAAGGGCGTTTTCTGGTGGTTCCCTGAGGCGAACGAATACGGCTTCGACTCCAACTGGAACGCACTGCACGTGACCACCGGCTGGTACAACGCGAACTTGTGGGACCACACCACGGGCAAGGCGATGCCGGCGCTGACCGAGCTCTCCGCCTTCGCCACCGAATAACCCTATCCTCGTTTCCGTGGACATATATTTCGTGAGATTAGGTCAGATTTAAAAGATTTGAAAAATGCTTCGCATTTTAAGGTGAGATTTTTATCTTGACCTAATCCGTAGCAAAGGAGAAAAAATCATACCTCATCAGACCCGCCGTTCGGAGCAGCGAGAGCAATGGGAAAGCGAGGAACGAGTTTTCACATTGCCGAGTCGCGAACGAACATGTGCGAAGCAAATCTTACGAAATTTAAAA
>Ga0065711_1050336_pt1 | contig 10884 bp, 4 predicted proteins | sample Hoacrofraction12_FD_59098 | JGI IMG/M metagenome (GOLD analysis project Ga0065711, IMG submission 59098) | Hoatzin crop microbial communities from Cojedes, Venezuela - Epithelial fraction 12 v2 (version 2) | ecosystem: Host-associated > Birds > Digestive system > Esophagus > Crop | place... | reverse complement strand
GTGGCCAGCAGGGCCAGGGAGGGGATTCTGCCCCTTTACTCCGCTCTCGTCAGACCCCACCTGGAGTCCTGCGTCCAGCTCTGGAGCCCCCAACATAGGAAGGACATGGATGTGTTGGAACTGGGCCAGAGGAGGCCACGAAGATGATCCAAGGGCTGGAGCACCTCTCCTCCGAGGACAGGCTGAGGGAGTTGGGGCTGTTCAGCCTGGAGAAGAGAAGGCTCTGGGGTGACCTTAGAGCAGCTGCCAGTGCCTGGAGGGGCCGACAGGAAGGGTGGAGAGGGGCTTTGCACAAGGGTGTGCAGTGATAGGACAAGGCGAACGGCTCTAAGCTAAAAGAGGGCAGATTTAGATTAGATATTGGGAAGAAATTCTTCACCATGAGTGTGGTGAAACACTGGCCCAGGCTGCCCAGAGAAGCTGTGGCTGCCCCCTCCCTGGCAGTGCTCAAGGCCAGGCTGGATGCAGCTCTGAGCACCCTGGGCTGGTGGAAGATGTCCCTGCTCATGGCAGGGGGGTTGGAACCAGATGATCTTTAAGGTCCCTTCCAACCCAAACCATTCCATGATTCTATGACACCAACCCTGCACAGGGTGACACGACCGTGACCTCCTTGAGGCTCCATCCCAGCACGGCTGGCAGGGGATGAAAACCCTCCCACCCCCACCAGGAACAGAAACCAAATGGGAGGAAGTTGAAAGCAGCGATTAAATATCTTCTTCTGCGCTCAGCAGTCAATCACACACAAATTACGCAGCGACTCAGCCCTGCCACCCCCCCCGAGCTGCTCCTTTCGGTACCCGACGCGGCTGCAGCAGAACCACCCTACCCAAGACTTGGCCTCCCAGCCGCTTCCACCGATCTGTTTGTTTGTATTTTCCACCCAGCAGTGAAATCAGGCAGCTTCAGTTTTTAATCCCCTTAATTAGGGGTGTGCAGCAGTCTTCATTCCTTAATTACATCCATTGCCACATCTGATGCAACACGTTTGCAAACAACCATTTTCACTGGAGATGGCTTTGAATCCAAATTGCCGTCATCTCTCCAACACCGGCTGCGCTGTGCCACCAACGGGGAGAAGACACGGCCCGGCTTTCCGGATGCTTTAACAAGACACACTCGTGCACAGCTCGGAAATGCGATTTTCATTCAATAATCACCTGTTTCCTTGGCAGGATTTAAGCATGAGATGACTACAGCGCTGAGAAACCACTGGCAGTCTGCTGGAAGCAGCCGAGCAAGAGCGTGGATATTAAAAGTTTGCAGAGAAAAAAGTTACCATTTCAGGCAATACTCTCCATATCGACCCACGGGACAGCGGGACGCTATTTCAATGCCTAACCTGGTTATTTTGGTACATCGCCTCTCGGTAGCCCGCGTAAAGGCAGACAACGGCGCGCTTCTTCATTTCAGTTGCTCAGCTGTCAGGAATCCCTTTGATCCTCTGGGAGAGCAAACACCCAGCGAGCACTTTATTACCAGCACTTCTGCTGCCGAACCGAAATCATTACGCTGACACCTTCTGCCTGCCCACAGAGCCATTACGGCGTTATCCCACGGGGCGCCTGCGCTCACTCTTGCTCTGAATTACTACACCAGACTCCCATCCCAACGCGCTAATAGCTCACTAGGACGCGGCAGCTGAGCTCCAGCCGTAGGAAATAGAAAGCAGGATATTAAATATCGTCTTGGGGGGAAGGGAGAGCATCAATTTGAAAAATGGGCAGGAAGATAACGTGGCATGGCGAGGTGTTTTTTCCACTGCTGGAGACCCAAGTAAGCGTCGTCGCTGGTCCCCGCAGCACGCTCTGCTCAGCTCCTGCTGACGGTCGCTGCAATCATTTGCATGGAGGAAATGGGCACAAATGTTGCTTTCTTCAAGTTACAGCAAGGAAGCCGCGCTCCCCCTCAGTACCTGCAGGGAGGAGGTCAGAAACACGCTCTGCACCCACATCACAGGGGCTGTTTGCTTGTGTTTTCGGTTGCTGCCTTCCCTTCCGCACTCGCTGGGTTGGTACGAGCAGGGTTCTGTAGGGTTTGATTTCACTGAACAAACACTCACTGGCCCTACCATGTTCGAGTAGCTCTCAAGAGGTATTTTCTACTTGCTCACCTCCACCTTTGCCACCCAGCACACTTGGAGGTCAACGCCAGTGTCGAGTCTCGCACCGGTGCTCCCGGACAGCCCTTGCGTTTCTGGGTAACGCACCGCAGCACCGTCCTCTCCAGCCACACTTCACCCTGCGAATCCAAACACCGCTCCACGCAGGAGCCCGCACGCTGCTCGACGGCCGAGATGCACTGAAAGGATCTGTCGCAGCCTCCTGTCCGGCTGCGCTAGACCTGCTCCCCGCACCTCCCCGCCGATCCCCTCCCACCTTCTCCCCGCTCCCGGGGACTGCGCAGGTGCCCCTTCCCCAGCCCGCTCACACCTTTCCCCCCTCAGCCCTTTCAACCTCCTCCCTTTTATTCTGCATTAAACACCGCAGCAGGAAAAGCTTAGCATCCCTGAAGGCGTTACAGAGAGCCTGGGCGTACAGACCGCAGGCGTGCGCGCCGGGGAAACTGAGGCATCGCTCTGACGTCGCAAACCTGCTTTCTCCGCTCCCCCAGTGCCGACGCACACCGCCACGGGACAGCCGGCACGCGGCCGGCCACCACCCAGCTGGGCAGACAACAGCAACCAGCTCACAGCTTCTCAAACATCGTAGTATTTTAAAACAAATGAAGAGCCGCAGGAGACAAAAATATTTCCTATAGGAGGGATAAAGAGTATACAGAACTCAGAAAGCAGCTGGTTTAAATATCTCCCCGTTAAAATAAGTTCTAGCTGAGGCTAGCACTGCTTTTCTGGATAAGCTACTGGTCCTGTGTACACAATTTAGCATCCCATTGATACTTATTTTACAAGTTGGGTCTCAGAATAATCCTTACCCTATTCAAAGTGTGCGTATGTGTGTGTACGTGCACACACCCAACAATACAAAGGCGGTATGAATAACTGCATGTTTTTTTGGAGAAGCTTTGCTTATTTTTCCCTTTTTTATATTTAAATCCCAGTTGTGCAGTTGCCTCGTGCACAGCTGAAGCCTCATTGAGCCCAACGCTGCTTCATCCAGCTGAAAGCTCCAGAGCCCTGGGGACTCAGTGAGGCTTGGGTATTTATGAAGTACCAAAACCACCAGAAAATTACGAATAAACCTTATCATCCTTGATATTTTGGACTCAAAACCTACTGGTCTTGTCTGGCACCCAGTACTGAAGACTGAATGGAGAGCTCCAGCTAAAATCACGCTGCAAAAGGGCTGCGAGAGCCCCAGTCGCAATACCAGACAGAGCTCTGCGCTTTTCACTGTGCTGCTGACAGCAGGAGCCACACAACAATATCGCTCAAATCCACATTCATGCAGCACAAGGGAATAAAATGCCACACAAATCCTCTTTTCTGCAAGCTCTGTTGATATCATTGTTCAGGCTAAAACTCCACGAGAAGACCCTTCCAATGATGCCAGGGCAGAAGAGTGGAGAGCACAAAAAGCACTGGTGAGCTCAGCCAGGCTCCCCGGCCAGGCAGCTCATGCCAACCCGGCTCTTTACTCCTCCAATAAAGATATTCTTAACCCACCTCCTTTGCACTTCCTTCAGGTTCTCTTTACATACACACAAGCTGAAGGTAAATGGTCGCCTGTTCCTCCGTACGACGAAAATCAGGTCTGACTGGGGCTCTGCTCACTCCACAACACCTCCTCGCTGCTGTAAGCTCTTAGCAAGGCAGCACAGAAAATGAGAGCAAAGCCGCACCAGCTCCGGCAAGGAGGTTGTTTTTTGCAGCCCTCACGGCGGCAAGAAGTGTGGTTTAAGAGGAAAAAGGAAAGAAAAGACAGAAACAAATGTAATGAGCTGCTCTGCCATTTAGGACGTTGGTACACGCACACACAGCAGCCTGAGCTCATTTCAGCTCCCCAAACTAAACAAGCTGCAAAAACCGTTCAGAGGTGAATTACAACTCCACGTCAAGAACATTTCGCTATCTCATGTCTAAGCGAGGGAAATACCTAAAAAAATATCTGCCTTGCTGGGTGACGTCCCCTCTGCAGCACCCGGGGAAGGAGGCGAGCAGCCTGCCCTGCTCCACACGTTTCGGACACGCTGGGTTTGCTCAGAGGTGTCCAGCACTGACCTTGCTCATGGATGCTCACATTGTGCACGTGGATTTGCCGCTTCCCAGGTGTTTTACCTGCTGACATTGCAACTGCAAGCCTGCTTGTTTTATTTAACCATGCTCCTACTCTTAAGCTACCATCCAACTACTGCTCCCAACGACTCGACGCTCAGGAGCCGACGTTAATTCCAGAGCTCCCTGTGCCCAAGGTTGCTGGCCGGCTGCGCTGCACAAGTTGGAGGCACTGCTTCAAACCCACCAGCGTCCAGGACCAGTTTCTCCTCTGGGAAAAGAAACGGAGATTCCCAGTCTTGGTGGCAGACTAACAGCCCTGAGCAAGCAGAGCAGGTCTAGTGAACCAGCGGATGAGCAGAAGGTCATCGCAGCCTCAGTGCCCAGATCTCCCAGCCACTGCCAGCTCCTTAGATCCCTCGGGCGCCCACTCACTAAATGTCTGTTTTCTTCTTTGGGATTCAACAGAACACAGCACCAGTCCAGGACTGGGGACGTTAGCCTGGAACTCTATGGGGCGTGGGGCACGCATCACCATCAGCGGCCAGTGCCGGATTAATTCATGCAAGTTGCAAGTGCCTTTGGAAACCATTCCAAAACAGGAGGGTGGAGACCCCAGACACCCCAGAATACAGAGAAATGCCTGGAAACCACCTCCCTCCAAGGCACTTTAAACCATGAACTGAGCCCGTTCAGGCATTAACACTGGGCCTGGGAGGTAAAACCCAAAACAACTCCCTGGTGCAGAGCCAAGGGACAAGAGCGCACAGCGCGAGCCTCGGGAAGCGGCACAGATCGACCCTTCGCAGCTTGGTGACCACATCGGCATCTGCAGACAGGAGCGGTTTTGCAATTCACATCGCTCAGACTTCAACAATCCCTCTGGTGCAGGACATTCTTCTGTTGGATTTCGAGACAGATCCCGTAAACTTTGGGCTCTTTTTTTCCTTTCTACAAATAGACATCTATTGCACAACGGAGTGATGCAGTGCCACTTGTGTGAAACAGCCAGACGCCAGAAGGAAATTTCACTTTACCACAATTATCTACTCATTTAGTAATTGAATATTAGGGTTTTTTTCAGAAGGTGTGTTTCCCTTTGCATGCAGCAGTGAACTTCCAAAGTGTTTCATGAAGAGCCCTGCAAAACTCATTCTTGACAACAGCAGGGAAGGTCAGTGCTAGATGACTTATTTATACAAGAAGAAAAATAAAAAGGTAAATAGCTCTTCTCGGCACTTTATTCCTGCTCCCAGCCCCTGCCCACCCTCCCAAACACAAGCTTTCTGGGACAACCCCATCTTGCTAAAGGTCTGCACAGCAGCAGGGCTCGGAGACCCCGCTGGACCCTGAGCAGGGAGCACAGTGGTGGCACGAGCTGCTCACACCGGGGCTGTGCCTGCACGGGGACACGGGAACGCGGATGGCTCGCATGCAGCTGGGACGGCTTCGGTCGAGTACTTTGGGGCAGCAGAACGTGCCTTTCTAATCCATAATACATTTAATATTAAGAGCAGCAATTAAATAAATTAGTGGTCAGCCAGTGAGCTGCTAGTTTACAAAAGGAGTTCGTTTTAAGCAGCAACACCAACTTGTAGCACAGTTTAAAGCAGGAAGATGCCACACAAAGATCAACATGCTCGTGCCACCAGGAATGAGGCAGCGGCTGCGCAGGCTTCTACTGCAGGTGGCACACACCAAACACTCGTTGAATAAAAGAGATGGGCGGATCTCGGATTTCGACTGAAACACACACATCCCCGCTTACAGTGATTCCACTCGAAAGACAGTCCGCCTACCGAACTGCAGGCGCCACATCCCTTTCTCCTTGTGGTAAATGCCGACCACGCGTACGATCCCCGCAATCCTACAACGCCGTCAGGGGCCGTACCGGGTACCACACCGGCTCCTTACTTGTGTGACAAACTATCAACTTCAAAATCAAACACCTGCACTGCTCCAAGCAGAATTTTTTCCAATCTGCATTTAAAAAAAAATTACAATTCACTGCTTGGAGCAGCAAAGACAGATTTTTCTTTAAAAGAGAGCAACAAATTTCAAGCATCATCTCCCAAAGCACCACTAGAAGAGCTCACAGCCGCCAACAGCAAGAGGTCTGGAGCTTTCTGCGTCTTGGAGTCCACCTTTAATTTTAAGCTTGTTCAAATCCTTGGGATCTTCCAGGTTGCTTCCAAGAAACTTGCCCCATCCTGAGCTCTAGTGACTCACTACCAAAAATCTCTGACTTGCAGCACCCAAACTGCCTGCACCCATGAAACGCAAAATCTGACGACACAAAAACACAGTAAATGGGTGGGAAAGCAACAGAATGACTGAGGAGAGAGATCAGCCCAAAAGGCAGACAAAAGCTGCACGGTCCCCAGCTGCTGTCTCCTCTGGAGAGGAGGAACCCAGGGACTGCTGGGCTTGGCTTATGTAGGGAGGTTGAGACGACGCTCGACTTTGCGGGGTGCAGTCGGCTGCGTTTACGCACTGTTTTCATAAATCCCAAATGCTGTTGCTCCATCAGAAAAGCTCCAACAACAGTTTCCAACAAAAGGAATACAGAGAGGCTTGTGCTTTTCTCCTTTCATTTTTAGTTTTAAAGGAGTGTATCAAAACCTTATCTCGGGGCGTGTTTCTGCTGAAGTGGAGCGGGGTATTTATCACAGGGGAAAAAACAAGCAACCCCTGGAAGCACACAGGAACAACCCACCCACAAAGCTCGCGCTTCAGAGACGCACGGCTGCAACTTCAGTCTGCATCCTCTCCACCTCCAGCGAGAAAGTTTAATAAAACAGGTGGGTTTAGTTTAAAAAAACCCGAAACGTTCTTCACCTATCCCAAAACATTCTTCTAGTGGTAAAGCTGAAGTGTCGCAAAAGTCGCAATTAACCAAACCTCAGTTTCAGTATAACGAATCATTACCTGTTTTTTTGCCAGAGTCAGAAGTTTCAGAAGGTTAAACCATTTCCAAAACAAGAACAGTTTTTCAGCTGATTTATAGCTAATGCACCAACAGGGCACAATTCTTTGGTTGCTTACAATTCTGTTTTCAATTTCACAGCCCCAGGTAGGAGGTGGTACGCTGCACAGCAAAGCCAGAGCCGAGGGCTTTTCGCATCTGTTGCTATCACAGAAACGATTTACAACTGTTTGCGGTGAGAAATCATGAGATTAATGTGCAACCCCTTCCCCCAGCAGCACGAACCCAGCAAACAAAGCCAACCCCGTCCTCAGGCTCGCGCCTCGCCAAGCCACCGCTCAGCCCTCTGCAAACCTTGGGACCCACTGAACCGGTGTGCGACCGATCTCCGGGCACGGGGTGCTCGCAGCTCTCCCTGCGCCGGCTCTGCCGCTGGCTTCACCCGTGTTTGCAGCAAATCTAATCGCTGGCAGAGATGCAGCTACGCACCTCCCTCAAAAAAAAGGAGAAAAAAAAATTTAAGCCCACTGTATTTGCATTACGAGATCGCCTGGCTTTTCTGCGATTAGCACTGCACGGATCAAACCCTGCCCATGTAATCATCAGGTAAGACTCGTGCTGGAGAGTCCAGTTCAATTCTGGAAAGAAACAGAGCTCCAAGAAAAGTGTCACAGTGAAATACCAAATTTCACTGTAATTGCAAGCCTCCTTGCCTTGCTGAAGCCATCCCTCACGTTCACTATCTCGTCCCGTTCCCGCCTCTGGAGGCACGCAGGCACAGAACACCAGCAGATTCAGTTTCCCCAAGCTCTCCCTCTCTATTCATCATGCGGTGGGAATTCTTTTTTTAATAAACTACATCTTTACAAAAGGAATATCGCCATTTGTCATCACCAGGTCAGATGGAGAGAGTCAATCATCGTTTTCAAACAAGCCAAGAGCAGCAGTTGCAAAACAGGAAGCCAGTAACGCTGGCCATGCCGCTGCTGCTTTCCCACCAGCACCCAAGACGCCGTTCAGCCGGACGCTTGCAGGTGGGGATGGAGCATACCTGAACGCAACCGAGCAGGGAAATATGTTCTGCATCGGTGCCCCAAAACTGAGGGGATGGGAGACAGCAGCTGCTCAAGCCATCTCACTTTAGAAGCAAAATAAAACAGGAAAAAAACTTGCTCCAGCGTGCAAGCAGGTGGAAAAAGGTCACTTCTTGAGATGAACACGCTCGGACACCACTTGTCCCTTGGGTTCTCGTTACCCTTTCTAACGAGGGGGCGAAGCATCCCAAACCACGCTGCAGAGAGGGCCAGGGACGCGATCCCTGCACTGGGACAGGCGTGACGCTGCTCTGACCTCATCGGCCAACGCTGGCTTTCTTCCACCATGTCCTGGGGGAGGGAAGGGAAGCGCAGCGACAGGCGGGAGCGAACCGACAGTGCCGCCCGTAAACAGAGGAAGCGTTTTTTGAAGACAGCGTCTAGGTAGACAGGAGGGAAATAACAGAAGCAGCAGTTACAACAACAACAACAAAAAAAACTCTACGAGAAGTCTAAAGAAACTATTTCCTCTGACGAAACACACTGGAAACGGTATCAGACGCCGCTGAAGTCAGAGTTCAGCACATGGCCGTCTCCCCGTGCTATCGGCAGCACACCCTGCCCATGTTGATGCAGTCACCTCTGCTGCTCCTCCTGGCTTCACCACAGATAAATCTCCCTTCTCCAGGGCCCATCCTCTACAATATTAAATCATTTTTCAGAGTCTCCTGAAGAATGAAGTCAGCCAATCTGCGTAATTAACTCAGCAAAGCCGTGCATCTGCAAGAGCTCAACTCCATCACGTTAGAACAGCCCAGGAGGCCTGGCTGCACATGAAAATCAACGGCAAAACAACATCCATTTAGCCTGCATTTTGCCCTCCCAAATCAGGTTCTCCTCCTAGCCATTCCCCCTCTCCAAGAAAGCATGGGGGTCCTTAAACCCTTTTGGCTCGAGCTACGCACAACACACAGCCGAAAACAGTCCTTTTCTCTGCAGCTGGGTTCCTCCCCAAGCCCCAAACATTTCTGACATGTACCTAGGTGAAAAATTATTGCAGCCGCTGTCCCAGGCAGCCCACACCTCGATTTTATGGTATTGCTTTTTGATCTGCTTATTCACCAAGACTTTCCCTCACTTCTCACCACACGCGCTCACTTTCAAGTCGGCAGCTGGAGATAAAAAAGCAGCGATATCGGCAGCAGCCGCCGGCCCCAGCCCTGGGAGGGATGGAGGGACGCGAGGGCAGCGCCGGTCCTCCCTGGGAAGGATGGATGAGATGAGGGGACATCCCCGGGAGGGACGAAGGGACACAGGCGCAGTGCCAGTACTCGCCCCACCTGGTTTCTCACTGCTCAAATGTTAACACTTCTTACTGAGGACCACAAAAATGCCGTTTTCTCGCACGTGGTGCGACTCCTTCCTCCTACAAGGAGTCATCCTCCGCCTGTGTCAGGGCACATTTACGTTGCAGATGGCCCTTGTACTGCCTCTACACGCTCACACGCGCTCACGCAGGAGAGACGGAGATGTCGGTCAGGCAGCAGTTATTTTCACTTTGCCCAAAGAACAACCCCACACACAATTTAAACACACAATTTCCATCCTGCACCTCCATTACCACCAAGCCAACAGTTGTGAAACAGGCACCCAAGACAGAAAACATTGGCTTAATGCTGGATTTTAAGACTTTCCAGACAAAATAAAGAGCTATGTTCTCATTTATATGAAGAAGAGAAGGGCTCCCTCGGCCGGGGAGGATTACAGCTCGCCACCACTCTTCTCCCCAATCCGCCCCAGGGGCTGCATCCCCGCACGGTCCCACCGGCTCGTGTCTCTAACGACTGATGTGCACGTCACGACGATGCCACAAGCAGGGCTGGCAAACCACGTGCGTACATAACCCAGTATTTAACAGACAGACCAGCAGGTTTCGTTTGGGGATTCAATGGGGTTTTTTTGCCAGACTGCAAAATGCCACCCTGAGCTGCCTCTGCTCCTTCCAGGGCATCCCGCTCTCCTCCAGCCCTCACGTTAACAGGGGAAACATCAGGGATATTTGGGTTTAGGGTCCTCTTACCATTTGTTTCATGAACTGGAAGGCAGCAAGCAAGGCAGGGCTGCAGGAGGAGAAACATTTCCTAGCTACGGCAGCTGGAGCTGGGCCTGAAAGATTTTTACCCTTCCATGAACCAGTCCCTACCCAACGACAAACGACTCTTGAAACTCCCCAGGAATGGTCACCAGCCGCATGTTTCTCATTTTCTAAGTGCCTGACTCGAGGCGCTGCGGGAAGCTCACAGAAGCAGAAACCAGGGCTTGAATAGAAAACGTTCCATCACGCTCCGCGTCGAAGGGATAAAACCAAACCACTCTTCCAGGTTTATACCATTACCCGTCCCGAAGCCCCCCGCCCTGTCTCACAAGCAAACGGCAAAGACCAGCTCATGCTTTTGATGCATTTGCACACAGGCATCGCAGATGAACCCGAGCAGGAATTATTAATCCTGTCTTTGGAGCAGAGTTTGAATAGCGGGACATAAATACAGCCCGGGGCCCTGTACACAACGGGACGGGACTGTTCCCGCTTAGCGGGCGGCTTGCTCGTAGTATTTAGCGATATGCAAGCCCTGGGGGGGGAAAGCCTGTATGCAATCACACCAGCGGAGGGCTACGAGGATGAGGAGGGGACTGGAGCATCTCTCCTGCGAGGAAAGGCTGAGGGAGCTGGGCTTGTTCAGCCTGGAGAA
>Ga0065711_1050335_pt1 | contig 10886 bp, 8 predicted proteins | sample Hoacrofraction12_FD_59098 | JGI IMG/M metagenome (GOLD analysis project Ga0065711, IMG submission 59098) | Hoatzin crop microbial communities from Cojedes, Venezuela - Epithelial fraction 12 v2 (version 2) | ecosystem: Host-associated > Birds > Digestive system > Esophagus > Crop | place... | reverse complement strand
TGCACGATGTATGGCGAGTTTGCATATTCCAGCTCGTCATGTATCATCTTGTAGCATTCCTCGCGTCCTTTCTGTTCGCGGGTAAAGCATTTAACGGCATAAAAGTTGCCGCTCTCGGTGTCTTCCATTTTAAACACCACGGCAAAGTTGCCGCTGCTCATCACAGGGTTGCCGGCATCGTCGAGCACCGGGCGTAAATGCTTGAGCTTGTCGAAGTTGTCTGCCGCACTCATCACGGCTTTGACATACTCTAAATGAAACGGATATTCCATAAGCTATGTATTTAAAATTAAATATTATGTTGTTCTTTAGCGGCAAAGAAAAACCATACATCATTTGAGAGGGTGGGAGGGGGATTAGATAATCCCCCTCAGTTTAAGTACCGTAGCAAGCCTATCTTTAGTCCAGAATTTTCTTGCAGTGCCGCTGCCTACTTTTTCGGGCAATTTATTTTCTTTTTGCAGAGTAGTCCTTACCACTATAGTAACCACCTTGTCAGGGTCGTATGGCTCATTCTTCTTGATTTGGTTAAATGTCTTTTGGGTCATTATCACCATGGCATACAATCCCTGGTCAATCCACGGTGTTGACTTGCTTGAGTAGAGGTTGGCTCCTGGGAATTTATAGTTGTCGGGTGTGCCGGTTTTGGCAAGCAGCACCAATTTGTTATTCTTATCCTTGATATTCTCATTTATATCCTCTATTAGCTTATGCACAGGCGTGAGTGTGGAGCCTTGCACTTTCATCCCCTGCGCCTCTTTCCAGTCATCGAGGAAGCCGTTGTATGCCGGGTTGAAGTTTTTGGTTTTTACAATCCCGGTCATTGCCTGCGGCTTGTCGTGCTCTTTGAGTTTGAAGAAAGAGTTTTGGATTAGTCTCTTTGTGGCGATAGTGGTGAAGATTTCGCAGAGCTTTAAAGTTGACATTCTGCAAGAGCCTTGTCCCAATCCCCAAGCGACCTGACTTCTTATATTGCTTTCGTAGAATTGCGGCAGATACAGACAAGCGTCGTCGGGACAGAAAGAGCATTGCCTTCCCAATGCACGGTAGTAATAGTACCAGGGCGCGTCTGTGCTGTCGGTATATGCAGCGTCGATTAGTTTCAGCCTTAAGAGGCTATGCATATTCACGAAGAAAGGATTTTCCTCTTCCAGTACAATCTGGTCGTTGTCTGGGATATAAATCACTCCTCTCTCCGATATTTTAAAGATTTCACTCGTTGTAAGATCTGTGCTGTTATTGTTGATTGCCGTGAACATCATTGCGGGGAAGAACACATCGTCGCTTCTTGCTATGGCTTTGGTCATAGTTGCTCCTTCTTTTGTCCAATGCCTTTCATCTGGCCCCCATTTTTTCATGTCTTTTCCCATAAAATGTGCTGTATTCTTGTCGATGCTATAATACAGCCCCTGAGTGTTGAGTTGTGCGAGGTTAGGGTAGGCGGCGATGCATGCTGCCGCTATCGGTATTTTAAATGCGCTTCCCACGCAATAGGCTTTGAAGCCTTCCGGCTTGCGGCTCTCCAAGATGTTTGGAGGCAACTTGTCTCCAGCGTTGCTGATATATGGCGCGGCCACAATCTCCCCATAGCCGTTAGAAACCACGGCATCGATATTCATAGTGTTGTAAGCAGTCCCGAGGGCTTTGCGGTATGCCTTCATCTCGTCTGCTAAATATTTGCCTGTCACGGGGTCTAAAGTAGCCGTTTCGTTGGCTGCTCCCACCGCTTTGACGAATTGTGTGGTGAAGATGTCGTAGCCCACTTGAGGCCTATATTCTCCGTATGGGTTGTCGGGTGAGATTTTAATCTCCCTTATGTCATCGTCATTCATCTTCACCACTACCTTAGCCGCCTCTTTGGCAGATATGCTGACGCAGGTTCCGTTTTGGCTTCCCTTGACGAGCGTCGTCTTTTTTCCTGACTGATACACCACCGCATTGATATTGTCGATTAATCTGATTTCCACGCTGTCGTTACTTGTCTTGCAAATATCGATTGTTCTGGTGTGTGTCTGGCTTTGCTTGCCGAATCTCAATTTGGCAGTGTTGCACTGGTTATTGAGAAACAGAGAGTCAGCGAGGCTTACCTCATGCTTCTTGCCGGCTTTATTGGTATGGTGTATATCTTTTTCTGAGACGCTCAACAGATAATACCCCTTGTTTTTCGTATTGAAGAGCGGCACGGTGGAGTTATTATATGTGATGTAGGTTGTGCCTTTCTGATAAACCGGCGATGAGCTGAATGAAACTTTAAGCGGTTTGGGGTCAACGTTAACAGTCTCGAAGGTGGTTTGCGCCACGTTCAAGGTGATTCTTTTAATACTGATGTTGCCCTCAGAGTCTTTGTCGAGCTTGATGTTAAACACCTGCTGGTCGAGATTGTTTTTCTGACTTTGCAGGAGGCTTATCAGCTGCGATTTTTCGATGTAGCCTCTTTCTTCTTCAGACAGCTGGTCGGTATTAATTCCCACCACCCTGATATCTTCGTAATTAGCCCCTTGTAAGGCCTCATTGTATGGCATCTCCAGCACCAATCCTTTGTACTTTTTCTGCAATCCCTTGAGGTTCGTGGCTTTTACGGTGCTATCACGGAGTGACAACATCTTATCCAACTGCTTGTTAATCTGATTCACAGCCTCTTGGTTCATACTGTACTGACCATTCTCATCGATGTTGTAGGCCTTGCTCTTGTCGGAGCATACACCCCATACAAGGACAAAAAAGAAGACTGCAACGATAGAGTATAAAACTCTTTTGAAATAATTCTTATTTATCATAATCAAAAAAATTTTAAATATTTAATTTATGCCTTCCTTGGAAGGCGGTAACTATTGATCTTCAGTGGGACGTTTTGCCAATGTAGATTGCATCCAGCTTCCCGTTGTCATCCATATCCACTTCTATAATGGACATTGTTCTTAATACTTCGTTTATAGACTTGAAGTCCAAGAGTCTTTTGCCAATCCATTTACTATCATCGACAATCAGTTGTGTGCCTCCAAAGGGGTCTCCTTTAGTGCCTTTTTTGATGAGGCTCTCAATGGCTTCTGTGTCGTTGTTTTTATAATAACCAGCGAGACGTTGCCTGATGTCGGTCTCTTCGATGTCGGTCTCTTCGTTGTCGGTCTCTTCGATGCCGGTCTTTTTTTCATTATCAGTCTCCTTATATCCATTGTCCTCCTCTTCTTCAGTCTGCCCGTCGATGCTGTCGTAGTTCTGCTCTTCCGCAGTCTTATTGTCTGCCAGCAAACTATTTGTGGAAAGCGTACTGTCAGGTTTTTGCACTGCCTCAACCGGCACCTTTGGGTCTGAAGATTTGTTGGGGCTTCCAAAGAAGAAATATGCGCAGGCACCTGCACCTATTACTAATAAAGCAACAAATACCCAAGGAACAATTGTCTTCCAGCGTTTAGTGTTTCCGCCCTTGGAGTTGCCTAAGCTAATAGAGAAGCCAGTGTCATTGGTGTTGCTTTCGTTGTCGGTGTTTTTTGCCCCTTCGCTTTCAGCGTCCTTTGCCCTTTCGTCATTGGCGTCCTTTACCCTTTCGTCGTTGGCAATGCCAGCTTCTTCGGTGGCCTTTTCCACCTCTATGCCTTTGTACATCACTTTTCCATCCTGATATGAGAAGTCTCCGCAGAGATTGTTTCCGTATGGTGTGAAATACTGGAACTCTTCCTTATACAGTGCGATTTCGCCAATGCTTTTCTTGATTTCTTCAAGTTGCTCTTGTTCAGTGGGTGCGAAGACGTCGTCTTTTCCATCATATTTTGCCAGATGGTCAACGAATTGTTTTTTGACGTTTTCATCCACGAAATAGAGGTCAGAATTTTGCTCTTCGATAAATCCTGCGTCCTTGCCCTCGGTTGTCGTGCCAATGTGCAAGATGAAGCCGTTTAGTTTAATCTGTTTCATAGTCATTTTAATTTAAGTGGGGTGAATTTAGATGCGATAACGTCTCCGAGCAGCACTCCTGGCAGCCCGTCCTTAGTACGAGTTACGAAGATGTGAATCTCCATGGTTTTCACGTCTTCCTCAGCAGTGGCACTTTGTCTTGCTCTTTCCACATATCCAGTCCTGAAACAGACATATTTCTGTGTGTATTTTGCCGTAGCCACATATTCTGTCGAACCGCCAGGATGCTTTCTCACGAAACGTTTGTCTCGGGTGTTGATTTTTATGCTCTGAATTTCGTAAATCGGCATACTTGTCCGAGACAGGCTTTGTCTGAGAAGACTCTCGAGATAGCTTCGCATAGCTCTTTTGTATCCATTAGGATGACGTTTAGAAGTGATGGTCATGAAGTGCCTGTCCATGCCATCTAAGAAGAGTTCGTCGGCTTCGTCTATAAGGCGTTCTTTCTCTTCTTGGCTTTTGCAATCCTCGCATGTGTAGCTTTTGCCCACTTCCTTTATGATGTAGGCAAACTTACGCATTTTCTTTAACGCTTCTTTCTCGATTGCTTTATCGATATTAGCGTTGGATGCTTTCTCGGTTTTAGCGCTCACTGTTGTTTCCGCACTGCTTATTGCAGGGAAACAAATAATCAGAATCATTATTATAATCTTCTTCATCATTTAAAATAATAATTATAATTAATACTTGCCTTTGCAGGCGTTAACACCAATATAGATGCAGCTTTCTGCCAAAATTCGGTCAGTAAGACCACTTTTTTTTGCAGAAACGGTATTTTTAACATTTGAAAACATTTGAAAACATTTGAATACGTCCATAAGCTACATCCATTTTCTGAACTTACATCATGGATATAGATGTTAGTTTTGCCTTTTTTTTCGGTCAGTTACCCCCAATTTTTTATATTTTTGATTTTCATGGAAACAAGCGGGCGGCATTCTGTTGCTTTCAGAATGCCGCCCTTGAGGTTATTTGCTGTTATATCTACTTGTAGATTTTGTATCCTAAGAGTCTTATGAGTTTTAGAGTTTCCATTGACATATCCCTGTCGTATTTTTTCTCTTCTTCCGAGAGTTCGCAATAAGGAACGAGTAAGTGATTCTTTTTATTTTCGTCGTCTTTTTGAGGCCCGTATGTCCATCCTTCTCCCATTCTGCCTTTCGACCATACCTCGTGAGAGTTCTCTGCCAGAGCCTCCGACAATTCCAATAGTTTATCATCGAGCTCCACAGCCGAGGTGTTAATGGGTTGCGGGTCGTAATTCTCAATGGCCTTTTTCTTGTCTTCTTCAGTTATGGCCTTTTCAGGACCTTTAAATTCAAAAGAGAGCCTGTCTGTCAGTTCTTTCAGTTCTTTCGTGGCGTCTTTTTCCTTTTCAATTTTAAATCCCCACTTTTTGATAAGTTTCAATGTATTATCCACATTGTCTTTATCATACTGCTCCTCACCTTCCGGCAGCAAGTAGTATGGCACCATATCCGGCGTTTCCTTCTTTTCGTCGTTCCTTTGTGGTCCGTATGTCCAGCCTTTTGGTTTTTCATCTTTCCTTTTCCTTGCCCACACGTTGTGCGCATTAACGTACAGGAAAGAAATCAGCTCCTCGGGTATCTCATCCAAAGTAACATCGCTTACGTTTTCCGGATAAGGCTTATAGTATCCGGTTAGTCCTCGCTTGTTCACTTGCACTATGAAATTATGAGATGCTCCCCATAGCTTTTTAAATACAGATATGGGCAATGTGTACGTTGAATCGTCCTCATCATCATATATCGGATCATAAAGGGTTATAGTTGCAGTTCTAAAGTCTACCTTTTCCACCACAACCGCATGAAGTTCTTCGTTTTTGCTGTTATCTTTGTTTTCTGGGTTTTCAATAACAGCTATAACATTGAAGTTGTTTTCTGGATAATCGATTAGATTTTTAATATCTTCCAATTTCGCATCGAATCTTCTTCCCACCGAGAGCTTATATTTTTCAACGAGTGAATATCCGATTTTGTGGAGCTTCACACCTTCTATTTTGTGAGATTTCCCTTTTTCTGTGCATTCGTATAGCGTGACATCCTGTCTGATTTTTTCTTCTACAGCTGGATCTTTTGCCATATCATTTTCGATTAATCCCCTTTTCAAAAGAACTCTTTTTTCACATTTTACTACGCATTCTTTATCGTCAGGAGAAATTTTTGCGGCGAGTCTGTACGGGTCGTGCAAGCGCATACTTATAGGTGTAGCTTCCTGATTGCAGATTGTAAACTGAATCACCTTTGCGCTATTTCCGTTTTCTTTTACGACTGTGTCGTATCTTTCTTTCAGCTCCTCGTATTCACGGTATGCATCAATATACTTACGAATGTCTGAATCCTTGTGTGCAGCAATATTTACGGCAGCTGCCTCTTCTAATGAGCATTCCCCCTTAAGGTAGGAATTTATTAGATTCACTGTTACTTTTATACTACTTTTCATAATTTGCCATTTTTTTAAGTGTAGTCCTTTCTAACTTTTTTTAGTTAAATCTTTTCTATTTTCATGTAGATTTATTCTAAATTCAAATATAAAATCTCCCTCACCATGTCATACCATCCTGTTTCTTTGTCCCAGGCTTTTTTGGCTAGATTGCGATTGTAATATTTTACATTTATTTTCTTTATCTTTTTTTTAATAGAATCATTTCTATAGTAGATGTTCTTTATATTTGAAATGATATAATTGCCTTCTTCATCTTTTGGGTTGAAAGTATCCTCTGCCATTTTCTTATATTCACCATCAAATATACTATGTTCGTTGCTTCTCATTTTTTGAATCTCTTTCAAAACTTGTCCCGCATTGAGTCCACAGACTTCTTGTAAAATGATGAGCCAGCAATGTTCATTGTCAAACTCTAAGACTTCGTTTAAGAAACAATACATTTTGGAGAAGGCACCTGCGGGTATATCAATTGTTTGCAAGCAGTTGTCTCCATTTTGTTCCTGTTTCTTTTTCAATACCTCTTCCAGTTCTTTTACCTTTTGCTCTTTCTTTTCCAGTTCTTTTGCCTTTTGCTTCTCGTCAGGATCTTCATCCTCAATAATTTGGCCATGTTCATTTTCGTTCAATTGAGCATCAGATTTTGAATTGTAATAATTTCTCGATTTTTTATCCTTATATAGCCCGTTGCGATGATTTTTCACCACAACAGAAGCCCAATTATAGATTGGTTTCTCAAAAATATATGTATTAATACAATTTTTTAAATGGTCCAAACACTCCTGAAAAATATCATCTGTTTTTTGAGATTTGTTTTTATCACTTTGTTTGTATATTTGGCTAAAAAGTTTATTTACTGGATGTTTAGGACTTCCTTTTGTAGAAAAAATATTCCCATTTTCAGGCTTTTTATCCGTATCATTCAGTAACTTGTCTTTCTGACATTTAAAAGTATTTTCTTCTTCAGGAATACTTCTGAATTGTGTGGAATCTTGAAAGAACTTATATAGATAGAAGCTGGTGAGAAATTGTATGTATCCTCTTCTGCTTTCTGATTTGAAATAGTTGTCATCACTCAGTGAGTTAAATTTCTCCCGAGCTTCATTTAAAATAGCATCTTTATGCTTCTCATGACAATATTTGCCAACATATTCTTCAAAAGCAGCTTCAAAGCTTTCTTGAGGTTTTTTATAATCTTCTTTTTTTATTAATTTACCCATATACTTTATATATTAATAGTTTATTTTGCAAATATAAGAAGAATTTATGAAAGCAGCAATACAAGTAAGTCTTTTTAACTCAAAATTAAGGCTTTTTTATTTTTTTTACCTTTGCAAATCTCAAAAATTCGTATTTTTATTGTATCAGCCTCTTCGCTTTGTCGGAAAGGAAGGGTGAAATCTGTTTGTATGGCACTGTAATCAGCGAGTTGTGGAGGGGCTGGGCGTGTTCCACATCATAGCCGAACATAACGCCGTGATAAGTGAGACAAGCCCTGCTGAGTTTCTCGGCGGCATACATGTCATCGTCGAGACTCACGTCGTATAAGCTGAGCAAGTTCATAAACTCCTTGTGCTTCCGGAATTTTGCTTTGTATTCTACGCTTTCCTCGTTTGGGTCGTATTTCGCCACTTTGGAGTTGAAAATCTTGTTGAAGTCGAGGATTTCGCCTGTCGATTTCAGGAAGGTTGCCATTTCCACAATCTTGCGGCCGACAATACCTTCCGCCCACCATACGTCGGCGACGAAAGATATGCAGCTGTCCGTCTCATACACCTTGTGCACTATCAGTGATACTCTTCCCTCCTCATAATCGCTGTCGCAGCGCTGAATAATCATCTCCTCCATCATCTTATCGATGTCGAGGGGCAGAGAAAGAGTGTCGTCGGGAATGGTAATTAGGGGCGACAGACATTTGTCTTGTATCCACAGGCAGAAAGAGTCTTGGAGTTGTTCCGTTGCCTCCTGTGGCTTCTCCACCTCGATGTTTACCCATCTGTCGGTTTTATACGTATAGCCGTTCTGGTATTTGAAGAGCTCGGCGTTGCTCACTACCATAGTAGTGTCGATGAGAGCCGACTTTGAGCTGGCAGCTTTCGCTTTTGGTGCCAGCAGAGTTAATCCTGTCAGCAAGGCGATGAGCAGTAATGCTGCTACGATAATAGCCTTGCCTCCTTTTGCGCTTTCCGGCTGCCGGGTGACAGCCTCTGCCTGATGCGTTTCGTTAAAATTTTCTTTGTTTGTCATAGTTGTTTCTGTTATTAAATTGTTGTTGAAATTGTCTTCATCGCCCTCAAGACCCGTCTCTGGATTCTGAGTGTCGTCAGCCTGTGTGCTGTCGGTTTTGGTAGTTGTCGTCTCCGATAGTCCGTTGTCGTCCCAGATGCACGTCCTCGCGTTGTTGTAGTATGGGTTATTCCACAGTTGTGGTTCGTCGTGTGTAACAATCACATTGCATATCCTCTCAGCCAGCAATTCTTGGAACGCGCTGTTCACAGAGTAAGCAAACGATATCTTTTGTCTGTCTTCCGCCGGCATTGTGCCGATGGTCACGAGGAGCGTTGCCAAGTGCTTAGAGTTTATGATATGGTTGTTGAACGCGTCTTCCTCATATCCTATTTTAATAATCAGTGGTTGTGCATTGGCCATGCACAATGTGATTTGCTTCAGGAGTTGTTTTAACACTTCTTGTTCCTGTATGTTGAGCTTTGTGCATTGCCCTTTTATTTCTACCATGCTGTCAGCATTGTAATTGCTTTCGTCATAGAATCGCATTGCTGTCAACCCGGGCAGCAGGAGCTTGTGGTTATAGCCTGTTGACTTGAATCTTTCTTTGTTGATTTCATAAACCACCCTTGTGTCGTAAACTCTTGAGTATTCAGGATGCTGCACATACGAGCCTTGCACGTGTGCGATAAGCATGCGGTCGCTGTTGCTGAGGAAGAGCATGGAAGAGTAATGCTCGTTCATATACATCTCTTGCGAGAGGCGGTCGATGAGCTCGGTTGCCTCTTGCGAGATGTCTTTAGTGACCGACAGGAGCGTGTCGCCGGGCTTTCCCTTTGCAGAGAGTGAGCCTTTCACTATATGCTGGATATTGATATTGAGTTTCATTGTGTAAGCATTTAAGTCGTCGGATGATTAAGAATCTGAATCACTAATAATATTGTAATACATTCCTGTCTTTACAGGTGAGGTGCGATTTTCCAATAGGGGCATCTTTCCATCAAACAAGTCGTTGACCAATGCCAATGTGCCGAACGGCATCTGCAGCTGGTCGAAATCTAAATTATCAGGTTTATGAATTTCTCCATCCATGTCGATACACGAGGAGCTGAAGTATGTACCGAAAGGCACACTCAGCGCACACGTGTTTCCCAAATCGCAATCGCCACTAAGGCCCGATTCCTTAAATTTTCCAATGACGTATTTAATTATCTTCTTTTGTTCGTCCGTAAGTTGAATGCTTTTCTTAAAAGACATAATAGCCCTTTTTATTAAGTCTCCGTATTCCGGATTCTTTGCCACATCCACATCAGTCACCCATTCAGGTTTAATCTCTATATTATCTTGTTCAAACACCTTTGCAAGTATGCAGAGTGATATGATGCTGCACAAATCTTGTATGGCATTTTCTTTGTGAGCTTTGTAAAACGTCTTTAATACATTCTTAAATCTTGGATTTAAAAGCATGTCTATGGCTCTTATAGAGAGTCTGCATTTTTTGTCTTTTTTAGACAAGGATGCAGCATTTAGCAGGCGATTTGTCAAGGTCGATATAGAGTTACCTCTTTCGTGTTTCTTGGAAATGAGAACCTTGGTCTGTTTGAAGAGGTTGCCTGTTTTATTCTTTCGTTCATTGTTGAACTCGTCATTGATTCTGCAGCAGAAGATGATATCCGTGGCTTCGTTTCTAATGTAGTATGACGGATACAAATATTTGTAAGCATCGTTTGCAAAAGTAGTTTTAGCATCGCTGACTGCTTTTAGCATCTTGGGTAATTCTAATTCTTCCCAGTTGTCTAAAACCAGCTGTCTTACTTCGTCTCTGTTACCATTCTTGATGTCAATCATGCCCTGTGCGTCTTTGTTTTCGATTGAGTCGATAATGGCCATGCAAATTTTCATTTTCTCGTCGTCAAACGCCTCACCCGGAATATCAAATATGTACAGTTCTAACTTCTCTCCGTCGCCTAAAGTGATGATGCCAGCGTACACATCTGCTAATTCGGTACTAGTAGTAAGAGTTGCTTTTATTTCCGATTTTTTAAACAACGTTATAATTTCTCCCAAGGGCTTGAAACCTTTAATCGTATCTATGTCGCCGAGAGAATTGATTAAATTCACGATTCCAAAAGCCTCATGAGATTTGCCTGATGATGTTAAGCCTTCTAAGGCTAATTTAATTTGTTTACTCATATTCTTCTAATTTTAAAAATTATATCAATTTTCGACTCGGGAGTTTCCTGGTCTTTAACTATACTGATGTTTTTAAATCTCATTTTTTCGTC
>Ga0065711_1050334_pt1 | contig 10886 bp, 7 predicted proteins | sample Hoacrofraction12_FD_59098 | JGI IMG/M metagenome (GOLD analysis project Ga0065711, IMG submission 59098) | Hoatzin crop microbial communities from Cojedes, Venezuela - Epithelial fraction 12 v2 (version 2) | ecosystem: Host-associated > Birds > Digestive system > Esophagus > Crop | place... | reverse complement strand
CTGCCACCTTTTCTAACCAGCATCAATGGGTCTACGAATTGGCCTCCCATGTGGAAGACATAGCTGTGCTTGCAGAACAGGTAATCCATCAAAAATAAACCCAAGAAAAAGAACCCAAAAAGAGAACACTGCTTCTGCTTCCATCATCAAAGGAAAAGTTTCAACCTCAGGCTACTCCTAGAAATGCAGGCAGCACCGGCACGGTGGTGGGGCTGGAAGCAGGGAGAGCTGGTCAGACACACATTGTCTTGAAGGAAATTCCTACTGGTTTTAAAGATAAGCAAAATTGTTACCTATTACTAAAGCTGTCGACTCATGGCTGGAGGCAGAAATTACTGCTTTAGCAGAGTCATAATAATTTAGCTACAAAGAACGAGAGAAAGAGAATAATATTGAATAAAAGATGTGCTCACAGGAAGGTGTAGTCTGCCCAGAGAGTTTCTGTTCTGGTTTTGTGTCTGTAGAAAGGAAATACACCGCTAAATAAATAAGAAGTTAAGCTCTTTGCATGGGAGTGAATGGTGTAAATGTGTACCTGAGCCTTTTATCCTCAGCACACTGCTGCTCACGCTCTCCATCACCAAATGACAGAGCAGCTCCGATATATTTTTTTATTTTTATTTTTTTTAATCCATGTAAGACCTGTCCTGTGGACCTTCCAGCAGATGTCACACTGGGAGAGAGAACGATTGTAGTTGTTTTGGGAAAGAATTCAAGGTGTAAAGGTCTCCCAAAGCACACGTGGGAACCTGACATCTTTCTCCTCTCAGCAGTGAGGATGGGTAGCTCTTCTTTACCAGTGTTGGGAATGGATTGGGAAGATGTTTTTCTGAGAGCTTGTCACCATTTTCCCCTGGGCTGAAGCGGTCTCAGAGCATCCCTCCTGGACGCACACGCTACTCAGTATTCCCTGCAAATCATCCCGACTCGAACAGGCTACCTTGGGCCTCAGCAACCCTGTACCAGGGGCATCAGTTGTCTCTTACAGACTGCTTCTGCAAGCTCCACTTTGAAAACTATCCAAGGAGACGGTACAACTTGCTCTCCTCCTCCCACCTTCCAATTTTAGAAAAAAAGAACCCCAAATTATTATGATGGCGGTGAAGCAGCATTTTGAGAAAACACTCCATGAAAAAAACCAAACTCATAGGGGTTTGAAATTCTAAAGCTCTCAACACTGTGGGATGTGTTTTGCTTTCAGAGCCCAATCCTTCAGCTCTCTGTAAAGTGACAAGTAGCCGTGAGCCTTATAGCTCTTCCCTGGTAAATACCAGAAATAAACTAGTGGATAGTGTAGAGTTTCTCAGAGAAGCGTGCAAAGGCAGCAAGCACCATCTGCTGGCTTCAGCACGAAAAAGGAAACCAGGAATTTTTCATCTGGTTGAATGTCTCTTTGGCTGTTCTGTCTCTAGTTTTAAGGCAAACTCCAAGAAACTGGTGCAATATCATCAAAACAGAGCAACCAGGATGTGTATTCCTAGCCAGAGCTAGACTGCCTGGGAAGCATTACGTTATGCTGCCGACAGACCAAGATAATATAGGACAAAAAGAAGAAAGTTAAACACAGTGAAAATTCTCAATAATTTTGTCAGCATTCAAAATGAGCGTGGACCTGTTGGAGAGGGTTCAGAGGAGAGCCACAAAAATGATCAGAGGGCTGGAGCACCTCTCCTATGAGGAAAGGCTGAGAGAGTTGGGGCTGTTCAGCCTGGAGAAGACAAGACTGCCAGGAGACCTTTTGGCAGCCTTCCAGTACCTGAAGGGGGCCTATAGGAAAGATGGGGAAAATATTTTTGAAAAGGCCTGTTGTGATAGAACAAAGAGCAATGGCTTTAAACTAAGGGAGGGTAGATTGTAGACTAGTTATAAGGAAGAAATTTTTTACAATGAGGGTGGTGAAACACTGGCACAGATTGCCCGGAGAGGTAGTGGAGGCCCCATCCCTGGAAACGTTCAAGTCCGGGTTGGATGGGGCTCTGAGCAACCTGGTCTAGTTGAACGTGTCCTGCTCACTGCAGGGGGGTTGGACCAGATGACGTCTGAAGGTCCCTTCTAACCCAAAGCATTCTATGATCATTAAAGACCTTCATTTCTCACCTGGTTTTGCATTCTATTTGAAACATAAATGTTTACCTCCGCAGTGGACAGCAGCCAAATACCAACACAGCCTTAAAAAAAGTAACAGCCAAGAAATGTTTTGCAAGAAAATTGTACGCACAGACTCATTTTCTTCCCTCAGACCCTGATCTCATAAGGATGTGGGCATTTGGCACAAATGCAGTGGGGCAGCACTTTGCAGATGGCTAATTCATGTTGTAGATATTGGTTACCAAAGAACCAGCGATTAAGCCAGCAAGAGCTGAAGGCACACACCAGCTTTGCAAAGCTGCTCAGCAATTTGCAAAAACTGAACCCAGAGCACCAATAAAAGTAATGAATACGCAAGAATTGCCAGCTCCCAAATAACCAGCAGAGCCAGCCCCAGCCTTTTGCATTCAGACTAAGACAGAAAATGCCACCTTCACAGTTAATTCACAGGAAGGCCTAATTCTGCAGTGCTGGGGCCCAAGACTTGGGCACATACCCAGTGGCAGGCATGCAGAGCCCCCGGCCCTTCCTTGGCTTGACCCACAGGACAGCGATGCCTCCTCCATCCAAGGCACCTTGTCCCCCTGCCCAGAGTCTGCACAGACCGGCGAGGCCAGCACGCAACGGCTCGGGGGAGATGAAGGGCATCTGTGCGCATCAGAGGGAAATCTCCCACTCTGTCCCTCCGCAAGGAGAGCTGGGGTTTGCGTTAGGAAGAGCTGAGGGAGTGAGGCTTGCTCAGGTGCATCAGACCAGGCTTCCTCCTCCCTTGCTCAGCCTGAGTGCTGTGCACCCTACTTGTTCTGCCAGGCATCTGGCTAGCTCCAACCAAGGGATAATGCTTTCTCAGAAGATGCTTCAATAAGCATTTGGAGCTGTCTCCTCAGATTACATCTGCAACGGAAAAATCATAGAATCCTAGAATCATCAAGGTTGGAAAAGACCTCTGTGGTCATCAGGTCCAACTGTCAACCCATCACCACCATGCCTGCTAAACCATGTCCCAAAGTGCCACATCTACATGTTTTTTGAACACCTCCAGGGCTGGTGACTCCATGACTTCCCTGGGCAGCCTGTTAATGTTGAGATTTAGTGGTTTTAAGCCTACTCTTGCTTTTGACTGCAAGATGAAGCCCAGTGAGTAACCTCATCCCGACTAGGCTTGTCCTGCTAGACATTGATGGGAAATGGTGATACTGGCTGTTCTGTGCTTGCACAACAGAGACAAATAGCTGATGGCTCAAGCACTCTGCATTTCTGTGATCAAGTCAGTGAACTAAGAACGCAACATCTCTGCTCTCTGGGTAGATCAGAATGAATCTGTAACAGTTCCTTACATCCACAACATCTGCTTGTTGAGAGCAAGATGAATGACAGGTGTTGGAGGTTTCACTTCAGCACAAACACCTCAGATGTCTTCCTATAGTGTCTAATCTGCAAATCAGACACTTATTGGTACATGCTGGGTATGTTAATGTAGCCATAGTCCGCTGAGAATGCCCTACACATATCATGAGCTGTTATTTCAATGCTAATGCCAGCATCCAGGTCATCTAATGCATCATTAAGTACAGCTTGACAGTATCTTTAAACATTAACTGTCAGCAAAACCTGGCTTTATTAAAGTCTCTGTTAAAACATCCTCATTACTCCATTACTGTAGCTCCATAATCACATGTTCATTCATTTCAAGGCTTATTGCTTTATCAACCCACTAACCCAACACTTTGTTTGGCAAAGGTCCTACCCTTACACCTGCTTACAAACAAAGAATACTAAGCTTCCCAGGAGCTTAATTGCTTTTGTTTGCAATACTGCAGCTTAATGTGGGCAGCTGTTTCTAGGTACTTACTATGTATCCTTGTAGTACCTGGTAATAAACTGAAACATCATGTGCGAAATTAACTGGAACATGGATTGTTAATTATAGAAGGTGCCCTAAAGTACATGTTTCATTTAACAAAATTATTAGTTATAAATATTTTATTGCAATAGTAGTCTGTTTGGTATGCTACATGGTAGTTAACAGGGACATGTTGTCACACTGGGCCCAACCCCGCTTATTGTCACTTGAAAGGGAGCAGGATCACCTGTTCACCTTTGCTCAGGCAAATGGCCTCTAACTCCTGCAGCAGAAGGCAAAATGCCTTTCTCTGGGAGGTGGAACAAGTTTTCCCCAATCCCCAGTGTAAAGCAGGGAATGGCTAGGCATGAGGAAGTTTTGGGGTCACTGGCTAAGCCAGTGACTGCATGGCATTGTCAATCAGTGTCATCTCCCGTTTGTACCAAACATTTCTTAGTGTCAGACATTTTGGAGGCAGGTCCTGAACAGGCATTAGCTACATTTCACGTTCACTCACCATCAAGGGCAGGATGCACCCATACACTACCATTTATGTCTGACTTCAAGCCAAATAAACGCCCAAGCACATAATATGGGTAGAGTAATAAAATTAAGATTATAATGAAGAGAGACAAAGTGACCTATTTAATGATATAGTTTTGTACATCCAACAGGACATTGTGGAGAAACAACACGGCAGACTCTAATTGCTGTCCAGGTCAGAGGGATCCAACAGGGCAACGGGGGACCAGTCTTGCTGTTCCCAGGTGGAGTCTGTTGTACTGTGTCATGGCAGTGAAATTCAGCACCCACTTAGGCTTCTTCTTGACAATCTTCTTCTAAGGAGCAAGCGAGGACGTTGCCACCCCCATGCTCTATGACAGGACAAGGTTCTGCTGTCAAGTCTGGACTCTCTGCACAGCTGCCCCCTGACACCTCTAAGGACCTCAGACACCTCGCAGAGATGGAAGGTGAATATTATGTGACACTCACCAGACTGAGCGCAGTGTAGATTGCATCCTAATAAATATAATGGAGAATGAAAAGCCATCAAGTCCCACCCAGGATGAGCCCCTTGCTCTTTGCCTGTAACACTGGCAAATCAATTATTCTGCAACACCCTTTTTTGTTGGTGGGGCTGACCCTTGCCTCATGTTTTCACAATGTATGGCTGCATTTGGGAATGGCATGGTGAGACTTGGGTGGGTTTTGGAAGCGTGTCTGGCATGCATTTATCACTGTGCAGGTAGAGGATCAGGGACACCAGTGTGGAGCATGCCTGTGGGTCATTTTGAGCAGGATTGGGATATTAGGATCATTTTCCTAACTTCTTGCTCGATTTGTACAAAAGCCAAAAGGAGACTTGGATCCTGCAGGAAGCAAACTGTTGTCTAAAATAGAATGAAAAAGTGCATTTTACAGAAGAATTTTAATGTGAAAATTTGAATGTCATTTAATACTTCCTGTCTTTAATGTACCATAAGTGCTCCTGTCACCCAGCTCCAGCAAATCATGACAACTGGGCTTAATCTCGTGCTTTTTGCAGCCTGATTATACTATTTAATAAAACAAAATCCTGTCTGGCTACTTTTTAGTCATCTGGATACAATGGTATAATTATTGTTAAATAATGAAGGAAAACACAAGCCAGGAAATAAGCCCAGGGCTTTCTCTGCACTGCAAGAAAAATTACGGCCATTTCAGTCTCCTCAGAAGTATATTGTTGAGAAAAGCATGGTTTGCAGCATATGAAAAGTCTATGCAAGTATAGAAAAGTGCTTTAGATATGCTATTCATCAGGTTACATTATGGATCTTATGTGTATGAAGTACAACCGTGGGACAGTTTTTTCTGGATACCCAAAAGTGTTCCTCTTGCCGCCTCCAGAATAGAGATCTCCATCACTCCTTTCTGATGGGTCAGAGTGGATCTATCTGAAAGGTGCTCAGGCCTGGAAGATCAAGATTTTTGCTGTAGGGTTGGATTAAGACATCCTGCTCATCTATACCCTGGTCTTCAGAAAGGTATAATACGTTTGGGTGGCCTGTCTGAACAGCAGAGGATGGCAAGGGGTTCGGAATGGAGATGGCTGGTGGTGTTTGTCATCTGCCTGGGCAGTGGATGGGGCAGCAAGCCAGCATTTCTGCAGAGATAGATACCCACTTTGGCCTCCCAGGGCTTGCCAGGTGAAGGTGGAGAGCAGGTTTCACATCCCCAGCCATCTGGGAGTGCAGCCTGGTGCCGCCACTGCAGCCTCAGCTCCACTGCAGCTACCCACCTCTGAAAACGTGAAAATGTGCTTGCCAGGAGACTCCAACCTGAGAGTGACCAACATGTTCACGCTTTTCCTCTCTCCTGCCATCTCTAAAGCTTGCTGTCTGATATGGGCTGATTTTCTTCCTTCTTGCACATCTTCCCCAGCATCTGACACTTCTTTCTCCTTGGCTGCTTGGGCTTGCTCCTTTCCCTGAGCCCTTCAGTCCGCATTTTTCCCATCATGTCCTCAGTTTTCTCTCCTCATTCCTGAGGCTCAGCCTGTTGCAGAGTCCAGCCCGCAGAGCAATTCCCATGGAAAAAGTGGAGAAGTTGGGTGAGCCTGTCCCTTGCTTGCAGCCCTGCCCTCTGCCTGACCTATGTTACCTCCTCACACAGCCCTTGTCTCCTCCTTTCTTTGCTGTCCCTCACGGCCATCAGGGCAGCCAGAGCCACGTCTCAGCGGGCCATTTTCAGGAGGCATGATCACTTCAGGTCATCTAGAAGGAAGTGCTGTCTGTTTATTATTCAAAGGGCCCCAACACTATTCCCAGCTGGGACTTGAACCCCACTCGCCAGCAAGTTCTAGGCTACTGGCAGGGTGCTTTGTCTGCAGAGACCACTCTTTCTGCAGCTGGACCCTCAACTACACAGCAAGCAATTTGCTAATGTAAAAAAACCCTGCTGTTTTCATTATTGCCAGCATTCCCACTCTGGATCAGCATCCCAAGCCAGAGCACAGGCAGAGACCCCAGTTGGCCCTGCTCCCCACCACTCACAGCCATGCCAAGCACCTCCACTATGACTTCAGCGTCTTGTCTCATGAACAGCAGCACAAGAAGGGATATATTTAGCTGACTCATTACAAACATTTTGGAGGGCGAGAAAAGGAATAGACCTGCCTCTTTTGATGTGCTGCAGCCCCGTTTTTGTAGGCTGCCCAACCTACAGCTGCCTTTCTGAGCAGGCGCCAGGTTTCCTCCTCCAGCAGAGAAGACCTTTCCCTTCTGACAGCTCTTGGCTTCTTCCCTGCTACAAGCTCCCAAAAGCAGCTGGAGACAAACCCCAGAGCACACCTCCCTTTTCCCTTTCTCTTCCTAATCTGCCTCCTCCTCCAGAGCCAGACAGCAGGAACCAGGCTGAAGGAGAGTAAACTTTATCACCAGCAAAGTACTCGTGCTGCCAGCAACCACAGGCTGGGCAACTGCTCTGTGCTGGGGAGAATTTCCTCCCTCCACCTAAATCTTGTGCTGGCTAAGGAGATCCCTCTGGGTGAGGGGCTGCATCTCTTGCAAGGGGTTGGCACAGTCCTTGCCAGCCTCAGTGGATCCAGTTGCTGGGAACGTCGCTCTTGGAGCGCTCTGGGTATTTGTTCCCTTGCTCGTGTAGAGAGAACGATTTAGCTGGGAAACCCATACCTGAAACGCAGAATTCAGCCTCTGAAGTTCGTCAAGAGCCATTTGTTGTTCAGTGCTGCAAAGCAACAAAAGAAAGCAGGTGTTTAAGGAAAAAGTCACCCACGGTGCTGTTAGTCACACTGGCAGTAATGCTGTGCGGTGAATTGTCTGGGTGCCTGGAGTGCATGCTTCTAGGAGGGGCAGGTCTGAATTAATTAGCAGACACTTCTTTTCCACTCAGATTATTTTCGTAAATAAATTTACTGTATTTAGGTGAACAACATCTCATTTATGCATATTCCCTCATAAAATTCTTTCCTGTACCTAGTGAAGACGAGGAGACTTCAACACCACCTTTTAAGGGAGCATCTTGTTTTTAATCCACCGGGTCCTCCTCGTTGCAAGCTAAGTATCTTCTCATGAGAGCTGTTGGGAGCTCACTACACTCCTTAATTTGTATATATTCCTAGTAAAATCAGTTATGGCTAAGGAGAAGCAAAATATTTTCTGTACCTTTGCAGTCATTCAAGGAAAGTGCATTTGTCTATTTTCCCCCTCCCGTTCTTCTGATCAGGGAGACACAGTGTTTTCTGCAAGTGCACCACATACTGTTATTCGTTCAGCAGAATGACAGACAACAGTTTCCAGTTTTCACAGAGCTGCATGCATCAATAATTTACTGTATAAATAATGCTCCTTGAGCAGCAGTAATCAACAAGATCCTGAGATGGTAAGCGATGGGACAGAGCAGCAGTTCGCCCCATTATCGGTGTACATACTGTTGATGGCATCAGCCAGGGATCAATCCAGAGCCGTGCTGTCATACTATTGTACGAGCAGCCTAGAGCCAGGGTCTAACTGGTGAACCACACACTGTGGAGATCCTACAAGAGAGGCAGTGGCGTGGGAGCAGCCAACGGGCTGGCCGCAGCAGACATGTTTGTATTAAGCACAGGAGAACTTTGGGCAGGGAGTTGGGGAGAGCAGGAGGTAAGAGGGGCAGTACTGCATGTGATGCAAGTCTGCTCAGCTCTCCCTCTTCCAGAGGCATTCCCAGCAGGGTTGTACAGCCATCTCCAAGTGACCAGAGAGCCCAGCCCCGGCAGTTCCAGCCGCTGCTCCTGTTAGTGGGGTGCTCCATCTGGCTTCCCTTTTTTGTCCCCACTGCTGCATGGGAGGGGAGATGAAGGGGGTGAGCCCCAGGTTCCTGTATCCCAGAGCACGGAGAGTAAGGGGAATCTTCCCTGCATTAGGAGATCTCAGCCAGACTTGACTTTAACTCTATACTAACCCAATGTTATAGCCATCCCAGCCTCTTTATAGCCATCTTTATAGCCATCCCAGCCTCTTTATAGCCATCCCTCCTTCTGTTGCTGATGCCCTCGGATGGAGTTGCTGGCTGGCTTCCTTACACCTCTTTCTTGCATGCCCAGACTGTGACAAAGCTGAAGGACAACCAGACAGACTCCCCACGCCAGCAGTGACAATGCATATTCATGCAGCCATCATAATAAAAGCGTGCAATACTTAGCATTTATGTTGAGTATTTTGCCTCATGAATAGCAGACATAGATTAAAATTCTAATTCTGCTCTTGAATACCAATATCAGCTGCTAGTCTCTCTCTCTCCCCATCCTGCCTTCCTGAAAGCGAGCAGACAACTGGCTGATGAGAGAGAAGATGTTTCTTTATTCCGGGTGATCGGGCTTGTGGAAATCTGTTATTCACGCCACACATGCTAGATCCTGCACACAGCCTCAGCATTGTCATTCCCCGAGAAGCACTTCATGTTGCTGTGTCCTCTCAGAGACCCAGCCCCACTTAGAAGACAAATCAGCCAGCATTCACAGACAGAAATTTCCTCCAGTTAATTGAATCCAGTGTTCATCCTACGCCTGTCTATCCACATCTGCTGCCAGAGGTTTCACATCACATTATCTTTTCTTTTCTTCAGGCAATCCTGTAGCTTCCAGCATCTCAACTTCTCTTTCTCAAAGGGTTACGTCCCACACACACATTCTTTTATTTTCTCCTCCATCACTTGGAGGCTGAACTCAGGCAGGAAAAGCAGAGTTTGCCCTGAGCTCCACCCTTGGTGGAGTTCACCGTCAGCTTGTGGCCTGGCTGATGCAGGCAGGTGTCTGGGAATTGACATGCCTGAGCAGCAAACTTCAGTTTGGGCAGCTCACGCTATGAAGATGAAAGGTTTGATTTCTCTGCCAGATCAGAGGTGCCTGTTGCAGAGCCAGCAGCTGGGACTAACAGAAGTTTGAATTGCACAGCCACTTGTGTAAGTTTTTGTCTGGCTCAGACTCTACCTTCCACCTGAGCAGCTACCCATGTAATCAGCATGCCGTAAACAAGGGGGTTTTTTCCACATTAGGTTCTCCCAAACCGTTACTGACAGCTCTGTGTCTGTCTGCCTGGCTCCTCTTTGCCAAATCTTATTCACAGCAGAGACATTTAGAAGTTTGCAGGGCTGAAGTGATGCTGAGCACTCTCCAATACGTTTACCATGAGATCGAGGAAGTTACCCCTTTGCTGCGCTTTCCATGCCTCCTTCACCAGCCACACAGGGAGGGGAGAGCCGTCTTCCCAGGCTGCTCCCCTGAAGATGCAGCTTGCAGCCCGAGGACTCCTAGGCAAGCTGGGGCGCTCCGAGGCACGTTGGAGCCTGTGGCCAGTGACCCATGGAGCTCGCTCGGCACCCTGCCAGAGCCAGCTACAGCAGAGTGTGTGGCTTTGTCACTACCCTGCATATACTCAGCAGTAGGGAGATAATCTGAGAGAACAGACAGAAATCCTAAACACACCCCTCTGGGAAGTGGATGGTGAGGCAGATCTCACCCTGCATCAGCATGGTCATGTTTTGTCAGCTAAGTTATTCAGAAACTCTGGATGCAAGCAGAGCATGGCTGCAGTTATGGAGATGTTGGCTGGAAGAGACTTCTGGAGGTCTCTAGTCCAACCTCTGGCTCAGATCAGGACTATTACCAAAACTATATCAGGTCAGCCTTGCATGTCTATCCAAGTGTTGAATATCTCCAAGAATGGATCTCCCCCTTGATGAGGGGACTGAAGCATCTCTCCTATGAGGAAAGGCTGAGGGTTCTGGGCTTGTTTAGCCTGGAGAAGGCTGAGAGGGGATCGTATAAATGTGTATAAATATCTTAAGGGTGGTTGTCAGGAGGATGGGGCCAGACTCTTTTCTGCGGTGCCCAGCGACAGGCCAAGGGGCAACGGGAACAAACTGAAGCACAGGAAGTTCCAGCTGAACATGAGGAAGAACTTCTTCCCTCTGAGGG
>Ga0065711_1050320_pt1 | contig 10886 bp, 7 predicted proteins | sample Hoacrofraction12_FD_59098 | JGI IMG/M metagenome (GOLD analysis project Ga0065711, IMG submission 59098) | Hoatzin crop microbial communities from Cojedes, Venezuela - Epithelial fraction 12 v2 (version 2) | ecosystem: Host-associated > Birds > Digestive system > Esophagus > Crop | place... | reverse complement strand
AAGAAAACGGCATGGTAGGAACCTGACACAGAGTGATTTCTTCAAAGGATTAAAGAACAAACTGCATTTGCTTAATAAAAAGCAATGTCAGTTCTCTAATCAAATTACAGACTTCCACTCTAAATATGAACTTTGAGACTGACCATTAAAAGAGTGAGAAACACATGGTTAGTTAACACTTGCAACAAAGACATGCATTTGTGTCTGAAAAGAGAATATTGCACTAAAAGAACCCTGAAGGCTTTGAACACTTCCTTCACTGACCTAAAAAAGTAACTAACCATTTCCTATAAGCCGTAGCGAACCTGGCTTGGTCTGCATCCCTACAAGTTGATAATACTTTATCAATGAACCGGTATTCCATTTCTGGACCAAAAGAGTCCTGCATAGGAGCACGCTTCAGGCGTTTTGTTTCTTGGGTATAACCTTGTTTGCTGCTGGATTCATTCAAACCATCAACATCCATAGCTTGTGCCACGTGACTTGTCGCAGGACTGTGGTGTGAATTATTCAGAGTTTCATCACTGCTGTCCACAGATGATACCACTGCATTCAGAAGAAGAACTTTGTTGCTTAGGTGGTACTGAAGGTAGAACACATGCCTTCTACAGAGAAAAAGGAAGGAAGAGAAAAACAGAAAAGAACAAGGAAAAAAAGTGTCATGCACCAAAAATCCTCTGCTGGTGGTGCTGAACTGCTTCAGTTCCTTTAACATCCCACCAGATTCCCCCACAAACAGGTACAAAATCTGCTGTCACTGCACACAAAAGGCCTCAGTGTCACCGTGGTGAATCTGCTGTTACCTAGTCAACCACATGCACCCAGCTGCCAAAGAAGAGGTTTTCTGCAGCTGATCCATCTTTTGCCCTTTAAACATTTTAAGTGTGAGAAGGCTGATCAACACTATGTTGCATCTCTTGCAAAAACTACAGGGACAAGAGGAGCTTACGTCAACAAGACACTTAAGCTGAATCAAATTTTACATTCAATAGCTCTGATTATGCTCTTGAACATTTTCTAAAGGCTTAAGACATGGTAGCTTAGAAATCTTCTATTGAACGGTACCTTCTAAAATGAGAACAACAATTTGTCTGGAAATATCAGGCAAAGAGCAATCCACAAATCCACAAATCAGGACCAAGTCCTCTTACCTATGACACCACAAGGTTTCATGCCCTGGGTAAGTATCAATCAGTTCAGTGCAGAGCTCCAACTCTTCCTCGAAATGGCGGGAGAGATTCACACTCTGCTCCTCCGCACAGGCAGCTTCTGCCCTTGCACTCTCCTCTTCGTTTTGAAGGTTAGGGTTTTGCTCATTTACCATTTGATTTTGCACCAGTACATTATTGTCAGTCACAGTTCTGCCTGTCAAGGACTTGAGTAAGAACTGACGGTAATGAAATCCACTATGGTCTGAGACATGCATGGATACCCAGTATTTAGTGGATGAAAGTTCATCAAGGATAACCTGAAATAAAAAAAGCAGCAACAGTTATCAACCAGCATAAAGGAGGAAATTACGACCACAGTTTCTGTATTAAGGAAACCTCTCCTCTAGGGATTTCAGCCACTGTAGCAATGGTTTAATAATACACACAAAAAATGAAATAATCACTAAGCTTTTTCCACTGTGTGCTGGCAAGTACCTTGGCATCCCTGTACAAAAGAAATTATTCTTCTTCCAAACTCTGAAGAGGTAGGCGACTCAGAAACCTTCCCACAGGGTGAGGGTAAAAAAGCCCAAATCACTTACAATGAGAAATTGGCAGTGGTTTAAAAATCTCAAAATGGCTAGGAATAAAGACTATGTAGAGAAGACAGTGATAGAGGGTACACCAAACTGCACGATTATTAGTCAGAAGTATTTTAATTTTTGCCTAGTGCGTTATGGGTGTCAGAAGGTAGACGAGCTGCTTAAAAAGAGGATTTAAAGTGTCTATGCTTTCATTTTCCAGGAAAGAATGTCAACCACTAACTTTATGTTCCAAGTCTTAGAGCCTGTGGAATACAAAACTATTTGTCCATAATTAAGTTGCTTGACTTGGTAACTGGTGAATTCCCAGAAAGGCTTTCACAATAACTGCGGTAAACACTTACATTGGTGATTGCAGCTGTATTTGTAACAGTGCTGGCACCTGCGAATCTTCTCTTCATTCTAAATGTTTTTAAAGCTTCAAAACTTATTTCTAGGAAGACAGGTGAGTTTAGCTACTTGGCAAAGCTGCTTCTTCTTTACTTTTTCTATTAGAACTAATGGTTGTATTTCTTTAAAGGCTTTAACCTCTTTCCTCACATTGTTCCTCCTCTGGAGTTTAAACTCTCCACAGATATCAAAACTATCTTATTCGTTTATTTCTAAAGACTTTGGATACAACCTTACTGGTACATTCTTGCTTTTAACCTCTTATTCTAATCTACCTATGTCACTTCACAGGACTGGCTGATGCAAAGCAACTTTCACAGGCATGAGTCTTTCTTTTTTCTCCTGCAGCACAAGAGGCACAGCCTCCCACAAAGAAAACCATGGAAATGCACAAGGCTAGTTATACACCTCTTTTGTTGTCCATCTGTTCTAAAAGGTATTAGAGCAAATACAAACAATATAACTTGCGTGTTCTACTCGAGACACTCAACATGCTTTTTTAGGTCTTGACAAGAGATACCAGCATTGTCTTCATTTTACGGATCAGCAAACTGAAGGGCACTGATCTGTAACAGCCCCCACACAGGATTTTTACGGGGGGTAAAATCCCCATCTCCACTTCTGCACTTTAAACCACAAGATCAGCTTCTCTCTTCTCAGCAGAACTGAGCTCACTATTGTAAATTTCTGAACTTTAAGATTTAAAAGCCTATTAAAACAACATAAGGCTCAAGGGCAACATCAGAAAAATCAGACTAGTCTTTACTCAGCTGCAACTGATACTATGCACATTATATGCAGCTTACATTTTGGAATAATCTGATTCATTTACCTGACAAATTTACAAAGTTACAGGGGAACAGTGTAATTATGCATTTTACCTCCCTGCACAAAGCAAACAGAATGATCCCCAGTGTCACTCCTTACCCGAACTAGAAAACCTCTTTTAGAAAAGACAGAAGATTGCTATTAAACCTTTTGAGATCTACAGAAAACCAAAGCCTCTCCTCCAGGAATCTCAGAGTAACAGTGGAAGGTGCTTCGAACAACTGGGGTAAAAAAAAACCAAACCAGCCAACATCTGAATTCCAACAGACGTTCTCTCTTACCAAGCCAGTTTTCTCCATTTCACACCATCTGTGAAGCAAAGACAAAGTGATATGAGAACACCTCCCTCCCCACTCCTGACCACCTCTCACAAAGGGCCCTCTTCTATCTTTGGTAGCGAGAGCAGTACCATGGAACTAGCATCCTGCTCCAGAATAGGACATATGCAATCAGAGACCTTTGCCTCAACCTGTGGGTCTACACCTTCTCTTACACTTTCCCTGACCCTGTGCTTGCTTTTTTAATGTGCTTACCCACCATAAACTGCAGCCCAAAACTTCCTCCCCGGGCTGGGACACTGAAGAAATGAACTCTATCTGGAAAAAAATTCTAAGAATAACCAGATAAATATGACAATGTCCACTCACGCAAAAGACAGGTACCTTTGGAGGTCCAGTCATCTAAGAAGCCACCAAGGCCTCACTGGGCATGTCTACAGGAAAAATGACTTTGTGTCTTATGAACACACTTCTGTCTTCTGGGCATCACACAAGAGCTGTGTTGCCTCATGGCAATCAGCCCACCACTTGTTTCTTTGCTGGTTTCTTTTTGGTGTGGCCTGATCAGTCACTTTCCATCCTGTAATTATGAAGTTGCACATTCCTATCTAAAGAAAACAAAAACATTTGTCCATCCTTGCTGAACTACATCCTATGTTTAAGACTGCACAATTTCTGTGAAGTATAATGATGTATACGAATTTGAACAGACTATACTGATATTATTCTTTTACTGTGGTTCTCCAGTTAATTACGCACTCACCCATTAGTAGGCATCTGGAGTCCATGATTTTCCCCCATTAGCTAACTGTACTGTCATGTGAGAAAGCTGAAGTCAAGCTTTTTAATCCTTCTCTGAGGCAAGTACTCCAATACCAGAAAGATTGGATTGGTTTGGAATAATCTATTCTTGACAAATCCTTAAATGATATTACTGAACTGTAATGTAGACTTGCTAATGTAGTTCAAATTCTGCACGAAAACCAGACTGAGATTTCTATATTCAAACAAGATAATGTTTTTTATTGTCTAATGTAAGAAAGAAGAAATATCTATGTTCTGTGAGAATATCTTCCTACAGGGCCAAAACTTTCTCCTCTAGTATTTCATATCCTTTTTCCAGAGTTTGAACTGAGATTCAGTCTGCAGAAGCATAAACCAAAGGAAAAAACCCAAGCCCTACCGAACAACCTACGCTCCCAAGTCCTCCAAAGCAGGGCAACAGTATAATGAATGATAAACTTGTTTTGAGAAGTCTTATTTCAATGATAACACAACATATACACTATGCTTCTGGGCCTCTGTTTCCTTGTACACTGTAATAAAAAACAACCTCAGACTACAGGCAAAGTTTGTACTATAGCACAAATGTGGCTGTAAATAACACAGGGTACTCTAATCTGAGGCAACCTTGCATGAACTAAATAGCTGTAGAATTACAGCTACTGTTTAATCTGTTAATTTTTTCTGCACGTTCCAGCCTTACGTGTTGGTGAAATTTACCATTCTTTTCAGATATTCAAACACACAAATGGCTGAAGGTACAGAATGAGACATCAAGCATGAAAACAACTTGTGTATTTTTGTGAAAATGTGTAATGTCTGGTTTTTCCCTGTCCTCCTTTGTATTTGCCTTTTTCCACATGTCAAATCTTGTAAGTAATCACTTCTAATTCTGTCTTTTAAAGTTACCTGGACACAAATTTTATCTCAAGAATCTCAATATCTTTTATGTTCCACACGTTTTCCTAATTTTCCTGCATCCTAAACACCTGCTTCTAGGCCATGTGAGGAGATGCATTGGTGGTGTCAAAAAACCCCTGAGTCAACATGGAGGTTTCCCAATGGGTTAAACACACTGCTTGAGGAACAGCAGCACCAGTGAAATTTTGTCAGAGATAAAAAGAGCCAGCTGAACAAAAGAGAAAACCACCACTTCCTTAGTAATCAGCCTAAAAAGAAGACCAGTAGGTGAATTGGGATGGTGGACAAGTCAAATGGACTTGGTAGCAGTCGAACAAATTTAACACTTCCTTCACAGGCATGCTTTGTGACGCAAAGCATTGACAACTGCCAACGAATAAACTCACCACAATAATTCCAGCTCCGAGAAGTGTTATTTCTATCACAATGCAACTCTTTCTGTGTATGTAAATTAGTAAGGAATAGCAAGTGCAAAAAGTACCCAGGGTGTTATCCTGATCCTGATTGTGGGATTGAGTGCACCCTCAGCAAGCCTGGCACCAAGCTGTGTGGTGCGGTCGACTTGCTGGAGGGAAGAGATGCCATCCAGAGTGACCCTGACAGGCTGGAGAGGTGGGCCTGTGCGACTCTCATGAAGTTCAACAAGCCCAAGTGCAAGGTCCTGCACCTGGGTCAGGGCAATCCCAAGCACAAATAAAGGCTGGGCGGACAACGGATTGAGAGCAGCCCTGAGGAGAAGGGCTTGTGGTGTTGGTTGATGAGAAGCTCAACATGACCCAGCAATGCACGCTCACAGCCCAGAAGGCCAGTCATATCCTGGGCTGCATCAAAAGCAACGTGGCCAGCAGGTCGAGGGAGAGGATTCTGCCCCTCTGCTCTGGTGAGAGTCCACCTGGAGTCCTATGTCCAGCTCTGGGGCCCTCAGCACAGAAAAGACGTGGAGCTATTGGAGCAGGTCCAGAGGAGGCCACAAAAATGATCAGAGGGATGGAGCACATCTCCTGTAAGGACAAGCTGAGAGGGTTGGGGCTGTTCAGCCTGGAGAAGAGAAGGCTCCGGCGTGACCCTATTGCAGGCTTCCAGTACCTGAAGGGGCCTACAAGAAAGCTGGAGAGGGACTTTTTACAAGGGCATGGAGTGACAGGACAAGGGGTAACGGCTTCAAACTGGAACAGGGTAGATTTAGACAATATAAGGAAGAAATTCTTTACTTTTAGGGTGGTGAGACACTGGCACAGGTTGCCCAGAGAAGTTGTGGCTGCTCCTCCCTGGCAGTGTTCAAGGCCAGGTTGGATGTGGCTTTGAGCAACCTGGTCTAGTGGAAGGTGTCCCTGCCCAAGGTCCCCTCCAACCCATACCACTCTATAATTTTCTGCTCTTCAAACTAGTGTTAACTAAAGCATAAAATAACTTGTTTTAATTAACCGTGCTAATTTTTTTTACCCTCTTTAATAAAGCTGCTGAAGACTTATGTGAAAGTCCCTGTTTCCTACTAAAACTGACTTCTAATCCTAGCTTCTAACCTCCAATCTATCCCAATCCTGTAATCCTTCTGAGTTTTCCATAACTGCTTTTTCACACAAACTTGCTAGGCAGATGAGTCCAAATTCTGGGCTGCCTGCCTCATGGAGTCTGGAACACACTTGCTATTTACTACCAATCCAGTACAGCTATTTTTAAAGTTTCTCAGGTGACAATCCACAGAAAGCATCAGTGAAAAACATCTATTGCTACCAGTAGCTGGCCCATAAGACATAAAAATAATGGCTATACCGGCTCAACAACCTCCACTAAATTCCTCCCTCAACTCTCCTATGTCTTTACAGGACAGCAAAATGCAGTGGCTGCTGTTAAAAGTCTGAGTGACATGTGAATATTAGGCTGATACAGCGAAAAGAAATTCACCTAACAGGTTAGAAACCACAGTATTACAAAATTGCCTACATAATTTTAGACCATGTCACATCAACTAATTCAATTTGCAGCAGGTCTTGATATTTTAGATACTACCATGTGACCTGAAATGTTCGCCACTGCTTAAGATGTGTCTGCTGCACCTGAAATAGCTTGATCAGCTGTCAGTTTAAATGCTGTCAAAAGGTGCTTTTGGAGCTGAGGAAACTAGTTACAAGCACTACTATGCTTTCTCTGAAACTCCCGCTTAATTCTTCAATATTCTGAAACCACAGATAAGCTGAGTGATGACATTACATTATCAAAATCATACCTGTCCTGTATTATCTTTTTCTCTATTAGAAATTTCACCATTAATGCTACCAGAATTATTTTCAGTTGTCCCTTCTATCCTCCTGCCACAAGTTTGTTAACAGTAAGTCCCAATAGACAAACAGAACTTTGTATATGGGCAAGAAAAATCTGTTCTTTCTGCAGAGCAGAACCTGCCTACACAGGCAAGAAAAATGCAAACACTTATTGCAGTATTTTGCCTGTTGTTTTAGAACATTTTTAGCTACCTGTGCTTACTTAACATGACACTCTCCACCCATGTCACAGGATCCGCTTGGCAAACCAGTATTTTTTTTTTTTGGACACGGAAATTTAAGACTTTATTCACTACTGTATTATACCTTGACAGCCAGCTTTCCCAAATGCTGTAAAACCCAGATGCGATGGGACCAGGCATTGTAGTTGCTTGGATATCTCCCAGCAGCTTCAGAGCAGACATTCATTTCCTCCTGCACTAGTTGGTGAATTCTCTCCACAGGTGCTGCTCCCAAGTTTCCTTTAGTCACAAGACCGGGCAAGGAGTTTTCCTGAATTAGTTGTTGCAGCACCCATCGTCTGGTTAAACGATGTACAGTGTTAATGGTGAGAGAGCAATTTTAAGAGAAAAAAAGGTTTTTAATTATATAAATCAATCAAGCCTTTCTGATATTTCAGTTATGTGAACTACACTAACTAGATGATAACTAAGAAAAAGTAGTAAACATAGCCATCTGAACTCTTCCTGTACTGAAAGCTATGACGTTATGATCACACTCAAAATAATTTAACTCTAGCTGTATTTGTTTGTTTGCTAACTGTAAGTTGTCATGGCTACTTACAGCATACTAAAAGAAAATGGAAGGGAACAGCAAACTTAAGAAGAAAACTCAAGCATTGTTTGCATAAGATTTCTAATGAATTCCTTTTATTGCGACTCGTATAGCACTAAAGTATCCAAAATGAAACAGAAAAAAGGTGACAGTTAAAAAAATTCACTGTACTTTGTATTTTTTACATTTGTCAGTACTGCGCACAGCAAGCCAAATTAGTTTCGGTACATCACCATCAGAAAGAAACTGCAAAAGACTTACAGTTTCAAGGGCTACAGGTGCAACCAAAACAAATGGTTTTACCGCCAAGTTATACATATTTCACTTGAAGTGACTGATATAAGCACAGATTCCTACATGGATTTTTAATTTTACTTTGGACTGACTTTTAGTAGTATTTCACTTAAACATTTTGAGAGGTGTCCTCAATACTACAGAAAAGGTGCATCTGCAGACCCTACACAAAGGGGTCCTACAACAAAGGACCACAGATCTGTGGACTTCCATGCAGCAGCGTGAATGGCAATAGGCCCACATGGAATTCTCTGGAAAGCTGGACATCCTCTGATCTGTGACACAAAGGTCTTTCTGTTTTGTACTGGCTTACATTGGCTCCAAAACCACTTAACTGCTACTTTCAGAAAGGTGTCATGCATGGTTAAAAGAAATCAATAAATAAAAAATAATAAATTTTGTTTAAAAAAGAGAATTTTGCAATTCAGATATATAATTGCATATATATATATATAAAAAAATCGATAAGCCAACCAATGTCAAAGAAAAAATAGGTAATCCATCTGCTTTTTGTCTCATTTGAAAACATTTATAATATTCCTGTTCATTGGCGTTTGTTTACACTCTGTCTTTTTCTCTTGGTGAATTTTAAAAAGATTTAAACTACTGGAAGACAATAGTAAAGATAAGAATGCAATTTTCAAATTGACTGCACTTGTCAGCAGAAATCACAAGCAGTGGATTGAAGGCAGTGTTCATACATTAGCTTCCTATGTAACATTTGTTTTAACTAAAGATGTACAGCCAAACAAACCATGCTCACTGACTGTTGTGCAACTTCATTTTATGAAATGTAGTAATTTTGAAGACTTAATTTTTGCTTTTTAAAAATGTCTTTGATCAAAATACCACCATCTAGTACTTCTTCACTTCAATCAGCAGATTTGCAATAAATGAGACATTCTAAAAACATTTAGGCACAAAAGCTAAATAAGTAGGGAGTCATGCTTTTAACAAAAGATAAATACTATTTCATTAATATCGATTTCTAAGTAAAACCGTAAAAAGACAAATTATTTTGTTCTTAAAAATTATTTCAGTTTCTTAAAATGAGGATTTTTCATAAAATAAGGAATTCAGATAAATTATATATACAGGATCACGCGAAAAAATACAGACTTTATAGTCTCTGTGGCTGCAACAAAAGAAAAAGTTAAAAGATTAAATCTGAGGTACTTTGTAGACTTTTTGCATGGGAGTAAAGACAGACAAGCACAAACTCTGAAGATTTAAAATGTATTTTTCGTACCTGTTGAATATCATGGTATTATTTTGGAGGTTTTTGAGAGAACCTTTTTCTCCAATAGATCTGGAGAAAAGAAATTTGACTTCTTCTGTCACTGTATGCACGTTCCTATTACTACTACTATTTCAGTTCCTGGAATTACTGCAAACGAATGCATGATTATTCAGTGACAATTGTGCAATCAATAGAGATGCTGACTGTATATGCACAAGATCTATCCTAAACCCTCCAAAACATAGAAAAAGGTCATACGGCAAAATGTGACAGGTATTCTGGCATCTTCAGTGAGTGTATCTGACATGCACAAGGAAGAAAAAAAAGAAGTCAGGTATGTTTTGCTGAATTTCATAACTGTCCCATTCTATTTTTTTGCACTTCTGTCTAAAATTTGGTATCATGTGGGAACAGATAAGACAAGAGAAATCACTGTGCTGACGCAGAAAGAAAATGTTTTACACATCTTGTTTTCTAACACATATCAAGCACCGTCAGCATAGCCAAATCCAAGCCAAACATTTGTACAATCATCCTCAAAAACTTTCCTGTTTTAGGAAAATAAGAGAAAGAACAACAAATTAAAACATTAAAATACTCCTAATTTAAGAGTGCACAGAAATTGTAGACAGAATTTTTTGTTATTTCTAAGTTGTAAAAAAATATTAAGAACCTACCATTCTGACTAACTTCGTAAAAATGTATTCATCATCACAATGACGTGAATGGCACCAGGTTCAGCACTAGTTACACATAAAAATATTACAGTTCTCTAGTGTTAGCTACCATGTAGGAAAGGTTAAACCATGACAAACTGCAACATTTTTTCCCATTATTTCTACACTCTTTTTGCTTCAAACAAAGCAATCAAGCAGCATGAGTCAGTAGCACGGATATGATGAGAAGCAGTTGGAAAAAAAAAAAAAATCAAAAACCATCATTGCAGAAATTCATCAATGTTGTTGCTATATCAGTGCTACTAAGGAAGAAAGTAACAGAAATAAAACAGATGCTTGTAAGTTAAGAAACATCTAAGAATATTCCATGTATTACATTCTAGGTTAACTTTGAGAATTTTAAGCTCATGCACTCACAAAGAAGAGTTTACCAACAACTCCTCCTTCCAAAAATTCATTTGCTATTACTACAATTGAAGCTGTATTTATGTTTTTGAAAAGAGTACGAATCCCCTAATGGGGTATCAACTTTGCAGTTGTCCTAACGCGGGACATGCGAAATCCAAAAATTGTGAACTGCTTTCTAATGCATCACATTCAAGTCTCTTCAAGGCTGTCTACAAAAGGATCAGTTATGCTGTGAAAATGTGTCCTTGGGGGGGCGGG
>Ga0065711_1050309_pt1 | contig 10886 bp, 11 predicted proteins | sample Hoacrofraction12_FD_59098 | JGI IMG/M metagenome (GOLD analysis project Ga0065711, IMG submission 59098) | Hoatzin crop microbial communities from Cojedes, Venezuela - Epithelial fraction 12 v2 (version 2) | ecosystem: Host-associated > Birds > Digestive system > Esophagus > Crop | place... | reverse complement strand
GGGGGGGGGGGGGGCAGCAATTTTAATGGGCATATATCTGAAATATCCATTTATTTTCTGTTCCCCCTGTCCTGAGGGGGTTTCTCATCCCCCCTCCCAGAGGAAAGGGGACCTGCTGTGGTGGTACGTGACCCGCTCACCCCAACTAAGTGTAGCTGTGGGTGTAAAGAACCACGTTTCTGTCCTGCAGCTGTGCAGGAGGAGAGGCAGAGGAGCAGGGAGCGGAGCGAGAATGAAGCTGAGTCCACGAGCGGTGGCAGCGAGGACATGCCCGTGGAGAGGATCCTGGAAGCTGAGCTGGCTGTTGAGCCCAAGACAGAGGCATACAGCGACGTGAACACGGAGAGCTCAGTAAGGGGCACTAAAATCTCTTTCAGCTTGAGATGAGAGCCTCGGAGGTGCAATTTTCAAAGGCAAACCCTGTGTGAAGAGCTAACAGTTCGTAAGGGGTTTTTGCTTTGCACCACCTAAAAATCACCAACAATTTTTCTTTTGAAGATACTCTGAATGACAACTAGAGAACAGCCTATACGTTATTTTCCTAGCATTATTTTATCAGTTCTCTTTGGTTTCAATGAGTAGACAGGGCAATAGGTGGATGCCGGAGAGTCTGAGCCCTGTGCTGGCTCCACCAGTTGCAAAGCTTGTCTGCCCCAGTGACCGAGACTGACACGGAGCTGGACACAGAAGGTTTACTGCTGTGGTTTTACTGGTTTGGATAAAACTGCAGTTCGTGCCTGTTCAGAGGCTGCTTGATGGCTTTTAAATATGCCCTGGGGAACAGGACTGCAGCCTGCCATGCAGGGCTTGCCTTGCAAAGATCAGCAAGCAAGCAGAAAAGTCCAGCAACCAGCTGATTTGGCTGATTGTAGAGGGAAGAGTAGCAATAAATATCTTCTCTTCCCAGCAGTGCACAGCTAAGCTTATTTGCCATTTGATCGTTTTACTTGTGGCTCTGAGTATCGTTAACTTGATCCGATACTGTGTGCAGTGCAGACAGTGATTATCAAAGATTTTTCATTGACAAATTCTCCTCTTTTCTTTTTGATATCCCTCTTAATTAGACAAATGACCCTGTCACCAACATATGCCACGCAGCTGACAAGCAGCTCTTCACACTCGTCGAGTGGGCCAAGCGAATCCCCCACTTCTCTGACCTGACGCTGGAAGACCAAGTCATTCTCCTCCGGGCAGGTGATGTCCCCAACCTGTGGCCTCTGGGGCTGTTCCTGGTACCCCTGTCCCTTCTCTGGGCTGTGTGCCATGCCAGCCAGGCTGGATGGTGAATGCAGAATCCCGAGCTGATCCGTCCCTGCTGTCAGAGGGAGAGGAACCCATCCTGAGCTGCGATGAGCGGCTGGCAGAGGCTGGGGCAGTGGAATCTGCTGTTTGTTCCCCTCTTCATGCAGACGCGTGGGAGGGTTAGGGGAGAGGGAACAAAAGTGTCTGGGCAATGCAATTCTTATAACCACAGAACTTAGTATGTGTGGGGCACATTAGCCTGTATTTTTTTTAGGTTTTGTTTTTTTTTTTTTTCTGACACTTTGGGTCTTTTTCTGCATCTTCCTTGCTGCTGGCAAGGGTAGAGTTGATACCTGGGGTCCCATCTCTCCTGTGAGCTGAGTCTGAAGCCAGCAGGGAGAAACCAGCTCTCCTGATCCGTGTAGAACCGATTTTTCTTTTTTGCTGAACTGCCTCTTGTGTCCTGCACACCTCCTCTCGCAGGCTGGAATGAGCTGCTCATTGCCTCTTTCTCCCATCGCTCTGTGTCGGTGCAAGACGGCATCCTTCTGGCCACGGGCTTGCACGTGCACCGCAGCAGTGCTCACAGTGCTGGTGTGGGCTCCATCTTTGACAGGTACGTGGCCCGTTTCCGTCATCCCCTAGCAGTGGCTGCCAGCCTGGCGCTGTCTTTCCCCTCCAAATGGGAAACATCTCCTTAGTGAGAACTAGAGAAAACCCATGGTGGTTTGGGGCAAAACTAGCTTAGAATGAGGAGGGGACACTTGACTGGCTTGAAAACCAAGAAAGGCGTGAAAGCACCTTAGAAAAGGATTTGCAGATGCAGATCCTTGGATGGATGTGCAGGGGGAGTGAATTTTTCTCTGCCTTCTCTCTTAAGAGTTTGCTGTAACTGGACCTAGAGCTACAAGCAAGAGCTTTAGCTCGCAAAGCCTTCAACCCCAACTCGCTCATGTAACAACTGCACACGTGCTGTCTGTGCCATGCCTGCTCCCTGCCTGCTCCGTGCCTGGCAGGACACTGCGTTACTGCTCCTGCACAGCTCGCATGCGTAAGGGCAGTGCCCACATTTTGCATAATGAAAAATGGAGAGGAAAAAAAAAACCCATGTGCTTTTCCCCAAGCAAATGTAAATTGTGCTCTATAGTCCAAATGGGGCACAGAAGGCATTTGCTGTCCAAAGTGAGCACGGGAGCGAATTTGATGCTCAGGTCTGTAAAAGCTGCTGATGTATGTGTAGAAGAGCAGTGTGTGGCATCGCTGTCCCTCAAAGCTGCCTCCTCCTGCAGAGAGGAATTGGGATTATTCCCCGTGCCTGTCCCAGATCCCTTTCGGCCCCCAGCCTTGCTGTCCGTACCTGTCTCTGATCATCTGCCCACCCATGTCCCCCGCATGCAGGGTTTTGACAGAGCTAGTGTCCAAAATGAAAGACATGCAGATGGACAAGTCGGAGCTGGGATGCCTGCGAGCCATCGTCCTGTTCAACCCGGGTAAGTCTGAGGGCTGGGGCAGTCCCAGGTGACACGCATGCCCTCGGTGGGTCACAGACAGGAGGGCTGTGGGCACTGAGCATCAGGACTGCAGACAGATTTGTCCCGGTCCCTGAGTGCGTGACGAAAGAGAGCCTGAGTCCTTTCCCTCCCATGCAAGCAGTCACTTTGCTGGCAGTGAGGAGGTCTCCTCTGCAGTGACTTCTCCCCTACCTGTATTGTCTCCCTCACCCAGATGCCAAGGGTTTATCCAGCCCCTCAGAGGTGGAGGCGCTGAGGGAGAAGGTCTATGCCACACTGGAAGCCTACACGAAGCAGAAGTACCCTGAGCAGCCAGGGCGGTGAGTGTCCCCAAGCAAGGCAGGCACCTTAGGGCAGCACAACTCTCACCCTGGAAAGAGGAGACCGAGGCAGGGGTGTCTGCGCCAGCTCTGCCGGAGCCCCCAGAGCGAAGCAAGGGCAGGACACCAGCCAAAACTGCCCGAGCATCCCACCTCCCGCAGGCTGGCCTGTCCTCTCCGTGCCCTAGTCCTGGGCCAGAGCCTTCGGGGTGCTGGCGAGATACGATTTTCATGCTTTTCGATCCAATCCTACCCTCTGCTGGCCGAGCTCTAGAAACGGCGGCAGCTGGATCCATCGCCGCCAGCCAAGCCATGCGCCCACAGCATCTTCTGCTGTTCCTGGCTCTGGAGGTGACCGCAGGGTGTGGGGAGGGGGAGGCGGAGGCGGTCTGCCTGCTGCACCCCCTCCCGCTGCACCCCGAAACGGGAGGCAGCGCCTGGCAGGGGCACTGCGGAGGGGTTGCGCACCCTCCCTGGGGGCTGGGGGTTTTTGAAGGCTGTTTCAAGAAGGATTTAAATGGCACCACAGAGATAGAACTCGCTACATCAAGGCTTGGAGAGACAGTCTGGATGTATCTGATGTATCTTTTTTTATTATTTTTGGAAGCTTGAAAATACTAAATCCTGTTTTGAGAAGATATATATTCCATCCACACATGGGGAGAGAAGTCCTTGTTTTGAACACATAGGGGAATCTAAGACTGAGACATCTCCAAAGCATTTCTGGGGAGGTTTTGGGGCCTGATGCAGGCTTGGAAACACAGGAGAGGGTGGCTAGTGTCTCCTGCACACCTCTGACTCTGCTCTCTTCCAGGTTTGCCAAACTCCTCCTGCGCCTGCCGGCGCTGCGGTCCATTGGGCTGAAGTGCCTGGAGCACCTCTTCTTCTTCAAGCTGATTGGGGACACTCCCATCGACACCTTCCTCATGGAGATGCTGGAGACACCCCTGCAGGTCACTTGAGGGTCTGGCTCTACTCTGGCCAAACCCTGGCCCCCCTACACCCCCTCCACAGCCTCCCACCCCTCTGCTCTCGGCCTACGAGAGCTCAAGAGATGTCCTCCACCCTCTGCTCCCACTCGGTGGGATTGTCGTGGTTTTGTACAGCTGTAAATCACCCCCTCTAACCCTGCCTGGCCGTAGGGGGTCACAGATCCTCCGACCAGCTCACCAGTCCACTGCCCCCTGTACAGATAATTGCTTTAAATTATTTTTTCACTCTCAATAAAAGCCAACAAAGCAAATAAAATACTATATGAGAGGCACTGGCTGGAGCTGGCAGAGCAGTGTCCTCTTTTGCTGCGGTCACAGGCCCGGCTTGGGATGGGGCTGACGGACTCTCCGGAGACTCGTGGGTAGCCCAAATCAGGGCAGGAACATGACTTGGGATGTGGCTGCATGTGCTGACGGGCACAGTCCTCTGGCCAAGAGAGAACAGGGATTGTTGCTCCTTGCTCCTGCTAAGCGAGGACTTGGAGAAACTTGCTGCTGTGAACCAGAAGACTTTAACTCTTGGACTCTTTGAATTTTTGAAGTAATGTAGAAAGTGGCTTTTGAATGTGCTTTTTTTTTTTTTCTGAGCTAGTCCAGCAATGGAGGGAAGAACCGAATTGCTTCATTTTGGTCCAGGTTGAAGTATGTTGGGGTGACCCAAACCTGGTGTGCTCATGGATAATTTTCATTTTTCTGAAGCTTCATGGATCCTGTTCTCAGGCTTTGGTTGGTTGTCTTTTTTTTTTTTTTTTCCTTTTTTTCTGCCCTCTGTTTTGCACTGGAAACAGGCTCTTCAACCCCAAATTTTTAATCTCCTACCTCCATCAGTGAAACTTGCAGAGAGGGAAAGCACAAGACACTCTAACAAAACCTGCCTCAAAGGGCTGCCTGGTCTTTCCCCCGCTCAAGTGGCACTGCTGGAGCTCCCCATTGCAACTGAGCTAACTGGAGTCAAACGAGTTAAAGACATGAATTTGTTCAATACACGGAGCTTATCCTGGTGGGAAAATGTCCTCCCAGGAACCCAGCAATACTGCCTGTCTTATTATTCATAAAACAGGTGTAGTGTTAAGTGATCTGCTCCTTCTGACCCTCACAGCAGACAGTGGGGTGAGATGCAGCCGTGCTTCGTCTGTCCGCATGACAGATTGCAATGCTGCCGCTCGGCGACTCGGGGAAGTTTGGGGGAAAGGAAGAGTGACAACAGGAAAGAAAGAAGGATAAAAATGAAACGTTTTGTTAGAACTCCCACACGGAGGGGACATGATTCATTCTCTAACATTTCATTGTGAAAAGGAGAAGGAATCAAAAAAGTAGAAGGAAGAAACAAAAATCCAAAATCATGAAAAATCTAATATTCTTTTTTTTGATGACGCTGGGGAAAAAACGGGGACAACTTCAAAAGAGGTGAAAAGCATTGATTAAGGGGCTATTTTTTGTTGAAAAGGTAATTTTCCATTAAAAGGGAAGTGTTTAAAGACAGAAACTATTCAACCTGCTCATTTGTAAAACTTTTGCCAGCGTTGGAGACACTGCGCGCAGACCGTGCTGGGGTGGCACCAGCAGCGTGCTGGGGGTTGGACAAAGCAAGAGGGCACTGCCAGCCTGGGCTGCTACAGGCTTCACCTTCCAAGAGCTGTGGGCTTCCAAGTGCTGATCTCCAACTAGCTGGGTTGGTTTCTTTTCACATAGTAAAGCCTTCGGTTTCTCTTGACCTGCTCCCAGGTTTGGTGGTTTAGATCAAGGAGGTTGGTTGGCAGTAGCAAGAGAAGCAGAAGCTGATGCCACCATGTGCTATTCGTGCTTTTTGTTGCACTATACAGAGGAGAACCTGAGGGTCCTCATGCATGCAGCAGACTTCTTGCTGAGATGGTGTCCAAGCGTTGTTTTGGAACACTGCAGTGCTTTGGCTCTGGGGTGAGCTGCTGCAGCACAGTGGGCTGAGCCAGCTGAAGAGGACAGGATGCTTCCACACCAACAGTGCTGCGGTTGCTTTCAGGAGCTCACAGGTTGTCCTCTGCACACAGTTGTTGCATCTGTGATGGTAAGTATTTACACAGAGCTGCCAGGTTGGAGTTTAGTTTAGCCAAGACATCCCAAAGTGCTTTGGGGCATGCTCAGCCCTCTCTTGATAGGAGCTTGACGTAGACAGCGTGATGCCTTGCGGTGGTTTAATTTGAGTCTGTGATAAGGGAGTCGGAGTCCCTGATACTTCACATTGCCAGAACAGCGCAACATGTGGGCAACAGAGAAAAATAAACTGCACAGCAGAGTGGGATCCAGCACCTAGCTCACAGGGCCCTGCACCTGCCACCTGCAGTCAGTGCAAGCAGAGCTTGCGAAGTCCCGGGACTGATTCACCTCAACAGTCTTGGTGCTGAGCTCCACTGCCTGTGCTATCAACAGTCACTTTTTGAAGCTGGAAATGATGCGATATGACAACCAAGGATGGGGCAGGAACTCTTAAAGTGGCCATTTGTGGCTCCTGGATGCCTCCACCTTTACCAATCTACCTTGAGAGCCTGGAAAGGTGGTCTCTGGGTTCTGGGCTACAAGGCCTCCAGGCTTGCCCTCTTACTCCAGGTGCCCAGTGTGTTTTTGGGAAAATGTTGTGTACTTGATCATCTGCTTCATGTATGCTCCACCACACACTCCCCCACCCTGTGTCTGGTAGGGCAGCAAGACCTTGAGACACAGAGCGTGGCCTCTGTAAGTAAGAGACCACTTGCTCGTCGCTATAGACAGTGGTCCTATGCCGAGGGAAGAAGTCATTGAGCAAATCACCTCTGTCCAAAATCATAGAGGACGTCACGTTTGATGTAACCTCCTGGATTTGGTCCTAACCGTGGGATTCCTCACTCATGTTGTGTACCTCTGTTACGAGGGTGTCAAAATGCTGCCCAAGAGCAGTGCTTCCCCTCGCCTTGCAGAGCATCGGGTCGAGTCTCTACAGCCACCCCAAGGGGCAAACCCCACAGCAGTTAGCAATAGCTCACTGGTGTAGATTTCCTTCAGAATGAGTTGCTGTGAAAGAACACCAGCTTGGTAGGGCTGGAGATTAACCGCTCTGCAGCCCTGCAAAAACCTGACTCTCACAAAATGTTAGAAATCACGATCACAGATAAGCCAAAGAAAACTTCCATCCTTGCACGTACATTCAGCCCCAGCTTGCGTGGAGTTACAGCTGCACAAAGAATGCAAAAATAACACCGCAGAACTAAACGAATCAAGAAATACCAAAGTTTAAGTCCCTTCCAATGTGGGCATTTTTCCTCACAGACGTGTGTCGTGATGGTGCCTTCAAAATCCAGGCATCAGTCACTTTTCAGGCATAACAAGGAAAGCGTAACAGGGTCCAGCTACCTACCCTTCCTACTGAAACCTGGCTCCTCCCATCTCCTCTGAATTTTGCTCTTGCCAGGTTCCAGTTTCTGAGTCTTGCCACCACTTTTTCTGAAGATCCAGTCATTGGTTTCCCCATGAAAACCTTCATAGCCTCAGAAGAAGCTCTGACTTTTTTTGCTTTGCTCTGGGAATGACTGGTGCAAGGCACAGTGTCATCTTCTCTTTCCCACCAGGCATCCCCTCTCGTGAGCTTTTGGAGTTAGCAGCAGGTCCCCCGCACCACGGGGAAGCTTTGTTTTAGTGCACAGGCCAAACATTTCGAAGCATTTGTTAATTCTGAACTGCTTGCTCTGTAGTGCTCCATGGAAGGAAACTTCAAAAAATACTGGGTTTGGTCACTTATGATGAGGGCCTTGAAAAATGAAAGCCACCTAAAACTCCACTGCTTATGCTAAGCTGGATTTGTTTCTCACCCAGAAATCAGGCCGGTGTGTTTTCCTCCCCGGTGTTCTTTTGGATTCTGTAGTGGCTGCTTCAGTTTCTCCTGAAGTTCAGCAACAGCAGTTCTGGACTGGTAATAAAAAAATCCAAACCAACCAAATCTCGAGCTATAAAGGTTTGAGCTGGTTTGCATTCTGTTGAGCTCTGGGCTCCCTGCTGAATTTAGGGACTCAAGGGCATGTTCTACAGATCTGAGATGACTTTCAGACACCGATGGTGTGACTCTGAACTGAGTGCCACCACCACTGGCCTTTTCTTGAGGACATTTTGTCTGGGCTGGGCCCTGGACTGCCTTCACCATCACACCTGAGCTCCCCTGAGATGGTCTCTTAGCTTCCTGGTTCCTCTGCTTGTCCCCTCTGTGTTTGTCCCAGCTCTCTGCTGTCCCACCAAAGGCCCCAGGTGGGAAGCTGGGGAGGCAGTGCTGAACTGGTACCTCCTGCAGCCTGAGAAGGCATGGGGAGGAGGAGGAAGAGGAGGAATTACACTGATTTGGAGGCACGTGGGGGTCCCCAGAGCCCACGGTGGCAGTGGGAAGCAGCATGTTTATCCCTTTTCAGGGGATGATTGCTTTTATTTCAAGGCGAGGTACGTTGTGGTGGAAAGCACTATACAAAGACAGAGGAGCCCTGAGGAATCCCCAGGTGTTTGTCAGCATCAACGGACAAGGACCAACCCCTACCTATGCAAGGCCAGTGGCTGCCACCCCATACATCTCTCGTCTCTCTCCCTATGCCCTCTGTGCAATTAGCTCTACCCAAGACAGGATTAGTTTGGGGGATTTTAGTGGTAAAGGGAGCAGATTTTACCAACCTGGGGGTATCGGATAGTGTTGTGGCTGTGGGCTGGCTTCTGGCTTGCCCCTCTGCCTGGGCTGGCCAGCCCAGCTGGATGTGCAGGAGCTGATGCCCACAAAGGGCTGTGAGGGTGGCTGGAAGGAGAGGGTGGTGCAGATGGATGGTGCTGTCTGGTGGGCAGTGCTTTGTCTTCTGGGTCACGCTGGCTTCAGGCATTAAAGTCCCTAGCTGGCATCATGATGTCCAGTGCCTCCTGTCCTGAGGAAGGTGGCTAGAGTGTGTAGAGAGCACAACTCATCATCTTCTTTGGTCCTCTCTGTGCCTGCTTCTGGGCCCAACCGCAGCAGGGAGATGGCTATGGGAGATGCATGGCCCCTCTTCCAATGCTGTGGGCTTGTTAATTTGGTAGGCAGCTTCTGTTTAATGAGTTTTTTTTCCCACACAGGTTTTTTTAACACCTGGCTGCCTGCAGACCCTACAGCTAGAAGGAGGAAGCCTAGTGCTGCTTCTCCTCTGCTTTAATTCTCTTCAGCTGCTGATGCTGTGGGCTGCTGCACCTAATTCAGCCCTGGGTGAGCTAATCATGGAAACCCTGACCCTCGGAGAATGCAGCAAGCTGGCTGAAGTACTGCCCCCAATCTTTTGTAAGGCTGCTGCTCAAGTTGAAGGTGTACTTTGGGAAGGGAAAGGTGAAATTGCCACGGGACCCTCTAAATGCTCTCAGTAAGGAGGTTTGGAGAGCGTGTGTTGCATGTTTTACCGTTTTACTGGTTCACCTGGTGACTATCCTCTGCACGAGAGCAGCTGTGCGCCGGTACCTGTGATCTATGTGGGAGCTGGTGTGTAAATTATGGGCAGCAGCACCCTGCTGCAGCCCCCTCGGTGTGGCGTGCTGGGCCGGTCCCTCAAGCCTGATCCTTCATAGACAGCTGGGCGTTGTGCACAAAAGCTGCGAGGTAAAGTGGTCTCCAGACCCTTCCTCATCTGGAGACGAGGAGGAGGGGGAACACCACAGGGTGATAACATCTCCAGGGGAAGGACGTCCCTCCCAGCTGTTCCTGCATCTCTGAACAGACCAAACTGGGTGGGCCGTCTGAGTCTGTGAACAAGGTGCCCTGCGCCAGGCCGTGGTTTTTAGCAGTGCTGGGGGATGGCATCCCCACCCTACTGGGCTGCATAAGGAAAATCTCCTGCCCTGCACGGCTCTGCAGCTGGGGTGGGGTGGGATGGGATGGTTCTGCTGGTTTGCACAGGGAGGGAGAGCAGCGTGCGGCACCTGGAGCCCCTGGTCACGCTGCAGTCCTTGCTGGGCTGGTGTCCTGGCAATGCGGCATCGATAGATCTGGCTACCCAGAAACTTGGCTGGAGCTGCTCGGAGACCTTCAGGAGAGACAAAGACAGAGGCATCAGAGCCCAGTGCCTCCCTGCTGCAGCTCAGCCTGCCTGGGTGTGAGGGATCAGAGCTGTTTCACACTTACCTGTGTGATGGTACCAACGTTTTCCTGCCTGAGCTCCCAGCGTAGTCGTACTGGGGCACAGTGGGGCTGTCCTAGGACCCTGTTTCCCCCTCCCACGGGATTTTGGCAGGCTTGTGATCCACCCATGCTAACCTGTGGCCTCTCTCCTTCCCACGAGCTCCCAAAGGATGCAACCTCGGTCCCCGCATCACCCATGTCATGTGGGCGTGGGGAACACTCGGTGACGAGGATGCCCCATGGAGAGGCTGGGACCGCTCCTGCCCACGGTGCCAAGGTCACCGGTGAACACGCGGAGGCGAGGCCCCGAAAAACCTCCCGTCCCCCAGGAGCCCGTAGCGGGTCCCTCGCAGCTCTGCAGCCGGTTTGTCCCCCACCACAGCTCCTCCGGGACAGGGGAACCCACGACCCCATCACCCGAAAAAAAGCGACAAGCCCCCGAGCAGGAGAGCAGAGGAGAGCTGGGTGGGATGGGATAATCCCCGGGGCTGCGGGATGCCTCCAAGTTTCGCCTTCCCAGGCCGGGCGGGATCTTTCCTCCGAAGGTTTCCCCTCCCCGAAACCGATGCGGTTTGGCGGGGCCGGAGCTGCTCTTCCTGGGGCGGGGGGGGGAACCTCCCGTCCCTGCAGCTCCGCGGAGCCGGCAATCACCGCCGTCGGGCCCTGCGGGACAGCTCTTCGCTTTTGCGCTTTTAACTTTTTT
>Ga0065711_1050333_pt1 | contig 10887 bp, 5 predicted proteins | sample Hoacrofraction12_FD_59098 | JGI IMG/M metagenome (GOLD analysis project Ga0065711, IMG submission 59098) | Hoatzin crop microbial communities from Cojedes, Venezuela - Epithelial fraction 12 v2 (version 2) | ecosystem: Host-associated > Birds > Digestive system > Esophagus > Crop | place... | reverse complement strand
TCCTCCTGACACCCACCCTTCAGATATTTATAAGCATTTATAAGGTCCCCTCGCAGCCTTCTCTTCTTCAGGCTGAACAAGCCCAGCTCCCTCAGCCTCTCCTCGTAGGAGAGATGCTCCAGTCCCCTCACCATCCTCGTAGCGCTCCGCTGGACTCTCTCCAGCAGCTCTTCATCTTTCTTGAACTGGGGAGCCCAGAACTTCTTCATAAATTCTTCTTCTCTAATGCTGTTCTTTGTTTAACTTGTTGTAGTTTCCTAATTAGCACCCTGTGCAGGGGGACACAAATACTATGTTGTCTTCTGAGAGTTTTTTAGGGAGGTCACAGGGCTATTTAGTGAAACTAAAAGGAGGACTTAACGCACCAGATTACTTCCTACAGTTCAAAGGGGTAACTCTTCAATAATAGCAATTAACAGGGCAGTCTGGATCGGAGAAGGATAGTTAGGATGCCTTGAGATGGTCCCTGAGAAGGAGTCTCAGTGAAGAAGGTGGCAGAGATTTATGGTGACAGGAAAGCTCTGAGAGCGCATCATTTGGGCCTCAATTCAAGAGGGCCACAGGGAGAGCAGGCTGGTCAACACAAAGCAAGTGGTGTGCAAACAGAATACTCTTCAGGTTATACTCCTGCACTGCATAAAATGCATCCTGATGCTAGATTTTTGTCCCACCTAATCAAAGCCAATGGTGATGCTGCTCATTGCTTGTAGATCACTGTTTTCAGTCCTTGTCAGGGAAAATTCTCCTGACGAACCCCATGGGATATAACCTGAATAGAGGGGAAGGTAGAGCATGGAGTTCTGCCAGAGTACTCTGAAGCTATGTCTGGGTGAGTTTCCGATGAATCATCGCAGCCATCTGCGGGAAGGGGGAGGAATTCCCTCACTTCTTAATCAACCTATCTGCTTTTTAAAAGGGAAATCTTTTTCAGTAAGATGCACTGTGCATACCTGGCATTTGGCCTCTTGTTACTGCCAGCTGTCACTCTGATAATGTGTTATAAATGATGGCACACCAAGCAGGCAGGGCTGCAAGCCCATGTGATTGTACTGCATTATCAAAGTGACAACCAGAAAGAATAAGAGCTCTGGCTGCTGAATTGGTCCGTAAGTAGATTTAGTGTTGTTGATATTACTATTTATATACAAAAATGGGTCTTAAACTTTTTTAATATTTTCCCAGCAGGAGTCAGGACATTGTTAGGCCTTCAGTATGCAGATAGCTGGGGTAAGGCACAACATAAAACTTGTTTAAAATTCTGTTTTCATAGACTAAAGCAGGCAAAATGATGATTATTAATTATAGTAATTCAAGTATATACTTCTAACTTCACGTCTGTAAGCACAAGAATCTTAAGTGACTTAAACTGGCATCATTCCCTCAATAAATCCATACCTACATTATCAAGTGCCCTGGAGATACCTCCTGTGATCTACACATGTGACAAAAAGCCATGATTGTCAGAGAGTCTGTGGAGATTCAACAGGAGCAATGCAGATGTGGGGAAAGTCTTTCTGCCAGTATCCAGGAGATACGGTCACCTTCCAGTGCCACAACCAGGTCTGTGACTCTGCTCTTCCACAATGAACCTGGTGGCCCACAAGCAAGTTCTTTGTATGTATGGATGGGGCGAAAGCTTCCTCAAGCATAGAGTGACTCAGCATTAGCAGAAGACTCAACTCCATCCTAGTCTGAAAACCTCTTCTGGGCTTTCTCACTCCCAGAAAGTCAAAGCAAAACTCCAGCTGAAGGTAAAAGGAATTTGTTGCAGTTGCATGCTCTCTAGTTTTTGGTTTCATCTGCATTGGAAAAGAAAGTAATAAAATGCTAATGGAAAGGCTGTTTTTAGGATTTTCATGTTTGGTCTATGATGATCTTCTATGGCTTGAAGCCTTTTCTGGCCTTCTGCACAAAGTCTAAATGCTGATACCCTGAATCTTGGCAACATTTGCTGTTTCTGAGTGTTTCACAAGATAACGGAGTCACAGTTTCTTCTGGGAGATATCTACAAGCACCAAAAATATGTGGCCTATACACAGTGCACAATAACTCCTTCCACAGCAAGCATTACTGGGCAAAGTTCAAAAGCCTCAAACTCAGAGGTCTTTGTTGTATTGGTCCATAACTCCTATGACATGTACAGGTTTTGTCCTTGTGAGAAGTGATGGCAGGGGACTGGTAACAGAGGGAAAGTGTAGGATGAAGCAGTGCTCTAATCCCACCCAGAAGTGGATCAATGGAGGGTTCAAGTCTCTTATGGCAACAGCCAGATCCCACTACAGAGAGCTTCTAAAGGGTCCAATGGAAAAAATGAGAAAAATTAGCCATGTGCTTGCCACAGATCAGTGCCATGAATCTATTCAACATTCAACACAACCTTTCAACAGAGATTTCTACAAGGTGAAACAGCATTTTCATGAATTAACACTGCTTATGTCATTTGAGGTAATCACTCTGAAGACAGCTGGAAACAATGTTTCAAAACAATGCTAAGGGTATTAAATGATGTAAATATATCAAGAGATACAGACATATTATTTGATGTAATTATAACAAAACGGACATTTCTACTCAGTGAAAGCTAAGTAAATGGTTAAGTATCTGTAAGAAAATACCACAGCAGTAAATACTCCCTGCTCCATATCTCTACATGGCAGTGTTGCTCTCGGGCAACACACTCATATTTTACTAGCCACTGTATTCATATTGGGTAAATTACTTTGCTCTTACGGACTTGCATAGGAATGCAGTGCAGTCACTAAATTCAAATAGATTTAGAAATCTTTAGGGTCAGAAGGGGAAGTGATGATTATCTTGTGTTATGTAGAAACCACAAAAAAGTTATCTAGTTATTTTCAGAGTGAGAGGACTGATGCTTTCCTATATAATGTGTGTGAACTCTGCTTCGACCACAGTCAAGGAGGGGAGGTCAGGCGGATGGAGTCTTGCTGCTGATCCATGGTAACAGCCATAAGAAAAAGCAAAGACTGGTCATGGTTACCACTGATGGAAGTGTAGCTAGAAGATGCCAGCAATCTTCATCTCTAGCTGTCACTGCTGTTCTTTAGAAATCTTGCATTTGTTTTAGAGCATCGCAACAGCCTGGCTTCACTGGGTGTGAAAAGCTTCATTGGTTCCAGTGGAATTTCTCATGTAGCAATGTGTGAATAACCTCCTGGCTCAGCGGAAATAAGGGCAATATCTTTGACATGGAGTCAGCAGACACCGTTTAATTTTTGGCTGAGGTGGGTGGATTAAACCAGGATGTGTATGTCTGAGTCTGGGCTAGAAGGAGACCTCTCAGTTCTGCTTTCTCAGACTTCAGGTCCTAAACACTTATTCGCTACAGGGTCTCGGTAGCTACTCCAGCTACTCCAGAAGGATGTTACCAGCTCAGCACCCAATATTAAAGTCCCTTTTCCCTAAGATGAACCTTCCCACCTGATCACATCATAGCTATACCTATACAGATAGGTGTAAAATATGAAAATATGGGCTATATATATAAATCCCAAATAAGAAAATTGTCTAACTTTCTCTGGATTCCTACACTGTTACCCTTCTGGTGAGAAAAACTCCTGAAAAAGCTGATGCTCTAAATTTCAGCATTTGTAACTAATCATCTGGTAGTTACTTTTAATAGAAACATTTAACGTAAGTGTTTTCTTGCCCTGCCTCCCACCATCCTCTTTAAGGCCAGAAGACCCTACGGCTATTTTCTCCACTGCTGGAGCTGCCCCTCCTACCCAGCACCCTACGGCAGTGCCTAGGTCCATCTTGGGCCATCATCTCATCATTCCTGTTTCTAGCAATCCATGAAAAACCCACACTGCAGTGGTTAATTGGCTGCTACAGCTCTCTTGGTTACAGACAGACTGATACAGGTCTGCAGTGTGGTTTGTTAGGAACCCCTCTTCCTCTACACTTGCCCTCCCCACCCAAACATCCTCCCTTTTTGGGGGAGCCATTTTGCTATCTGCTCAAATGTATGAGAGTTAGCTTCTAACACTACAGTTAGAAACACTCTGGTGGGAAGAGGGAAAGCAGAAGGAAAAGGTTCAGGGGAAGCAAGCAAAGGATCATGTTTTCTCACAGGTTTTTACATGATCTTGAACAAGTCTTTGATCATGGCTGAGAGCTTTGTTTGCTACTGTAGTACAAGAGATAACAATATGCATTAGCTGACTTATGCTGTAACCATGCATGTGTTTTCTTGCTGAAAACAGGGAAATCAGCTGTTTAGTAAGTATCCCTGGAAGTATTTGTCAAGAAAATTTTCCTCTAGCTAACCTATTCCTCCAAGGAAAGTGACAAATATGTATCTGTCTGTAAATACAGTATAATTAAGCCAAGCTTCTTTTGCCCCACCCCTTACAGTACAGAAGATACGTATCAAGGCTGATGAATAAAAAGGTTAAACTTTGTCCAGAGCAATACTGCAACCTAAAGATCCAGGTTAGGATTTGGTTTTAGTACTGTAATATATTGATATTTCTGCTATTCCCAGGTCTTGCTGAGAGGTGGATATTTTCTGAACTTAATATTGAGAAAGTCCACTTAACTTGAACTTAATAAGCCAAAATTTGATCAGTGTGGGCTTTGCATCCAGCAAGGTCTGCTGCTAAGGTACCAGTTATAACTGTGCTTAATTCACCCAACAAAGCAGTCTTCTTTCATTCCATCAGGCATTTCCTTGCTGGATCATTTCACTAGAACACATAGGCATCCTTTCCCATCTGGTTGTCAGAGCTGACAAAACGACTCTGAGGGCTGTGATCAGAGGACACACAAAGAGGTGCAAAGTGGTCGATTTTGTTCTAGTGGCACTTTCAGTTACAAAGTGTACGGTAGGTCATTGACAAGTCACCTTGTGCTGGCCTTCATTGCACAGACACTGTTCAACTCCTGATGCAGTTGTGCATCGGCATTAAGCTACAAGATAAACATTTGTAAATCACTTATTTTTATAAAATGATAACTAATGTCTTTGGGAATGGGGGGCTGAAAAAAAGCTCCATAGAAAGGTGCTTAAAATGGGAATCTGAATGAGGATACAGATTCCATTTCATGTATAATCTTCATCAACAACAACAAAACCTGTGACTCAGGAAATAAAGACGTATCATTAAAAATAAATGCTCCTTGCTCTAGTTATCCACACAGCATACTCTATGCTGTGTCATATCCAACAGGTATCTGTAAACTCCATGTACTTCAGCTTCTTCAGACTTCTGCTCAAATGCATAGCCTGAACAGTGACCTCCTATTCTTTTGGATCAGCACATCTGACTGTCAAACACGCCATCGTTCTGGAATTTATTCTGCCTTAGCCTGACTGATCAGATGTTGCATTAGGCTGTAAATTGGATGAAGTCGAGGAATACGCCTAAACAATTTGCCCCAAGTGAGGTAGCAGAGTAACTGCAAAGAGAGATGAGACCTTCTCCGCATCTAATGCCTTAGTTACCAGACTGAACACCGTGCCTACACTGAACAGCACTGCCTTGTGCTATGCAGACAAGCCAATTGTGTGAAAGGAGCTCCAGAAGGGCTGGAGAACAGCATGAAGAGTTTGTGCTCCTTACTGCATTTGCAATCTCCACCCCGTTTCAGTTCCTGGGCATACCTTCTCATGCTGTAGCAGCTTTGGGTTCCCACCTTTCTTCTGTTGCCCTTACAGCCCTATTCGATGTCACATTATCATCACAGTAAATCCACTCTCTGACTTCTGGGACAAGATATTAGTATCAAATAAAGTGAGCACGCCTAAAGCTATTAGTCAAGAGATTGTCTTTGTAATACAAGAGGCACCACTTCTGGTGGCTGGCATGGAATTGAAAGTAGACTTAAACCACTAGCACTCAAGACAGAGGATATTTCTTGGCAATTAACGCCTAGATGGGGGGAGCTCGTACAGTGAGAGGCAAAGTCAAAGCCATTAACCTCTGCCTGTCACTTAGGAAACATCTTCTGCGGAAGCTGTTATCACAATGTTATAATCTACAATACGGAAATAAATACATAAGTATATAGTGGCCTTTATTTTTCATCAGAAATGCATTGTCAATTAGTACGTTCACAGCAGTTTTAGAGGATTAATGCCCAGGACATAGCCAACCCAGAGGCATAATGATCTCTTAGAATTTAATTTTTTCCATGATTATTTCTCACTGAGGAACCATAATGATGCCACAGACAGAGGCCAGCATATATTGAGGAACAGTGTGCAGAAACACTGAAAGGTTTTAGGTTCTTTGGACAGCAACAGTACTAAGCCTATGTGATGACATCAATATGTCTCTTCATCAGCTGCAAGCACAACACACTCTGCCTCCTTCCCACCCTTCACCCTTGTGGCTGCTCTTGGAAGGCTGGTAGAGAGCTTGCAACTTGCCTGTAAACATCCCCTCTGGTCTGCTGCCCTCAGGGACTTGCTCTGGCACCTTGGGTTACGTCTCCAGCAGCTACTCCTGATCCACCATCACTGCAGCAAGCAAATTTTGTCTTGAGACAGCCCAGAAAATGCAAACTTTGGAAGTCACCAAAGCCCTACCTAACCAGGGGGCTTGCATGCTCAGTGTCCCAAGCAGACCGTGGTACTGAATGGGCATGCGATCATAACACAAGGGTCTGCCACATACAACAACTTGGACCTGCCAAGCTATAACAGAGCCTTTGGTCATTTTTGCTCTGATGATTCATTTTCTTCTCTCAGCTAAATATTTCAAACCTCACAATCTTAAAAATTTCTGAACCTGAAGTTAAGTAGTTGTGCAGAAGTGAATTAGTTTCACAGGTCTGGGGTACCTACAGCTCCATTTTATCTAACAAAACACTGGGAATGCTCGGCACTTTGAAAGATCACCTGGCTTATGCCTTTTCGTCCACAGGTTTAACGCACAGGCTCCTTCTAATAGACGAATACATAAATTGGAGATAAATTGTTAGACCCTTGATTTAGGCTGTTTTGGACACCCAAGGTTGAAAATATTAGCCTTTACTATAACCTACCTCTCCAATGGGTCGATTTTTGACACAAAGTTGATTTTTTCCACCAGAATCTATACAGTTTTCATGAGAAAATAATTTTGACTAAAACAGAAAAAAAGTCTATCTCTGAAAAAGATATCAATGGAAATTTTTCTACCAAGCTAATAATTTGTAAGAGAGAAAAAAGAATGAAAGACATGCTTCACCACCACTATGTGGACAGAGCCAAGCTATTTAGATTCACTTAGTTTTCTAGTTTGTGTCATAGTGCATTCTCTTTGATGCATAAAAGCCTTATTAATTTGTTTGATAAACAAAGGAACGGTGCTTTCATTTTTATTGGCTACATTGATTTTTCTCCATGACCTCCAGATTACCAACCACAAACCTCATCTGATTTTTTTGCCTCTTACCTGCTGAAAGTTACTTGTTGTAATTATTCTTCAGTTGGTTTGCTGCCCACGGTGAGCGACTGAGAATAGAAAATAAGAAAGAAAATATTCAAGCCTGTTAGGTTTGACTGAACTTCGGATATCTATAAAACCCCAGGTGACGGCTATGGATCCTGTGGGTCATGCAAGGTGTGCTGCTGCATGAAACACAAGTTAAGGCTTCACACAGAAAATATTGGCTGAAGTTTTACAGGCTCTGGGAGGCAGGGTGTCAGGCTAGGTGACTGTAACAGCCTTTCCTGGCCTCAAAGGCTGTGACCACAAATGCATGAAGCAGGAGAATAGTGTCTGTCACCAGGAACTTGGCATGGTGCTAGCAGGTGACGGAGGAGGAATGATGAATTTACGCCAATTTTGCATTCCCTCACTCATGGAGTTGCCAGTCCCCCAGCCACTGTGAATGATTTATTATTGGCAGCACCAGGGCTTTCTCCTCCACCATGGCAGCCAGTCTGCCATGGGCGACATGGGTGGAGATGCTGCGGCTGCTCCACTCCCCATGCTGAGTCACCCGCACCGGGGATCCCTCAACTGCCTGAGTCACCCGTCTCGCAGACCCTTCACATAGGAACGGAGGAGCAGGAGGGGACTCCAGCCCTGGCCAGGTTCTGCCTCGGGGTTTGCTCTCCTGCAGACATGCACATGGGCAGGACTTGGCCCTCTGTATCTGGCAGGGCTTTGCGGAACCCCACAGAGCCTTGTGACCAGCAAGAAATGGCCTGCTGTGGAGCGACATCCACTGCGACAGCAGCAAGTTGTGGTACCCATGCAATATTGAACGGAGTGAGGACTCTCTTGCTGTGCAGCTCATTCATGGCATGGTCAGCAGAATTGCCTGGTTTGGCATTTGGATGGAGGGGGCCACCAGACAGGGGCATCAGTGGGACAGGATGGCTGCTGGGACTGCTTGCTGGGGAATGAATGCATGATGAGGCACCATCTCCCAGTTCATTGCCTAAAACCGGGTGTCTGATGCTCCTCTCTGATGTGGTTTGCACCTTACCAGAAATGCTGCAGCTGTTGGGCCTAAAGCAGCTGCTTGGGAAAGAAGGAAATTGAACCCAGATCATGTGGATTTGCAATAGCATCTCTCCATTCTTTATTCTTTGGCATTGTTGAGCACCTCTGATTTCTTCTGGAAATCATTGGTGGTTCAGAGGCATGCACGAATCTCTTGCATTTTGGGTGAATAACCTGGGCTCTGAGGGACAAACTCTGGTGGTCTGTGGAGGCATCTACATGCAATGCCAGCACACCATACTGACAGCAGTAGACAGACCATCTCCTGCCTATATATGAAAATGTTGCCTGTGGCTGGATGGTGGTTGATATGTAGGTGGTCTTCTGTTACTTGGCACCAGGCCTCAGAGTTTGGATGTGCCTGCATATGGGGTCTAAAAGTCTAGAAACCTAGAAATAAGAGATAATTTGGGATAGGTTATCTAAACAGAAACTACTGGAATGGAAAACATCTTAAGTCACTAAATTCAGTATCACAGTAATATAATCCGATCTGGGTTAAAATCTAAGGAACAGAAATAATGAAGTTCCCCTCAGGACCTAGAATACTGATAGTGAGATGATGAGCACTCAGCAAAAATGAAACTGAAGAGGAACACTAGATAAGAACAGCAATGAGGTTTATGAATAGCAGTAAACCACATCTAGACCCATAATGTGTGATTCAGACATGTTCACTGAATTCACATGGTCTGTCTGGGAAATTTTACACTTTTCTCTGGCTCAAGCCTCTGACTGAGGCAAATTTAAACTGCCCACTTCCTTTGAAGAAAAATGGGATTCTTGTATAAGAGTCAGAGCACGATGTTGTGAACTGCCATGCAATGAGGAGAGACTTTTCTTGCACAAGTAGCTTTTGCCAAGAGTGTAAGTTCATAGTAACAGCCAGTGCCTTGACAGTTTTCCTGGAGCTTAGTGAGGCAAGGCTACAGCTGCATTAAAAATTAAATGTGAAGAGCAGTTGTAACTTGTAGGCTAACAAAATGAATGAGCAATAATGGGCTAGCCAAGTCTTTGAGGACATAAATCTTTCCGTCTTAGGGAGCCGAAGGACTTTGTAACCGTATGATTAGTGCTTGTGTTTTGGTTGGATTGGAATGCAGTTAAGGATGTTGTGGGTTCACGTTCACTTGCTGCAGGTGGTGAAAACCAGAATGAGCAGGATCCTACACAGCTCAGGAGCAGTTCTGATAATCATGGACAAAACAACTTACCAGGGCTCCTACACCATGAGGCAAGAAACAAAGGGGCACACAGCTTATTGTTGTAGTTGGGGGCTATAGTGGAATGGCAGTGAAAGTATTTCCTTGTCCACCAGCCTCTGTTTGCACTTTTTAATATATTTTTGATACATCATTCCCCAACTCACATTCTTTCTCTGTCTCACACACAATCAGTTTGTCACGGACATTGCAATAACTTTTGAAGCAGCTGAAGCTGTCTCACCAGAGTCAACTCAGGTCCAGCCCAGCTGTGATCCACATAGGAGGTCAGAGGCTGAGGAAGGCAGAACTGGTTTAAATCCAGTTTACTTGCCAGGGCTCCAGTTCAATGGCCTCAGGACAACTCTGAACAACAGTAGCAGTGGTGTTAATAAGATCATTGCTAAGACCTGAGGTGGTGTATGAGAAAGTAGTGAAGGTTGTTCTAGGAGAATTGTACTAGTTCTTCCTCCCTGTCTCCTTTAATGACAAGGTGTTTGGCATGTGACCTATTACAGTGGCCGAACATGAATGAGAGAGTTTGCTTATCCTTCCAATACACACATTCAATAGTTAGCTTCATTTTTATAGTCCTTAAAGATCTGGAAAACTCTTTACATAAACATGGACAGATTGAGGCCATTTATTCACCAGTGTTCCAGGAAGCAAATTTTTTATGGAGTAAATTAATACCTATTATCAATAGTGACTTTTAATTAGCTGAAAGAAGGCTGTAAAGATTCAGAAAGTACATAATCTTAAAAAATTAATATTCTGATCGATAATGTCTGCCTGATATACCACAAGTCATAGCTGTCTTCACACACAAATGTACTAGCACACATTTTTTCTAGACTATTTATTGGTGTTTCCAGAAATCTGCATAACTTATCAGTGGGAAAATACTCCCTCTGCATACATATGTCAGCCGTTAAAACCCCAGTCAGAAGATCTGGTAGGGAGTCAGTAAGGAGCTTGCTATAGCCAAGGTGATAAGAAGAGTGGTGAGCTCTTTGCAGCTGAAGTTTCCTTCTCACTTACTTTCATAAGGCAAAGAGCTCTTTATTTGATCATACCATCCTGATCCTGATTTGCAAGTGGAAGAAAAGAAGGTTATCAGGAGTAGTCAGCATGGATTCACCAAGGGGAAATCATGCCTGACCAATCTAATAGCTTTCTATGATGACATGACTGGCTGGGTAGACGAAGGGAGAGCCGTGGAT
>Ga0065711_1050332_pt1 | contig 10887 bp, 5 predicted proteins | sample Hoacrofraction12_FD_59098 | JGI IMG/M metagenome (GOLD analysis project Ga0065711, IMG submission 59098) | Hoatzin crop microbial communities from Cojedes, Venezuela - Epithelial fraction 12 v2 (version 2) | ecosystem: Host-associated > Birds > Digestive system > Esophagus > Crop | place... | reverse complement strand
TTTTTTTTTTTTTTTTTTTTTTTTTCCTTCTTTCTTTGAAGTGGTGTGGTTCACTGGGGGAAGGTTTTGCCCTGTTTGATAGCTTGAGAAAATCACATACTTTCCTTTGTCTCTACCACCTTCCCTTCTGTGTGTAGATAGACAAAAACCATGCCTAACCCAATATGGACAAAATATTCACTGAGCATTCATTCGTTAAGAGGCATCTTCTCATCCTCCTATTATGTGGTAAGGTGTTTCATAAATGTTCGTTCTTCAGCTTTAATTCTGGAACTGGCACTTGGCTGAGGGTGGCAGACCCTAAGAGAGAAAGGTGCTAGTTTGCAAGATTTCTGATTTCAGCTCTTGGCTTTGCTATAGGCTGCCTGGTCCTGTAGGAGAATCTCTCTGCTCTCATTACTCACCTGTAAGAAATGAATAATAGTTCCTCTTTATTCCCTTCTGTTGTTGTTCATGTCTGCCTTGACTTGATGATGGTTTACATGTGTAGCGCCTATCGCTGCCTGTCCATCATTGCTCGTAATCTAGTTAATTACTCTGATGTAAATAGTATTTTTAGGGAGAATGCCTCTTGATATGAGAAATGGCAGCCCTGTAAAAAGTTTAGGCTCTTGGACTTCAGAAAACCTTGATGTGCTGCCTGGATGATACAGATTTTTATGATGTTAGCCAAGATGTCTCTGAGCTTTTCCTGTACTATGAAATTATGTCTTTTTTTTTTTCTTCCCCCACAGTCTTTTGGCTACATTGTGTTGCCTCTCTCTGGTTTTGTGAATGGAATGTCATGATCTGCATCTGCATAAAGGTCCTTTCATTAGATGCTCCCTCTGCTCTTAAGACATTTATGGAGGTTAATTTGGGGAAAAAATTCTTCGCAATGCGTGACATTTTCTTTCCATTATACTTCAGTGGTCCCAGATTTATGTGGAAAGATTACACATAACTTCTTATAAATAAGAATACGTACACTCATCATTCACACAGACAAAAATACTACAATGTATTCTTTCTACAGGGGAAGAGCTCTGGCTAGCCAGAGAAAATTACATCATGGGACTAAATAGTTTTTATCAAAATCCTGAACTGACACAACTAATTTGCAACTCTTCTTGTGTGCTTTCCACATCAACATTACCAGAAGACCAGATGCACAACTCAAGTCATTGCTGACCTTGCCACTGTCTTTTGCCTTTACCTCTTTTACAGTGTTTCTGGTAACAAACATTTGCAGCCCAAACCTAGAAAGTCTTGTGGGAAAGTGAACCAAAGTTTTTTGTTTTTTGTTTTTTTTCAGCAGCAGTTTGATCATGCTTTTTTTGTTCCCAACATGTTAACAGATGTAAATATGAATCATATTTCATTCTCAGGCTCCTTATAAAAATACACTCAGAACCAAAGTTTGAGTAATAAAAAATTTTGGATGCATCTCCAAACCACAGTGAAACACCCTATCCCCAAATGAGTCAAGGCTTGGCTTGCACACCTCTGTCTGAAAACAAGAGGGGAAATCTTTTGAATAGCGTTGCTGTTTATTTGCCTGTCTTACTTCTACAGACAAGCAGCCCTGATAAACTAACGTATGTGTGTAAATGCATGCTTCTGTGTATGTGTGTTTAGGTGTATGGTTTCCTGTCTTACTTATCTTCCCTGTCTGTTCTTTATGACTGATCTACACTGTAGACATTTTTGTGGTTTTGATGGCTAAAATGATCTGATATTCATTGTTTTTGGTAAGCCTCCTTCTCCTTCCTCCTCCATCCACTTCAAACAAGAACCAGAATTAGGCTTTCTGAGCTTGCTTCTACACCAGGAAAGTCAGGATATATTAGTTATCTGGGATTATATTTAGGATAGAGAGTCTGCTATGAATTAGCATATCAGCCAATATGCAGGAACTTGTGCTGTGAATTGGGTGTGAAGCTTGTCTGAATTATTGAAAGGAGTTCTGGCTTCAGACTTGCTGACCTCTAAGACAAGACCCTTCATTTAAGCTCAGAACAAATTATTTGCTTTGGTTAATGATCTTCGGATGGATGGGCTACGTACCATTCTAATAAACTGAAAAAGACTGGGACATGAGTCTGAGCACAGACTCATGTTTGTTGCTTGTATTGTTTAATTGTTAGATAGTTGAGCAGAACTCCTGGTACAGTTTTGACATGCAGCAAGTAACAGTCACCCAAGTGACTTCTGGGAATATTTTGGGAATAGGGAGTGTCCAAGCCTGTTCCCAGTGGGTGGTATGAGTGAGGACACCATTCTGGGAAGAGAAAAAATTGTTCAGCTTACGTGGGTGTGAACTGTGCTGTGCATTGATTTGGCCTCAGGGCTGGAGAACAGGCTCGGCCCACTTTATTTGGTAGTATAGCCATGGCTATTGATGTTTTCAGCTGAAGCCTTGTATTCTGAATATTCTAGTTCTAGGATCTACATCCCCTTTTCCATGTGGCCAATACACAAAGCATGGACACCCATGTTTAAGGGTTTAGATTTGATGATATGAGCTGGTAAGTTTCAGTCTCACCTGCTGAAAATATCGGCTGCTTTGAACAGAGAACTCTTAGAGTGAGTTTAATTAAGCATGGACTGTTTGACTTAACTGGGTTTTGATTGTAATGGGTTATTTTTTCTGGCAACAAGCCAACATAGCAGAGGTTGTTCGTTAAGTGTAAGTAGTCACTTTCATCCTCCCTCACCCATTCACAAGCATCTTGCTATTGTGTGTGATCCTGAAACACTGAAAGATTCTTGCTTTCTCTGTGGACTTTGCATGGACTAAAAGTGTGTGCCTTGTGCCTCCAGAACTACAGGAATCCAAGTCAATAGTGGGAACAAACAGTAGTAATAGGAGACTGGGATGTGTAGAAGCATTTCTGAGGTAGGAAAAGGGTATTCCTCTATAGCATTTCCTTCCATAACCTAAACCTCCAGTCATTTAGAAATGAACCTTTAATTGCAATGGGATTTAATGAAAACTCTTCCAGGAAAAAAAGGGTTTTGCTATCGCTTGGCTGTAAATGCTCTTGAGGGATTTCTTGTGCATGTATCTTAACCAAGAAAATATCCACTCCACCCCCCAGATCAACTCCCTTCCCTAAACTAAAAAACCTCCAAAACTCCTTCCCCTGAACTTACACAGGGACACTGAAAAATGATTTCTGCTTCATTATGCTCTTTGCATGGCCAAGGCAAACCATATATGCTGTCTCTATCTTCTAGATAAATTCGTTTTAAAAAAAAAAAGACAGTTGACAGTCAGCGATGATTCAGTTCTGTGGGAAATGCTTCTTTCTTTGCTTATTTAGGAATTTAATGTTATTTTGGAATATGCATCTGCACAAAGAAGTAAGGAGACAAGAGATGTTTTACTTTTCCACACTTAGTTTTCTAAACTCAGGGCCCAGTGTGACATGCCTACTTACATAGCAAACTGGAGTAGAACAAACGTGTCCTGCTGGTTTGCTTTTCATATTGAATCATAGTATTCTGGGAATGCCTCTCATACCCCAGGCTTTATGTCATAAACTGAGTCATCTGAGGGTTTTTCTGCTATAACTATGGAACATTCATATAGAAAGATCTCTTGCTAGTGATTGCTTTGTGTTTACCATGAACAAATAAGCCAGAGGAGTATGTGGTCAGCATGATGATGAGGATTTGAAGTAAAGAAAAAAGTCAAAATGAGTGTAGACATGATCAAAGCTTTACTCTAACATGCATGCTAAAAGCACTTTCCCAGTATTTATGGGAAATCTATTACGACCCTGTGTTTACTGGGAAAAGTTTTCAGCTCAGAGCGATGTTTAATAGGTCGTTGTATTAAATAAGATGATGGAAGAGACCATCATTATAACTTTTCTTTTGTTTAGCTCTTTTTTTAATGTACATTGCTGCAAAACTGTTCAGTTTTCTACTTATGCATTTGATTTTTTTTTTTAATGCATCACCTTATTGGAGTGGGTGAGAGCAGGGGGATTGGGCAGGGAAGAAGGGAAAGTAGCTGGAGGTTCCTTTCTGAAAGCACAAGCTTGCCGAGCTGAATAGGCCCAACAGCTAGCATGAAATTTTTACAGCGAAACAGCAATTATTTCTTTCACTGTGAACTGGAAGAAATAGCATCTCAGCAATGTGATTCTTAGTCATCATGTTTTGCTAGACCATTTTTATAGAGCTTTTGTAACAACACTGTTTATACCCCAAACTAAAATCTAGTGTTACTCTTATTTTTGCTTATGAATGGCTTGATGTGATGATGAATTGAATTTCTTCCTCTAAGAAAAACCTTTCTTTTTTGATTTTTTTTTTTCCCCCACTTGCTAACTTCAATATCTGCCATATCCTTATCTATACACAGAAGAGACGGTGCCAAAATCAGGGCTGCACATTTTGCTCTTAGCACCACTCTAAAAATTGTGTGTGAAACTTGATATGCTCGAGATTACTATGTTTCCAGAGCAGAGCACTGTGGACTTAGTTTGCAGCGAGACAAATCTTCCTCTGGGACTGGTTTTCTCTGGGGTGATGAGCTTCTGAAAAGCGTACCTCTTCATTCATGAGGATTGCAAGGAAGATTGCTTATAACTTTTTTTTGTCCCCTCTCAAGCTCTTCAGCAGATCAATTTATGCACTACAAGAAATAAGGATTAGGGAAAGATCACAATCTTGGGAAAAATCCTGAGTGTAGCAGCCAAGCCAATAGTCACTTCCCTTTCCACTGCACAAGATGATGAACAACTTTTAAAGCAGCTTTGTGTAAGTTGTAGCCCAATGGTAGGAAGAATTGGTTCTCTGTGCTGCTAGCCTGGTTCTGTGTAGGTGGGGGTAGAGCAGAAGATACAGCAACATACCTTTTCTGTTTTGTCTTGCATCCCCTTTCTATGGCTTCACCAGCAGAATTAGTGGAGTAAGAAGTATCCCACAAGTTCTATTTTCCATTTATTGAATGTTTTTCCTCTACCATTTAACCTGCCAGAATATCCTACCTTGGGAGTAGCAGGAATTTTACTCTCTGCCCTCAGAAAACTTAGTAAAATCTTTGTTGTACTGGAGATGTTATGCTATTGCAGATTACAATGTTGGGTGATGTAACGAAGTTCAGCTCTCACTGCACTCATGAAACACAGTTTGTGTATACCTTGGGGCAGAATTTAGCGTGGCGGAGTTTATTCAAATTTCTGAAAAATCTTGCTCAGCATCTATTTGAGGCTCTCACACACAGTGGGTTGTGGAGTTGTAAGAGGGATCTCATGAGCATTACCATTCTTTCCAGAGCTGAAGTCTTCGATTCTGCTTTGCTTTTCAAAGACCGTGGGAGAGCAACTGTGCAGTTCATCTGCTTCACCTCCGTGAACTCATTCCGTGGAGTGTACCTGTCACTAATGTCACCATGCATCTGAGATATAACATCACTGATCAGCTTTCCCTTGCTGTTCAGGTTTCCTAAGTTCATGGACCTGCCTAACTTCTGAGACTGCACAGCTTCCTCTGTGTGGTTTTCATGCATGCTGTTCCTACACATTAGTCCTCCAGCTGGGATAATTCACTCTCTGCAGAGTCCCAGAAACTACACTGGTAGGGAGTACCTCTGCCCTGGCATAGGGTCTACATGACCTAGAAGGCCTTTCTATCCCTAATTACCATGATTCTGTTAGTTGCATGCCTTTTAAACCAAGTAGCCCGAGGGAACTCAAGCAAAACCCCTTGCCATTCTCTGGAGTTGCTAATTAAGAGATCTATCCGCTTATTCCTGAAGTTGCATGATAATCAGATATTAATGGGGAAAAGGTACTGGAGGGAGGAAAAATGCATCCTGACTAGAGCTGTGTATGATTTTCCACCAGGTTTCTTTTTCACTTATAAATGCAAATTTAGGCCAATCAAAACTTTTATGGACTCATTTTAAATTCCCCACATTGTTCGACATAAACAGAAAATAAAATATTAAGAGAATATTTTGTATTTAATGCTTGCAATTCAATGTGCAGCCCAGTTTTTTTATACTTTTATATAAAAAGATATAATGTATAAAGGTCTAGATTCAAGGAGAAAACATAAAGTATCAGTGTTTTTAATATTATAAGTACTCCAGAATAAAGGGGTTTGATTTCTCTTATGACAATAAATGTTTCGGAGCTTGCTGTCCATGGGATGATATAACAGGTTAGTGTAGGGAAAAGTATTTATGTTAATGCATTGGCCTTTGAGATAAAGAATGGTTCAGGATCTCTGGTCACAGTATAGTTTTCTGTGTATTTAAAGGAAAGGCATCTCTACATACTCATTCATGGTGCTTAAGCAAGATATCTAAAGTGGGATGATGGTGTGAAATGCACCCTGCTTGCATCTAGTGTGCCCACCTTTTGGTAATGAGAGATCACCGTGCTAGTGGCATAGTGAGACCAGTTAACACCAGGTCTGGCATTGTTACCCATGCTTGATTGTACAACATCCCTGCAATGCCACCCATCAGCAGATGTCTCTCAGGACTGTCTTGTTTTCTGTCAGCTACAAGAGACATTGCAGGATTAAGGCTATAGGAAATCCAGGTGGCAAAGATTGCTAACAGACTCCATTTTTGGTGTATGTGCCAATATTAGCTCAGGCAGCTTTTACTCTGACAATCTTAAATAGCTAAAGTCACATTGTTTTTGCTAGATCACTGCCACAAAGAAAGCAGTGATCTAGCAAATTCTGTGTAAGTAAACTTTTTTTACTCTCAAGATTACGCTGCTAGATATTTCTAGCTGCTGTTTTGAGTGAAGTACTGGAACATAAAAATTAAACATAAAATCTTTCTTCTCTGCAATTGTGAGAAATCTTTTTTACTGTAGGTACAAAGTAATCACACAAAATCTTCCTGCAATGAAGTGTGTAGTAAGCACGCAGACCCCTTTGTCCCAAGAGGAATGCACAACTAGTGATAAGTAAAGTCTTTCTTTAAACCTGAGTAAGCAGTCTGAAAATACAGTAAATAATTCAGATAAAGCTAAATATTCATAAGGCAAAAAAAGTAGCTGAGCACTAGGTGTCTATCTCGACAGCAGATAAAGATTTTTGTCTGTGTAGAAACTCTTCAAATAAACTCTTTCATCCTCCTCAAACCAAAAAGCATTCTCTGAACATGTATGTCTGGCAACAGGAATTATCTAATTTTCAGCATTAAATGAAAAATATGAGACAAATATGTATTTCCCCACAGGGGGAGGGAGCAGAATCAAATGGAAGAATTGGGAGAAAAGAAGAATTTGAGAAAGCTTTGTTGAACACACGCAAGTTCCATTAATCCTGTGGAGGAAAGCAACAAAGTCCTGCTGTGCCATGTGAAAGCGTTCATTGTAATGCAGTGTATCTTTAACAACATAAATGTGTGTAGCTCCCTGCATGTTGATGGCTCCTGCACCCAAGCATCTGACTTTTTGATTTAATTGGTCAAGGGTAATAAGCTGTTATGAGCATTTGCATATCAATTTGATCCCTAGGTCACTGTCAAAGCTGTTTAAATATGCACCTGATCTGTGAGAGCTCACAACACCCCCAGTTGCTGGCTGTTTTCTTTTAAGAGTACTTGCCAGGTCAAGTTTCGAAGGATTTTTCAAAAAGTAGAAAAAAATATTTGGGTGTCAGACTACAGTAGGTAGCACCTCTTGGCAGTGGAACTCAGTGCCCTGTTTGGCACCTGTGTACTGGCAGCTGGCTGCATCATATGAGCCTTTCTGAGGGGTCTTCTAGGTGCCTAGGGTTAGTACGTTTGCTTTCTTTATGATAAGACCTTGAAAAAGGAGCCCAGACACTAAGAATCTCTATCATGTTGGCTGTCAAGTAAATCCTCTTTTTGTCATGGGCACTACTTTTTTTAAACAACTTTTCACCATGTTTAACTAACTGGTTGTTGTGTCCCCAGTAGCTTTTGGTGCTTTTCAGGTGGTTAGCAGAATATAGATTAGTGATAAGAGCTTGTAGCTGTGTTGCAATCTGAGTAGTAAGATGACTGATACTAAAGTACATCTATCCACTTGAATGTCCTAGCACTCGCACTGTTCCTGTTCTTACATATGTTCAGCCAGTGCAATGGACAAGGGGAGCCAACTCAGACTGAAAAGAGATGATTGCAGGTGTCAACATTGTTGTGAAGAAGCAATTGAAATACCTGGAACACATCTGGTCCATGACCAGGTCCAGGGGTGTTGCATGCAGGGGATACTGGTATTCAAAGGTTCTGAGACCATCTCACCCCACAGACATGATGCACCAGCTGAGGATAGCCTGCTACTAAACATATCCTGGGACACTGGTCCCATGTAAGCGATGGGCAAACCCTGTGGATCTTGAGGTTTTCTGCAGCATGACTTAAAATGTTTATCAGAACTGCAAGAAATGATTTGAGCTCAGAGACCTTTTTTTCCCTATAATTCAAACCTATAGTTGGCTTGATTTTCTTTTCCTTGCGCCTAAAAGTGATTCAACTTTGGAAAAAAAAAAAATTATAGTTTTCCCGAGTCTGTACTCAGTTAAGATTAGAAAGGTATCCACAAAAGGTAGGCTGAGAACGTGCCCATAAATATTCGTTCACCTACCTATCCACAATTTTTTTTTCACTGAATTTGTCTGTCTTTGTGTCCATCTTCTATACTCATGCTTTCGTGCCTCTCTTCCCACTTAATTCTATTTTTAGTCAATTTGTCTGTGGCTTAAACTCGGAATGAAAATCCAACTTATGTAAGATGAAGCTTTGAACCACGGGATGTAGTACAAAATTAGTGGAATAAAGAGGATTTGCCCTAGCTGTTTTCAAGTGATCCCTAGTTATTCTGTAGTTACTACTTTTTTTTTTTCTTTCTGAGGAGCAGCTCTCCGTCATAACAGTTCTCCTTTTGTTTTTTTGTGCGAGTGTGTGAGTGTTTGTGTATGTGTGTGAAAAGGATGATGATCATCTTAGTTATTTGTTTTCCTCAGAAGGCTCTTATGAGAAACTGTATCAAAGTCCCTTGGAAAAGCTAAGTAAACTATAATTACAAGTTCTTCCACATTTATACTTACATTAATTTTTGTTAAGAGAACTTTAATATGTTAGAAAGCAAAGGTTTGCAGAACTTGTGCTAGCTGTGAATTTAGAGGTTGTACAGCTCCATTCCTAGGAATAATTCTAGTTAGCTCTAGCTCATAAGACCTGAGTATTTATAATAGTCCTTTTTTTCCCCCCATAAGTTCCTTTCTTAAGTGAACTTTCTACTCTTTGCCAGCATCAGCTCTTTTCATTTTGCATGTTATTTATTTGGTGGTTTGCTGGTACTTAGAGGAATAAGTCTGGTATGCTTATGCTTCAAATATTGCCTGTGATTTCTTGAAAGCTACTTAATTATTCTCTGGGTGATTTTTTTTTTTTTTTTTACTGATTCTTCTATGGAAAAATTATCAATGGAATATGAGTTTTTCCTAAGATATTCTAGAAATGCGAAAGTTGTACCTGGTATTCTTCTTAATTAGCTCTTGATGGTATTAATTCAGAATTTTGAGAGGACTGGAAGATGATTCAGAGAATTTGTTTGTAAAGTCAGAAGCGACCTCTTTGCTTCTTAATGCTTTAAGACTTCTGTGCCATGTGTCTTGGTATCTTGGGACAGTTGCTCTTTGGGTTCTTGGAAGCATCTGGCTACCTTTTGCATTTCTCATTTCCCATGAACTCAGCAGTATTTGCATCGCATGCTACTTAAACTTTTAAGGCATGATCGCCTTTTTGTATTTATGCGTGAATGCATTTGTGTTCTTTATCAGCCAACCAAATTTGGTTTATTTTTAAAGCTTCTCCTTTGTGGCAGAGGCTGGGGAATGTCCAGAAGGAGAGCAAGGGAATATTCATGCTCCACAGTGTAGAAAACATAGGAACCCTGCTGTCAGGTGCCCAGTTCAGCCTCTGCAGTTGTGACCACAGAGGGATATTGACCTATTTTTTCATGGCGTAATTTGACATTTGTGGATAGGAGAAAATAGAAGAGTGTTAAACAAATGCTGAGTAGTATATTAGTTACTACTTCTTTGTCATCAGTGTTGTTGAGGGTGATGTTTATGCAGCTAAGACCTTCCTTTGTTTTCCAAGTGTCTGGAAAATAGCTGCAGACTAGTTGAGTTAGACTACAAGTACATTAATCTGAATTCAGAGACCTGAAGTCCTCGCTGCTGAAATGCAGAATGGCTGGCTGGCCTTCAGTTTCTTGCTATGATATTTTTTACTAATTTTGATGTTAAACACAGTGTTGGATCACAGCAGCTTTCTGCCATACGCTGATTGTTTTCTTGTCCTGGTAACAGTAACCCCAGTGATTTATTTCCTGATGTTAGCTGATATTAGATGCCAACATTAATGACTTCGTTGTTCCTGCTGCTGCAAGAAAGAATGTCTACTCTATCCCAACTGGGGTCGGTAAAATGGTAGGTAAAATATTTTTCCTATGTATAGAACAGTTATTTCTGCATATTATTGGTAATTGTTCTGTCAAGATTGCTTTCTGTAACTCTCACCTGCTTTTTTCTGAAGTGTTTGTTTCACAGCCTCTACTTTCATTGATAGGAAAGACAACTTCTTAGCTTGTAATATTATAACGCTCAGATGAAAAAAAGCCTTGGTCCTCACTGATTATTTCTCCATTAGCTTGGATAACATTCTGCTTATCTTCAATCCCACCCTCTAAAAATGTCTGAAGATCCAAAGATTCTGTTTGGCATTGAACCTCAATGGGATAATCCATACAAAAAGCTTTCATGCCCTGAACAAGAATGGTGACCTAGTATCAACAGATGAGGAGAAGGCTGAATTACTCCACAAATTTTTTGCCTCAGTCTTCACTGGCAACCTCTCTCCTCACCCCTCCTGAGCTGATGGACTGCAAGATG
>Ga0065711_1050331_pt1 | contig 10888 bp, 7 predicted proteins | sample Hoacrofraction12_FD_59098 | JGI IMG/M metagenome (GOLD analysis project Ga0065711, IMG submission 59098) | Hoatzin crop microbial communities from Cojedes, Venezuela - Epithelial fraction 12 v2 (version 2) | ecosystem: Host-associated > Birds > Digestive system > Esophagus > Crop | place... | reverse complement strand
CTGGACAAGGTCCTGTGCAGCCTGCTGTAGGTGACCCTGCTTCGGCGGGGGGGTTGGACTAGATGACCCACAGAGGTCCCTTCCAACCCCTACTATTCTGTGATTCTGTGATTCTGTGATTCTGTGAAGTTTCACTTTCTACTGACCATGTATTTTCAAACTGTAAACCACTGAGCTCCTGGGACCCACTTATTAAATTCTAGGTGTTTGCAATATGCCCTCATCCTAATAATATGTTATATCTACTAAATATGTGCCTTCTCAGCACCTCTGTCTTCACTCACCATTGCCCCTGAGGGCACAAAGAAGCAGCCTGTCTGTTCTGCGTCAAGAGAACTGAGAAGCTGGGGTTACCAGCTAATGGGCTTAAACACGGTCCTAGCAGGAGAAATGGCGATGGGCTGATGCAAACCGTTCCTAGGGAGAGTCTACCAGACAGTGCATGGTAGAAGGCATCCTTCCATGAAGTTCCTTTGCTCCAAATCAGAGCAGCTGCAGATCCAGCTACTCTAGTACGTAATATTTAATACTTAAAATTGAGTTTAATATTTAAAACTGAGCTGGTTTGAGAGTTGTAATGAAAGGTAGCTGTGGTAGTTACTTATCCAAGCTGGAAGGTAACCAGCTGGTGTGAGTTTAGTCTCGCTGTGTTTGCCAGATGTTCAGTGTTATCATACAATCATCGCACACGCTGATCTGCACCTTTTAATAAGACAAGGCTATATTTATATTAAGCGTGACATTAACATCTTAGGCAATGTCAGAAAGGCACTGGCACCTTCTAGGGAAATTCATTCACCTTTTATAAAACCTGGCAATGCCTGCATTTAAAAATCATTGTTCTCAGTATCAAGGTGCCTATTATATGATAGATCGATATGAATACCCTGTTTTATGTCATGGATCCTAACATGAAGTGGGTTCTAGTGACGACTAAGATGCTTGGGTTAAATTTGTTCTGAGTTCATTGAAAGCAGCCCACAGGGATGCTAAGTTAGGTGAAATTGGAAGCCTTGGTTCTGGTCATTAGCAGATGAGGTACCAGGGATGCAGGGCAATTATTAGACTGAATTACTGAGCTGCTTCTTATTTCAGCTACTCCACTTATGCATTTGGGGTCTCTTTGTCATACATAGGTCTTGAAGATTTCTTTGATAGCGTTTGCTCCTCAAACACTTCCTCCAAAGGGGTCAGTCCCTCTTATAGTTCTACTGCTAGTTGGCACAGCGCTATGGTTATCCTGGATCTATGAAGATCACAATTACTGGTATCCTGACAACAACTGACTTGCACACAAAAGGTATTAGGGTTGCTCAACTGTCAGAATGACGGCCGAGAACAGGATTCCCTGTGCTCAGCTGTCACTAACTTCGAAGTGCCTAAAAACATTTACTGGCTATATGAGATGTCCAGCAAACATTGTAGGTAGCGTCAACCTTCAAGGCAAGTCTTCCTGTGTACACTGCAGAGAGATAAAGCGATCTTTAATGTACACCACACTACCTCTAGCTTTAATGATAAAAAGCATTTTAATGCTGATTTTAATTATAACCGCTGCTGAAATGAGATCTTGTGGCTGAGAGTCATGGATGATGGTAACAAACTATAGTGTCTCAGGTTTAACAATCTAATCTTAAACTCCATGAAATGATGAGGTTCCTTTGTCAAATAAACGTGACTTAAAAAAAAGACACAGAACAAACCAACACTTTTTAAAAGGAAGCTGGGAACAAAAGAGTATTTTTACATCTTTTGTCTCAGGACATCTTTCCTTCAAATAAGGCTGACTGCATAATAGCACTGTGAAAGGCAGATAAGATAATTGCTGCTTCAGCAACAGAACAGCAGGAACATCTGAAGTGTCTTCCTCTCTCTAACATAGCCAGCAGCTGAAACAAAATCATTCCCTACCTTAATGTTTCTTTTGGACTCTGTTTGGCTGACTTCAGTTTTGCCAACCCCCAAAATTAATAATTTGGGAGACTTCCCTCTTTTGGCCCTTAAACAAATGATTGCTCGTCTGTTTGTTTATTTTGTTGTTGTTTTTTTTTTTCCTTTTAACTGCTTCTGCCCCTCTTGGAGCACAGGGACAATGATAGGTGCAGCAACACCTACCAGGTTAGAGCAGGGGAGGCTTTCAGCCACCGTTGTCGGAGTTCCCTCTCCTCAAAAAGCAAAAAGCCAGCTGGATTTTGAGATGGGCATTAGTCAGATGCGTAGGGAGAAGCAAATATGCCAGCTGCAGTATGAAGTAGGCAACCAGAGAGCTTAGCTCAGGAACCAGAAGAATACTTCACTAATACTGCACTGCACCCAGGACTACTGCCTGGCTTAGAAGGAAGACTCATTTGGGTAAAGGCTGGTTCTTTCTGCAGGTTCCCATACCCATGCCAATTCTTCCTGCTGTGGGAATGGCTGAGGAGCACTGTGCATATAAGCTATCCTGCACAAGTCATGGGGGGGCCACCAAGCAGGAGCCCATTCTTCCTTCTGCCTTTGCGATGGGAGTGTGGCCAAGTGGTTGCTGACCATATAGCGGGATGTAAAAGTGCTCTTCCCTGTAGAGCCTGGGCACCTACACTGTAAAAACAAACTCTTGTCAAATGGTCTAAGTAATGAGAAAAGCAGAAGTAGCAGGATCAAAACCATGTCTTGCCTTGCTGCTAGAAGATAGGCTGCAGCCATGCAGTAGCTTGAGAAAATGACCACCATGCTGAGATGCTGAGACAAAGTGGATGGAAATTTTTTTTCTATCAAGTAAGAAAATAGCCCGCTGCTTGCAGCAGTCCTTAAGGCAAACACATGCGAACCCTTGCTCAGCAGAACTGTGAAATGAATGCATTACCAGTTAGCCTCTAAGATTCAGCACTGAGCTCTTCTCAATATATGAGATCATGTGCATGAATCTACTAACACCAGTGTGCTGAGCGGGAAGTGGCACGCCTAAATGCCTCCTGAGTCTCTGGGCTGTGAGCCTTCTTTTCCCCAGGTTCACTAATGTCTGGGCATCTTTTTCCCATGCACAGAGGACTGCAAGCAGGAGTATATAGGTTTTTGAGTACGCAGCGATTATTCATTGGTAAAACCACACAGAAGATCGCTAGGTCCAACATGCCTAGCATGCAAGACTCAGCACCCCAGTGCAGGGTGACATGTTCTCGTTGGTCACACAGTTATCAGTCATGTGGGAAAACACCCGTTGTTGCTCCTCGGAGCAAACGAATCCTCTGTCTTGCTGAGTTGCTGTCTTCTAACTGCCTTCTGGGTTTTTTTTCCCTCAGTTTTCTAACTTTCACAGTAGTGGTTTTCTCTTGAGGCCTTGAGTTAATAACTAGTTTGAGTGAACAATTTCACTCTTCTTTTTGTGTGTGCTTTTCTTATCTCGCCTGGTTGTCTCGCTGACTGACAATAATTTTCTTCAGTAAAGCCATACATCTTAATTAATTAATTGGGCTGGGCCTGGGCTGTGGGCTGCTGTTTACAATCTTTGGAGAGGACATGGCATTTTAGCATGGCTATTCTCAAACTGATAATGGTTGGTGCATTAGAGACCTGGGGAATACATCTCCTAGTGAGTGAAGGTGGCCTGTCCCTGGGGAGCTGCTGAGAGATGAGCAGAAGAGGGAGGCGAGCAAGAACATGGCCTGGGAACAGAGCCAGGAGATGAAGAAGTGCTTAAAGAGTTCCCTCTGAGTGAGAAGACAGGCAGCACCAAGAAGCGTGGCTGAGGCAATCCGTGGATTTTGAGAGCTGTTGGGTAAAGCCGCCTTCTCTTATTGTCTCTGGTCCTGGTGTCCCTGCTGAGGAGCCCCGGTCTGGCTCTGTGGCTTGCAGCAGTCACAGAGTTCTCCTGCTTCCTTTCTCAGCCTGGCTGTGAGGAGCACCTCCGCGCCCTTCTCCCTCTGCCCTCTCCTTGCCATGTCCCCCACTGCACTCCAGCCAGCACTCCCCCTCCACCCATCCCAGAGCAACTCTTATGTGGGAAGAGCACCCAAAATCCAGAGTGCACTTCTGGTGAGGGGGATGTAGATAAGCAATCTGAGGACTGCTGACTCGGTGGATCTTCTCCCACACTGCCAAGGAGGAAGCGGCACTTCTCTGCATCCCAAAATAGCATGACAACATTTGAATGGCCAAATGGCACTCTGTGCATATGTGACAAGGGTTTCTCTTTTATCACAGGAAATATCTTTGTATGGGCCGAGCCATGCTAGTTCCTGGCTGGCTGCTAGGGGAAGAGCTGGGGAACCTGTGGGGACAGATGCTCACCCTGGAGAAATTGCAAGTAGCGTTTATCCGTCTTCTCCGGCCCTTCTAGGCAGCCGTCCAGCCCTTCAGCCCTGCCTAGAGGTGACCTGGGTGTAAATATTTCCGTGCGTTGCTGCTGCTAAGCTCCCACTGTCCTTTGGGGTGGTGTTCAGAGGTGCTTCCTCCATCAGAGGGAGCTTTAGGTCTATCTCCTGTCATCCCGTGGCAAGAACCACAATCTGCGTCGTTCATACAAAACCTAACAGCTGGGAAAACTGTCATTTTGGCTACGGATTTTTGCTTGTTATTTGAGTGTTGACAGAGTCCCTCTTCTTCTCTGGAGGTCCCTCTCTGCCTTTTTTTCAGTGGGAGTTTGTTCTTGGATTTTTTTTTTTTCAAACTTCAAGCTCTTCTCCTGTTCTACTCTGCTACGTATTTTCTGGTTGCTTACCTGTGTTCCAGTGACTAATGTTTCTGAGGGGGGGAAACTTTGTACTTTCTATCTCCTTTCTAGTCAGACACTTAAATATTACTGCAATAGCTCTCCTACACTGAAGTGACGTGTAGGAGAAAGAGGAAATCAGGATAGTTTCTTGAACTTTTATGCACCAGTAATCATTAACTTTGACCCTCTATCTATACGCTAGAATTAAATGAACAAAGTCTTTGCTGTGAAACTATCTTCAGTATAAGAAACAGCTGGAAACTGAATCAGCAACTTAACCATTGCATATGTGTTTTTATAGTCAGTTAGTTTGACAGTCTGGCCAGTTTAGATGGCCCATGTGGTTTGAACACAAAGTATGTTTAAAATGATGGTTCAGAAAAGAAATGTCCAAATTTAGCCTTCCCATGCAATTTTAATTATTGCCCTGTAGTGAAAGTATATGCTGACATAGCAATATTGTATCATAAAGCTGTGAATCACTGTACCTGTACAAGCTGGGTGGAAGTCAGGAAGGAGGCTGCTATGAGGCAGAGGTCCTCAGCTTCTTGGAGAAGCTGAAAGGTGTCAGACGGCTTAGGGGTCCAGGTGGATGGGATTGCCATTTTCTTTAGCAGCTGAATACCCTGTAGGACAGCTGGACTATGTTGCTCCCGGGGCCACGAGGACCGCTGTAGGCATGTCTTGCCTTGACCAGCCCCAGGTGGGACCCCCACCCACACTCTCTGCCCATTGATTCAGGAGCTCCACTGAAGCTTGGGCCTGGCTGTAAGCTACGTTACAGTGGAGTGTGCTCCCAGCCAGGTCCCTGACTGCCTGAACTGTTGTTTGCATCTCCAAGACTCACCCCAGACCTGACTTGTGACTTTGCCTTTGTCTGTCACCACCCTACCATGCTCACCCAGCTCAAGGACTGTGCTGTGTTGGTGAAGGCACTGCCTACACTGTGGTCGCCCTCAGCTCCCGGCTCTCCTTCGCTTCCGGAGTAGCTCTGCTCCTGCTTTCACACCCCCGCACCTGGAGCAACCTCTGCTCCCTAGCTCCTTGAACCACTCGGCTGGAGTTGGGCAAGGTGCAGTGGTCCTGACCGGCAGACCGTTGTACACTGAGGAGTTCAAGATCCACAAAACAGTCAACCTGAATAGGCCCAGGTCTGTGCTTTGCTGCACGTACAGGTTGGCCTTCAGGCTCGTGCCGTGCTGCACGTACCCCTTGGCTGCAGGACAGCCTCGGTCAGCTCGCTGCAACCGTTCCCACTTGGTACTGGCGACCACACCACCTCCATGTCCCTGCCCTTATCTAACAGTGCAGCAAGAAGGTCTCCTGTGAGCGTCTTTTCTGTTTGGCAGTAGACATGATGACTGGAGTTGTTTTCTTGTAAGAAAATCCCATAATAGCTTGGGCTAGGGTTAATTTTCACAAGAAGCCAGGTGGGCTGATCCAGACTAGCCGATCAGGATGTGCTCTGTATTTAGGTAGGGGAGCTGGCTGGGGAGGGGTAATTCTGCTACTCGGGAGTGAGCCGAGCATCGAGCAGTGAGCTGAGCATCAGATGGTGAGAAAATTGCACTCTGTATATTTTTTTTCCATATTCTTGTTGTTATTTTCTTCTCCATTTGCCATTCTGTTAAACCGTTTTTATCTCAACCACAAGTTTTGCCTTTTCCTTCCAATTCTCCTCCCCCTCCCGGTGGGATGGGGGAGGAGTGAGAGAGCGACTGCGTGGTTCTTTGTTGCCGGCTGGGGCTAAACCATGACAATAATCAAAATGGTGGAACCTTTCCCATGGACAGGGTCTGCATGGTGCGCTTATGCATGCATCAGAGGCCTGTTTGATGTTGCATGACTCGAGGTTCCCAGCATTTAAAGGGACATAATGTTATCTATACTCGTCTATCTTTCTTTATAGCATTAGATTGAATGAATAGGATTTTATATGACACTTTACAGAGTTTGAGTGACTTTCTTCCTGGTATTATCATGGACTGGCATCTCCTCATGCAGAACGTAAGGGTACAGGATAGTACCTAGTAGAACAGTAGAATTAGTCAGATGCAGCCAATCTTTGCTGCCCACTCAGGGGCCCACTCAGCAGATACCAGCTGCTTGGAAGTGGCAACTGGTGCACCAGAGAGGAGCGTGCCTGGACCCTTGGAGGAGCCTTGCCATGTCCTCCCCTACCAACCCCAGAAGAGCAGCCCATCGAAGTGGGTGCCATCCAACCACACTCCTCATCCCAGAGGCTGAAGGCAGATGGAAAGAAGGGGTGAAAAGGGCCACTGCTGGTAGAAACTGTACCACCCCATTGCCCATACGACTGCCCCATTGACATGACGACAGGAAAGGCGGTGCCCTGTGGGCACATCTATGCCTTGTCGCTCTCTGAATTAGCGGAGGAGCTCAAGGACAAGCTGGCATGTGGGTTCATCCATCCCCCTGCCTCCCTTGCTGAGGCCCCTATGCTTTTCTTGACAATGAGAAGGATGGTGTCTCCGTCCCCCTGTAGATTACTAATCATAGTATTAGACTAAATTAAATAGCTGAGAAAGTCATCTGATTTGTGGGTAGTTTTAAAGGTATCAGTCTTTAAGAGTTTGGGAAGAAAACATAATATTTCATTGAATTTCTAGTTTAAGCAGCCTGACTAAGAGGCGAACCTTCCTCATATACGCCTTTTCTTTTGTTAAAGGTTCATCTTATTTGTAAGATGCTGCCTCGGTATCTGTTTTTCAGCATCTAAGCGCACTATAAAGTGACAAGGAAATGGGCCCCAGCTACAGTGTCAGAGTGGGAAGGAGGGAGAGGCTTACCGCTTGCTAAGCTTTGATGGAGTATAAACACAGAAGATTAAAGGACAGTGAAAAAAATGATGGCTGACCTGTCAATAGTAAGGGAAGGAACGGATCGTGAGCAGGAAAAGGGTGGTTAGATTGTCAGAGGCAAAAGAAGGGACACTCAAAGCCAGAGAGAAAATGTGTAGGTCAGCAATGGTGATGAGAGGAGGTGATTCTGAGATTAAAAACTGCACGCCACCCAGGGGTGGCAGAATTTGACCTCAGGAGAAAAGGTGTCACAGGGAACAGGCTGGCCACTGTCACTAACAGGGTGGAAGAAATGTTTTTGTTAATTTATGTTTTTGTTAATTTAAGTTTTTGCTGGGTGCAAAATTGGCACAACAGAATGTCACTCAATAACCGCACATAAACAAAATTTCATGGTACTGTACAGCTTCATTTCTAAAGGTCATGGCACTCTGATTCCATATCCTGCATTTCAATTAACTAATAGACAGGGCCTCCTTTACTACCTTTTCTTAAAAATAAGGGAGGTAAGTATGTGCCTTAGAATAGGCCAGTTTAGATTTTGATGTCTAAAATGGATAGAGGAACTAAACAGATATGAAATGACAGCATAGAAAATTCTAGTACATGTACTTTCTAAGTAAATTACTGCTTCAGCAAGATGAAAATATTTGCTAACTTCAGGTTTAGTTGTTGCTGCGTGCTGATCTGTGCCTGTGATTCCAAGATGTCTAAACTTAACTTCAGCTTAGCTGGATAGGTATTTAAATAGCTGGCTGAACTGGGACGACTTGCCCTTTCCCCATTTCTGTGCTATACCTTTCTCTAACAGTGTTGACATGCTTGGGAAGAGTACAGTAAAACAATGTTGTTATCATAAATCTACCCTCCTTGAAAGACAGAGATTAGAGTTTCTGTCTGACACTGCCCTCAAGAAAAAGTGATTAGTGAAATAGCAGAGTAATTGTTGTGCAATGCTTTCTCTTTTCAGCATCCCTTATTTCTGTTGCTCACCGTGCGCGTTCCTCCACAACGTGGAGCTCTCTCCCCAGGGAAATGGGAGGATGGGCTGGTAAATCCCGAACTTGCACTGCAGAGCAGCACTGTGAAATTCTTGGGCTCTAGGCCATCATTTTGGGCGGTGAGGATGGTTACTAAAGAGGGGAGCATCGGTGCTATATTTAACACCTTGCTCTAATGCCTGAGATGATTGTCTAGTCACTTAACGAAGTAAATCCAATGTTTAAGATAAGCAGCCATCAGGTGATGGTTTCCAGCACTCAGGTTAGTTGCAGCTCTTTGTTCCCAGGGTGCCCTTCCCTTCCTTGCCCAGCACTGAACTGGATTTTTATAAATTATGGCTCACTCAAGGGCAAGATGTCAGAAAGCTCAGCAGCTCAAAGACACAGGCAGCTTTTGTGAAATAAGCAAAAAATAGGTTCTTGAACGCACATCTGAAAGGAACACTTTATGTTCCTTTCAGAGAGACAGTTCATTAAAAAAAGGCTTGGGAGCTAAGGCAAGAGCTGACCCCAAACTCTGACAAATCTAATTTGTAAGCTGTTTCCGAATAGCATACTTGGCCGCCTCTGTACTGCATGGTTTATTGTACCTGTACAGACTGATTACACCAGTGTGCAGGTTTCCTCCCCTCCTTTATTGCAAAGGAGGGTAAAGGTGTCTGAAAGATTTTGGCTGTCACACAGGTCTTGATATATTTTAATCTCGTGCCACGTGACTATGAAAACAGAGAACACCAGTACGAGTATGAAGCAGTATGCCCTTGACAGAATTATTTTTAACTCACCTGTGCTTCAACGTGGGAATACTGCATGTCGTATACCGATGAAATAGTCGTGTCAGTGGGCAGCAGGGAGAAAAGCTGCCTGTTTACCTCCTCCCCAGCTGCTGAGCTTCAGTTGTGCTGGACCCTGTGGCAAAGTGGCAGGAGGAACCACGGCTCCCCTGGAAGGACCAGCAGAATGGACTTGCTGGAAAAGTGGGGAGAAAGGGAATCAGCAAGAGGGGAGCAAGTATGAAGAGGGGAGAGAACCTCTGGTCAAAACAGGGAGCCTGTCTCTGCAGAAGACAAGCACACAACCACGTTTCACAGGTCATGTAAATGAGAGTTTTCACATACTCTTCTCTGGGTCCCCCTGTGCCTGGTTAGCCCAAAAAGTGATTGTGACGTGCTTTTAGACATCAGTGAAATGGGAGGGGAGGACATTGTTCTAAGGCTACATTTTCAAGTCTTTTTAATATGGCTCACCCAGCAGATCTGAGGCTTCCTTATTTACAGTTGCCTCACTCCACTACAACACACAAGATTCACACAGAAGCCCTTTAAGTGTGTTTACTTCAGGAGAATGGGAGGAAGGAGGGAAATCCAGGCTGCTGTTGGTTGACTTGTGGTCCTCTGAGCCACGGAGAAAGGTCTGGCCTCCAAACTGGCTGTGTATGGACCTACAGCCGTGATACTCAATGTTCCTAATCCTGCAGATCTCCATATCTAAACACAATGCTAGTTGTACCTACCCTTTTATTTTAAGGGATGCCATTTATATGAAGATAGCGGTGCCTACAGCTTGTTATTTACATTGCATGCACACGAAGGCCATCAGAAGTTATTTTATGTTCAACTACCTTACTAATGCTTAAATCAGTAAGATTTATTCAAAGGATTTCTCACTCACTGGAAGCTGTAACTGGTGAAACTATACTATTGCAAACATCGTGGAAGTTCAGATGGGACGTAAACCCTTAGATATATCTGCGAGAAGGGAAAAGGTCTGGAGGAGAACAAAGGACCTACTTGTTCCTCTACTAGGAGAGCTTCAGGGCTTTACAGTGCTTGCTGCCTCCTGGGGCTTTTGCTCTGTTTCAAGGGATAGGCTGTCGCTCTGAAGTGGTACTTCTGTGAGTAACCTTCATGAAAACAGAGAGGAGCATTCCTAATTCTACCACTCACTGTGTGTAAGTGCTCACTAATGTGCAAGATGCTTATGGTCTAGTCTGCGCTAAAAAAATAATCAGCTATGCAATCTTTCATACGATTGTTAAGATGTGCGCTAGGTAAACACTTTTCACTTTCTTGAAACTTTGAATGATACACTTCAGCTGAAACTTCTCATTCTTGGTCTCAACCCCAGGGAGATGGAGTTAAAAGCTTTTTTTTTTTTTTATACAGATTCCTGTACTGAGAATGTAACCATATGCAATAGTAGTGTGATGCCATTTCTGCCTTAAAGAGAACTTAAAAAACAAGTATTGTTACAGAATCACAGAATCACAGAATAGTAGGGGTTGGAAGGGACCTCTGTGGGTCATCTAGTCCAAACCCCCTGCTGAAGCAGGGTCACCTACAGTAGGCTGCACAGGATCTTGTCCAGGCGGG